>OKQJ01000279.1_pt1 | contig 17142 bp, 17 predicted proteins | sample 1614171 | NCBI WGS metagenome assembly OKQJ01 (sample SAMN04436911, study PRJEB24849) | human gut metagenome | biome: human gut; feature: NICU; material: stool | host: Homo sapiens | place: USA: Saint Louis, MO | collected 2012-05-30 | reverse complement strand
GACCTGGTGAAGTACCTGGAGGACCACGCTGAGTAATAAGGAACCTGGGCACCGGTGCAGGCCGGTGCCTTTTTTCCGAAAGGAGCCGTTATGACCAATCAAGAGATTTTTGAGCTGATGGCCCGCTTTGACGCCAGCACCGCCACCACCCTGAAGCTCTCCACCAAGGACTTCTCCCTGGAGCTGGGCAAGGGCGGCCCGGCCGCTCCCATTCCTGCCGCCGCCCCGGTTCCCGCCCCCGCGGCCGCTGTGTCGCCGGCGGGCTCCTTCTACGCCCACGCCGCCCCCGATGCTGCTCCCTTTGTGCAGGTGGGCGACCATGTGAAAAAGGGTCAGACCGTGTGTCTGATGGAGGCTATGAAGATGATGAACGAGGTGCAGGCCCCCTGCGACTGCGTCATCGAGGAGATCCTTCAGGAGGACGGGGCCCTGGTGTCCTTCGGGGAGCCGCTGCTCCGCTACCGGGAAGGGTGAGCCCATGTTCAAGCGCATTTTAATTGCCAACCGGGGCGAGATCGCCGTCCGGGTATTCCGGGCCTGCCGGGAGCTGGAGATCGAGCCCGTGGTGGTCTACTCCCAGGCGGACAGGGAGGCTCTCCATGTCCAGTTGGCGGAGCAGGCCTACTGCATCGGCCCCGCCCGCTCGGCAGACAGCTATTTAAACGTCAATGCCATCCTCACCGTGGCCCAGGCCGCCGGGTGTGACGCCATCCACCCCGGCTACGGCTTTCTCAGTGAGAACGCCGACTTTGCCGACGCCTGCGAGGCCGCCGGCATCACCTTCATCGGCCCCTCCGGCGACGTAATCCGCGCCATGGGCAACAAGGCCGCCGCCCGGAAGCTGATGCAGAGCGCTGGGGTGCCGGTGGTGCCCGGCTCCGACGGGGCGGTAGACACCGCCGAGCAGGCCAAGGCCCTGGCCGACTCCATTGGATACCCGGTGCTCATCAAGGCCTCCGCCGGCGGTGGAGGCCGGGGGATGCGCCGGGTGTATGAGCCGGAACAGCTCATCCCCCTGTTTGAAGAGGCCCGCAGCGAGTCGCTGGCCTGCTTCGGCAGCGGGGAGATGTACCTGGAGAAGCTGATCGTCAACCCCCGCCACATCGAGTTCCAGATCATGGCCGACGGGCAGGGGCACGTGATCCAGTTGGGCGACCGGGACTGCTCCATCCAGCGGCGCAACCAGAAGCTGCTGGAGGAGTCCCCCTCCAAGGCCCTGACCCCGGAGCTGCGGGAGCGGATGGGCGCGGCGGCCGTGGCGGCCGCCAGGGCCGCGGGCTACGTCAATGCCGGCACCATCGAGTTCGTGCTGGCCCCCGACGGCCAGTTCTACTTCATCGAAATGAACACCCGCATCCAGGTGGAGCACCCGGTCACCGAGCTGGTTACCGGCCTGGACCTGGTGCGGGAGCAAATCCGCGTTTCCGCCGGGCTCCCCCTCTCGGTCACCCAGGAGGAGGTCCTGTTCCGCGGCCACGCCATCGAGTGCCGCATCAACGCCGAGGACCCGGCCAAGGGGTTCCAGCCCTGTCCCGGCCGCATCGGCTTCCTCCACCTGCCCGGCGGCTACGGCGTGCGGGTGGACACCGGCCTCTATACCGGCTACGAGCTGCCCCCCTACTACGACTCCCTGATGGCCAAGCTGATCGTCTACGCCCCCACCCGGCTGGAGGCCATCCGCCGGATGCGCCGGGCCCTGGAGGAGCTGGTCATTGAGGGACCGGCCACCAACACCGACCTGCTCCACCAGATCCTCCACCACCCCGACTTCGTCCGGGGCAACTACTCCACCGGCTTCCTGGAGGCCCATATGGACACCCTTCTGGCCTGGAGCGGCAGCGGGGAGGTGCGTGAGGTATGAGCAGCGTCTTTGCACAGCGCCGCCAGAAGCTCCTCTCCCTCAAGGCCCTGCGGGGTTCCTCCCCCGCTCCGGCCCACACCGAGGAGGCCTGCCCCGCCTGCGGCAAGGCGGTGCCCCGCCGGGAGCTGGTAGGCCACCGCTATGTCTGCCCCCTGTGCGGGCACCACTACCCCGTGGGGGCCTATTACCGCCTGAGCCTCATTCTGGACAAGGGCACCTTCCGGGAGCTGGACGCCCCCCTGGCCTCCAACAACCCGCTGGACTTCCCCGGCTATGAGGCCAAGCTGGACGGCGCCCGCCGCCGCACCGGCATGAACGAGGCGGTGGTCACCGCCGCCGGCCGCATCGGGGGCCAGCGGGTGGCCGTGGGCGCCCTGGACAGCCGCTTTTTCATGGGCAGCATGTCCGCCGCCGTCGGGGAGAAGGTCACCCGGCTGGTGGAGTACGCCGACAAGTACAAGCTCCCCCTCATCCTTTTCTCCGCCAGCGGCGGGGCCCGGATGCAGGAGGGTATCCTCTCCCTGATGCAGATGGCCAAGACCTCCGCCGCCCTGGAGCGGTTCTCCCAGAAGGGCGGCCTCTACATCTCGGTGCTCACCCACCCCACCACCGGCGGCGTCACCGCCAGCTTTGCCAGCCTGGGGGACATCATGCTGGCCGAGCCCGGCGCCCTGATCGGCTTCGCCGGCCCGCGGGTGATTGAGCAGACCATCGGCGAAAAGCTCCCCGAGGGCTTCCAGAGCGCCGAATATCTGCTGGAGCACGGCTTCCTGGATGCCATCGTTCCAAGGGACGCGCTGCGCGCCACCCTGCTCCATCTGCTGAAGCTCCATGGAAAGGGGGGCGACGCGCATGGCAAGTAAGCTGACCCCCGCCCAGAGGGTAGCCCTGGCCCGCCACCCGGAGCGCCCCGGCACGGCAGATTTCATTAAGCACCTGTTTACCGATTTCTTTGAGCAACGGGGCGACCGCCTGTGCGCCGAGGACGGCAGCATCCTGGGCGGCGTCGCCCTGTTCCACGGCAAGCCGGTGACCGTCGTCGGCCACCGGAAGGGCCGCTCCCTGGAGGAGAACCTGTCCCTCCACTTCGGCATGCCCTCACCAGAGGGCTACCGCAAGGCCCAGCGGCTCATGCTTCAGGCGGAGAAGTTCCGCCGTCCCGTCATCACCTTCATCGACACCCCCGGCGCCTACCCCGGCCTGGAGGCCGAGGCCCGGGGCCAGGCGGAGGCCATCGCCCGCACCCTGGCCCTGTCCAGCCGTCTCACCGTGCCTATAGTCTCCGTGGTCACCGGGGAAGGAGGCAGCGGCGGCGCCCTGGCCCTGGGCGTGGGCAACCGTGTGCTCATGCTGGAGAACGCGGTGTACTCCGTCCTCTCCCCGGAGGGCTTTGCCGCCATCCTGTGGAAGGACGCCTCCCGCAGCGACGAGGCCTGCGGCGTGATGAAGCTCACCGCCGCCGACCTGCTGGAGCTGGAGGTGGCCGACCGCATCATTCCTGAGCCCGAGGGAGGGGCTCACACCAACCCCGCCGCCCTGTTCCGGACTCTGGACACCGCCTTGGTCAAGGAGCTCAACGCCCTGGGCAAGCTCAGCGGTCCGGCTCTGGCCGCCGGGCGCTATAAAAAATTCCGCGCGATGGGCGCGAAGGCCCTGAGAAAGGAGCGTACATGAACGGGATTAAGTTAATCAGCACCGGCTCCGCCGTGCCCAAAAAGGTCGTGACCAACGATGATTTGGCCAAAATCGTGGATACCAACGACGAGTGGATCTCCACCCGCACCGGCATCCGCTCCCGACGCTACTGCACCGACGGCGAGAGCCACACCTCCCTCTGTCTGGCCGCCGCCCGGCAGGCACTGGAGCGGGGCGGCGTCACCCCCGGCGAAATCGGCATCTGCCTGGTGGCCACAGTCACCCCGGATTTTCTTTCCCCCGCCGCCGCCTGCCTGCTCCAAAAGGAGCTGGGCTTTCCGGAGGATACCATATGCTTTGATCTGAACGCCGCCTGCTCCGGCTTTGTGTACGCTCTGCACACCGCCGAGTGCCTGCTGGCCTCCACCCCCCGGAAGTACGGCCTGGTACTGGGGGCGGAAATCCTCAGCCGGGTCATGGACTTTGGCGACCGGAGCACCTGTGTGCTCTTCGGCGACGGTGCCGGGGCCGCCCTGGTGGAGTGGGGGGCAAACTACCCCTCCCTCCACGCCGTGCTGGGCTGCCGGGGCAACTCAGAGGTGCTCTACGTCCCCGGCGTCAACACTGCCGCGCCCCCCCATGTCCATATGGACGGCCAGTCGGTGTTCCGCTTCGCCGTGGAGGCTGTGCCCCGCTGTGCCCGGGAGGTGCTGGACCGGGCCGGCCTTACCCCGGAGGACATCGACCTCTTCGTGTTCCACCAGGCCAACCAGCGCATCATCGACTTTGCCGTGAAGAAGCTGGGCATCGACCCGGCCAGGTGCCCCGGCAACATCGAGCGCACCGGCAACACCTCCGCCGCCAGCGTTCCCCTGCTGCTGGACGAGCTGGTGGGCGGCGGGGCCATCACCTCCGGCCAAAAAGCCCTGTGTGTGGGCTTCGGCGGCGGGCTGACCTGGGCCGGGGCTCTGCTGGAGCTGGCGTAGCTTCCAACAAGCGGCAGAGCCGCTTGTTGGAGAGAGATGCAGCCCCCGCGCGCAAGTTTTGTCCGGCTTCGCCGGATAAAACTCACACTTGTGGGCTGAGAAGTGTTTTCGTCCACGCACATATCGCGGCCGAAAACGGATTTCATTTTATTTCCCCGCCTGCGGGCGGGGAACCTCTGCGAGGCTTTTTCGCGGAGGCGTTTCATAAGGAGTTTCTATGAAATTAAACGAGCTTTTGGGGATTGAGTTCCCCATCATCCAGGGCGGCATGGCCAACATCGCCACCGGAGCGTTCGCCGCCGCCGTGTCCAACGCGGGTGCCCTGGGCCTGGTTGCCTCCGGCGGGATGGACGCCGAGGCCCTGCGGGCCGAGATCCGCGCCGCCAAGGCGAACACCGGCAAGCCCTTCGGCGTCAATCTGATGCTGATGAACCCCCACATCGACGCTCTGGCCAAGGTGGTGGCAGAGGAGGGGGTGCATGTGGTGACCACCGGCGCGGGCAACCCCGGCAAATACGTCCCCGCCTGGAAAGAGTCGGGTATCAAGGTGTTCCCCGTGGTAGCCGCCCCCATTCTGGCCAAGCGGCTGGAGCGCTATGGCATCGACGGCGTCATCGCCGAGGGCTGCGAGAGCGGCGGCCACATCGGCGAGCTGACCACCATGGCCCTGGTGCCCCAGGTGGTGGACGCGGTGAGCGTCCCCGTCATCGCCGCCGGCGGCATCGCTGATGGCCGGCAGCTCACCGCCGCCTTTGCCCTTGGGGCCTGCGGCGTCCAGGTGGGCACCTGCCTGCTGGCCAGCGAGGAGTGCCCCATCCATGTCAATTACAAGCAGGCCGTGCTCAAGGCCGGGGCCAACGACACCACCGTCACCGGCCGCTCCACCGGAGCGCCGGTGCGGGTGCTCAAAAACAAGATGGCCCGGGAATATCTGCGCATGGAGAAGAAGGATGTCCCCCTGGAGGAGATGGAGCAGCTCACCCTGGGCTCCCTGCGGAAGGCCGTGTTCGACGGCGACGTGGACGGCGGTAGCTTCATGGCCGGCCAGGTGGCCGGTATGGTGCACGAGATCCGTCCCCTGCGGCAGATCTTTGAGGAGCTGATGGCCGGATATGCGGCCGTGCGAAAGGGGCTGAGCGAATGAGTCTGGCCTTTCTATACGCCGGGCAGGGCAGCCAGCACCCCGGCATGGGGGCCGATCTCTACGAGGCCCATCCCGCCTTCCGCGCCGTGCTGGACGCCGCCGGCGTGGACTTCGATCTGAAAACCACCATGTTCACCGACCCCGACGGGGTGCTGAACCTGACCGAGTACACCCAGCCCTGTATGGTGGCCTTCGCCGCCGGCATGACCGCCCTGCTGGCGGAGCGGGGCATTGTCCCGGACTACGCCGCGGGCCTCTCCCTGGGCGAGTACTCCGCCCTCCAGTGCGCCGGGGTGTTCACCGCTCCCCAGGCCATTTCCCTGGCCGCCTTTCGCGGCAAGGCCATGGCCGCAGCCGCGGCGGGCCGCCCCTGCGGCATGACCGCCGTGCTGGGCCTGGACCGCGAGAAGCTCCAGGAGCGCCTGGCCAAGATGGCCGGCGGCGTGGCGATCATCCGCGTGGGCGCCGCCACCGAGGTGGAGATGAAGGAGAAGAAGCTCCGCATCGAGGACGCCCTGAACGCCACCCGCGCCGCTGTGGAAGAGGGCATCGTGGCCGGCGGCGGCACCGCCTATGTCAACGCCATCGCCTCCGTGGAGAAGCTGCTGGCCGAGACCGAGGGCGACGAGAAGACCGGTGTGTCCATCATTGCCAAGGCCCTGACCGAGCCCATGCGCCAGATTGCCACCAACGCCGGCATCGACGGCTCCGTGGTGCTGGAGAATGTGAAGAAGGCCGACAAGGTGGGCTACGGCTTCGATGCCTATAATGAGACCTATGTGGACATGATCTCCGCCGGTATCGTCGATCCCACCAAGGTGACCCGCTCCGCTCTGGAGAATGCGGCCTCCATCGCCGCCACCCTGCTGACCACCGAGTCCCTGGTGGCCGACAAGCCCCAGCCCCCCGCTCCGGCTGCTCCGGCTGCCCCCGATATGGGCGGCATGTACTAAGAGACACCGCAAAGCCTTGAAATTGCTTGATTTTTTGAATGCGGAAAAGCGGATTTACGCCAAACTTACGCCACTTACGCCAAAAATTCAAGCGCATTATAGGGTAACAGAAATCGGCACCTGCCTCAAAAGCAGGTGCCGATTTTTCCTTATTTGCGTTTTTTTTTGCCCTTTCCGTGCGACAACTGTGGTCGTGCTTTCCCACGCTGGCTGATGGGGCTTTTCAAGTACTTGGACAGCTTGAGTATTTCAATCAGCGAGACGAATTGCTCTTTGGTGAGCTTGTCATAATCAATACCAAAGGTAGCGAGGAACGAACGGACTTGCTTTTCCTCGGAACTGCCCTCAAAATTCATCGCATCCTGCAACTGCCCCTGTACGGTTGCTACGAGGGAGCTTTCATCCGCAGTCATGGTGTCGGGGCGATGCTGCTCTCGAATGTCACGGAGGATACCTTTCAGATCATCTGCAATCAAGCTTCCGAAATACTCGTCCTCTCTGATCTGCGCGACTTCCAGTGTCCGCAGGTGCAGATCATTTTCCTCGCCGCCGTTTTTCATCAGCGCCATCTGCCGGACGGCTTCCAGCACGGCGTTCATGTCGTTAACCCTCATATCCGCGATCCGGTCGACGTAAATCTCAGCATCCAGCATAAACCGCTGGAAATCTTTATGGCAGATCAACTCCGACAGCAACCTGTGATTGAACTTGCCCGTTTTCAACACTTCGATTGCATCATCACCCAAGTGCAGAGCGTCCAGCTCTGTGTTTGGGTGATTTTTTTGTTCTGTCAGCCCCAGCAGGTAATCGGTGGACACGCCGTAGAACTTTGCCAGCTCCACCATACTGAACGGGCTGATGTCCTTGAAATCGTCGGCTTCGTATTTTCCCAGCGCGGACCTTGAAATACCTGTTTCCGCAGATAGCTGTTCCAGCGTCAGACCGCGCTCCACGCGCAGGTCTTTGAGCCGTTCCTGAATGGTGAGCTTTGGCTGCATAACGGCGTCCTCCCTTCAAATTTCCGCCCTTTTCCGGTCTTGTCCATGAGCGTGGAAATCTGCGTTTTACAGCGCGTTTTCCGACCTCTTGGATATACGGGAGAGGGCTATATTTTTCGCTAAAATGGTCTTGCAATCGCACCTGAACCTTGAAAATTGCATGACCGTCCGAACGGGATATGTCCTCTGGCGAAGTGCCGCATCCAGCGCACCAAGGAGAACGAAACGCCGGGAGCGATCCTCCGGGCAGGAACGACGTTCGGAAAGAGCGGCAAAATCGAAAGTCAAAATCAAAGCAAGTGAAAACGGCGAAATAGTTTTCTGCTCTGTGCGGTTATCTGCACGGAATAGAGCGCTATTCAGCAGCGAACGACGTTTGTCGTTCAACATGATATTTCGCCGTTTCACGCAAAGACACATCAAACGGCAAAAGCTGAGGGTGCTGCCCGTGACCAACGCATCATCGGCGGCAGTTCCAGCGAAAAGCCGTGTATTAAAAACCAGTGCCCTATGGCGAATAGGTGTCACGATTTGACAAACCCATTTTACCATAGAGCGCGCCGAAAAAACAGGAGGAAAGTTTGAATATGAGAAAATCTGAAACCTATCGCAACGAGATCAAGTCCTACATCGTCCGCACCGGCATGACCATGACCGAGGTGGTGGACTACCTCTCCGACGAGTACGGCTGGAGCCGCAGCGTCCCCAATCTCTCCGGCAAGCTCAAACGTGGCTCGCTTCGCTACGGCGAGGCGGTAGAACTGGCGGACGCACTGGGGTATGACATCGTGTGGCAGAAGCGAAAATGAAAATGTTAGTCTGGCTTGCAACACAAATAACAAGTCTTTTGCTTCGAGACTGGAAAAGTTCTGTGCAATATGATAAAATCGAAAATGAGGTGAAAACCGTATGATCAAATTCTCAGACTTTATGCCAGTCGATTTTCCGGATAAGACGAAAGTCAAATTTAACATGAATGCAGGGAATACTGCTTTGCGTGCGTGGGACTATCTGCTGGATGATGCCCCTGAATGGATTGCAATGAATGCCCACAAGCGTAAACAGGCAAATAACAATTTGAATCACGCGGATTATCTTCTGGCTTTTGCACAGTATTATCCTTATGGTCCCCAATATTACATTTTCGGTGGAATGTACCGGGTTGAAAAAATTCTCCCGGAAGTATTTGATGCCGTCGGGTATAAGCTTACACTCCTTCCTGATTATGTGGACTATCGCAAGCGATTGATTATTAGACTAGAGAAACCAATCGGCAGAGATATTTATAACAAGCCATATCAGTCTGTTCAAAGAGATTTTGACCCCGAAGTATACGAACTTGCTCCGGCTACGAAACTTGGCGCATTCCCCGGATACAGCAAAGTACTTTTGAGCCATAAAGATTTGCAGACCATTATCAAGCTGGACGCTCCTGAGTGGAAAAATGCTCTTTCCAGCGTGAAAGGCGTTTACTGTATTACAGACCGTTCAACAGGACAGCTCTATATCGGATCGGCGACGGGGGATATTGCTGGCATCTGGCAGCGTTGGTCATCTTATGCCGATGTAACGAATCTTACAGGCGGCAATAAGGCTTTTGAAGAACTGAAAAACAATGGAGCGGACTACATCGTAGAAAATTTTTCATACTCCATTTTGGAGATCTTTGATATGCGTACAAAGCGTGAGGATATTATTCAACGCGAATCGTATTGGAAACGGGTTTTTCAAACAATAAAGTATGGTATGAATAACAATTAGAACTGTACTACAACGGAGGGGAGGTTGATGCAAATATGACGAAGCAATATAAGGGACGGACAGCAACTATTGAAATTGATGAGAAGAATGTTATCATCAAATCTTCCGGATTCTTTTCATCATCAAAGAAAACTATTCCACTTAGGGATATAAAGAATGTAGAGCTTAGTGCAAGTTCATTTTTCTCAAAGGATACGGTGGAAATATACTATGGCAGCAATGTTGAAAAAGTCCAGTTTTCCAATTCTGCCGATGCGAAGAAAGCAGCGACCGACATCACAGATATTGCAAGGAAAAACAGACGAACATCTCCACTTGGGGAACTCACTGGACTTGCCACATCGTTATTTGGAATTGGCGTATCTGTTGCCTCCGCCATAAAAGAGGATCAAGAACGACAGCGGAAAAGGGAAATTCAAAAAGCAGAAGCCGAATATAAAAAGGCTGTTGATGACTTTCTTAACTCTGGTAAACTAACGACCACTACTTATGTCAATGGAAGAGAGTTTAACCGTCCTACTGCTAAAGACGATATAGAAGCTGTATTTATTGCAGAGTATGCAAAGTCACCCCGCACCGCAGAACAGCCGTGGTCACAGAAATGGACGGAGCAATACGGCATTCAAGATGTTCCTGCCTATCTGCAATCTGTGGTTGCAGATGGATATTTGGAGGAAGCCGTTTTGGGGAAAGCGCTTTCGACCCTCACAGGGGAACAGCTTAAAACAATGTTGTCCGATCTTTCGATGAAAGCGAGCGGGGCAAAGAGCGTTCTTATTCAGCGACTAATAGAAGATGCAGATGAACATAGGGTGCGACAGCTTTTCCCAAATCCTGTGTACGCGCTTACTGAGAAAGGCGCTGAGCTGCTGAGGGCTAATCAGTCTGTGCTTGCTGATATGTGGATAGATTGTGAGAAAGCCATTGAGCAGGGTAAAAATGTTGCACCGGAGTTTAAGAAACCTGATACTAAAAAAGCAAAAAAGAAAAGAACAGCTAAGAAGCAACTGACAGATGCAGAGAAACTTCGAGAATACAAAAAATCGCTCAAGACTCTGTATGAAGCATTAAAAGGTCCTGAAATTCGAGAGCAAATTTCAACAATCAAGGCTTGTAAACCGACCAGAAAAGAGTTGGAAGAGGATTTGCGGGGAATATGTGCGAATGCCTGTTATTCTCCTATTCCGTACTCCGAAACAATGGGGAATATCTATCAGTACAGAGATTTCTACTCCGAAGAACTTATTGACCAGATATACAAAGGACAAACAAAGTATATGCTCTTTGATAGAACTGGTTTTGCGGATTTGGTTCATAAGATTTCTGGAGATACTCCATTTGACTTTTTTGCATGTATTGACAAGAAATGGGATATGTTTGTATCGGAATATATGAGAAAGCATTGAACGTCACTATTCTGGAATAGGAGGAAATATCCCTTTGGAACAAAGGGCGCACTTCTATACTCTCCTGACGGGAGTATGTGCGCTCTGCGAGGCAGACAGCCCGGACGTTTGAATGTCCGGGCTGTTTTGCGTCACTTCATTCCGAACAAGGGAGTGCCTCCCTTGCGCTGCCATAGCAGCTATCCCAGCGCACTTTGCAGCGGAAACAGTCTGCTGGTGCAGTCTATTTCCACCGCAAAGCCTGAAAATTCCATATTATCACGCAGACCGTCTACCGAAAACGTAGGCGGTCTTTTTGCATCCATCTTTAACCGTCAGGAGGTCAAAATCATGCAAGAAAAAGAAATTGAAAAGCTGCAAGCCGAGAAAGAAAAGGTGGAGCGGCAGCTTGCGCAGGAACAGCACAAAATTCAGCGCCTTGAAAACCGAGCCGCCTACTATGAAAAAGGAGATCGGCGCAAGCGGGCGCACCGGCTCATCACCCGTGGCGCAGCCATCGAGAGTGTCGCACCGCAGACGAAAGAGTTGGGCGAAACCGGGTTTTACGCCCTTGCCGAACAGGTCTTTGCTCTGCCGGATGTGCAAAGGCTTCTCATGGAAGCTGTCAGCCGCCATGCAGGAGGTGATTGAATATCGCACTCTTTCATTTTCATGTGACGCAGATCAAGCGCAGCGCGGGGCAATCTGCCGTGGCTGCTGCCGCCTACCGTGCCGGGGAAAAGCTGCACAGCGAATACTACGGCGAGATCAGCGACTACACCCGAAAAGGCGGCGTGATCTGCTCTGAAATTCTGCTGCCGTCCCATGTGCCGCAGGAATACGCAGACCGCGAAACGCTCTGGAACGCCGTGGAGAAAGCCGAGCGCGGCAAGAAAGCACAGCTTGCATATAGCTTTGACATTGCCTTGCAGAATGAGTTTTCCATGCAGGAGAACATCGATCTTGCAAGGCAATTCTTATTGGACAATTTCGTGAACCGGGGCATGGTGGCGGACTTCGCCGTGCATCAGCCAGACAAGGAGGACAGCGGCATTTCCAACCCGCACTTTCACGTCATGTGTCCCATCCGTCCCATTGGGCCGGACGGCAGGTGGGGAAACAAACAGCGGCGGGAATATGTGCTGGACGAACACGGCGAGCGTGTTCTGGACGAGGCAGGCAACTATGTGTTCAACGCTGTGCCTACAACCGACTGGGGCAAACCCGAAACGCTGGAAGCGTGGCGGCAGGCATGGGCTGAGATGTGCAATGCCAAGTTTGCAGAGAAGAATTTGGACTGCCGCATCGACCACCGCAGCTTTGCCCGTCAGGGCGTAGATCAGATTCCCACCCAGCACGAAGGTCCCACCGTCCGTGCAATGGAGGCAAAGGGTATCCGCACCGACAAAGGCAATCTCAACCGTTTCATTCGGAAAACCAACGCGCTGCTGCGGGAAGCCAAAGAGAAAATCACTGCATTGATCGGCTGGCTGAAGGACGTAAAAGCCGAGCTTGCCAAGCCCCAGCCGCCCATGCTCAACGATCTGCTGGCGCTGCATTGCAGCATCCGCAACAAGAGCGCATACAGCAATAAGGCGAAGAACGCCAATTTGCAGCGTTACGCTGAGGCGTTCAACTTCCTGCAATCCAAAAATCTTTACACCGTGGACGATCTGGAAACTACGCTTCATTCCATGCAGGACAAGATCGATACGTTGAAAAAGTCGGCATCTGCAAAGCAATCCCGCATCAAGGAAGTGAATGAGCTGCTGCGGATGGTGGACTACTACAAGTCCGGCAAGCCCGCTGCGGACAAGCTGAAATCCATCCGATTTGAGAAATCCCGGCAGAAGTACAAAGCCGAACACGACGATGAACTGCGGACGTTCTACATGGCAGAGCGCAAATTAAAGTCGTATTTCAAGGATGGCAAGCTGCCCCTCACCGCATGGCGCAGAGAACGGGAGCAGTTGAAGCAGGAATATAGGGACATTCAGACGGAGTTTTCACCGCTCCATGCCGACGCGAAAAAGCTCTGGGCAATCCATTACAACATCTATGAGGTGCAGCATGAGCAGGAGCGCCAGAACGCCGCGACGCGGCAGAAAAAGCAGGAAATTGAACACTAAGGAGGGCATTGCCTATTGAGCATTTTTGAAGCTGTCAAGCAGACTGTGACCACCCGGCAGGCTGCGGAGCGATACGGCATCCGGGTGGAACGAAACGGAATGTGTCGCTGCCCGTTCCATGATGACAGCACACCCAGCATGAAGCTGGATCGCCGGTATTACTGCTTTGGCTGCGGTGCTACCGGGGACGTAATCGACTTCGTTTCCCGGCTTCGCGGAATCGGCAGCAAGGAAGCCGCAATTCTGCTGGCACAGGATTTTGCTATTCCGTATGAGGATGGCACGGGCAAAATGAGCAAGCCGCGACAACAAAATACCGACGAACAGAATTATCAGCACATGGAACGATACTGCTTCCGTGTGCTGTTGGACTATTACCGGCTGTTATGCCGCTGGAAGGAGGATTATGCCCCGCAGACGCCGGAGGACGGCTATCATCCGCACTTTGTAGAAGCATTACAGAAGCTCTCGTTGATTGCATATCTGCTGGACGAGCTGTTGGGCGGGGATATGCAGGCGCGGGCATCCGTTGTGATCGAATATGGAGAGGAAGTGAGGAAACTTGAGCAGCGAATGGCAGAGCTTGCCGCCGCAGATGAGGCAGCAGCTCAAAATTCAGGCGGGCAGTATAGTGCCGCCGATGAGCATTGAAGAAGTAAAAGCCATGCTGGACACCACGGAAAAAGGCGGTGTCCGCAACAGTATCAAGAACTGCCTGACGGTGTTTCAACACGATCCGCTGCTCTCCGGCGCGATTGCCTACAATCTGTTGACCGACCGCACCGACGTTGTCAAGCCCATCGGCTATGACCGAAGCCCCAACGCCTCCATGACCGACACGGATATGAAGTACATCCGGCTGTATCTGGAAGAGAATTACGACCTGACAAGCGAGAAGAAGATCATAGATGCTGCCGATCTTGCTGCCCATCAGAACAGCTACCATCCTGTCCGGGATTATCTGAACAGCCTTACATGGGATGGCACGGAGCGCATCCGCTATTGTTTGCACCATTTTCTCGGTGCGGAAGCAGACGAATACACCTTTCAAGCATTACGACTGTTCCTGCTGGGCGCGATTCATCGGGCATTTCATCCCGGCTGCAAATTTGAAGTCATGCTCTGTCTGGTGGGCGGTCAGGGTGCGGGAAAATCCACATTCTTCCGTCTGCTGGCAGGAAAGGACGAGTGGTTCTCCGACGATCTGCGGAAGTTGGACGATGAAAATGTGTACCGCAAGCTGCAAGGGCACTGGATCATTGAAATGTCCGAGATGATTGCTACCGCCAATGCCAAGAGCATTGAGGAAATCAAGTCGTTTCTGAGCCGTCAGAAGGAGGTCTACAAAATCCCGTATGAAACCCATCCGGCAGACCGATTGCGGCAATGCGTATTCGGTGGCACGTCAAACGCAATGGACTTCCTGCCCCTCGACCGCTCCGGCAACCGGCGTTTCCTGCCCGTGCAGGTCTGCCCGGAACAGGCAGAGGTTCATATTTTGGAGAACGAAGCCGCATCCAGAGCCTACTTGCAGCAGGTGTGGGCAGAGGCAATGACCATCTACCGGGCAGGCGGCTGGAAGCTGACGTTCAGCCCGGAAATGGTACGTTATCTCAAGGAGCATCAGAAGGACTTCATGCCGGAGGACACGAAAGCGGGCATGATTCAGGCGTTTCTGGACAGCTACACAGGCGATACCGTCTGTTCCAAGCAGCTTTACAAGGAGGCGCTGAACCATGCTTTTGACGAGCCGAAGCAGTGGGAAATCCGCGAGATCAACGAGATTATGAACCAGTGTGTGACCGGCTGGACGTATTTCTCCAATCCCCGCAGCTTTGCCGGATACGGTAGGCAAAAGGGCTGGGAGCGCGAAAGAGCTGCAACCGACAGCGGCAACCATGCCGCAGAAATCCCGGACGGCTTTGTGGAGATCACGGAGCAGATCGAGATGCCGCTCTGAGAAGAGCGGCTTGTTGTAAAGCATGTTGTTGCCCTGTTGCCGGGCTGGTTGCCGGGAGAATCCCTGTCCTGTCAGGCTTTTTCTGCCTTTGACAACCAAAACAACAGAAAAATAGAAGAAAAGGATAATCGTAAATCAACCGTCAGACCGGGTATGTTTCGAGGTTTTTGGAAGTCCGTTGCCGGACTTCGTTGCCGCCTCGCCCTGTCTGGCTATTTTTGTATGGAGGGTAAACTGCCTATGAAGGAAATCCCAATTTGGGAAAAGAGCAATCTGAGCTTGGAGGAAGCCGCGGCTTACTCCGGCATTGGTATTAACAAACTGCGCGAGATCACCAACGAGGACCGGTGCAAATTCGTCCTCTGGGTGGGTAACAAGCGCCTGATTAAACGCCGCCTGTTCGATCAGTTCATCGAGCAGGCGTATTCTATTTGAAAAAGTGATGTGAAAACCATGATACAGCGATACTTTGAAAAAGTTGTCTGTTTCCGTTCAAGATCAGTGGAAATCGCATATTCGGTATGATATACTTGTATCAATCCCTATAATCGCGCTTTTCACGGAAAGGAGTTTCTGAATTGTCTGAAAAGCGCAAAGATAGCAAAGGTCGTGTTTTGAAGGATGGCGAGAGCCAGAGAGCAAACGGCACCTATGACTATCGTTATACCGATATACACAAGAAACGGCGTTGTATTTACGCCAAATCCCTGACAGAGCTGCGGAAGAAAGAGGACGAGCTGCGGCGCGACATGGCGGACGGCATCGACTATGCAGCGGGTGAAATGACCGTGGCAGAGCTGGTTGACCGCTATATGAATCTGAAACGGGGTTTGAAGCAAAACTCCCTGCGGTCTTATGGTTCTGCGGTCAAGCGGATTCATGCCGACCCGTTCGGGCAGAAGCCGATCAAAACCGTAAAGCTGTCCGACGCAAAAGGCTGGTTTGTGTTCCTGCACGACAGCGGCATCAAGCAAAACACCATCGGCGTCCTGCAAAGCGTTGTCAGACCGGCATTTGAAATGGCGGTGGATGATGACATCATCCGCAAGAACCCGTTCAAGTTCAAGCTGTCTGACGTGGTGCCAAAAGACGCCTATATACGCGATGCGCTGACCAAGGAGCAGCAGGAGAAGTATCTTCAATTCGTGCAGGACTGCGGTGGGAACTACTATGATGACATTGTGATCCTGCTGGGAACCGGCTTGCGTGTGAGTGAGCTGTACGGTCTGACACGGGCAGATATTGACTTCGACCGGCGCTGCATTCACGTTCGGCGGCAGCTATGCCGGACAGCGGAAAAGCCCTATTTCGTCACACCGCCCAAAACCAAAAGCGGCATCCGAAACGTTCCTATGACGGACGCGGTTTACATGGCGCTGATGCGGGTGGTGAAAGCCAGAACCGCCCCGAAGGTGGAATTGCTGGTGGACGGTCACAGCGGGTTCCTCTTTCTGGACAAGTCCGGGATGCCGAAGGTTGCGATGCACTTGGAGAACTATATGCGAGGGCTACAAGCGCGATTTGAAAAGGCATACGGCAAGCCTGTCCCTCGGATCACGCCTCATGTGCTGCGGCATACCTTCTGCACCAACGTCCAACAGGCGGGACTTGACGTGAAAAGCCTACAATATCTGATGGGACATTCCAACGCCAGCGTGACGCTGGACGTCTACACGCACAGCAGCTTTGATTCCGTCGAGAGAGCCTTTGAACAGATCGCCAGCAGCCTGTAATTTTCATTGTACGAAGTTGGTTGGCTTACGCCACAACTTACGCCAATTCCCTGTCAAGTGGCGTAGATTTGCGTAGAAATGTGTGAATTTCATCAAAATCAAGGAAGCGTCAAAAACGGGTTCAAAGCCTTGATAACTCTATGAAAATCTGCGTTTTCCGTTATATTTGTTTTGCTTCAAAAAGTTGCGGTTTTGAAGGGCGGCATGTACTGAGCCAGAGATAAAAAAGGCCCGGAACCGATTTGGTTCCGGGCCTTTTTGCAGGGCTGTGGCCTGTCGACGGGGCTGAAAAGAGCTGCTGCTTCCGGCATACGGAAAAGCAAGAAATACGAAGGCACCCCCGGAGCCGTTGGACTCCGGGGGTGCCTGGTGTGTAGGGGGAGATCAATCAGGCCGCGGCCTGGGCGGCAGCGGGGATCAACTGCGCCTGGAAGAAAGCGGCGGTGGCGTCCACCGTCTGATAGAGGGCAGTGAAATCGCCAGAGAACACGTTGTAGGTGTGGTCGCAGTTATCCACCAGCAGCAACTGGCTGTCGGCGTTAGCGGCATGAGGTTAGATCGGAAGAGCGTCGTGTAGGGAAAGAGTGTAGATCTCGG
>OKQJ01000272.1_pt1 | contig 17507 bp, 13 predicted proteins | sample 1614171 | NCBI WGS metagenome assembly OKQJ01 (sample SAMN04436911, study PRJEB24849) | human gut metagenome | biome: human gut; feature: NICU; material: stool | host: Homo sapiens | place: USA: Saint Louis, MO | collected 2012-05-30 | reverse complement strand
TAGATTTCAAACTCTTCCGCTTCAAACTCTGCTTCATATTCTGGTAGACGTACAATACTCATATGACTCTCTCCTACATTATAATCACGCTACTCATCATAATTTCTGTTATATCATAAGCGTTCAGCTACATCGATTCTATGTAATAGTTCTTTCGCTAATTCTTGGGCTGTTTTGAATTCCTCATTTGAAAGCACCATAAGTACAAAGCTATCGGTTCCGATGTCCATGCCTGCTAACGTATAGTTTTCCCATTTAGAATTAAGATCCGCACACCAGTCCATAATACATTGGTCTTCATCTAATGCTGCTGTATCAATAATTAGACCTTCACTAGTATCTAAAGACTTGTTACGTATTAACTTCTGTACATAATAAATAAAATCCTCTAGTTCACATTTACAGCTTAGCTCTACAGCATATCCTTTAGAGGCTAGTTTCTCATAGAGGTTCCACCAGCTATCTTCTAATTCTTCCATGGAGCGCAACTTAGCCTTGGTCATAAACGATTTAGCTTGTTTAGCATCGCCTAGCAACAACGTTGCTAACTCTGTAAATGTCAGTTTCATCTGATCGATATCTAGATACGCTACTTCTACACATAAACTACAATCAGGTACTCTGCGTTTTTTCACAAAGGCCCGCATCATCTTCACTGCATCAGGATAACTTACATCAGCCATACGATACGTCTTACCATCTATGTCTAAGAATATATCTACTGCATCTGGTGTTTTTCCTACACGCGCTTTCATCGCAGTGCAACCATCGATGGCATGAGGTGGATACAATTCTATATACATGAAAAATCCATCATGCATAGCCTTTAGGGTATTATCTATTCCTACTATATTAAAACCATTTCGATTATAATCAGGGCACTTCAAACGCCATTCTTCGTAATCATCAAATAGTTTTTCTTGAATCCAATTGTAAATGCTCATATATACTCACTTTATTTACTATATTTTATAATTCCAGCTTATTTACAAAAAAATAAATCACTAATTTCTTTATACTCTGTTTCAAATAGACTACGATTAAACAAACTTTGTATAAATTGGCGCTCTTTCTCCAGTAAATTTATAGATCCACTATCCTCTAGCAATAAAACTTCAATTTCATCGTAATCATCCATTCCCCATATTTGATTATCTTTAACTATATGATAGCATAAGGGCTTCTCAAATATATTAGTAATAGCACTAGATTGCGTATAAACTATAACATTATCAATATTTGAACATTTTTTATTAAGATAGTCTAACAAAGAGTGAAATTCTTCTGTTGATAAGCCTTGTTCAGGTAAATCTAATAGGAGTAGCTTCTTCTTTCCTATATCTAGTTCAGCAAACAAATCTACCAGCATATATTTCAAATCATACTGCGATCGTTCATCAAACGTACCATATATTTCCATATCATTAGATAGTACATCTATAATCTTACTAAAACTCCAAAAATCATTCATATTACTCTCGCATATTAAATTATAACGAGATAACAATTCATTAATTGGCAAAAGTATTACAGAATTCAACTGATTAAAGCATTTTTCCCGTTCAGATATTGAAACTTCTTTATAGATTTTCTCAGTTATCTTACCCAATAAACTCTTTTTTGCAATCTTAAAAAGCTCTGTTGAATCTACTCTTGAAGGAATATATAAAATTTCAAACTCATCATCTCTACATACACTATTATTAAGATTCAATGTATTAAATGGGTATTGTTGGGAGAATCTCCTTTTATCAAAATATCGTTCTATAAAATCAAATATAACCGGCATAGTCCTAAAATCATCTTGTGGCACTACAATTGTTATAGCCTGTAAATTAATATGGACTGGTTCTAAAAGTCTATATCCTGATAATACCAATTCACCATTCATAGACGCCTCCTAGAAAATGATAGTTTTATCAATCGTTAACTTCTCTTCGATAATTTGTTTCTTTCCAGTTAATAGTTTCATACCTTGATACTGCTTCTCTGTAACTTGCAAAACATATACAGCTCCATCTGGCGGTAAATAGCGCTTAATATATTCAATATGAGACTTTATACTATCCCGATTAGGCATAATCTTACAATAAATAGAATACTGAATCATAAAATACCCTTGCCGTATCAAAAACTTCCTAAACTGAGTGTAATGACGAACTGCAACAGTATCATCCATAGGTAAATCAAACATTATTAATACTCTCACCATTCTGTACCTATTCATTTCACACACCAATATCATATATCTAATAATGGTAAATCTAATACTTCATTATCATCAGTCATACATCTAACGAGACTATCTGCAAATCTATTCATTGAATCTGCTATTGAGTAAGATATATTTTGATGACGTACTGTACGCTCAGAAAGCATAGTAATTAAATTAAGTTTTATATCTCTTGAAAACAAAACTTCAGGCACATAAATACAAGAATAGACCCAATCATCTATGATGGGCCTATATATTTCCATGCAATCATCAACGAGATTAAAGTGATTATATATATTATGATGTTTTATCCCTATTGATAATATAAGTCCTTTAGCAGCTAATGCTCTTGCCATAAGGGCTCTAATAATAGAGTATCCATAATTCAAAGCATTATTGATAGGATCCCCCTCTTCTCTATCACGTATAAAATCAATACCAAATAAAGCTTTAAAATAAACTTTTGCAGCAATACCTTCATGATTTTCCGTATCAAACGGCTGAATTGTATCTCTTAAAGATTCCATTATCTCAATTGTATCTAATGACAATGAATAATGATCTAAAACAAACATTTGATTATTTATCTTACGTTCAATAATTGCTTTCCACAAATCACCTGGTCTAGATGGATTCATATTCAGTTGTATTTCTTGATTTTTAAATGTTACATAATTTCCTGCTATAGGATTCATAACAACAGACGGTAATCCATTCTTTTCACAAATGATTACACAAATTTGATAGCGACTCATCTTACATAATAGTTGCGTTGTAACATTTAATTTATAGTTATTAAAAATAACTATACTAATATCTTGTAAGGGGACTAAATAGTCCCCTTCAAGCATTTTTATTTTTAAGTTGTCTAAATGTAATGAAACTTGCTGACTCTGTTCAATAATAATTGTTCGCCAACCCATAATGTGCACTCCCTGCAACATTAAATCGTAACATCAAATTCTAATTTTTCATCTGTAACTTTATATTTATTACCTAATACATCTATATTATATCTAGTTAAGTTCTTAATAGAGGTTTTTATTGATAATCGCTCTTGTTTATTTGTAGGTCTATCTATAAAAGAAATTTCTACTTTATGTTCTTTCTCACTATTCATACATTTGAATATACAACTTAAAACTTCACCTTTATATTCATAAGATATGAAATCTCCTCTATAAAGAGAGGTAACAAACTTAGCATCCTCCGAGATATTCTGATTTTTTTTAGCCTTATAATACTGGCTTTGATTAATTAAATACTTCCCATTTATAAACTGAACCATATCATATGGTACATTTAATACTAAATAATTTTTTCCTTCTTGATAGATATCTGTACGCAAACTCTTTATCTTCAAAAATACTGATTTATTATTCCCCTGCTGTTTTGTATTAACACGATGAGAACCTAACTGCTTTTCTCGGAATTTAACCGATTCAATAATTGGTCCATTTCCTTTTTTTGAATACTTACGAATTGGTCCATGATCTTCTTTATAGGCTGCAAATGGGTTAGATTCTTCCACATATTGTTCTACAATCTTGAGAAAAATCTCAAAAGTTTTATAATCATGATGATACATCAACAACTTATCAGGAGACTCTAAAATCATTTTTTTTAGTTTACTGCCAGAATTACCAGTTCCAGTATTATAAATATCGTTATATTTAGTGATAATATAGGTTACTTCTTTATTATCTTCAACAAAGCTTCGAGTCGCTTTTATCTGTTGATCATATAAAGCTCTATTAGGTTTACGATCCACCTTATGAGAATATAACGGTTCTATACTTTCAATACGTTTTAAGAACTGAATATAGTTAGATACATTCTCTGATTTATCAAATAATTCTTGTTCTAATACCTCGCCCGTTTCAGAATTTATAATATTGCCATCTACCTCTACAATAGAATCCTTATTGTTCAAACTTTCAGAAAAGGCACCTATTTTCGAGAAAAATTTCATCAGTTTCGTATTAGCAAAACCAGCAATAATCATAGCATCTTGCGCATGATGGGCATACGTCTCTTCTCTATTTTTTGATAGATACGCTTTTTTTCTAAAATAACTTGTTGCAGAACCGTTTATAACTTTAACCTTGGTATTTATATTATGGTAATCAAAAAAGGATTTTAATAAATTGTAGGTTTCACGAGATGCATAACGTGTATCGACCAAATTGCGATCAATAAATCCTTTCATATCTTCAACTGGATTTCCAAGATATAGTAAATTTCTCTTTTTAGCATTACTAAAATTCAAGCTTTTAGTAACATATTCTTTGAATCTTTCAAAGGTTATTTTTGCTTTGCCACTACTGAAATATTGGAATGGTGACCGTTGTCCTTTCGCTTGATTTTCTCCTTGATAGACAAGCACTTTATTAGACTGAGCATCACTTAGAGATATAGATAATGGAATAATATGATCAACTTCTAAAAGGCCAGCTTTAAACACATCAGATAACTCTATAGGCGCTAAAGAATATGCACATTTAAAATCCTGCTCTAACAATAAATTAATACGTTCAAACTCTGCACTTGTAAGTTTCCTGTTTTTAACAAGTTCCATAATTTTATAACGTTTTTCTTCATTGGCCTTCTGAATTTTCTTAATCAGATCTTTCTTCTCTTGACTATTCTTTTCTCGTGCTAATTCAACTACTACATCACTAAATTCAGTATCATCACCATTTTGGGTTTTAAGATATTTACGCAATGCATTAAATACCTTAATGGTTTCATTAATAGAGCGTTTAACAACAGGTGATACAATCCAATCAGATAAATTAGCACTTAACTGATAATTTTGAGAAAATTTATGATTATATGGTTTTATGCCTGCCTCCGTAAATAATTCCATTTGATTCTTACTAGTTTTCAATAAATCATCTAGAATTAAATTAATAGCCTTAAATGATAAAGAATGATATGTAGTAAATCCCCCCGATTTTGCAATTTCTTTGGCTAAACTAGTAGATAAATTTAAATCATCTACTAATTTTCTTTCACGCACATCTATACTTTTTTCTTTAGTTAGAATCTCAGATATATCATCTACTAACAGTTTTTTACCTTCAATTGCATCTTCTTCGTTTACAGACTTTGCGATTTTTAATAACTCATTGTATCCTTCAAATTTTGTAAAAATTGGTTTTTCCGACTTATCTATTCTAAAACCAAAAATATCTTCCTTTTTAGCACTGCATACTTTTGCAATAGCAGGAATCGTTACCGATTTACCTTTATTTACATATTCACTAATCAGCTCTTGTTTCTGAACTTCAGTTATCTTCACACCTTGAATCGTTAAATTATTTAGATCATTTAACAAATTAAATAAACATGCACTATAGCTCCATTTAGGTGCTCTTAATTCATCAGGAAAATACGTACACGTACCACGCATTTTATCAATCAAATTAATCTTAATGACATTGCCACTTTCATCTAATTGGTAACTCCCATAAGGTGTGGGGCTTTTATAACTACCAGGTCCCTCATAATATTCACGTTTAGAATCATATATACATAAAACCTCATCCATTATCCCTTTTAATTTTGGATAAAATGATGATTGAACTTCAAGAAGTTTAATTAATTCACTACGATATGATCCATGAGTAAATTTATTTTCAATGCCTCGTACTTTTCCCGTAGTATTCAACTTTTCTAATTGAACATGGCAAGGATATATTCCATCTTTAAGCTTATTCTCATTAGTTCGAATAATATCTGCTGAACTCTGGTTACTTCCGTCCTCAGTCGCAAGATCCTCTGGACTTAAATAAAATATACCTCTATGTTTAGCCAATTGAATGATTGCAGCAATCAATTCATCAGGCGAAAGCTTATTACTAAGTCCTCTAACTCTAATTTCATAGAGATTTGTATAAAATTGATCTCCACTCACACCTAATGCACTCGACAAGAGTTCTTTTAGTCGATCCAATCTATGACGGCTCCGCCTCATACTTCTACGACTACTTCTGAACCCTCTGCGTGCTACATTCTCTTCTGCCGTACCCTCACGAAATAGTCTTACCCCACTAATTAGGACATTATAATTTTCATCAATTATTGCATAACCAACAGAAGCAACCCCGATATCTAATCCTAGTATATATCCCATATATACCCTCCCCTAAAAATTATTAATCCTATTTAATACATAAAATTATAATAATTAGAAAATTATTCTCTTCTATTATTCTAAATTTATCATAAGCAACGATCACAAAGTACTAAACCTCTGTGTACATGGACGTTCTTAATGGTATTTTTTAGCGAAAAATTACAGAGTACTAAAACTAGGTGATGCGGGATTAATAGTGGTCAATAGTTTTATCATAGCGAAAAATTACAGAGTACTAAAACTTGCATGAACGCCCTATTGATGAGTTGTTTGTTTTATCATAGCGAAAAATTACAGAGTACTAAAACATTCAGTATCAATGGATGGCGAGATTGGGTGTTTTATCATAGCGAAAAATTACAGAGTACTAAAACTACCAGGTGGCGATAAAGCGATATTCGGTAGTTTTATCATAGCGAAAAATTACAGAGTACTAAAACGTCTTCATCATTATCAATGAATGCCATTTCGTTTTATCATAGCGAAAAATTACAGAGTACTAAAACTACGAAAGTAATGGTTGGAAAGTTGGCAAGGTTTTATCATAGCAAAAATTACAGAGTACTAAAACGACTCAGCCAGACCCTAACACTGCTTCCTAGTTTTATCATAGCGAAAAATTACAGAGTACTAAAACTCATGCAAAAATATCTAAACTCATCATATGGTTTTATCATAGCGAAAAATTACAGAGTACTAAAACACAACAGGTAGAATACCAATGATTTCTTCTGTTTTATCATAGCGAAAAATTACAGAGTACTAAAACGCACTCACTGAATCTCTTAATGGGGTGACAGTTTTATCATAGCGAAAAATTACAGAGTACTAAAACCATTCATCAAAATAATAAACCGTTGGCATAGTTTTATCATAGCGAAAAATTACAGAGTACTAAAACTACCGGTAACTTTTTTCTTCCACGATTTAGTTTTATCATAGCGAAAAATTACAGAGTACTAAAACATATGTATTCCCCTTGAATTGGATATTTTCGTTTTATCATAGCGAAAAATTACAGAGTACTAAAACGGTAAACGTAAAATTAGGAGTATAGCCTTGGTTTTATCATAGCGAAAAATTACAGAGTACTAAAACAACGCAAAGTCGGTGATCAATGGATTTTGTGTTTTATCATAGCGAAAAATTACAGAGTACTAAAACCATTAAATAAACCCCTAATATTACGAGCATGTTTTATCATAGCGAAAAATTACAGAGTACTAAAACACCAAGAACAACATTCAAGATTTTTGAGTTGTTTTATCATAGCGAAAAATTACAGAGTACTAAAACGTTTACTGGTCTTTTTATTTTTGCAAAACGGTTTTATCATAGCGAAAAATTACAGAGTACTAAAACTGCGTTCATAGCATTCATATCAACTGTAGCGTTTTATCATAGCGAAAAATTACAGAGTACTAAAACGCGGTCAACTCTGAGGACATCTATAGCTCGGTTTTATCATAGCGAAAAATTACAGAGTACTAAAACCTCAACAACGAAGTTAAGCACTTTTGTAGCCTTTCGCTATAATAAATCAATAAACAAAAAGAGCACAGATCATAAGACCCGTGCTCAAAATTTCACACAAAAAACATTAGTAATATGTACTACTAACTCAATTTACATATACTATTGTTAATAACTACTTAAAAGTAGTGATTTCGACATAAAGTCTTATTTTAGTAGATTCTGTAACCTTTCGCTATGGTAAAATCTAATTACATAATATATCAGCATTACTTATATGTCAAGCTTTTCTAATTTTTATTCATCAATCAGTTTTAATTTTTACTAAATAACCATAATTACTCAACTATTATCTTGATAGAAAGATAGTTTTAATATGATTAAAATAGGAAAAGGACACAATAAATTGTGTCCTTTGATTTCGGCATAAGGCCCTACCTTAATAGATTCTCACGAGTATTAAGGCGAAACTGCAGCTCTATCCTTCTGGTGCGCCTAGAGGGAATCGAACCCCCAACCTACAGTTTAGGAAACTGACGCTCTCTCCGGTTGAGCTATAGACGCATGTATACTTTATTATATCGTTTTTAATAAAGTATACGCAAGGCGTCCTTATTGTTGTAGGTATTGGTTATTCACTTGTTTTTGTTCTTCTGGGCTTAGGTTTTGATAGCCTTTCGCTAAAGAACTTACCCAGGATCCATAGGCAGGGTTTGGGAATACGACAAAGGTAGTACCAAAGTCCTCTTTATGAGCATCGATGATGGCATTTCTTTCAGCTAAGGTCTTACCTTTTGTGCCAATAGGGAAATCACCAGCGTTATCACCCATGTATACAACCACATAATATTTTTTAGCAATCATATCAAAGCGAGGTTGTTTATCAGAGTCTTTTTCGAATAGTAGTACATGGTCTTTATCGACAGATGGGAATCCTAGTTCTTTAAAATTCTGTATCGTTACGTCAAGGTTTACAGGTGCGTAGCGGTTGGAAACATAGAAGATTTCTACCCCTTGTTTATGAACTTCATTTAGGAATTCAACGGCTCCAGGCATGGCTTGTGATTTTCCTTGATGCACGGCTTGACGCCACCAGGGAGCATCAAAACGGCCATTGCCGTTTGCTATACTTTCACCCATCAACTTGGTATTGTCCACTACTGTTTCATCCGCATCAAGAACGATAGCTAAAGGTTTTCTTTGATGAGATGGATCAGTAACGGCCATCTTAACGGCATTTATTGCCACATTGTACCCTTGATACACCAATGCTCTGTACTCCGCAGAGGTGCGCATCCATAGCAAGCCCATCGTTTCTGTGTCGGCTTGGTACTGTTGTTTTTGTTTGAGGGCTTCCTGTGCTGCTACATCATTAGTTACTACATTATTAGCTACTGCATTATTAGTTACTGTATGATTTGCTGTAGCACTAACTTTATCATTCTTATCTGCTGTAACAGTAACAGGCTGAGCTGCTTGGGCTTGCATTACAATAGCTGCGGGAACAGAGTTATTTGCTTTCACCATCGCTAGAGAATTCGCCTGTACTACAGATCCAACACAAAGGCTTCCTCCCATGCAAGCTACCACCACATACCATGCCAAACTACTAGATTTCATAACTGCCTCCTATTCACATGTAACATTTCGTGCAAATTCAACACATCATATATTTCTACATAGTTATACTAAAATCCTTTTAAAATTTGTATATTTTTAACACAACAAAAGGACCCTTGCTACACATCATTGATGACTCTTAATTTAGATGTGCTTAGCAAAGGCCCTTTAAAGGATTTTATTTGTTTTTGTTTATAAGATAATTGGTATCAGTGTATAAAAATTTTGTGTGAATTTAGATTTTTATAGATTAGTATTTTGTATAAATGTGAAAGTGTTATTAGTTAAGAAAGTTCTTTTCAATCGTTAGTATTGTTTAGATAAACTATTTTAATGTTGTTTAAATAGTATCATTAATCTTATTTTACATCGCTAAAATCGATGTTCATGCCCAAGGCTTTAGCAACGCCTTCACCATAAGCGGGATCACATTGATAGCAATGTTTTGCATGACGTTCTTTGATAAAATCAGGTACGCCATTCATAGCCGCTGCGGTGTTATCAAATAAGACTTGTTGCTGTTCAGGGCTCATGAGGCGGAACAGTTTACCTGGTTGTGTAAAGAAGTCAGAGTCGTCTTCATAGAAGTCATATTGGTAAGCTGGACCAGATACATCGAGAGGAGGATTTTTGAATTCTGGTTGTTCAGCCCATTCACCAAAGCTATTTGGTGCGTACCCAATTGTTGACCCATGGTTTCCATCTATACGACCTTGACCATCGCGATGATAGATATTTACAGGGCATTTAGCGGCATTAACAGGGATTTGATAATAATTTGCCCCTAGACGATAGCGTTGCGCATCGGCATAGGAGAACAAACGACCTTGAAGCATTCTATCAGGAGAGAAAGATACGCCTGGAATGATAGTTGTTGGTGCAAATGCAGCCTGTTCTACATCTTGGAAATAGTTTTCTGGATTGCGATTAAGTTCCATCACACCGACTTCAATCAATGGGAATTCGTCATGATACCATACTTTTGTTAAATCGAATGGATTGTATGGCATATTGTTAGCTTGTTCTTCCGTCATCACTTGGATGCATAATTTCCATTTAGGGAAATCACCTCTTTCAATAGCCTCAAAGAGGTCACGTTGGTGACTTTCACGGTCACTAGCTACCACATTAGCCGCCTCAGCGTCGGAAAGATTTTCAATCGGTTGTTGGCAAACCCAATGGAATTTAACCCATACGCGCTCATCGTTTTCGTTAATAAGGCTGTATGTATGACTACCGAAACCATGCATTGTGCGATAAGATTTAGGAATACCACGATCACTCATAACGATTGTTACTTGGTGGATTGCTTCTGGTAAACTAGTCCAGAAATCCCAGTTTGCTGTCGCATCGCGAAGATTTGTTTTTGGATTCCGTTTTACAGCACGGTTCAAGTCAGGGAATTGCAATGGATCGCGGATAAAGAATACAGGTGTATTGTTACCTACGAGGTCCCAGTTCCCTTCTTCCGTATAGAACTTTACGGCAAAGCCACGAATATCGCGCTCTGCATCGGCTGCACCGCGTTCACCGGCAACTGTAGAGAAACGCACGAATAATGGCGTTTGCTTGCCCACTTCAGAGAAAATTTTTGCTTTCGTATATTTTGTAATGTCATTGGTTACTGTGAAAGTACCAAATGCACCGGATCCTTTAGCATGCATACGGCGTTCAGGAATCACTTCGCGCTCAAAATGAGCTAATTTCTCCATGAGCCAAACATCTTGCATCAATACAGGACCACGTTTACCTGCTGTAGCAGAATTGCGATTATCTGATACGGGAGCACCAAAGGCTGTTGTTAGTTTCTTTTCATTATTCATGTTACAAACTCCTACTTAGAGATCCAAATGAAAGTAATTTACTTTACATAATTTTTTAGATTATACATCTCAATTAAGATAAATATTATTAACGGATAATTATTATCCATTAATCTGTAATTAGAATAACACAAATTTTTTAACATAACAACCCTAAACCTTTATAAATCTTGTATACACGATATCATTTATAATTTTAAAATGAGAATTTCAATGCTATATATTTAAAACCTATTAAGATATAGCTATAAAAATACGCAAAACAAAAAACACCTTGTTTCTACTAACTTGTAGATCACAAGGTGTTTTCATTCAATTTATGCTGGACGACTCCAGTCAACTTGTACGTCGATTGCTTCCCACATACGTGTTAAAGCTAACTTAAGGTTATCCAAAGATTCTAATGGTTTTACGGTCAACCGTTCATACGTATCAAGACCTGTAGCATGCTCAATAGCATGTTCATTATTCAAGTAAGCGATTACCTTATCGACCCACTCTTGTTCAGGTAAATCTACGGACACTGTTTTTGTTTCTGTGTCATAGGACAAGAAACCATTACTGTTTACGCCATAATGGATGGCCACACGAAATAAACTCATATCTATACCTCTCTTGCGGTAATTTATTAACACTACACTCATATTGTAACATGAACAATTATATTAGCGAAAGTATTCAATATAAACTTTATAAGTCCTTTTTGACGGTCTTTTTAGGTCCTTCAATAGATGGTTGTATATCTGTAACTGTAGACCGATCAGCCTTTTTAGTCGAGCCTGCATCAACTTTAGTAGATACCCCATCCTCTTGACCAAGCTGTGCATCCACGGCCGCTTTCAACTCTGACCGTTTTCTGCGTATTCCATTGTCTCCGTGAAAGCGCTGCCATAATGCACCACTCATAACAGCAGTCTCACCAAATTTAGACTCTAAGGAGTCTAACACGCTAGCAAGCTTATCCTCTGTTTCATCCTGTGGGGAATCAAAGAGACTATCCTGCATAGGAACCTCCTCATCGAGACCACTCACAGTAAGACCTAATAGTCGTATAGGGCCAGGCGGATCCATACAGGTAATCCCTTTAGAACTACTACATTTAAAATTCGTAGACTTTACCTTTGTAGTGGCCCCTAACGGTTCCGTATCTTTCTTAGATTCTTTAGGCCGCTTACTCGTCTTATCCTGCATCAATTTATTCCACAGAATCAATGCTGTTTCGAAAAATACATGTTCCTGGTCTGACGGTGTATCTAGCCGCTTCTGCCGTGATACGGTGGTAAAATCATCATACCGAACCTTGATAGATACAGTATGTCCATGAAGGGTACGTCTCCGAAGCCGTTTCGATAAACGGTTTGCAAAGTACCTAAACTCTAATTCAATAGCACGGCCATCGGTGAGGTCTTCTTCATAAGTTTCCTCCGCTCCAATCGATTGTATCTTGCGATCTGTTTCAACAGGTCTATCATCGATACCATTCGCCAGTTCCCATATGCGTTTTGCCTGATTTCCCACGAGAGGAATTAAACTGCTTTCATCAGGCAAAGACTGAATATGACGCATCACGTGAAAGCCACCGGCTTTCAAAATTTTCTCTGTCCGAGGACCAACACCCCAAATACGTTTAATAGGCAAAGGAGCCAGCACCTCTTTTTCACGACCGTATGGGATGACCACAAGACCATCGGGTTTATCTAAATCAGAGGCCAATTTAGCAAGAAATTTATTGGGTGCTAAGCCTGCAGAAATAATAAGTCCTGTTTTCTCAAATACACGATCTTTAATGGCTCGTCCTAGCTCTTTAGGACCACTATACATGGTAGACATGCCACTCACTTCAAGAAATGCTTCATCAATAGATAGAGGCTCAATATAAGGGGTGAATTCTTTCATAATGGAAAAAATTTGGTTCGACACCTCTTTATAGCGATCCATTCGAGGATATACATAGATCCCATCAGGACAGAGTTTCTTAGCCCTCGAGATTGGCATCGCAGAGTGAACACCAAATTTTCGGGCCTCATAGGAACAGGTAGCTACCACACCACGTGAAGAAAGACCACCCACGATTACGGGGTGGCCTTTATACTCTGGATGATCCAGTTGTTCTATGGACGCGAAGAATGCATCCATATCAACATGCATAATCCAACGTCTCATTGTTACGCTTCTTTTTCGTGCTCAGAAATGCGGCAGTATTTAATTTGCGCGCAAATGCACTCATCTTTAGTTTTGTATAATTGAGGGAGAATATCTAAAATATCCGCAAATGTAGCTTCATTAATGGAGTAACGCGTCCATAAACCATTACGTTGAGAGTTAACTACACCTGCATCAATTAAGATTTTCATGTGGTAACTCAACGTAGATTGAGACAAATTGAAGCTCGCTAAAATATCGGCCGCACATAATTCATTGCAAGACAACATATCGATGATGTGTAATCTTGTTTCATCGCTTAATGCCTTAAAAATCGTCGCTAAACGTTCGTAAGAAACTTCAACCATATCTTTAACTCCTCAGATCCTTATCAAAAAATATCAATCTACTTCTTGGTACTATTATATACTATTTCTTAATGTAAATCTATTTTTTTCTTTATATTTGTATCTTAATAATTTATTATGAATACAAAAAAATTATAGATAAGTAAATTTCGCCTCATTATAAACTAATTTAAGCACGTAGCTATTTGTATAAAATGAATATTTTAAACAAATTTTCATTTTATAGATTTATCTGAGTATACATTTTTCTGTATATATAACAATTACGCTCTATTATTCGTTATATATTTTTCGATATGCTCACGCTTTAATAACTATAAAGCATACTTCGATATACCGCACTACTGTAGCAACCTAAAGGATTAGATATAGAGGATCCACGTTTGTATTCTACATCCATTCAATACAAAAGACCCCTCTGTGAGGGGTCTAATCTGTATAATTCTATAAATCGATTGCATAGCAAGAAATGTTAAAATATATAACACTCTATCAATGCTACCAAATGCAAATTTTCTATTATATCAAATTAGTATAGATTAGAATACATTTACTAAATCGATAGTTTGGCTACGGTTAGGACCAACAGATACAATGCCTAAAGGCACGCCTGTTACTTCTGCAATACGTTCTACATATTTACGAGCATTTTCAGGCAATTTACCATATTCACGGATACCAGAAATATCAGTTTCCCAACCTGGCAATGTTTCGTAAACTGCTTCGCAAGCTTCAAGATCTTTTAAGTTAGCTGGGAACCCTTCTACGTTTTTACCATTCAATTTGTAACCTACGCAGATTTTCAATTCTTTAAAAGTATCAAGAATATCCAAACGTGTAATAGCTAGGTAATCAAGGCTGTTAAGACCTGCCGCGTATTTTACAACCATGAGGTCTAACCAACCACAACGACGAGGACGACCCGTTACAGTGCCGAACTCATGACCAAGCTCACGGAGATTATCGCCAGTTTCGTTAAGAAGCTCTGTAGGGAATGGACCTGCACCAACACGTGTAGCATACGCTTTTACAACACCAAAGATGTTTTTCAAGTAGTTAGGACCCACACCAGCGCCCGTAGAAGCACCACCTGCAATTGGATGAGAGGATGTTACGAATGGATAGGTACCATGATCAAGGTCGAGCATAGTAGCTTGAGCACCTTCGAATAATACCTTTTTATCCTCTTTTACAGCTTTAAGGACAGCCGCATTAGTATCTGTTACATAAGGTTTCAAGGCTTCAGCGTATTTGATGTAATCCGCTAAGATTTCATCGTAGCTAACAGGTTCAGCATCGTATACCTTAGTAAGCATTTTATTTTTGAACTCTACATTGTACGCTAATTTTTGTTTGAATGTTTCCATATCATACAAATCGCAGATACGGATGCCGATACGATTGATTTTATCAGCGTAGCAAGGACCAATACCATTTTTAGTAGTACCGATTTTAGCATCCCCTTTAGATGCTTCCTCTGCAGTATCTAGAGCGATATGGTATGGCATAATGACATGTGCACGGTCGGAAACTTGAAGGGATTTAGCAGATCTGCCTTGCTTTTCAAGACCTTCAATTTCTTGTAGCAGAACTTTAGGGTCGATAACAACACCAGTACCCACGATATTTTGTTTGTTATCGTATAAGATACCACTTGGTAAAAGGCGAAGTGCAAACGCTTTATCATCAACTACAACAGTATGACCCGCGTTATTACCACCTTGACTGCGCACCACAACATCCGCACGTTCTGCGATCCAGTCAACAATTTTACCTTTCCCCTCGTCACCCCATTGAGTGCCGATAACCATACTAGTTGCCATATCTATATCCTCCATATGAAAGTCTAAATAATTCAATATCATTATACAACAATGTTCGGATTCTGTGAAAGTATTTATACAAATTCAATCTTTAGTTTCTTCCCAAACGCATGGGCTATTTTCTGTAAAGTTTTTAAGGATGGATTGCCATCACGTCTTTAATATGGCTCTATTACTCTATTACAGCGATGTCATTTTGGTTCTTTTAACCAAAAACTCATCAATAAACCTATAACACTTATCGGTATCAAGGTCATCAATGCTGTTTGTACGTCATAGATATCTGCTAGATGTCCTACATAAGGTGCCACAAGGCCACCCAAGGTAATACCAAGACCTAGCGTAATACCCGACGCAAAGCCTGCATTTTTAGCAAGGTATTTTTGACCTAGTACCGTAATGGGGCCGTATTGTGAGAATACACCAAAGGCCATCGGTATCATGGCTCCAAAGAAGCCCCACATATTAGGCACAAAGATAAATACTAAAACAGAAGGCAAGAAAATCAGATTCCCTAAGCGCACAGTTTTAAGAAATCCAAGTCGGTCAGATAAGGCCCCGCCCATATAGGTAAGAACGGCACCCATCGCAAAGTACGCAGTAAGGGCCAAACTAGATGCACTGGCTTCACCGTTAATAACGGTAATATACAAGATAGGAATAAAGATAGCCAATACAGAGAAGAGTATAGATCGAGAAGCAATCACAAAAAATAACTTACCGAAGCGCACCCAATCATTTGTACCGGTACTAAGAACCTTAGCACGGCTTTCACGGTTACCAGTATCAGCAGAATCAGCAATATCAGTATCATCAGTATCAGCTTCACCCTCACCCATAAAGGCATAGAGATATAATAATACACCAAGTAGAGCGATAAGCGTAAATACCCAAAGGAATTGTCCCCCAAAGACGTAAACACCACCAGCAATAAAGGGTCCCAACGCAAAGCCCGCACTGCCGCCGACTGCAAAGCGGCCCATGGCGTTACCGATTTCATGAGATTGCGTACGATTTACAAGAAGAGCCGCCTCGGGATGGAATAACGCGGCCCCTACCCCGGCCAAGAGCGACAAAGCAAGAATCATTTCGTAACTCGTAGCCAATGCCATAGCGCTAATCGACACAAGAGTCACCGTAAACCCAACGGGAATAAACCAGGGTACGCGCCACCGATCTGCCACATAGCCCAATACGGGCTGTGCCACGGAAGCCACCACGGTATTACAGAAAATGATGGAAGCCGATTGATAATAATTAAGGCCAAAGTTAGCGATAAAAAACGGTATGAGGGCCGCCAGCGAACCTTGACCAAAGTCATTAATACAGTGAAAAATAGGCGGTCCGTACTTCCGTATAATACGTTTCATATAACCTCCTAAAACAAATAGATGGTTTCCTAATGTAAGACGAGTATATAAAAGCCTGCTAGAAAACTAATTTATAATTATCTGTTAAAATAATATACTTCTATCTAAAATGGCATATTGCTTTCAAAACAAAAAAGGTAGATATAGCCAACACCTACTGCATGTACCATAGGCTTGTTGGTCTATACCTACCCTAGTCTTTCATATGTTATGTGGGAAGTACCCTACAATTATAGGCCAAAGCGAGCCATGATTGTATCTACATGTCTTAGCAATTTATACGGGTCAAAGCATGCATCGATTTCCTCATCAGTCATGTACTTCTTAATATTTTCATCAGCTTTTAAACCTGTTGCAAAGTCTTTGCCTTCAAGCCAGCGTTCCATAGCATGTTTTTGAACCCAACGATATGCTTCGTCACGTACCGCACCTTTGTCGACAAGGTGTGTCAAAATTGTTTGGCTAAATACGAGGCCCCCTGTAAGGTTAAGGTTTTTAAGCATAGTTTCAGGGTATACCAACAATTTATCAA
>OKQJ01000266.1_pt1 | contig 18252 bp, 15 predicted proteins | sample 1614171 | NCBI WGS metagenome assembly OKQJ01 (sample SAMN04436911, study PRJEB24849) | human gut metagenome | biome: human gut; feature: NICU; material: stool | host: Homo sapiens | place: USA: Saint Louis, MO | collected 2012-05-30 | reverse complement strand
GCCGTCCGATGCGAGCACCACCTCGTCGCCGGGATCGACGCGCACCACACGGATCGGATAGTCCGGATCGGTGAACCCGTCGAACACGAAGTAGCCGTACGGGCCGCGCTTGTTGGCGAACTGCGATTGCAGACGCAGGAACGGCAGGATCATCTCGCGGGCCTTATCTTGGTCCGGGGCGCTGGCGGGAATGCGTGCCGCGTCGCCGTGGCCGTCGGACGTATGGCCGGTGCGGCCGGCGCTGCCGTCCCGTTCGCGCAATGCCAGCGTCGTGAACGCGCGCAGCTCGCCGAGCAGTTCATCCACGCGCTTGACGGTGGGGGTTGGCGTTCCGTTGACCATGATCTGGCAGTCGCCGAACAGCCACGCCTCGTGCCGGGCCTCGCTGTACATCACCGCATTGGCCTGCAGCCGTTCCAGCGGCTCGCGCTCGAAGAAGGCGAAGCCGTATTCGTGCGTGCGATAGGCATCCCGGAACCGTTGATCTACCGCGTGTTGCACCTGCCTCATGGCGGTGTCGGGCGGCAGCGAGGAGATGACATCCACAGCCAAATCCTTGGCGATGACCCCGCCGCTCGGATGCCACGCCTTGCGGACGCTTTTGCCGGTCACCCCATCCACCACCGCGGCGAACCCGTCGGTGACGACCAGTCCGTCCTCGTTGAGGGACTGGTCGGGATTCTTGCCATGCATATACCGCTCAATGATGCGCATAAGACGCCTCCCGTTCCCGTTTCCATACCCACGTTACCGCACGCCGGTCGGGCGCGGCCCATGCCGTCGATACGCTGCGCGCGCCGTCTGTACACAGGTGTGGCGCATGGCATGCCGTTCCCAGCCTATTCTGCTATGGTCTCATTCATACGCCTTGGTGTTTGAGAGGCGCAACCAATCAAACGGATCGGGGAAGATCATGAGCGATGAAGCATTGACCGATGGCACCGACGTGGCGGACGGCGCGAACGCCGTGGACGACACGAATGCGATGGACGACGCGAACGAATCGTGCTGCGCGGCGAACGCGGGGTCCGCGGCATGCGGCGGACTCGGCCGCTGCCCGCTGAAGAAGATCAGCAAGAACGATGCCGTCGCGGGCATCATCACGCTGGCTATCATGGGCGTGACCATCGCGCTGAGCATGTACGCGCAGTACGCGCTCACCAAGTGCGCCGTCAGATCCGCGCTCAAGGGAACGCGACTGCGCTGAGAGCGTTCCGGCCTGCATGCGGGTCTTGCTTCGACCGGATATCGATCGAAGCAAGACCCGTTTCCGTATATACGGTTCGAGGCCGGGGTCGGGACGGCCGCGCTTTATCGGCACAAGGGCGGTGCGAACATCACGCGTATGCGCTCACCGGCGAACAGACGGCGGGCCCGCGCCTCGATGATGCGCTGCGCCGTGGGGGAGAGCTCGCGAAACGGTGTGATCGTGACCGTGCTTCCCGTCCGTTTCCATCGGGCGCGGGCGCGGCCGCGATACAACACGATCGGGAAAACGATGCCGGCGATATTGGTGACGAGCTTGAGATCCCGATCATCGATGATCCGAGACCGGTCGCGATATCCCAGCACCAACTGGTCGAATCCCGCCAGAAGCACGCAGGCCGGTACGCGTGTTCCCGCGTCGTCCAGTTCGCCCGCATACAGGTATGACGTGCCGTTGACGAAGGTTTCGGCCAGCTGCGGCCGTATCCGGCGGATCAGTTCGCGCACCTCCGCCACGCGATACCCGAGGAACGCCGCGCAGTCGCCTGCCGTCGCCGGACCATAGTGCTGGAAATAACGCAACGCGAGCAGCGTGCGGGCCTCGTCGCGGTCCATCCATGTGACGGGCGGCGGCAGCATGAACCGTTTCTCCGTACCGGGTCGGTATGCGATCAGACCGCGATTGCACATTTCCTTGAGCAGCCCGCCCCAGCCATGGAATATGCGCGTCAGCAGATCGTCGTCCATGCCGGCGCTGCGGCATGCCTGTTTGAGCCCGTCCCTCCCGTCGATGCCGGAGGCGACCTGTTCTCGGATGAACGCCGACCAGCGCGCCGAATCCGCGGGGGAGGTGCCCCAGCCCGTCTCGACCCAAGGGCCGCGGATATCCCTCGCCGACAGATACAGGCCCAGTTCATCGGCGCGTACCACATGCATGGTGCCGCGATGCGACCATATCTTCACCAACCCGTCATTCCACGTATCGGGCGTGAAATCATTCGCTCTGATGCGCAATGCGTCGCATGGAGCCTGCGCGAACTGTGCCTGCAGACCGCACAGATCGGACACGACCGTGCGTTTCGGCGCGCGGTCGGTCACATGCTGGCGGACCAGCGTGCAGGCGAGCAGGTCGGTGCGGTCCATGTGGCTCCTTTGCCGTGCGGTGCGGATAAGTATGGCTACCAGCATACGCAAGCATGCGAACAAATGTTCGATATGCGTGTTATGCGGGTTGTCTGCAGCTTCTTCGGGAAGTGCGGTTGCAATGGGGCGTGTTTGCGCATACTCGCTATGACGTCGGATGATCGATGCTGTGCGTTCGTTTCGGCGCCTTGGATGCTGGGCGGAGAGGGGTTGCGTATGCCGTCGAACACGTTTTTGGGTTGGCGTATATACGTTTTTTGGGCATGAAAAAGGGAGAAACGTTGGAATTTCAACGAATCTCCCTCGCTAGTCGGGCCGACGGGATTTGAACCCGCGACCCCTTGACCCCCAGTCAAGTGCGCTACCAAACTGCGCTACGGCCCGAACGGTGCTCAAAAGCACCGAGTAGATAACTTACCAGATGTGAAGAAAATTGCAAGTCGCAAACGGTACTACGGCGAGTCTCGCGGAATGATGCGGTTTTTATATGTGACTCTGTTAGACCATATTCGGCGTATTCCGCTCCCGCTGGCGGGGCTGTCGGCGAAAATCTAGCTGGGGTCGGCGGTGCCGTGCAAACCACCCTCAGTCTCGCTTCGCGAGCCAGCTCCCGCCAGCGGGAGCGCGACAAAGTTGGCCTAACAGAGCCTTCTCGATGCAAGTGCGCCGTGGCCGTTACCGTTCGGCGGCGAACTCGCTATTTTTTGGTGATGAACGCGAGCACGGGATCGCCGCCCCAATTGAACTGCACGCTTTTGAGCCCATTGGCGGCGGCTCCGACCGTGTTGTAGTTGTAGATCGGGATGGATGGCAGGTCGCGCAGCAGAATCTCTTCGGCCTGCTGGTAGGTCTTGTTCGCCTCGTCGATGGATGCGGCCGACGCGGCCTTGTCCAGAAGCGCGTCGAACTCGGGGTTGAGATACTTGTCTCGGTTGGATCCGCTCTGGTATGCGGACGTCGAATAGACCGGGGCGAGATAGTTCTCGAGCGCCGGATAATCGGGACCCCAATAGTCGTTATATGCGGTGTTGAGCTTGCCGTCGCTCAGTGCGCTCTTGTACTCCTGCTTCGTGGCGAACACGTTGAGCTTCACGTCGATGCCTAGGGCGTTCTTCAGCTCGTTGGCGATGGCCTGGTCGGCGTCCTTGTTGGTGTCGTCGGCGCTATAGGACAGCACGAACTGGCCTTCGAACGGGGAGATCGCGTCGGCCTGAGCCCACAGCTCCTTCGCCTTGGTCTCGTCGTGGGAGAGCACGTCGTTGCCCTTCAGCGAATCCGAATAGCCATCGATCACCTTCGAGGAGAAGTCCTTTGCCGGCTCGGCCATGCCGTTCATGATTTTGGTGCAGATGGCATCGCGGTCCAACGCCAACGAGATGGCCCTGCGGCGCAGCGTTCCTTCCTTGCCGGAGAAATGCGCCAAATCCATCGGAATGCCCAATGCCAGGCGGCGGGGACCCGATTCGCTGTATCCGGTCAGCCTCTTGTCGGACATGAGGTTCCTCAACGCGGTGGCGGGCACGTCGCCGGCCACGTCAAGGTTCCCGGCCTGCACGTCGGCATATTCGGACTTCGGATCCGTGTACACCTTATAGGTCAGTCCGTCGTTCTTCGGCTTGTAGTATCCGGTGTAATCCGGGTTGGGCACCACTTCGATGCTCTCCCCGTGCTTCCACGCCTTGAACTTGTACGGACCGTTGCCCACGGGCTTTTCCCCGAAGGCCTTGGGGTCCTTGTAGAAGCTTTCGGGCAGCGGGGCAAGGCCGCCGTACGCGAGCATGGTCGGGAAGATCGAGCAGGGCTTGTTGAGCGAAATCGAGAAATGCGTATCGTCCTCGACCTTCAGCCCGGACAGCTGTTCGTCACCTTTCAAACCATCTTTTTGCAGATCGTCGTATCCTTGGATCAGAGACAGGAAGCTGGAATTCAGCTGGCCGTTCTTCGCATTCGCGGTGTAGCTCCACGCCTTGGTGAAGCTCTCGGAAGTCACCGGCGTGCCGTCGGTGAACTTTCCGCCGCTTTTCAGCGTGACGTCGAACCGGCTGCTGTCCTCGTTCGCCTTGACCGATTCGGCCGCCTCGTCGACCAGCGACCCGTCGGGCTTGGTGGCGACCAGCCCCGAGAACAGCATGCCTACGACCAGCGACCCGCTTCTCTCGTTCGTATTGCCCGGCACCAGCGGGTTCGACGGCTCGCTGATGCCGAAAGTGATGATGTCGTCCTTCGGAGCCGATGACTGGCCACCGGCCCCACAGCCCGACAATCCCATGGATAGCACGGCGATCCCCGCCAGCATTTTCAACGCATTACCGCGCATGATTACTTCCTTTCATAAACTCCGCCAGCCCCAACCACCAGCACTGGCGGAACGTCGCGCGACCCGCATGGGAGTCCCGTGAACAACTTTGATGATAGGCCACGCGAGCGCATCCCGGAATGAACGGCATATCGCTTGGGTGTCGCACGGCGATTCCGATGCGCGGGAGAACCGCGAGAGCAATCCCGAAGGCGCGGACACAGCCGGGACGCAATGACCGACAAGAGCGGCGAAACCGGGGGATAATCAACGAATCTCGTGAAAGTCGTTACCGCAGCGGGTTGTGGGTGCAGAACGGGTGATGCTCGCCCCACCATAATCGGCGGGTTTCGGGGGCTGTGGGATCCGCCCGCTTGGCTGTAGACTTGGAGTCGAGACCCGTGGCCGGTGGGGGCCGGCCATCCGTGGGCCGGCATCCAGGCCATCAGTGGATCATCGATACGAGGAGGTATCCCATGAGAAAAGTACTGTGCTCTCCCGGAAGCTACATCCAGGAGGAAGGCGCGCTGTCGTCCCTTGCCCGCGAATACGGGGAGCTGGGCTCCGCCGGCGCGTACCTGATCGTCGACCCGTTCATCGACCGGATGTACCGTGACCGGATCGTCTCCGGCTTCGACGAGTCGGACACCGCGTACCGCTATGAGGTGTTCGGCGGCGAATGCTCGACGAACGAGGTGAACCGCCATCAGGCCCTGCTGTCCGGCAACGACGCGGTCATCGGCATCGGCGGCGGCAAGACGCTCGACACCGCCAAGGCGGTCGCCCATTTCGCCGGGCTGCCGGTGATCATCGCGCCGACCGCGGCGTCGTCCGACGCGCCGTGCTCCAGACTGTCCGTGCTGTACACCGACGACGGGCAGTTCGACAAGTATCTGCCGTTGCCCGCGAATCCGAACAAGGTCGTCATGGACACGGACCTGATCGCCAAGGCCCCGGCGCGATTCCTCGTCGCCGGACTGGGCGACGCGTACGCCACCTGGTTCGAGGCGGCCGCCTGCGTCAAATCCAACGCCGTCACCATGACCGGGGGCCACGCCACCAATGCGGCCGAAGCCATGGCTCGACTGTGCCATGACATCCTCGTCGCGGACGGCGTCAAGGCGCTGGCCGCCGTCCGCAAGGGCCTGCGCACGCCCGCCGTCGAGCAGATCGTCGAAGCGAACACGCTGCTGAGCGGCATCGGCTTCGAATCCAGCGGGCTGGCCGCGGCCCACGCCGTGCACAACGGACTGACCGCGCTCGAGGGCACGCACCGTTACCTGCATGGCGAGAAGGTCGCCTACGGCACGCTCACGCAGCTGGTGCTCGAGGACCGTCCCGTGGCCGATCTGGAGGAGGCGTATGGGTTCTTCCGTGCGGTCGGACTGCCCACCACCCTGGCCGGCATCGGCGTGGCGGACGCCACCGACGAGGACCTGCTGCGCGTCGGCGAGCTGGCGTGCGCTCCCGAAGACACCATGGGCAACATGCCCTTCGCGGTCACTCCGGCGGACGTGGCGGCCGCGCTGCGCGCCGTCAACGAGCTCGATGCCGTGATCGGCTGACCGCCCGGAACCGGTCGTCGCCGGCGCGTGGCGCGCTACGGCGGCATCCCAGTCCGACTGACGTCGTGGATGCCGCCGTCGCGCGGGCCGGTCGCGCCGGCCCTCCGCCACATGCGCTCCGCGCCAATCCATGTCGTCAAGGATTGACCTATGTCCAATATGTCCAGGTTCTTTGATCAGAACAATCTCTTTTTCCGGTTCATGGGCGTCGTCGGCGATCTGATCCTGCTCAATCTGCTCACGCTGCTGTGCTGCCTGCCGGTGATCACTGCGGGGTCCTCGCTCACGGCGATGCACGCCGTCCTGTGGCGCATGGTCCGGCATGAGGAGACCTATGTCGCGCGTGACTTCCTCACGCGGTTCAGGCGCGATTTCAGGCAGGCGACGCTGTCTTGGCTTGGATTCCTGCTGGCCGGCGCCATAATGGCGGTGGATGCGTGGGCATCGCCGAGCCTGCCGGGGCATCTGAGGCTGCCGATGCTGGCGTTCCTCGCAATCGTGGGCACCGCGCTGGCCGCGCTCGCGCAATGGTATTTCCCGATGCTGTCACGCTACGAGAACACGATCGCCGGCCATGTGAGGAACGCGGCGTCGCTGGCCGTCGGCTGTTTCCCCCGTACGCTGTGCATGCTGGCGGTTCTCGCCGCGTTCGCGGCGGCGTATCTGATGTATTTCATCCAAGCGGTCCCGTTTTTGGTCATTCTGGGCATCGCTCTTCCCGAATACTGCTGCGCGTGGATCTATGATCCGGTTTTCCGCCGCCTTGACGGCGACGTCGACGCCCGGTACCGGCCTGTACGCGGGAAGTAGCCGGCGGAATCGCCTTCGTGCCGGGAGAATTGTGCCCGTCGGCCCCGTATCGGCGGAATATCAGGCTTGTATAGTCGCTGATCAGCATGATGCAATGTATCGAACCGATTCGACACGCCGAACGTAAAAGGTTTGACGAACCGGTCCGGTGATGATAACTTGAAGCATGGGGATGCCTCGAACCGGTTCGATTCGAGGTGAGAAGGGAGAAATTCAAAAAACGCATGAGACAAGTTGGGACTCGTGCGCTCGCATGCAATTGCCAATGCCACCTTCGCGCGCAAAGCTGCCGTGACGGTGGCGGAGAAAGGAAAATACAATGGCACATTCCTCATGGATGAAAATCGGCGCGGCGGCGACCGCCGCCGTCATGTCGCTCGGCATGCTGTCCGCGTGCGGCGGCACGGCTTCGAGCGACGCCACCAAGATCACCATCTTCAACTCCAAGGTCGAGATCGAGGACCAGATGGAGGCCATGGCCAAGAAATACTCCAAGGAGAAGGGCGTCAACGTCGAGGTCTACTACTCCAACGACACCGTGGCGGCGCACCTTGCCACCAAGTACGCCTCCAAGGAGCCGTACACCATCTCCATGGTCGACGCGAAGGACGTCTACGCCCTCGCCGCCGAGCATGCCGTGGACCTGTCCGGCGAGGCCTGGGTCAAGGACACCGACTACGCCATCGCCATCGACGGCAAGACCTACGGCTTCCCGGTCTCCGTCGAGGCCAGGGGCCTGATCTACAATGCCGATGCCATCAAGAAGGCCACCGGCAAGGACTTTGATCCGGGGAACTACCGGACCCTGGACGACTTCAAGAAGCTCATCGGGGAACTCAAGGCCGGCGGCATGAAGTCGCCGACCGGCGTCATGAAGGAGGACTGGTCGCTGGGCGCGCACTACCTGTCGCAGGTCTACGAGGAGCAGGGCGACGTGCAGGCCTTCATCGACGCGCTGCTCGCCGGCAACGCCGACCTGAAGGGCAACCGCAAGTGGAACTCCCTGATGGACACGTTCGACGTGCTCAAGGAGAATAACTACGCCAAGTCCTCCGCCGTCTCTGCCGAGCGCGAGGTGACCGAGCAGAAGCTGGCCGAAGGGGAGATCGCCTTCATGTTCGGAGGCAACTGGGACTGGTCCGTGCTCAACCAGTACGACTATTCCAAGAACATGGGCATCATGCCGGTCCCGCAGAACATGGACGACGGCTCCAACGAGAAGATCGTCGGCGGCGGGTCCAAGTACCTGTTCATCGATTCCTCGTCCAAGACCACCGACGCGCAGCGCGCCGCGGCCAAGGACTTCCTGAACTGGCTGGCCAATGACAAGGAGGGCCAGTCCTTCGTGGTCAACGACTGCTCCATGGTCTCGCCGTTCAAGACCAACACCCTCGAGGTCTCCGATCCGCTGGGCAAGTCGGTCAAGAAGTTCGCCGACTCCGGCATGATGTACCCGAACTACAACTACCTGCCGGACGACCACTATTCCGTGCTGGGCGCGAGCTTCCAGAAGTACCTCGCCGGCGAGCAGAACCGCGACGGCTTCGCCGACGCGATCACCGCGTACTGGAAGACCGCCAAGCTCTCGGGCTACGTCTCCTGACCGGCTGTCCGGTGTGGGCCAGCGCCGGCCGGTTGGCTGACGCCGGCCGGCACCGGCCGGTTGGCTGACGCCGGCCGGCACCGGCCGGCACATGTAATCGATCGCAATCGGGTCGTGGCGCTCGGCGTTGGGGCGAGCCCCGCGGCCCGATTCATGAATGGAATTGTAATGAAACACAGTAGGTTTTCGTACAAGTTGGGGCAGTTCCTGATATTCGCGGGTCCAGCGGGCATCCTGTTCTGCGCCGTCGTCGTGCTGCCGTTCATCTACGGCATCTATCTGACCTTCACCAGCTGGGACGGCGTCTCGAACTCCAAGCCGTTCGTCGGGCTGTCCAATTACCGGCAGGCCTTCGCCGACGCCATGTACTGGTCCGCGCTGGGGCGGACCGTCGTCTACTCGGTCATCGCCGTGGTACTGGTCAACAGCGTCGCCTTCCTCCTCGCCTACGCGGTGACCAGCGGCATCAAGGGGCAGAACTTCTTCCGCGCCGGATTCTTCATCCCGAATCTGATCGGCGGCATCGTCCTCGGCTACATATGGAAGTTCGTCTTCAACCGCGCCTTCGTCGCCATCGGCGAAGCGTTCGCGGGGTCCAAGCCGGACTCGCTGCTCGGCAGCCCGGGCGGGGCGATGTTCGCCCTGATCCTCGTTTCGGTCTGGCAGTACGCGGGATACATGATGCTGATCTACGTGGCCGGCTTCATGGGCGTCGACCAGAGCCTCAAGGAGGCGGCCATGATCGACGGGTGCAACTCCACCAAGGCCATGTGGCACGTCATCGTCCCGCTCATGCGCTCGTCCTTCGTGCAGTGCATCTTCCTGAGCACCACGCGGTGCTTCATGGTCTACGACCTGAACCTCTCCCTGACCAAGGGCGAGCCGTTCAACCAGTCGGTGCTCGCCGCGATGCACGTCTACAATCAGGCGTTCGTCTACAAGAACTACGGCATCGGGCAGGCGGAGGCCCTGATCCTGTTCGTCATCTGCGCCGTCATCGGCGTGCTGCAGGTGTACATCGGCAAGAAGGGCGAGGTGGAGGCGTGATGACAAGCCAGAACAACATCCGGACAAGGGCCATCCACGCCATCGTGTTCGCCCTGCTGTCGGCGGCGCTGCTGGCGTTCATCCTGCCGTTCCTGCTGGTGGTCATCAACGTCTTCAAGAAGAAGGCCGACATCAACACCGCGCCGCTCGCCCTGATCGGCAAGCGGGGCTTCACCCTGGACAACTTCCCGGACGCCATGGAGAAGATGAACTTCTGGACGGTGTTCGCCAACTCGGCGGTCATCACCGTCTGCGCCACGGTGCTCACGGTGCTGGTGTCGGCGATGGCCGCGTACGTGATTGTCCGCAACCCCGCGTGGAAGGCGTGCTCCATCTTCTTCGCCGCGATGGTGGCCTCGATGGTCATCCCGTTCCAGGTGCTCATGGTCCCGCTGGTCTCCGTGTACGGCGGCATGTTCGGCGTGCTGAACCACAGGGTGACGCTGATCCTCATGCATGTTGGCTTCTCCGTCTCGCTGGCCACGTTCATGTTCCACGGCGCGATCAAGACCAACGTGCCGATCGAGCTCGAGGAGGCCGCCGGCATGGACGGCTGCAGCACATGGCGCACCTTCTGGACCATCGTGTTCCCCCTGCTCAAGCCGACGATCGCCACCATCACGATCATCGACGCGATGGCCTTCTGGAACGACTATCTGCTGCCCTCCCTGGTGCTCGGCAAGCGCGAGCTGTACACCATCCCGATCGCCACGCAGATCTTCTACGGCACGTACTCCAACGACATCGGCCTGATCATGGCGGCACTGCTGCTGGCCATGCTGCCGATCCTCATCATGTACCTGTTCCTGCAGCGGTTCATCGTCGAGGGGGTCACCGCCGGCGCGGTCAAGGGCTAAGCCGGCCAAGCCGCCGTCCGTGTGGGGCACGGATATGGCAAGTCCTCCGGAACCCTTGATGTGCAAGGGTTCCGGAGGACTGTTTCATATTCGAACATAACAGTCGCGATACTGTATCGCTTTACTGTATAACAGTATGCGGCCGGCCCGCGCCGCCCCTACTCCTCGGCGACGAGATCCAGATACGAGTCGTTCCACAGGTCCTCGTCGCCGTCGGGCATGAGCAGCACGCGCTCCGGGTTCAGGGCCTGCACGGCGCCCTCGTCGTGGGTGACGAGCACGATCGCGCCCTCGTACTTGGCGATGGCCTTGAGGATCTCCTCGCGCGAGGCCGGGTCGAGGTTGTTGGTCGGCTCGTCGAGCAGCAGCACGTTGGCGCGCGAGGTCACCAGCGTGGCCAGGGCCAGGCGGGTCTTCTCGCCGCCGGAGAGCACCTTGGCCGGCTTCATTGCGTCGTCGCCCGAGAACAGGAACGATCCGAGGATGGAGCGCGCCTGCGTGTTGTCGAGCTCGGGCGCGACGTGCTGCAGGTTCTCCAGCACGGTGGCGTCGAGATCCAGCGTGTCGTGCTCCTGCGCGAAGTAGCCGATCTTGCAGCCGTGGCCGTAGTCGACCGAGCCGGTGTCCGGCTCCTCGATGTGCGCGAGCAGGCGCAGCGTCGTGGTCTTGCCGGCGCCGTTGTAGCCGAGGATCACCACGCGCGAGCCCTTGTCGACCGCCAGATTCACGCCGGCGAACACGATGTTCGAGCCGTACGCCTTCGAGATCTCCTTTGCCATGATCGGCGTGCGCCCCCACGGCGCCGGCTCGGGGAAGCGGATGTCCGCCACCTTCTCGGCCTTCTGCGCCTCGCTCGTCTCGGACAGCAGGCGCTCGGCGCGGCGCATCATGTTCTGCGCGGCCACGGCCTTGGTGGCCTTGGCATGCAGGCGGATGCCCTGCTTCATGAGCCGTTCGGCCTTCTTCTCGGCGACCTCGCGCTCGCGGCGGCGGCGCTCCTCGTCGACCACGCGCTGGTGCAGGTACGCCTTCCAGCCGAGCGAGTACATGTCGATCTGGCCCAGCTGGGCGTCCAAGTGCCACACCTTGTTCACCGTCTCGTCGAGCAGCTCGGTCGAGTGCGAGATGACCAGGAACCCGCCCTCGAACTTCTTGAGGAAGCCGCGCAGCCACTCGATCGAATCGGCGTCCAAGTGGTTGGTCGGCTCGTCGAGGATCAGCGTGTCCGCGTCGGAGAACAGGATACGCGCCAGTTCGATGCGCCGGCGCTGGCCGCCCGAAAGCGTGCCGAGCGGGCGGTTCATCACGTCCTGCGGCAGTCCGAGGCTGTCGGCCATTGCGATCGCCTCGGACTGCGCCGCGTATCCGCCGGCCTTGTCGAAATCCTGCATGATCTTGTCGTAGCGGTTCATCGCGCGCGTCATCACGTCCGGATCGGGATCGGTCATCTCCTTCTCGCACTTGCGCATGCGGCTGATGATCGCGGCGATGTCGCGGGCGCTCATCATGCGGTCGAGCGCGGTCTGCTCCTGATCGGCGGCGTGCGTGTCCTGCGGCAGATAGCCGAGCTTGCCCGAGACGCGCACCTTGCCGGAGGTCGGCAGCATGTCGCCGGTGATCACGCGGGTCAGCGTCGTCTTGCCGGCGCCGTTGCGGCCGACCAGACCGATCTTGTCGCCCTTGGCCACATGAAAGTCCGTCGGATGCAGCAGCGTGCGCGCTCCGATCTGAATCTCGAGTCCCTGCGCCTCAATAGCCATGAATCAACCTACTTGCCTGTAATCGATGCCTGTCAGCAGTGCGTAAAAGTCCAACCGACCATCATAGCGAACGCCCTGCCGATGCGCCCGCGGGGCCGCACGGCGCGGGATTTTTCCGCAACATCTCCCGATCCGAAACGTTTTGGTCGTACACTGTCTATATCCATACACGCTTCCGGCACAATGTCGCGGCTTGACGCGTGTGCATGCGTGTGCAGTACTAGGAAGGAATTCCCGCATGGACCCGAATTATCTCGTGCTTTTGGGAATCGTGATCGTGATAGTGGGCTTCGCCCTCAAGCTCGACGCGATCCTGATCATCATCGTGGCGGCCGTGGTGACCGCGCTCGTCGGCGGCATCGGCGCCGACGGCTTCCTCACCACGCTGGGCACCTCGTTCGTCTCGAACCGGAGCATGGCGATCTTCATCATCGTGCTGCTGGTCACCGGCACCCTGGAGCGCAACGGCCTGAAAACCGCCGCCGCGCAGCTCATCGGCAAGGTGAGGAACGCCACGCCCGGCATGGTGATCGCCCTCTACGGCGTGATGCGTCTCGTGTTCGCCGCGTTCAACGTGAGCTTCGGCGGCGTCGCCGGATTCGTGCGCCCCGTCATCATGCCGATGGCGGTCGGCGCCATCGAGGCCTCCGGGCACAAGCCGAACGACGAGTACGTGGAGGAGCTCAAGGGCATGGCCTCCGGCATGGAGAACGTGGCGTGGTTCTTCGGCCAGGTGCTGTTCGTGGGCACCGCCGGCGCGCTGCTCGTGCAGTCCACCCTGAAGCCGCTCGGCTACGACGTCGAGCTGCTGCGCATGGCCGCCATCGAGATCCCGGTCGCGGTGATCGCCGTGGCGGTCACCGCCGCCTACTACATGGTCAAGGACGCGCGCCTGCGCAAGAAGTACTACGGCGCGGCCGCCGCGACGGCCGGCAACGGCAAGGAGGCGTGACATGTCGTTCTTCATGGACCCGACCGTTACCATCGGCACGAAGATCCTCGAGGTCTTCTACATCTTCATGGGATTCATGTCCGTGTACGCGGGCGTGCGCAACCTGCTCGACAAGACCAACAAGGCCCGCTACGGCACCTTCGTGTTCTGGACCGCGCTCGGCGTCGTCATCGCGTTCGGCTGGTGGATTCCCGCCGTCGCCGACGGCGCGCTCATCATCGTCATGGTCATCCCCGCGATCTTCCGACAGGTACGCAAGGGCGCAGCCTCCGACGCCGGCGCGCCGAGCGAATCGGAGGTGGCCGCGAACTTCAAGCGCATCGGCATGCGCATCTTCGTTCCGGCCCTGTGCCTCGGCGTGTTCGCGATCATCGGCGCGCTGATCCCGAGCGTCAGCGCCCTGACCGGCTGCTGCATCGGCGTGATGATCGCCGCCGTGATCCTGTACGCCTTCTCGCGCGACAACAAGCCGACCGTCTTCCTCAACGATTCGGAGCGGCTGCTCTCGTCGATGGGTGCGCTGTGCATGCTGCCGATGCTGCTGGCCAGCCTCGGCGCGATCTTCACCGCCGCGGGCGTCGGCGACGTGATCGCCGAACTGGTCGGCGGCATCATCCCCAAGGGCAACGTCACGGTCGGCATCATTGTGTTCGGCGTCGGCATGATGCTGTTCACGATGATCATGGGCAACGCCTTCGCCGCGATCACCGTGATGACCGTGGGCATCGGCGCGCCGTTCGTGCTCGCGTACGGCGCCGACCCGGCCGTGATCGGCATCCTGGCGCTGACCTGCGGCTACTGCGGCACGCTGTGCACGCCGATGGCGGCCAACTTCAACATCGTGCCCGTCGCGATGCTCGACATGAAGGACCGCATGGGCGTGATCAAGAAGCAGGTGCTGCCGGCGCTGGTGATGATCGTCGTGCAGATCGTCTACATGCTGATCGCCCGGTAGCCCGTTCCGAAACCCGTCCCGGCGCGTCCGGCGCGCGGAGGGCGGCCTTCCGGTCGCCGCCGCGCGCCCGTTCATACCAAACCAACAACAACGAAGGAGTGTGCCATGAGCCACAAGATTCTGGTCACCGGATTCGACCCGTTCGGCGGAGAGCCGGTCAACCCCGCATTCGAGGCGGTCAAGCTGCTGCCCGACGAGATCGCCGGGACGCAGGTGGTCAAGCTGGAGATCCCGACCGTGTTCACGCGCAGTGCACAGGTGGTCGAAGAGGCGATCGCGCGCGAGAGGCCCGACTACGTGCTGTGCATCGGGCAGGCCGGCGGGCGTTCGGCCCTGACCGTCGAGAAGGTCGCGATCAACCTCGCCGAGGCGCGCATCCCCGACAACGACGGCGAACAGCCGTTCGACACGCCCCTGCGCGAGGACGGTGACACCGCGTACTTCGCCACGCTGCCGGTCAAGGCGATGGTCAAGAACATCAACGACCACGGCATTCCCGCGTTCATGTCGTACACGGCCGGCACCTACGTGTGCAACAGCATCATGTACCACGTGCTCTATCTGCTCGACCGCAAGTTCCCCGGCGTCAAGGGCGGGTTCATCCACGTGCCGTACGCCACCGCGCAGGGCGTGGGCAAGGCGAACGGCACTCCGACCATGGAGATAGCGACAATGGCCCGGGGCATCGAGGCCGCCATCGAGGCCGCAGTCAGCGTCGAGGTCGATCACGACGACATCATGGGGGAGACCCACTAGACGCCTCTGATCTCATCCGCGTGGCGGATGGGATCAGGGAATAATCAGGGTATGGTCAGGGTCCAATCATTCCCGTGACCGAGGGCGCAGCCGACCGTTCCTTTCTATGCTGAAGCCAGCAGAGGAAAAGGAGCGACCATGGCACGCGTCATCACCAGCGATTCGATCCCCGTCACCACTCCCTGCGTCCGCACGGCCGCCATGCGGCCGCCGGCTTCCGATTCGGCTCCGCATGCCCCTTCCGAGGCTGCACGCCGATCCATGGGGGCCGTGCGTGGTTCCCGCGAAGCCCGCGGCACCGTCGCCGGGGACGGAGCCTCCGCCGGGAGCCACGGCGGGCCCCGCAGTTTCCAATCAGTGCGCCGCAAGCGCCTTGCCAAAGCGCTGCTCGTGCGCTGCGTCCCGCTGTTGCTGGTCGTCGCGGCGCTGGCCGGCGGACTGTTCGCGCTCGGGCGCTTCGCCGGCTGGGGGCCGTTCGCGCCGGGAACCCCACAGGCCTCCTACGCCGCGGACCGGTGGAACCTGATCATCGTGAACCGCTGGAACCGCATTCCCGACGACTATCCGGCTCCCGAATTGACCGAACTGGGCAACGGCCAGCGCGTGGATTCGCGCATCTACCCCGATCTGCAGCGCATGTTCGACGCGATGCGCGCGGACGGCCTCGATCCGGAGGTGAGCGCGGGATACCGCACGCGCTCCGAACAGCAGCAGCTGATGAACGACAAGGTGATCGTCTACCGCAACGAGGGCATGTCCAAGCAGGAGGCCGAGGACAAAGCCTCGCAGTGGGTGGCGATCCCGGGCACCAGCGAGCACGAGATCGGCCTCGCCGTCGACGTCAATGCGGCTGGCGCGTCCGATGCGGACGCCAATCAGCGGGTGTACGACTGGCTGGCGTCCAACGCATGGCGGTACGGCTTCATCCTGCGCTATCCGGACGGCAAGACGGATTTCACCGGCAACGCGTACGAGGCATGGCACTACCGCTACGTCGGCGCCGACGCCGCGAAAGCCATGCACGAATCCGGCCAATGCCTCGAGGAATACATGAAATAAGCCGGTCGGTTCCTGGGATGTGGCTGGCGGAAGCCGCCTCGCGTGATGGGCGGCACGCCCGCCGCAAAACCAACCACGCCCACCTGCTCGAAGCCGTCCCGCGTGATGAGGCGGCACCCTGCGGCGGCGCGCCCACCGCGCAATCACGTGATACCGCATTCATTGTGCGTTCGTCCTTCCGCTGCGCGGGTGAGGCATCCACTGGGTAATGAGCCTTCCACGACGCAGCGCCATCCACCGCGCGCCAAGTCGTCCACGGCGCGGTAACCCATCCACGGCGTGATAGTAGGAATGGCGGAATGGCGCGGATGCCGTGCGGCGGCGGACCGCGCCGTGGAAGCATTACCGCGTGGTGGGATCGATGGTGCGTGGTGGATGGGTTACCGCGTGGTGGAAGCAATGGTGTGCGGTGGAGACATTATCGGATGGCGAAGCATCATCGCGCCGGTGGCGGCCTGCGCGATCGACAGTCCGAGTCCCACGCCGGGCACGGCGCTGATACGCGAGTTCTCTCCGCGGTGGAACGGCTGGCCGAGTTCGTTCAGATCGTCGGGCAGCGTCTCGTCGGTGGTGGTGACGACGATGATCGTCCATCTTCGGAACCCGTGGAGGAGGCACTGGGGGAGGGTCGGAGGCTGCGCCGACACGGAACGCGGCCGTGCTCGTCGGCATCCTCGCGGGCCTCTACCCGGCTTCCCGTGCCGCCCGCCTCACCCCGACCGAAGCCCTGCGCGGCGAATAGCCGGCCCGTCCCATAGCCCGGCAACTCCCGGGTTTCACACGCAAAACCGTCTCTGCGCGTGTATAACCCGGGGTTTGCCGGACAGTACTCCCGGGTCATACACGGATTGGGGTCGTTTCGCGTGTGGAACCCGAGAGTTGCCCGCCGGTACTCCCGAGGTATACACGCGCAGAGGCCGCTTGGCGTGTATAACCCGGGAATACCGGCCCGTCCCGCCGCCCGGCTGACACGCGCGGGCCGGGCCTTCGGCTACCATGGAGCCTCCACGGGAATGAGGAGGCGTGCTGTGGCCGATGTGAGACGGGAAATGGAACGGCTGCGCCCGGTCTACGAAACCGGCGTGCTCCGTCTGCTGCTGCGCCAGCATTCCATGACCTATGTGGCGCTGCTGCGCGCCGCGTTCGACCCGCTCACCGGCGAGTTGCCGCGCGAGACGCTCGAGGAGCGCTTCGCGCAGAGCCTGTCCGCGCTGGCCGACGCCGGCGAATACGCGCTGCGCGAGGACCAGACCTTCGCCGATGCGGCGCACCGCATCCTCGCCGACCTGACGCGCGAGGGCGAAGGCGACTATGCATGGCTCGCCAACGCCCACGACGCCGCCTCGCACAGATTCCTCTACCGGCTCACCGCCCGCGCCCACCGGGCCATCGAGGCGCTGGGCCGGCTCGAGGACGAGTCGCGCACCCTCTCCGGCGCGCAGGCCAACAGCATCATCATGGAGATCGAGCACGCGCGCATGCAGCTGACCGCCGACCCCGGGGAACGGATCAGGCTGCTCAACCGCGAGATAAAGGACCGCAAGCACGAGATCAAGCGCATCCAGCAGGGCCAGCAGCACGCCACGCTCTCCGAAGCCCAGGTCGAGGACGTCATCGCCGTCGTGCACAACACGCTGCGCGGCGTGCCGATCGACCTGCGCGAACTCGTGCTCGCCGAACGCGACAACGGCGACGCCCTGCGCCGGCGCATGCAGGCCGGCGACATCAGCGTCGACGAGAACCTGACCCGCTACCAGGACGAATACCGCCGCTCCTTCAGCGAATCGGATTCCGGCCGCCGCTTCGAGGACGCCTTCCAGGTGATCATCACCGACGAGGGCCGCCAGCAGATCGACGAGGCGCTGCGCGACATCGCGAAAACCCCGTACCTGGCCGGCGAATCCGGCGCGCTGCTCGGCCAGATCCGCGACGAGCTCGCGCGCATCTACGACGGCATCGAAGCGGTGCGCCACCAGATGCGCGTCTCCAACGAGGCGATCAGCCGGCTGGTCGGCCAGCAGACCGACACCCGCTACCGCACCATGCTCACCAGGCTCAACCGGCTGTACGCCGCCGTCAGCGCGGACGCCAGAGCGCATCCCGGCGACGGCGCACGCCCCTACGCGACCGGCACGGCCGACGGGCCGATCGCGCCCCTGCCGATGCGCCCGGCGAAATCCATGACGCGGGACGGCTAGGTGTATCTTCAATCTTTTCACGCAGACGACGAATAGTTACGTCCA
>OKQJ01000263.1_pt1 | contig 18367 bp, 19 predicted proteins | sample 1614171 | NCBI WGS metagenome assembly OKQJ01 (sample SAMN04436911, study PRJEB24849) | human gut metagenome | biome: human gut; feature: NICU; material: stool | host: Homo sapiens | place: USA: Saint Louis, MO | collected 2012-05-30 | reverse complement strand
TGATCAAGCAGATGGACCACGCCTCCCTGGACGAGATCGCCAACGCGATTACCGCCCGGCTGGACGCCATCGCGGAGGAAAACGGCATCACGATCGAGTATGAGGTGACCTCCGGCCAGGGGGATCAGACTGTCCTGCGCCAATTGTCCGACCAGGCCATTGCCGACGGTGTGGACGCCATTATCCCCATCGCCACCACCGCCGCCCAGGTGGCCGCCGTCTCCGCTGAGGAGAGCAAGACCCCGGTGATCTTCGCCGCCATCTCCTATCCGGAGACCGTGGAGCTCACCGGCATGGACTACGTCACCGGCACCAGCGACGCCCTGGACACCAATCAGATTCTGGACATGATGTTTACCCAGAATCCGGACATTGGGTCTGTGGGCCTGCTCTACTCCCTGTCCGAGCCCAATTCCGAGGTGCCCATCGCGGATGCCAAGGCTTATCTGGACGCCAAGGGCGTGGCCTACACCGAGGCCACCGCTAACACCAACGACGAGGTCATCGCCGCCGCCAGCTCCCTGATTGCCGACGGAGTGGACGCCGTCTTCACCCCCACCGACAACATCATCATGGCCGCCGAGCTGGCCATCTATGAGGACTTCATCGCCGCCGGCATCCCCCACTACACCGGGGCCGACTCCTTCGTGCGCAACGGCGCCTTTGCCACCTGCGGCGTCAACTACACCGACCTGGGTGCCGAAACGGCCGATCTGGCCTACCAGGCCATGACCGGGGGCATGGACGGCCTGGAGGACTATTACCAGGTGGCGGGCGGCCTGATCACCGTCAACTCCGAGACCGCCGCCGCCCTGGCCATCGACCCCGCCGTCTTTGAAAGCCTGGGACAGGTCACCACCGTCACCACCACTGAGGACTGAGATCAAACCAAAGCCAGCCCCCCGGCTCCCGCCGGGGGCGCTGGCCTGTGAAAGGAGCGTTTTTCCGTGCTCTACGTCGCCCAAACCGCCCTGGAGCTGGGCTTCCAGTACGCTCTGGTGGCCATGGCCCTGTTCCTAAGCTACCGGGTGCTGGACATCGCCGACCTGACCACCGACGGCTGTTTCGTCCTGGGCTGCGCCGTGTCGGTGACCCTCACCGCCGCGGGACACCCCTTCCTGGCCATCCCCGCCGCCATGCTGGCCGGGGCCTGCGCCGGGTTTGTCACCGCCTTCCTCCAGACCAAGCTGGGAGTGCCCTCCATCCTGGCGGGCATCGTCACCAACACGGGGCTGTATACCGTAAACCTCATGGCCATGGGCTGGAAGGCCAACCAGTCCCTGCTCAAGCAGGATACCATCTTCACCCTCTTCCGCGCCACCGGCATCGGCGGCGACTGGAACCCCATCCTCCTCTCCGGGGGGATCACCGTGCTGGCGGGTGTGCTGCTGGTGGCCTTCCTGGGCACCCGGCTGGGCCTCAGCATCCGCGCCACCGGCGACAACCGGGACATGGTGCGCTCCTCCTCCATCAACCCCAATTTCACCATCACCATCGGCCTGTGCGTGGCCAACGCCCTCACCGGCCTGTCCGGCGCAGTAGTGGGCCAGGCCCAGAAGACAGCTGACATCAACAGCGGCACCGGAATCGTGGTCATCGGCCTGGCCTGCCTGATTATCGGTGAGACCATCGTGGGCCGGGGCGCCATGTTCCGGGGAGCCATTGCGGTAGTGGCGGGCAGCATCCTCTACCGTCTCGTTTACGCTCTGGTGCTTTACACCAAGGTGGTGCCAGTGGACTGCCTCAAGCTGGTGACCGCCTTGGTGGTGGCCCTGGCCATCGCGGCCCCCTCCATCCGGCAGTGGTGGGCTTTCCAGACCAGAAAGCGCCGCGCCCTGGCCGGGCGAAAGGGGGAGAAGTAAATGCTGGAACTGAACAAGGTCTCCAAGACCTTCAACCCCGGCACCGTCAACGAGAAGAAGGCCCTGGACGGCTTGTCCGTGACGCTGGCCGAGGGAGACTTCGTGACCATCGTGGGCTCCAACGGCGCGGGCAAGTCCACCTTCTTCAACGCCGTGGCGGGGGACTTCTTTGTGGACGAGGGCTCCATCCGCCTGGACGGGGCGGACATCACCTATCTGCCCGCCTACCGCCGCAGCCGCCAGATCGGCCGTCTGTTCCAGGATCCCATGCGGGGCACCGCCCCCCACATGACCATCGAGGAGAACCTGGCCCTGGCCTATCTCCGCACCGCCAAGCACCAGCGTGCCTTCTTCAGCCGGGTCTCCAAGGCCGACAAGGCGTTCTTCCGGGAGCAGCTCGCCCGGCTGGACATGGGCCTGGAGGACCGGATGCGCCAGCCGGTGGGCCTCCTCTCCGGCGGTCAGCGGCAGGCCCTGACATTGCTCATGGCCACCATGGTGCCCCCCAAGCTGCTCCTGCTGGACGAGCACACCGCCGCACTGGACCCTGCCACGGCGGAGAAGGTGCTCCGCCTCACCCGGGAAATCGTGGAGGGGGAGCGCATTACCTGCCTCATGATCACCCACAACATGAAAAACGCCCTGGAGCTGGGCAGCCGAACCTTCATGATGGATGCCGGACGGGTGGTGCTGGACATCAGCGGGGAGGAGCGGAAGGGCCTCACCGTGGACGATCTGCTGGAGCGCTTCCGCGCCGGCGCGGGGAAGAACCTGGACAACGACCGCATTCTGCTCTCCAACGACTAGAAAAATGCCGCCCTAGGGCGGCATTTTTTCCGTGTCTGCGGCAGCGGGGCCATGTATCCCCGGCTGCAACGGGAGTAGGCCGATGGCGGCGGAAAAAGTACGAGATCTTTCGAAAAAAGCATTGACAAGAATGCGGAGATATGCTATTATTTTCTGGCTGACATGCCAAAGAGATCAGCGCCCATGCGGGTGTAGTTCAATGGTAGAATCCCAGCCTTCCAAGCTGGTCGCGTGGGTTCGATTCCCATCACCCGCTCCATAAGCGCCTGTAGCTCAGGTGGATAGAGCAACTGCCTTCTAAGCAGTGGGTCAGGGGTTCGAGTCCCTTCAGGCGTGCCATCGTTTTCTAAAGCCATCCGATATGGTGGGTGTAGTTCAGTTGGTAGAGCATCGGATTGTGGTTCCGAGTGTCGCGGGTTCGAGTCCCGTCACCCACCCCATAAGCCCTTAAGGCGGAAGGGCCGGAGCGTCCGCTCCGGTCCTTTGCTTTTAGAACCAGCCAGATTGGGGTGTAGCCAAGTGGTAAGGCACGGGACTTTGACTCCCGCATTCGCTGGTTCGAGCCCAGCCATCCCAGCCAAATGACTCGTTAGCTCAGTCGGCAGAGCAACTGCCTTTTAAGCAGTGGGTCCGGGGTTCGAATCCCCGACGGGTCACCAATCGAAAAGATGGAAAAGCCCTGAGCTACAACGGCTCGGGGCTTTTTCGCATCTATGCAGGAATGGACAGACGAGGAAGGAGAATGACACATTTAAGGGGGCAAAACAGGGGGAAAAATCGGTTTAGGGGGTACTCCCAGGGGGGACAGCCTGGCCCATTTGTGGACGCGGGGCGAAGGCTGCGGAGATCCCAGCAAGGAGTTCTTCGGGACGATTATCTACCACGTGAGAGTAGATATTGAGGGTCATCTGCACAGGGCGCCCTTTCTTTCCGGCATCCTCTACCAGCCGCCCCGGGAATATGGTATAATAGCAAAGTATTACGGGCTTGGTATTATGCTCCTGAGCAATTGGGGAGAGAGGTGTGTGCGGCATGTGGATCAGCGTTTTGGAGGACGAGGCCGTTCTCAACAATCTGATTACCAAATATCTGCAGAAGGAGGGCTACTCCGTCCGCAGCTACCTGCGGGGGGAGGATGCTGTGCAGGGGCTGGACAAGCCCACTGACCTGTGGGTGATCGACATTATGCTCCCGGACATCGACGGCTTCACCGTCTTTCGGGAGGTACAGCGGAAGAATCCCAACAGCTATGTGATCTTCATTTCCGCCCGCAACCAGGATATCGACCGCCTGGCCGGGCTGGAGCTGGGCGGGGACGATTACATCTCCAAACCCTTTCTGGTGCGGGAGCTGGTCATCAAGGTTCAGCGGTTGCTGAAGGGGGGACGGCCTAAAACAGCGGAGGTCCAGGTGGGGCCGTACACGGTCCATCTGGAAAAGCACCTGGTTTACTGCGGCGGCGAGAGTATCAGCCTCACGGTGAAGGAGTACGACCTGCTGCTCTATCTGGCGGCTAACCGGGGGCACGTCCTGAAGCGGGGCGACATCCTGGACGCCGTGTGGGGCTATACCTTTTATGGCTCCGACCGGGTGGTAGACGACACGATCCGCCGCCTGCGCAAGAAGCTGCCCGGCATCGAAATCAGTACGCTTTATGGCCTGGGCTACTGCCCGACGGGGGAGAGACATGAATCGCTTTGCGACTAGATACTGGCTACAGGACTGGCCCCTGAGCGTCCAGCTCTGAGCCTGCCTCTCACTGGCGGAGGGACTCACTTTGGCCGCCATCCTGCTGTACGTCCTCCTCCTGCTTCGGCCGGAGGAGCCCGGACAGTGGTATGGGCTGGCCGCCCTGTTCCCCCTGCTGCTCATTGCAAACCTGTTCGCCGCCAAGCTGGCGGCCCGGCGCATTACCGAGCCCCTGGAGCGGCTGGCAGGGAATCTGGAGCGCATCAAGGGCAAAAACTGGAGTGAGCCGGTCTTGCAGACGGCTCGCCGGGACGAGATCGGGACGATTGTCAACACCCTGTCACAGATTCAGCGCAATGTGGTGGAGCTCAACGAGGACGAGGAGTTTTTCTACCAGAGTGTGTCCCATGGGCTCAAGACCCCCATTATGGTCATCCAGAACTGCTGCGCCGCCTATCAGGACGGCATCTACGGCTCCGAGGCCATCGACATCATCATGAAGGAGAGCCTGGCGGTGGAGGCAGGGATCAGGAAGCTGCTCTATGTCTCCTCCTTCGATCACATGCTGGGCAAACAGAGCGACTTCCGGCCGGTGGAGCTCCGGGGACTGATGGAGGAGTGCCGCAGGCGGTTTCGGGGCAACGAGCGGGGTATCCGGCTGGAGGTGGACGTCCCGGCCGGCCTCACGGTGTCGGGGAATGCGGCTGCGCTCCAGACCGTCTTTGACAATCTGGTGGAAAACGGCCTGCGCTATGCGGCCAGCTACATCCGCATGGAGTTGACCGGGGAGGAGGAGGGCGGCTACCTCCTGACCGTGGAGAACGACGGCGCGCCCATCCCGCAGCCGACTCTGAACGTCCTGTTTCAAAAGTTCTACAAGGGGGCGGACGGCAACTTCGGCCTGGGCCTCTACATCGCAAAAAAGATTGTGCAGTTTCACAAGGGGGACATCTGGGCCTCCAACTGGGCCGACGGAGTGCGCTTTCAGCTCCTGCTGCGCAGGGAAGACCGCATGGCCGGTCGGCGTTAGAAAGGACCGCTAGGGTCATGACGAAGGCTTTTTTATATGAGATGCTCCGTACCGAGTCGGTGAGCGGCGGGGAGATCCCCCTTCAGAAAAAGGTGGCCGCCTACATGCGGGAGCAGGGAGCGGAGGTGGAGACCGATCTGGCGGGGGATGTGATTTCCTCCATCAACAGCGCATCCCCCTTCCGGGTGCTCCTGTGCGGACATATCGACGAGATCGGCTTCCGGGTGACCCACATCACCGACGACGGCTACCTCCAGGTGGGCAAGGCCGGCGGCATCCGTCTGGCACTGGCTCAGGGTAAGCGGGTGACGGTGCTGGGGCGGAAGCGGCTCACCGGTGTTATGGGCCTGCTGCTGCGCAACGGCGAGGTGCGCACCGACATCGAGCTGACCGATCTCTACATCGACTGTGGCTTCACCAGCCGGGCGGAGGCCCTGGAGCTGGTCGCCCCCGGGGATTTCGTCACCTACTCCTATGCCGTGGACGAGCTGGAGAACGACTGCATCGCCGGCCGGGGGCTGGACAACCGCCTGGGCGCCTATACCGTGCTCCACGCTCTGCTGCGGGCCCGGGAGAAGGGGGCGAAGGTGGGCGTCTTTGCGGCCACCACCACCGGAGAGGAGACCACCATGCGGGGCGCCTTCCATGCAGCAGGCCGGGTGCGGCCCACGCTGGCTGTCGCGGTGGATGTGATCCACACCTCTGATTTCTCCGGTATGCCCCCCCAGCGCTTCGGCCGTATCAAGCTGGGCGGCGGCCCCGCCCTGGCAAGGGCTCGGTGTGCAGCGCGCCTCTCAACCGGGCGCTGGAGGAGGCCGCCGGGCGGTTGGGAATCCCCCTGCAGTATGCCGTCACCCCAGGCGTTATGGGCACCGATGCGGATAAGCTCAACCAGACGGGTGCGGGCCTGCCCGTGACCACCCTTTTTATTCCCCTGCGCTACATGCACTCCCCCAGTGAGGTGGGCTCTCTGGCCGATGTGGAGCAGACGGTGGAGGTGCTGGCCGAGTTTCTGGCAGCCCTGGATGAGCACTTTGATCCCGACCCGTTCCGGGACTAAATGCGGAGAGGAGAAACACCATGCTGCTGCTGACCAATGGAACCATCGCCACCATGGACCCGGCCCGCCCAATGGCGGAGGCCGCCGTGGTGGACGGCGCATACTTCGCCTATGTGGGCGGCCGGGCGGACGCCGAGGACTTCGCCCGCCGCTTTTCCAGGGGAGCCTGGGAGACTCTGGATCTCCAGGGCTGCTTTGTAATGCCCGGCTTCAATGACTCTCACCTGCACTTCATCCACTATGTCAAAACAAAGCTGTCCGTCAACCTCTTCGGCTGTGCCTCTCTGGCGGAGGTGCAGGAGCGCCTGCGCCGGGGGCTGGCCGGGCTGGAGGCCGGCTCCGGCCGCTGGCTTCTGGGCGAGGGGTGGAACCAGGAGCAGTTCACCGGCGAGCGGCGTTTTCCCACCCGCCGGGAGCTGGACCAAGTGAGTACGGAGTACCCCATCCTGATCCTGCGCTCCTGCTTCCACGTAGGGGCGCTCAATTCCAGGGCTCTGGAGCTGCTGCACATCAACCGGGACACAGTGGGGCACTACGGCGCCTTTGCCGAGGTGGACGAGACCGGGGCGCCCAACGGCGTGGTGAAGGAGAACGTACTGGACGACATCAAGGCCGCCATCCCCTCCGTGGGCCTGAGTCCCCTGATGGAGCAGGTAGTTCAGTCCCAGCACGACCTGCTGGCGGAGGGCCTGACCAGCATACAGAGCGACGATTTCAAGTATGCGCCGGACGAGGAGCCCTATGCCCTCATGGACGGCCTGCGGGAGCTGGCCGAGCGGGGGGCGCTGAAGCTGCGCTTTGCCGAGCAGGCCCTGCTCACCGAGCCGGAGACCCTGGAGGAGTTCTTCACCCGGGGCGGGGCCTGCTTCGGCGGCGGCGACCGCTTCCGCATCTCCACGGTGAAGCTCCTGGCCGACGGCTCCCTGGGGGCGCGGACGGCCTTCCTGCGGGAGCCCTATTCCGACGCCCCGGACACCTGCGGCCTGCCCATCTACCCGGAGCAGGCACAGTTGGACCGGCTGGTGGTCACCGCCCACCGGCACAATATGGCCGTTGCCATCCACGCCATCGGAGACGGAGCGGCTGAGATGGTGCTCAACGCTTTCCAGCGGGCCCGCGCGGAGCTGCCCTGGCTGCACCCCCGTCACGGCATGGTGCACTGTCAGATCCTGTCGGAGGGGCAGCTCCGCCGCATGGCGGAGCTGGATGTGACCGCCTTTGTCCAGCCGGTGTTCATCAACGGCGACATGCACATCGCCCCCGGACGACTGGGCGGAAAACGCCTGGCCCACTCCTACGCCTGGGGCGACATGGAGCGGCTGGGCCTCCACATGGCTTTCGGCACCGACTGCCCGGTGGAGTGCTTTCACCCCCTGGAGGGGGTCTACTGCGCCGTCACCCGGCGGGACTTCACCGGAAACGGCCCCTTCCTGCCGGAGCAGGCCCTTACGCCCTACCAGGCGCTGTACGCTTATACCGCAGGCGGCGCTTACGCCTCCGGTGAGGAGCGCATCAAAGGGCGCATACGCTCCGGCCTGCTGGCCGACTTCCTCCTGGTGGACCGCAACCTGCTGACCTGCCCGCCGGAGGAACTGCTCTCCGCCCGGGTGCTGCGCACCTATGTGGGCGGGGCGTGCGTCTTCCGCGATCCATCCTTCTGAGGCAAAACAGGGCCCGCAATTCCGCTGGAATTGCGGGCCCTTGCAGTTAGGGCTCAGCGGCTGCCCGGCTCTGGTATTTGGACTTTGCCCTTCTGTTCCGGGGAGGAGGAGCGGAGCCGGAAAAGGCCAATGGCGCGCGCATTCCTTACAGATGCGCGCGCCATTGGCGGGGAAGGGGTTCAGGCAGGCGGGCCGGGGCAGCGGTACAGGCGGCAGGGGCGGCCGCCTGTGTCATAGTTGACGGCGCTGGCCGCCTCCCCCCGCTCTACCAGGTAATTGACATACCGCCGCACCGTCACCACTGAAAGGCCGGTCTGGCGGGAGAGGGCTTCGCTGGGCAGGCCCTGGGGCGGTGCCGCCCGCAGGCAGGCGCGCACAAGCTCCAGGGTGCTCTCCTGGAGGCCCTTGGGCGGCTGGTGCTCCGCCGGGAGGGCGGGGGAAAAGAGCCGGTCCAGCGCGCTCTGCTCCACCGCGTCCCCGGCCACCGCATCCCGGTGGCGGCAGAAGTTATCCAGCGCCTGCTGAAACCGCTCATAGGTGAAAGGCTTCACCAGATAGTCCACCACCCCCAGCTTGAGCAGGGTGTCCACAGTGGGGGCGTCGTTGGCGGCGGTGACCATGATGGCGTCGATACCAACCCCCTGGCCCCGGAGGGCGTGGAGCAGCTCCAGCCCGGTGAAGAGGGGCATATAGACATCCAGCACCGCCAGATCGGCGGGGTTCTGCTCCAGCCAGGCCAGGGCGGCCCGGCCGTCCTGAAAGGACTGCACCACCTGGAAGCGGGCGTCCCGCTCCACAAAGGTGCGGTTCAGGAGGGAAACCATGGGGTCGTCCTCCACAATGACAACGCGGTACATTCAGGGTTCCTCCTTGGGGGCCGGGAGGGGTTCCCGGCGGAAGCTGAGAAAAAATGAGGTGCCTACGCCGGTTTCCGACTCCACCCGGATGTCGCCGTGGTAAGCCTCCACTACCTCCCGTACCAGCGCCAGCCCAGTCCCCCGGCTGCGGCCCTTGGAGGAGGCTCCGCGCTCGAAGAGGGTGCGCCGCAGGGCGGAGGGGATGCCGGGGCCGGTGTCCTCCACGCAGAGAAACAGGTTATCCGCCCCCTCACGGATGCTGACGGAGACTTCCTTGGTCCTACGGCGGGTCTGATTCAGGCCCTCAATGGCGTTTTCAATCAGATTGCCCAGTATGGTCACCCAGGCGTCGGGGGAGAGCCAGGAGGTTCCGGCACTCAGGACGCTCTCCCGATCCAGCGTGAGCCGGATACCCAGCTCGTTGGCCCTGCTGGTCTTGCCCACCAGCAGGGCGGCCACCGAGGGCTCCTTAATCTGGTTCATGATGCGGCTCACCGCCTCCTGCTGGGTACGGGTGGTATCCATGATGTACTGCTGGGCCCGCTCCGGCTCGCCGATCTGCAGCAGGCCCAGGATAACGTGGAGCTTGTTCATGAATTCGTGGGTATAGGCCCGCATGGCATCCACCATGTGCCGCACGCCGGTGAGGTCGTCGGCCAGCCGGGCCACCTCAGTCCGGTTGCGGAAGATGCCCACCGCCCCTGCCAGAGCGCCGTTTTCATACAGGGGCAGGCGGTCAGCACCCGCACGTCCTTGAGGGACTTCATGCTCACGTTGTACTCCGGCCGCCCGGTGCGCAGAATGCGGTCCAGGGTGGAGGAGGGGTAGACGGAGTGGAGGGGGCGGCCCATGGCGGCCTCCGGCGCCAGGGAGAGCATCTGGGCTGCGGCGGCGTTGAGAAAGATGATACGCCCTTCCCGGTCGATGGCCAGAATCCCCTCCTCCAGGGCCTCCAGAATGTCCTCCCGCTGGTGGAAGCGCCGGGCGAAGGCGTCTGGTTCGTAGCCCATCAGGGAGCGCTTGATGCGCCGGGACAGCCGCAGGGCCAGCAGGGCCCCCACTGCCGCCGCCAGCGCACCGATGGCCGCCAGGCGCAGGGCGGTGGTCAGCGCCACATGGGTCAGGCTGCGCAGGTAGAGCCCCACGGCCATAAAGCCGATTACCGCCCCGGATTCGTCCCGGATGGGGGCGTAGGCCGAGTGGTCGGAGCCCATTGGACCGCTGTCGTCAAAGGTATAGGGCTCCGCCCCTGCCAGGGCGCTGGTCTGGGCGGAGCCAGTGTAGCGGCTGCCAATAAAGCTGCGGTCTGGCGCATAGCGGAGCACGCTTTCCGTGTCTCCCACCAGAATCAGATCGATATCCGAGGTGCGGGCGGTGGCCGCATCCAGAAAGTCGGCCAGCTCGTCTGCGGGCACCTCCCCCAGCAGGGCCTCTCTCACGAGGGGTACCTGGGAGAGAATGGATGCGGAGTTAAGCAAATTCTGGTCCAGGGTCTTCCGCTCGGTCCGCAGGGTGATGTAGAGAGTGCCGGCCAGGGAAAGGGCCACCGAGACGGTGACGATAATCAGGCTCAGCCACATGAGCTGGGCGCGGATGGAACGCCCGGTCTGGTTGGACATGGACAATGCGCCTCCTTTTTCCCGGTTGGGATCAGTATAAGATAAATTCAGCCACGCTGTCAAACGAAAGCGCAGCACGGACATATTCGAAAGTTTTTTTACTTTCAAAAGGGTTCCCAAAGCTGCCCGGCTGGTAGTATGATAGCCCACGCGAAAACGAGGTGATGCGAGTTGTGAGTTTGGATGCATTCAAGGAATCCCTGGTGGAGGAGCTGGGAAACAAGGTGGCCTTTACCGTCCCGGTGCTGGGCGGCGTCCCAGTGGCGGAGTCGGTGGTAGTGACCTGGATTGTGATGGCGGCCCTGATCGCGCTGGCCCTGGCGCTGACCCGTCGGCTCAGCGTGGACCGCCCCGGCAAGGTACAGTGCGCGCTGGAGTGGACGGTGGAGTTCCTCAACGGCTTCGTCAAGACCAACATAGGCGCCCACTGGCGGCCCTTCGCCCCCTGGCTGGGGACGGTGGCCCTCTACATCGGCCTGAGCAACCTCATCGGGGTCTTTGGCCTGACACCCCCCACGAAGGACATCAGCGTGACGGCAGCCCTGGCCCTCATGAGTATGTTTCTCATCTACGGCGCCCAGTTCCGCTACAACGGCCTGGCGGGCGGCCTGAAGAAGTTCGCCGAGCCCATGCCGCTGCTCATCCCCATCAACCTGATGGAGGTGGCCATCCGGCCCCTGGCGCTGTGTATGCGCCTGTTCGGCAACATTCTGGGTGCCTTCATCATCATGGAGATGCTCAAGCTGCTGGTGCCGGTGGTGCTGCCGGCGGTGTTCAGCCTCTACTTCGACCTGTTTGACGGGCTCATTCAGACCGTCGTCTTTGTGTTCCTCACCACCCTGTTTACCGGTGAGGGCATCAAGGAGGAAGACTAAATCAATCGCTTTTAGGAGGAAATCATTATGACACTGGGAATTATTGCTGCGGGTATTGCGGTTTTCACCGGCATCGGCGCGGGTATCGGCATTGGCTTTGCCACCGGTAAGGCCAGCGAGGCCATCGCCCGCCAGCCGGAGGCCGCCGGAAAGATCAACAGCGCCCTGCTGCTGGGCTGCGCCCTGGCCGAAGGCACCGCCATCTTCGGCTTCATCACCGCGCTGCTCGTGATCTTCATGGGTTAAGGGGGCGTCCCCAATGCTGGACTTCCAAGTTTCCACCATCGTCTTTACCGTCATCAATCTGCTGGTGCTCTATTTTATCCTGCGCAAGCTCCTGTTCGGCCGGGTCAACGCCGTGCTGGAGCAGCGGGCGGCCCGGGTGAAGGAGACCATCGACTCCGCCGAGGCCAGCAAGAGCCAGGCGGAGGAGCTGCGCGCGGAGTATGAGGACAAGCTCACCGACGCCCGGCAGGAGGCGGCCAAGCTGGTGGCCGACGCCCAGAACCGCGCCCAGCGGGCCTATGAGGCCAAAATGGCGGACGCCGAGACCGACGCCAAGCGGCTGCGGAGCGAGGCGGAGGCGCAGATCGCCTCCGAGCGGGACGCCATGCTGCGCGGGGCGCGGAACGAGGTGGCCTCCCTGGCCCTGCTGGCCGCCGCCAAGGTGGCCCAGCGGCCCACGGAGGACGGCGACCGGGCGCTGGTGGACTCCTTCCTGGCGGAAGTGGGTGAGCAGGCATGAGCGAGCTCGCCCGCCGCTATGCCCAGGCCCTGTGGCAGGTCTCTCCCGACGGGGAGGCCCTGGAGCGCACGGCCCGGGCCCTGATGGAGGAGCCCGCCCTTTGGGAGGCGCTCTGCTCCCCCGCCGTCCAGGCCGGAGAAAAGGGGCGGGTACTGGCCCGGCTGCCCGGGCTGGAGGCCGCATTTTTACCGCCTCCTGGCGGAGAAGGGCCGCATGGCCCTGCTGCCTGAGATTGTGGAGGCGTTTCACGGGCTGGAGCTGGCCCGGCGGGGCGGCGCCCGGTGCGTGCTGACCTGTGTGCGCCCGCTGGAGGCGGAGGAGCTGGAGAAGCTCCGGGCGGCCCTGTGCCGTCTCCACCACAAGAAGGAGGTCGTCTTTGACGTGCGCACCGACCCGGCCCTGCTGGGCGGCTTTACCCTGGATATCGAGGGCGTGCGCTATGACAAGAGCGTCCGCGGGGCGCTGGGCCGGATGGGCCGCCAACTGGAAGAGAGGCGAATGGCATGAGAGCAAAACCGGAAGAGATTGTCTCCGTCCTGCGGGAGGAGATTCAGAATTATGACACCCGGGTTCGCCGGGATGAGACCGGCACCGTCCTGGAGGTGGGCGACGGCATTGCCACCGTCTACGGCCTGGATCAGGCGGTGTACGGCGAGCTGGTGGAGCTGGACACCGGGGTGAAGGGCATGGTCATGAACCTGGCCCGGGACAGCGTGGGCGTGGTGCTGCTGGGCAGCGAGGCCGGCGTCCGGGAGGGCACCGTGGTGCGCCGCACCGGGCGGGCCGCCGACGTCCCCGGGGGCGACGGCCTGATCGGCCGGGTGGTGGACGTGCTGGGCCAGCCCATTGACGGCCTCGGCCCCATTGAGACCACCGAGACCCGCCCCATTGAGCACGAGGCCAGCGGCGTGGTCAGCCGCGAGCCGGTCAATGTACCCCTCCAGACCGGCATCCTGGCCATCGACGCCATGGTGCCCATCGGCCGGGGACAGCGTGAGCTGATCATTGGGGACCGCCAGACCGGCAAGACCGCCATCGCGGTGGACACCATCCTGAACCAGAAGGGACAGGACGTCATCTGCATCTATGTGGCCATCGGCCAGAAGGCGTCCACCGTGGCGCGTATTCAGGACACCCTGAAGAAGCACGGGGCCATGGACTACTCCATCGTCGTGTCCTCCACCGCCAGCGAGTCCGCCCCACTCCAGTACATCGCCCCCTACTCCGGCGCGGCCATGGGCGAGTATTTCATGGGCAAGGGGAAGGACGTGCTCATCGTCTATGACGATTTGAGCAAGCACGCGGTGGCCTACCGTACCCTGTCCCTGCTGCTCAAGCGCTCCCCCGGACGGGAGGCCTACCCCGGCGACGTGTTCTACCTCCACTCCCGCCTGCTGGAGCGGGCCTGCCGCCTGACGAAGGAGTACGGCGGCGGCTCCATGACCGCCCTGCCCATCATCGAGACCCAGGCCGGAGACGTGTCGGCCTACATCCCCACCAATGTTATCTCCATCACCGACGGCCAGATCTACTTGGAAACCGACCTGTTCTTCGCCGGACAGCGGCCCGCCGTCAACGTGGGCCTGTCCGTGTCCCGCGTGGGCGGCGCAGCCCAGACCCGGGCCATCAAGAAGACCGCCGGCACCCTGCGCATCGACCTGGCCCGGTTCCGGGAGCTGGAGGTCTTCACCCAGTTCGCCTCCGATCTGGACCCAGCTACCCAGCAGGCCCTGGACCACGGCCGCCGGCTGCTGGAGCTGCTCAAGCAGCCCCTCTACCACCCCATGCCGGTAAGCCGCCAGGCCATCCTCCTGTATGTGGCCACCAGCGGCCTGGTGGACGACGTGCCTCTGGAGCACGTGCGCCCCTTCGTGCTTGGATTTGCCGACGAGATGGAGGCCGAGCACCCCGACATGGTGGCGGAGATTGAGTCTACCGGCACCCTGAGCGGCCCGGCAGTGGAGTGCATCCGGGCGGCTCTGGCCGACGCCAAGAAGCGGGGGAGCGCCACATGGCAAGCATAAAGGAGATCCGTACCCACATCAAGAGCGTGGAGCAGACGCTGAAGATCACCAACGCCATGTATCTCATCTCTTCCTCCAGCCTGCGCAAGGCACGCAGGCAGCTCACCGATGTGGAGCCCTATTTCAGCAAGATCGAGGCCACCATCTCCGATATCCTCCACCACTCCCCGGAGATCGACCACCGCTTTTTCGATAAGCGCCCCGGTATCCCGCCCGACAAACGGAAGACGGGCTTCATCGTCATCACCGGCGACAAAGGGCTGGCGGGGGCCTACAACCACAACATTCTCAAGCTGGCTGAGGAGAAAATGTCCAGGGCCGCCAATCCCAGCCTCTTTGTGGTGGGGCAGGTGGGCCGCTCCTACTTCCTGGAGCACGGCATCCCCATCGACGTGGAGTTTCTCTACACGGCCCAGGACCCCAACATGGGCCGGGCCCGGGATATGGCCGAGCTGATGCTGGACCTCTATCTGGATGGCCAGTTGGACGAGGTGTATGTCCTCTTTACCAAAATGGTGAGCTCCTTCCAGATGGAGCCCACCGCCCACAAGCTGCTGCCCCTGGACCCCGATGTGTTTCCTGAATATGAGAAGAACCGGGACAGCTATAACCGGGACGTGGTGTATGTGCCCTCGGTGAAGGCGGTCATGGACCGGCTGGTGCCCGGCTATGTAAAGGGAGACCTGTTCGGCGCACTGGTGGAGTCCTATTGCTCCGAGCAGAATGCCCGCATGACGGCCATGAAGTCGTCCAGCGACAACGCCCGGGCTATGCTCCAGCGTCTGAACCTGTCCTTCAACCGGGCCCGCCAGGCGGCCATCACCCAGGAAATCACGGAGGTATAGGCGGGGCCCAGGCGGCCCTGTAACGTCCCACGGAGAGGGGATATACAGAACATACCAACGCCCGAAAGGGGATTTTGCCATTATGAGTGAGAAGCAAGGAACCATTGTACAGGTCATGGGCCCCGTGGTGGACGTGGCCTTTGACGGCGGCGCCCTGCCGGAGCTGAAGGAGGCTCTGGAGGTGGAGCTGGACGGCCGCCGGGAGGTCATGGAGGTGGCCCAGCATGTGGGCGGCGACACGGTGCGCTGCATCATGCTCTCCCCCAGCGAGGGCCTGGGCCGCGGCATGGCCGTCACCGCCACCGGCGCGCCCATCTCCGTCCCCGTGGGCGAGGGCGTGCTGGGCCGCATGTTCAACGTCCTGGGCGACGCCATCGACGAGAAGGGGCCGGTGCAGACCAGCGAGAAGTGGTCGATTCACCGCCAGCCCCCCGCGTTCGAGAACCAGCGCCCCGTGGTGGACATCTTCGAGACCGGTATCAAGGTCATCGACCTGCTGGCCCCCTACGCCAAAGGCGGAAAGATCGGCCTGTTCGGCGGCGCCGGCGTGGGCAAGACGGTGCTCATCCAGGAGCTGATCCACAACATCGCCACCGAGCACGGCGGCTACTCCATCTTCACCGGCGTGGGGGAGCGCACCCGCGAGGGCAACGACCTCTGGCGGGAGATGACCGAGTCGGGGGTCATTGAAAAGACGGCCCTGGTCTTCGGCCAGATGAACGAGCCGCCCGGAGCCCGCATGCGGGTGGCCCTGACGGGCCTGACCATGGCCGAGTACTTCCGCGACCGGGAGAAGCAGAACGTACTGCTCTTCATCGACAACATCTTCCGCTACGTCCAGGCGGGCAGCGAGGTCTCCGCCCTGATGGGCCGGATGCCCTCCGCCGTGGGCTATCAGCCCACCCTGGCCAACGAGGTGGGCGCCCTTCAGGAGCGCATCACCTCCACCAAGGACGGGGCCATTACCTCCGTCCAGGCCGTCTACGTCCCCGCCGACGACCTGACCGACCCCGCTCCCGCCACCACCTTCGCCCACCTGGACGCCACCACCGTTCTCTCCCGCAAAATCGTGGAGCAGGGTATCTATCCCGCCGTGGATCCCCTGGAGTCCACCTCCCGTATCCTGGAGCCCGACGTGGTGGGCGAGCGGCACTATAAGATAGCCCGCGGCACCCAGGAGCTGCTCCAGCGCTACCGGGAGCTTCAGGACATCATCGCCATCCTGGGCATGGAGGAGCTGGGGGAGGAGGACAAGCGCACCGTGGAGCGGGCCCGCCGCATCCAGCAGTTCTTCTCCCAGCCCTTCTCGGTGGCCGAGCAGTTCACCGGCCTGGAGGGCCGCTACGTGAAGCTGGAGGACACACTGCGCTCCTTCGAAACCATCCTGGGCGGCGAGCTGGACAAGTATCCCGAGGCCGCCTTCAGCAACGTGGGCAACGTGGACGAGGTCATCGCCAAGGCCAAGAAAATGGGGGCGGTGTAAATGGCGGAGGCTTCCACCTTCTACCTGGAGATCATCACCCCGGAGCGGCAGTTCTACATCGGCCCCGCCGAGGCCCTGGTCTTTCCCGCCGTGGACGGCGAGATGGGAGTGTACCCCGGCCACGAGCCGGCGGTCACTGCCTTGGAGCCGGGAGAGCTGCGCTACAAGGTGGACGGCAAATGGGAGCCCGCCGCCGTAGGCGCGGGCTTCGTAGAGATCAAGCCGGACTATGTGATCCTGCTGGTGGGCTTTGCCGAGCACCCGGAGGAGATCGACCGCAAGCGGGCCGAGGCCGCCCGGGAGCGGGCCGAGGAACGTCTGCGTCAGAAGCAGAGCATCCACGAGTATTACCACTCCAAGGCGGCTCTGGCCCGGGCCATGGCCCGCCTCAAGACCCGCAGAGAGTAATACAGCCTGCCGAAAAAGATTGTATGGCGGAAGGGGCACGATTTCCCGCAAAATTGTCACCTCTTCCGCCATGCGAAGTGTCATTTCCGAGGCCCTCCTTCGGGGAAGGTTTTTCGACAGCCTGAAGAGTAATAGAAGGCCCGCCGGTACTCCGGCGGGCCTTCTATTACTCTTCCAGAGCGGCCAGCACCTCCGCCTCTGTGGGGATGGAGGAGATGCCGCCGGGGCGGAGGGTGGACAGGCTGGCGGCGGTGACGGCGAAGCGGGCGATGCCCTCCAGCGCGCCGGGCTCCAGCTCCGCCGGAGGTGTGTCCAGGGCCAGCAGCTTCGCCACGGCGCTGCCCCCGAAGATGTCCCCCGCGCCGGTGGTGTCCACCGGCCGCACCGCCGGGGCGGGCACCCGGCAGGCCCCCCTGGCGTTTTCCAGGTAACAGCCCTGGGGCCCCAGTGTAATCATAGCCAGAGCCACACCACACTCCTCCCGCAGGCGGCGGGCCCCCTCCTCCGGCGTACAGCCCCAGAGGAAGGACAACTCCTCGTCACTGAGTTTGACCACGTCGGCCTGCTCCAGGCCCCAGAGTGTTTCCGCTCTGGCCTGGGCCTCGCTCCGCCACAGGGGCGGACGGTAGTTTGGGTCAAAGGTGACGAGCTTTCCCTGCGCCCTGGCGTAGGCCACCGCCTGCCGGGTGGCGGAGCGGGCTGGCTCGTCGGTCAGGCTGAGGGCACCGAAGTGGAAGGCCCTGGACTGGTCGATGAGGGAGAGCTCCAGCTCGTCAAAGCGGAGCACGGTGTCCGCGCCCGGCTTGCGGGCGAAGCTGAAGGAGCGCTCTCCGTCCACGAGGGTGACGAAGGCCAGGGTGGTGAACACAGTCGGGTCCACCCGGATGCCCCGGGTCTCAATGCCCGCCCGGGCCAGGGTGTCCACCAGCAGGCGGCCGAAGGCGTCGTCCCCCACCTTGCCCAGAAAGGCGGCGGAGGCCCCATAGCGGCAGAGGGCGGCCAGAAAATTGCCCGGCGCCCCGCCGGGGTGGGCGGCCAGGGTGGGATAGCCCTCTCCATCGGTGCTGAGCTGGGTGAAGTCGATCAACAGCTCCCCCATTGCAGTTAGGTCATACATTTCCATAACCCCCTTTGGTTAAAAGTATAGCACAGCCGGGGCGGCGGGAAAAGCGGCGAAATCGGGAGAACAGGATTGACAGCCCCGCCCTTTTTCTGCTATACTGAGCCAAACGAGCCGCTGAAGCGGCTTTAGAAAGGCTGAAGCCTTTTTCCACACACATCCCCCGGCCGTTGAAACCGGTGAACCGAAGTTCACCATGTGCGCCTGCGCGCACATGGTGGGCTTTTTTTGTGTCCGGGGAAGAAAAGGAGAGAGACCCATGAGCAAGTATGGAAAAAGAGC
>OKQJ01000261.1_pt1 | contig 18451 bp, 10 predicted proteins | sample 1614171 | NCBI WGS metagenome assembly OKQJ01 (sample SAMN04436911, study PRJEB24849) | human gut metagenome | biome: human gut; feature: NICU; material: stool | host: Homo sapiens | place: USA: Saint Louis, MO | collected 2012-05-30 | reverse complement strand
CCGGTGCGCTCGCACTCCTGCTGGTTGGGCATCATATGATCGGTGTCCACCGTGTCCGGCAGATTGCCCTCCAGCCCGGCGACGGCGGCCCGGTCGGTGCCGTGGCCGATGCCGGTCATGGACAGCGACCCATACAGCGTGGTGCGCACGCGGGCCACCCGTTCGAGCAGGCCGTTGCGGTCCAACGAGGCCGCGAACGCCTGGGCGGCGACCATCGGCCCGACCGTGTGGGACGAGCTGGGGCCGACGCCGACCTTGAACATGTCGATGATGCTGAACATCGTGATTGCGCTCCTTAATGATTACCGTCTTATGCCTGATACGTCTATATATTCCTGTCCGCCGTCCCGCCGGCCGCCTATTCGTCCAGCGCGTGCAGGTGGAAGATGCGCGACAGGTTGTCGCCGAGCGGCACGCGCGGGTGCAGCTGGCAGTTGGATCCGTCGATCAGCGCCAGGCCGACGCGTTCCAGCTCGTCGCCGTAGCGCGGCCTTCGCTCCACGTCGAAGCCGATCTCGTCGACCGCGTACCGCACGCGCTCGTCGAGGCCGGCGAGCCGCAGATAGCGCACCGGCACGTTGACGCCGACGCGCGTGCGGTAGTAGCCGACCAGGGCCTCGCGCCGATTGCGCGACACGACGATCCACGCGGCGTCGGCCGGGGCGAACGCGCTGTTCGCGCGGAACGGGTCGAGCAGCCGGTAGAAGTCGCCGCAGCGCAGCAGCTCCGAGTACTCCTTGCTCAGCGCGATCTGCTCGCGGATCAGCCGCCGGTCCTCCCCGTCGAGAGAACGCGGGTCGAGCTCGTAGCCGAACACGCCGAACAGCGCCACGTCGCCGCGCGTCTTGAGCGAGGCGACGCGCCCGGTCTGCGCGTTGGGCACCGGCGTCACATGGTTCGACATCACCGACAGCGGGTAGGCGTACGACGTGCCGTACTGGATCTTCACGCGCTCCATGGCGTCGGTGTCCTCGGAGATCCAATGCTGCGGCGAGAACGCGAGCACGGCCGGGTCGAGCCGGGCGCCGCCGCCCGAACCGGCCTCGATGAGCAGCTCGGGGAACCGCTCGAGCAGCCGCGACATCAGATCGTAGTACCCGAGCACGTAGCGGTGGTAGATCTCGCCCTGCGCCTCGGCCGGCCAGGCCGCGGAGAACACCTCGGACAGCGAGCGGTTCATGTTCCATTTGACGTAGTCCACGTCGTTGCCGCCGATCACCGCGGAGAGCGCCTCGACGATATGGTCGCGCACCTCGGGCCTGGTCAGGTCGAGCACGTACTGGTGCCGGCCGATGCTCAGCTCGTACGTCGCGTCGCCGAGCACCCAGTCGGGATGGGCGCGGTACAGGTCGGAGTCGGCGTTGACCATCTCCGGCTCGAACCACAGGCCGAACTTCAGGCCAAGCCCGTGGACATGGTCGGCCACCGGCTTGAGCCCGCGCGGGAATTTGACCGGATGGGCGGCCCAATCGCCGATCGAGGCGTCGTCCCAGTCGCGCTGGCCGAACCAGCCGTCGTCCACCACCACCAGCTCCATGCCGAGGTCGGCCGCCTGGTCGGCCAGTTCCATGACGTTGCGCTCGTCCACGTTCATGTACAGCGCCTCGTAGGTGTTGAGCGCCACCGGCCTGCGGCGGTCGCGCCACGGGCCGCGCGCCATGCGCGTGCGCAGCAGCGTGTGGAAGGTCCGGCTCAGCGCGCCGAGCCCCTGGTCGGAGTGGACGATCAGCGCCTCGGGCGTCTGGAAGGATTCGCCCGGCTCCAGCCTCCAGCGGAACAATTCGGGGTTGATGCCGGCGCGCAGGCGGACGCCGCCCAGCGAGCTCACGTTCACGCCGATGTCGAAGTTGCCGCTGTAGGCCAAGCTCACGCCGATGGCCTCGCCATGCGTCTCGTCGGCGCCGGGGCGCGTGAGCATCACGAAGGGGCCGGCGTGCTTACTGCTGCGACCGTCCAGGCTGGACACGCCCTGCCCGCCGGTGCGCAGCGGCACGCGCTCCGCCTCGCTCTCCCGCGACCACGCGTTGCTCAGCGTGATCATGTCCCAGTCCGCGTCCGGCAGGTCGAGGGACGCGCTGTACGCCGAATCGACGGCGAGATGATGGGGACCGACGTTGTCGAGACGCACGCTGCGCGTGATCACCGGCAGGTCCTCGAAGATCGTGTACTGCAGGGCCGCCTGCAGTCCCAGCTTGTCGTCGCGCAGGATGATCTCCAGCGTCTGGGCCTCGCCCGTGTCCCCCACGTAGGTGGAGGGCAGCCCCTGCAGCGGCGGCTTGCCGTTGATGATGGTGTGGCCGGCGTAGGTCAGGCGGGCCACATGCGATCCGCGTTCGTCGCATACGGTCAGCGCGCACGGGCGCAGGTCGCCGGAGCCGGTCACCGGGTATTCCTGGCGGATCTGTTCGAGCGACAGCATGCCGCGGTCGTCGCTGACGCTGAGCATGTCGCGGAACAGGATCTCCTGCAGGTCGGTCAGCGGCCCGTCATCGCGCAGGCGGGAGCCGAAGTACAGGTGGTTCAGCTCGCCGCCTTCGAGCACGCGGAACACGTAGCTGATCGCGTTGTTGCGCAGATGGAACTGCAGCGATGATTCCAGAAAGGCAATCGTCATTGCCGCCCGCCTTCCCTTCACGGTAAGTCGTCCGATATACACCTGCATCTTGCGAGGCGGGTGTGCCGCGTGCCGCGCAACCGTGCGATGCGGTGGAGAAAACTACGGTATCGCGGCGGGTGCGGCTCGCCCTTCGCCCCATGCCGTTTCCAGCATATCGGGCCGATGTGTCGGATCGTGTTGCGTTCGGCCGGCGCGCGCCCGGAGTGCGCCCGGAGTGCGCATGCCGCGACCCCGAAGGAAAAGTTCACTTTTTCCGAGAATCAGGAGAGTGTGCAGTTCGGGGCCATCACTTACCATGAATTCAGCGGTGTTACCATGTCCATCGAGGAAATCGGGGGGTGTTCATGTCAACGATTGTCGCGGATCTGCCGGAGGCCGACATCTCGTTCGAATCGGCCGGCCAGTTCATCGGCACTCCCGGGTGGATCCACGAGCATCGCATACTGGACAGCTTCGAGCTGATCTTCGTCAAGCGCGGCATCCTGCCGCTGCGCGTCGGCGCCGACGACCTGCGCATCGGCGGCTGCGACATCGCGATCATCCCGCCGCAGACCCCGCATGAGGGCACCGGCTACCTGACCGACACCCTGGAGTTCTTCTGGGTGCATTTCCGCATCCGCCACTGGCGGCGGTCCGGCGCCACGGACGGCACGCCCTCGGCCTACGGGGACCGCACGCTGATGCTGCCGCTGTCCAGCTCGCAGATGGACACCGACCGGCTGACGATCATGTTCAACCAGCTGCTCGACATCTACCAGATGAGCTATCCCGAGCCGAGCTCGTACTGCGACTACTTCACCACCTGCCTGCTCTACGAGGTGGTCTCGCTCAACAACCGCGCGGCCACGGCCGACAACGACCAGCGCGAGCGCCATGTGCTGCAGAAGGTGCACGAGTGGATCCGCATCAATGCCTTCGAGGACATTTCGGTCAACCAGATCGCCGACCAGTTCAACTACTCCCCCAGCTACCTGTCGACCATCTACAAGCAGCATTTCGGCATCAGCATCACCACGCAGATCTCGAAGATCCGCATCGAGCGCGCCGAGGAGCTGCTGCTGTCCACGTCGATGAGCGTGCAGCAGGTGGCCGAGGCCAGCGGCTACAACGACGCGAAGTACTTCATGCGCGTCTTCAAACAGCACACCGGCCTGACCCCCACCCGCTACCGCACCAGCTTCACCATGCGCCACTACAACAACGCGTGAGCCGCGCGTTCCCGCCCGCGGCCACGACCCCATGATCTCGGGACAAGCCACCCGCGCAGCCGGGCCGCCCGTCGATCACGAAGTCTCCGACGTCGCCGATGCCGACCTCGACCCTGTCGTCATAGACGTCCACGGTCAACGGCTTGTATCCGTTCTCGGATGCGTCATAATACATTCCGGCGATGGAGTATGCGATGTCGCCCACGCCGACAAGGACATGGGCCGGATCCGCCGTGACCGTTTCGGCGGGTGCGCCGCCGTCCGCGCGCATGCCGACGGTGACGCTCGCACGCCCCTCATCATTCCTGAACCACCGCGGGCACGAGGCGCGCACCTCGAGCGAATACGACGCATCGCCAGCCGCGCCGTCCACCCGTCGGGCAACGCCGCTGGCGTGTATCCTCACCGGGACCGCCACGTAATAGACCGCGCATGCCGCGATGCACAGCACCGCGGCGAGCAGGATGAGGCGCTTCGCCACGCCCCGGTGATCCGTACTTCTGATTTCGTTCTGACCAGCACTGCTCTCATGGCGATCCGCCTTCACCAACAACCTACGGTGGCCCCCATTATCCCACGGCAGCCGCTTGCACAGGCCGACGCAGCGGAACAAACGACAAAAAACGGGGCGGGGAAATCGCTTCCCCGCCCCGCCACGCTATGGCAGATGCGCGCCCGGGCTCACGCCTTGGCGTCGGTGTCGACCTCGGCGGTGATGACCTTGCCGAGCTTCTTGGTGAAGACCAGCACGATCAGGCCGACGAGGATCGTGATGCCGCCGATCGCCGCGAAATAGGCGGCCTCGGAGCCCTCGTGGTAGAAGTTCACCGAGATCGCGTTGAGCGCGGCGCCGGTGGACTGGGAGATGGACCACACGGTCATCATCTGCGTGGAGAACGCCAGCGGCGCGACCAGCGATGCGGCCGAGTAGCCGGACGGCGAGGTGATGGCCTCACCGAGCATGATGAACAGGTAGAAGACGAGCAGCCAGATCGGGCTGACCTTCACGCCGGCCGGGTAGAGCACGAACGGGATGGCCATGAACAGCGGGCCGGCGCCCCACAGGATCGTGCCGAAGCCCATCTTGGCGACGACGGTCGGCTGGCGGTTGCCCAGCTTGGTCCACAGCGCGGTGACCACGATGCCGTAGACGACGGCGAGGATCGCGGACCAGGTCTGGAACGCGGCCGGCGTGATCTCCATGCCGAACAGGTTGCGGTCGACGGTGGTGTCGGCGTAGGTGGCCAGGATCGACGTGGACTGCGTCCACACCCACATGGCGAACACGTTGCACACGTACAGCGGGATGATCGCGCTCAGGCGCTTGGCCTCGGGGCGGGTGGTCTTCTTGCTCATCATGATGTAGGCGAGGTAGACGATCGGGATGAAGATCGCGCAGGTGCTCACCGCGGTGGTGAACGAGCCGATGGAGACGAGCTTGGTGCCCAGCAGCACGCCCATCAGCGCCACGACCACGACGATGCCGGCGACGATCTTGACGGTGAAGCTGGTGCGCTTGGCCGGCGGCACCGGGTCGTCGGGCTCGGCGCCGATCGGGCCGAAGAACTTGTTCTCGGTGAGCAGGTAGGCGACGACGCCGAGCACGGCGAAGACGGCGCACAGCGCGAAGGCCGGGTAGTATCCGGTGGCCACGGCGATGGTGCCGGTGATCAGCGGCGCGACGCCGCCGACGTTGTTGATGATGTACATCATCGAGAACGCGCCGTCGCGGCGCTTGTCCTGCTTGTCATACATCTTGCCGGCCAGCGTCTCGACGCTGCGGCCGGTGATCATGGCGGCCACGCACAGCAGGATCTGGTTGGCGGCGTAGCCGATCACGCCGAGGAACGGCAGGGCCAGCACCACGTACGCCAGACAGGTGGCGATTCGGCCGAGGCGCAGGGCCTTGCGCGGGCCGAGGATGCGGTCGGCCATGTAGGAGCCGACCAGGCCGCACAGCAGCGCGGCGGTGGAGTACAGCGAGATGAGCTGCGAGGCCTCGGCCTGCGTGAAGCCCAGCCCCTCGGGGGCCGGCTTGTACAGGAAGTAGATGAGCACGGCGCTCATGCCGCCGTATGCGAACCCGTTGCACAGGTTCATGAAGCTCAGGGTGCCCACGGCGCTGGGGTGCCCGAGGAATTTGGTGCCGCGGCGCAGCGTCTCGACCAGATCGTGGCCCTGTTCCGCCGTCTTCGTCTGTGTTGGTTGATTCATGGTTTTGCCCTTTCTTGCAAACCGCCGTCGTTGGCCGCATCGCCGTCAACGGCGACGGCACATCCTAACTGCTGTGCGGCGGTGCCGTGCGCCTCCTCGCGCACGGCACCGCGCATGGTCAGCGCCCCGTCAGCGGGCGGTGACCTCGAACAGGCGCGACTGGTAGTCGCCCTGGCGGATCCACGTGGTCCACGGGCCGAAGCCCGAGTCGGAGACGTCGAAGCCGTGGCTCATCAGCTCGTCGCCGTAGAACGCCTCGCCGTCGACCTGCGGCATGCGGTAGACGGTGTCGCGGATCTCGTACTCGCGCTCGGGGTCGAGGCCCTCGAGGCGCAGCGAGCGATAGCCCTCGTTGACCGGCTGGTGGGCGCGGTAGTAGCCGACCAGCGCGCGGGAGCGGTCGGCGGAGACGACCATCCACGCGGTTTCGGCGCCCTCCTGCAGCCCCACCGGGTTGGCCCCGTACGGGCTGACCAGGCGGTAGAAGGTGCCGTGGGCGATCAGGTCGTAGTGCTCCTTGAAGAACGCGATCTGGCCGCGGATCTCCTCCTGCTCCTCCGGCGGGATCTTGTTGACGTCGAGCTCATAGCCGAAGGTGCCGAAGTAGGCCACGTCCGCGCGCGTCTTGAGCGGCGTGACGCGGAACACCTGGTGGTTCGGCACGGCGGAGACGTGGCTGCCCATGCTCGAGATCGGGTAGCCGAACGAGGTGCCGTACTGGATCTTGAGGCGCTCGATGGCGTCGGAGTCGTCGGAGATCCATCCCTGGGGCGCGTAGTAGAGCATGCCGGCGTCGAAGCGGCCGCCGCCCGAGGCGCACGATTCGAACAGCACCTTCGGGAACTTCGAGGTCAGGCGCTCGTACAGGGCGTACACGCCGAGGATCTGGCGGTGGAACACCTCGCCCTGGAACTCGGCCGGGCGGCCCTGCGAGTACACGTCGGTCATCGAGCGGTTCATATCCCACTTGACGTAGCTGACGAGCCCGGTGCCGAGGATCTTCTCCATCTGCCCGGCGATGTAGTCGACGACCTCGGGCTTGGTGAAGTCCAGCTCGAACTGGTTGCGTCCGTGCAGCGGCGTGCGGTCAGGCACGCGGATCATCCAGTCAGGGTGCGCCTCGTACAGCTTGGAGTCCTTGCTGATCATCTCCGGCTCGAACCACAGGCCGAACTGCATGCCGATACCGGTGATGCGCTTGGCCAGCCCCTCGACGCCGTTGGGCAGCTTCTTCGGGTCGGCGAACCAGTCGCCGAGCGAGCTCTCGTCGTTGTCGCGGTGGCCGAACCAGCCGTCGTCGAGCACGAACAGGTCGACGCCCAGCTCGTGGGCCTTGGACGCGATCGAGAAGACCTTGTCCTCGTCGAAATTCATGTAGGTGCTCTCCCAGCTGTTGATGAGCACCGGGCGCGGGCGGTCGCGCCAGTAGCCGCGGGCCAGCCGCGTGCGATACAGCTCGTGGTAGGCCTGGCTCATGTGGTTCAGGCCGTCGGCGCTGTAGACGATCACGGCCTCGGGCGTCTGGAACGAGGCGCCGGGGCCGAGCCGCCACGCGAAGCCCTCCGGGTGGATGCCCATCATCACGCGGGTGACGTGGTAGTTGTCGACCTCGACCTGGCCGAGGAAGTTGCCACTGTACACCAGGCTCACGCCGAAGCACTCGCCGGAGTCCTCGGTGGTTTCGGGCCGCTTCAGGATCAGGAACGGGTTGAACTGGTGCGAGCTGTGGCCGCGCAGGCTGTAGATGGACTGCACGCCGGTCTTGAGCTCGCGCTCCTGGAGGTGGCGCTCGCGGCCCCACGCGCCGGTGAAGTCGAGCATGCGCCAGCGGGCGTCCGGCAGGTCGATGTTCGCGCTCATCGCGGCGTCGATCACCAGGTTCCGCTCGCCGCGGTTCACGAAGCGCGCGTTGCGGGCCAGCACCGGGCGGTCGGCGTACAGCGTGTACGACAGGTCGAGCTCGGCGCCGGTCAGCTTGTCGGCCAGCGTGATCGTCAGCGTCTCGGCCTCGGCGTCATCCTCGACGTAGGTGGCCGGCAGGTTCTCGAGCTTCGGCTTGCCCGGCGTCACGGCGTGCGACACGTACGCGAAGTCGGCGTACCGGCTGCCGTCGGGGTTCACGATCGTCGCGGCCATGTTACGCATGTCGCCGTTGCCGGTGACCGGGTACTCCTGCTTGGTGTCCTCCAGCGAGAAGCTCTGGTCGCCCTCGTAGACGCACGGGTCCATGTCGCGGCGCTCGTTGACCTGCATGTGGGTGAAGTTCTCGCGGTCCTTCAGCGGCGCGCCGAAGTACAGCTGGCCGATCTGGCCGTTGCGCAGCACGTCGATGATGTAGGAGAAATAGCGGTTGTAAATGTGGAAGACCTTGGTCTTCTCATGGTACACGATGGGCACGGGTGAATCCCTTCCTTCCTGGGATGGTCCTGCGGCGGCGCCTCCATGCGTCGTCGACAATGTTCACGATACGGTCGCGCGGCGGGCCCGTTGATGGACAGAACCCACGTTCGGGTGGACTCATGTTCGCACTTCGCCCGCCGGTGCACACGCTCCGGCACAGGTGGACAAACCCGAGATTCCGGGGAATATCGTTGGCGTTTTGCCGTTTCCGGACCGTACGTAACATGCCAGCGATTACGATTGAAGCCGTATCCGATCCATACCAGGGGTGCACCGAACGCACCCGCACCAAGGGAGGCTGCAATGCCGGGAACCAACCTGACCAGACAAGAGGCGATCGCGCGACGGGGCGTCGTCGTCGGCACGCCGGACTACCGCGTGTCGCTGGACGTGACGAAGGGGCCGGAGACCTTCGACTCCACCACGGTCGTGACCTTCGAGGCCGTGCCCGGATCGTCGACCTTCCTCGACCTGACCGCCGACGAAGTCCAATCCGTCACGCTCAACGGCGAGACGCTCGCCGTGTCCGAGGTCTACGCCGATTCGCGCATCGAGCTGGCGGGCCTCAAGGAGGCCAACACGGTGACGGTGACGGCCCGCGGCCGCTACTCGAAGACCGGCGAGGGCCTGCAGCGCACGCTGGACCCGGCCGACGGCAACGTGTACCTGTACACGCAGTTCGAGGTGCCCGACGCCCGCCGCGTCTACGCGGTGTTCGACCAGCCCGACATCAAGTCCACGTTCACCTTCGACGTCAAGGCGCCCGCATCGTGGCTCGCGCTGTCGAACACGCCGGTCGCCGGTTCCGACGAGGTGCCTGGGGCCCTCACCGAGCCCGGCACGCTGGCCGACCGGCCGGCCGAGGGCGTGCGCCACTGGCGTTTCGAGACCACGCCGGTCATGTCGTCGTATCTGACGGCGCTGGCGATCGGCCCCTACGTCGAGCGCCGCTCCACCTACGCCAATCCCGACGGCCGCACCATCGACATGGGCCTGTACTGCCGCCGGACGCTCGGGGACGCGCTGGAGCGCGACGCCGACTACCTGTTCGACGTGACCAAGAAGGGCTTCACCTTCTTCGCCGCCCAGTGGGACGTGCCCTACCCGTACGCCAAGTACGACCAGGTGTTCGCCCCCGAGTACAACTCCGGCGCGATGGAGAACATCGGCCTGGTCATCGTGCACGACCGCTTCATGTTCTCCTCGAAGGTCAACGACTTCGACCTCGAGGACCGCGACCGCACCCTGCTGCACGAGCTCGCGCACATGTGGTTCGGCGACCTGGTGACCATGAAGTGGTGGAACGACCTGTGGCTCAACGAGTCCTTCGCCACGTTCATGGGCTATCTGGCCGGATGCGAGGCCGTTGGCTGGCCCGATGACTGGGCCAGCTTCTGCTCGTGCCAGAAGTACGCCACGATCGACGCCGACCAGCGCTCGACCACGCATCCGGTCGTCGCGCCGATCAACGACCTCAACGACACCTACGTCAACTTCGACAGCATCACCTACACCAAGGGCGCCTCCGTGCTCAAGCAGATGGTGTACTACGTCGGCCGCGAGGCGTTCTTCAAAGGCATCCACGACTATCTGACCCGCATGGCGTACGGCAACGCCACGCTCGACGACCTGCTCGACTCGCTGCAGCGCGCCAGCGGCCGGCCGATGCGCGACTGGGCCGAGCGCTGGCTGGAGCATTCGGGCATGACCATGATCGAAGCCAAGGCCGACACCGACGATCAGGGCGCGATCACCCGGCTGACGCTCACGCAGAGCGCCCCGGCGGAGTACCCCGTGCTGCGCCCGCACCGCCTCGCGGTCGGCTTCTACGATCTGGACGAGACGAGCGGCAAGGTGGAGCGCACCGCGCGCTTCGAGCTGGATCTGGACGGTGAGAGCGCCGACGTGCCCGAAGCGGTCGGCCTGCGCCGCCCCGACGTCATCCTGGTCAACGACGACGACCTGACATACACGAAGATCCGTCTAGACGAGGCCTCCCGCGGGTTCGCGGCCGAGCATCTGCCCCAGTTCGCCGCGCCGCTGGCGCGCGCCGTGATCTGGCAGTCGTTCTGGTCGATGACCCGCGACGGCGAATTCCCCGCCGAGCGCTTCATCGATCTGTGCCTCAAGGCCCTGCCGACCGAAAGCCAGGCGGCGACCTTCACGTACAGCATGCGCGAGATGCAGATCACCGCGCAGCACTATGTGCCCGCGGAGCGCCGCGTCGGGACGATGCGCCACATCTCCGAGGAGCTGTGGCGGCTGATCGGCGAGGCCGAGCCCGGTTCCAACGAGCAGTTCCAGCTCATCAACGCCTATCTGGCCAAGTACGCCGCCGACGCCGATTTCGAGGCGCATGCGCGCGGCCTGCTCGACGGCTCGCTCGCCTTCGAGGGATTCGCCGTCGACGACGGCGTGCGCTGGGTGATCCTGCGGTCGCTGGCCGCGCGCGGGTTCCTGTCCGAGGAGGACATCGACCGCGAGCTGGCGAAGGCGGACACGTCGAAGAACCGCGAGAACGCGCTGGCCGCCAAGGCCGCGATCCCCGACCCGCAGGTCAAGGCCCGGTTCTGGGACATGATGATCCACGACGAGTCCCTCTCGCACACGCAGCTGTGGGAGATGGCCCCGGCGTTCAACGCGGATCTGGGATGCGAGGACCTGTACGAGCCGTACGCCAGGCGCTACTTCGACGAGGCCGAGTGGATCTGGAAGAACCGTTCCTTCCACGTCGCCGACGTACTGCTGCGCTTCCTCTACCCCGAGAACGCGCCCGCGGCGCTGCTCGTGGAGCTGGGCGACGCCTGGCTCGAGTCGCACCCCGCCGAGACCACCGACAACGCGCTGCGCCGCCTGGTGATCGACGCCGTCGACGGCTCCCGCCGCGCCGCCCGAGTGGAACGCGCCAACCGCTGAATCCCTGCTTCCGGCTCCCCTCGCTGAGGGGAGCATAAGTACAGCTCTGTTATGCATGCCCCCGCTGGTGGGGGCTGTCTCGCGAAGCGAGACTGGGGGTGGTCAATACGGTACCGTCAGGCCACCCCCGGTCGGCTACGCCGGCAGCCCCCGATGTTATATGCGACGTGCGCTGCGCGCACTGCTATGGGCAGTCCACAGGACTGCCCATCCAGCGGGGGAATGCTAATTCGGGAATAACAGAGCCGTTCCTGCGCTCTCCTCAGGCCGCTTCGCGACCAGCTCCCCTCAGAGAGGGGAGCCTGAGTAAGAGCCGATTCCGTCTCGCGGCCGCCTATCCCCTTACGCTTCGATGGCGTCGACGGCGTTGATGACCGCGCCGCGGAACCCGTCCTTCTCCAGCTGGGCGACGCCGCGGATCGTGGTGCCGCCCGGCGAGCAGACCGCGTCCTTCATGGCGCCCGGGTGCGTTTCGGTCGCCATGTACAGCGCGCCGACGCCCTCGACCATCTTCGCGGCCATGCGGTAGGCCGCCGCACGCTGCAGGCCGTACTTGACGCCCGCATCGCCCAGCGCCTCGATGTACATGTCGGTGAACGCCGGCGCGCAGCCCGCGATGCACATGGCAATGTTCATATGCGCGGTGTCGACGCGCTCGATCAGGCTGATCGGCGCGAACAGATTCTCGAAGGTCTTCCGCTCCCCCTCGTCGAGCGTGTTCGCCTCCTCGGTGACCAGCACGCCCTTGCCAACGGCCATCGGCGTATTCGGGATCGTGCACTGGATATGCACGCCCGCGTCGGCGCCGAACAGGGCCCGGTACCGTTCCAGATCCCATCCGGCGGCGATGGACACGACCATCTTGCCCGGCTTGGCCAGCTCCTCCCTGAGCGGCGCGACGACCGCCTCGATCTGGTAGGGCTTGATCGCGACGATCACCACGTCGGCGGCGGCCACGACCTCGGTCGCGTCGTGCAGCGGGCGGGCGCCGATCCGCGCCGTGCTCCGCTCCAGCTTGTCGTAGTGCGCGGCGCAGGCGACGATCCGCCCGCCCGCCACGACGCCGGCGTCGACCATGCCCTGGGCGATGGCCTGCGCCATGTTGCCGTATCCGATGAACCCGATGGTGAGATTGCTCATAGTGGCTCCTTGTCGCGGGGATGTTCCGACGTCGAGTCTAGGCCATGGCGGCCCGCCGCCGCCAGCCGGTCTCACGAGCACGCCGGGCAGGGCCGTGGTGCGGCTCACTGGTGGGTCGGGGTGAGGGTGCTCTTGATCGCGGCCTCGCCGAAATCGCCGGCCGGGCCGGACACGGACGATACGGGCGCGGAGTCCGGCGCCGTGTCGAGATACACCGAGTACGTCTCGTCGTCGATCGTGTAGATGGGGACCAGCTGCAGCGTGAGGTCGTGAGGGGCATGCGGCGCGTGCAGATCGAACACCGAGCCGTACCGCGCGTCGGGGCGCTTGGCGGCCGCCGCACTCAGTTCGCTTTCGGTGATCGGCCCGATGGCCGCCTGATCGCCGAGCGCGGCGAGCAGCACGTTGCCGTAGCGGATGGCCTGCCGGTCCGCGTCGCCGATGAGCGGCACGAGCGTGAGGTCGGCGCGCAGGTCGAGCGTAATGCGGTCGCCGTCCCGGAGGTCGGCGGTGAACAGGTACAGTCCGCCGCTCACCCGCGTGGCGGTGTCGGCGGCCTGAGCCCGGCCGCCGTCCGCGCGCTCCACGGCGATCCCGCTGATCCGGTCGGCGGCGAGCGCAAGGGTGAGCCGCTTCGGCGCGTCCAGCGACACGTCGATCGTGGCGGACAGGTCGTTCGGCCAGTCGGTCGTCAGCGCGAGCCGGACGCCCTCCTGCGCCCAGTCCAGGCGTGAGGGGATCAGCTCGGCGAGCAGGATCGTCGGCGCGGTTCCGTCCTCGTCGGCGCCGCGGAACCAGATGCCGCGTTGCATCTGCGATCCGGCTTCCATGCCGGTGCCGGTGCAGCACCAGAAATCGAGGTAGGGCCGGCCGAACTTCTTGCGCACGCCGACGCCCATCGGCTGGTGGTACAGCGACTGGCCGGTTTTCTCGTCGATGCAGTTGACCACCGCGCTGAACTTGAGCCGTTCGATCTCGGCGAGATAGTCCGGCTCCCCGGTGATCTCGAACAGGGCCGTGGCGATGGCCATGAGGTTGTGGGCGCAGCACGATTCGCTTTCGCCTCCGGTGAGCGCCTCGCTCAGGTCGCCGTATGGGCCCCAGTGTTCGGCGCGCTCGGAGATCGCCTTCGGGTCGGGGTGGGTCGCCTTCGAGCTGGTGTTGCCGTTGGCGAACATGCGGCCGGCGATGAAGCGGTAACCGTTGGTCGCCGCGGTCAGGTAGGCGATGTCGCCGGTGATCCGGTACCGGTGCAGGGCGGCGATGATCATCGGCAGGTGGGTGTTGGCGTGCAGGTCCTCGAGCACGTCCTCGCCGCGCGAGAGCGCGTCGGTGAAGTAGTCGCGGTCGAAGAGCTTCGCGGTGGCCAGGATGGACCCGTCGCCGCTCAGGTCGTAGAGCGTGTACAGGGCGTCGCCGATGCCGCCGAACTCGTTGGTCGGGTCCACCTTGGTGGCGCGCAGCACGCCGTCGGTCTTCCACGCCGACAGCTTCTCGAAGCGCCGGCCGATGTAGTGCCCGAGCCCCAGCGCCAGATCCAGCGCCTGGCGGTTGCCCACGTAGCGGTAGGCGTCGATGAGGCCCTGCATGATCTTGTGCAGCGTGTAGTAGGGCACCTCGACGCCGTGGTTCTCCCACAGTTCGAGCTGGTCGAGCACCTCGGAGGGGAAGGCGCTCAGATAACCGTCGTCGCGCGCGCACTGGCCCATAATCGCCACGATGCGGTCGGCCTTGTCCTTGAAGGCCGGGTCGCGGTCGCCGGCGTAGTATTTGGACACGGCCGACAGGTAGTGGCCCACGCAGTGGCCGCGGATGCCGGCCTGCTCGCCTTCCCAGCCGCCCAGCGGCTCGGCCGCGGAGGGCATCCCCGCGTTGAGGCGGAAGGTGTGCATGAGCCGGTCGACGTCGAATTCCAGCAGGAAGCGGCGCACCGCGTCCGCCCGCCGCCGGAACACGCCGCCGGTGACGCTCACCTGGTCCAAGCCGAATGGCTGATAGCTGTTCATCTCACTCCTTGTCCGCCGGCGACGCCCATGTCGCCGGCCGGGGGCCGCATCCGCGCGGACGCCCATCCGTCCCCTTCGCTGCTCGGACGCCCGCGGTTCCCGGGCTGTGTGTTCCCGGTCGACGCTTTGCATACTAGGCTCGCGCAAGCACCCCCGTATGCGCGGATCGGGAAAAGGGAAACGTTTCCCAACCGCGCCGTGTCGGGAATCTCGGCATGGCCTCGGACGCTATCATGCAAAGCATGGAGCAACATCACGATGGCGCGGAGCGCGCGGGCAGAACCCCAAGGGTCACCGTCCGGCAGGTCGCCGCCGCGGCCCATGTGTCGCCATCCACCGTGTCCAAGGCGCTCAACGACACGGGACGCATCGCGCCGCGCACGCGCAGGATGATCCGGATGATCGCCCGGCGTCTCGGGTACCGGCCGCCGGAATCGTCGCCGGCGCAGCGGCATCATCGCCGTGGCCACGACCGATCTCAAGGGCCCGTTCATCGTGCCGTTCCTGGAAGGCGTGGAACGGCGGCTCGGCACCACCGCCTACTGCGCCACCCTGCTGTACACGCACGAGAATCCCGAACTGGAGGAACGCCAGATCAACCGCATCGCCTCGCACGGCATCGACGGGCTGATCCTGACCGGATCGAACACCGACGCGCGCTCGTCCCTGAGCGCGCGGGTCACGCTGGGGCTGCCGGTGGTATACGCCTATGCGCCGTCACGCGGCAAGGCCGACCGCTCGGTCGTGCCCGACAACGTGCGGGCCGGGCGCGACGCGACCGGGCGACTGGCCGAATGCGGGCGCACGAGCATCGCCCTGATCGGGGCCGAGGAGCATTGGACGGCCAGCACCGACCGCATCAACGGGGCGCTGCACGAGCTGAAAACACGCGGTCTGACGCCGGTCACGCCAATCCAGTTCGGCAGCTGGGAGCAGGATTGGGGCATCATCGCCACCGCACGGCTGCTCGATGCGGGCAACCACATCGACGGCATCTACTGCGTCAACGACCTGGTGTCCCGCGGCGCCATCGAACTGCTGCGCACGCGCGGACTGCGCGTGCCCGAGGACGTCGCCGTCGTCGGGCACGACAACCGCAGCGTGGCCTACGCCACGCATCCGACCATCGCGACCTTCACCAACGCCCTGCCGGACATCGGCGCGCTCGCCGCGCAACGGCTGGTCGACATGCTGCGCGGCATCGACCACCACGGCATCGACACCATACCCTGCCGTCCGGTGTTCGGCGAATCATGCCCGGACGGCACGCGCCCCGAGGAAACCGCCCCCGACCGCCGCTGGATAGACACCGCTCTGAGCTAGTATCCCGCGCTGTAAGTCCGTTTTAGTAATTCTGGCTCCCCTCGCTGAGGGGAGCCAAGGGCAGCCACTTCACGGCTCAACCGCAGCGAGGGGAACCGTACACGCTCACGACGTGGAACCGCTAGAACAGCTTCGCCAGATCGCCGCGGTTGAGCGCCTCGTTGATCAGGTGCTGGAACACGTGGCCGGTGTGGATGCCGTCGTGCTCGTACTCGTTGGTGACCCACGCGTGCGAGTGCCCGATGTTCGACAGCGTGCGCAGCTGCAGCGTGGAGTCCACGTACATGTCGTCGAAGTAGACGGCGGCCTGCAGCGGCACCTCGTTGCGCTCCAGCTGGTCGAGATCGTAGATCTTGCCCCAGTGGCTGTCCTCCATGAGCAGGTCGATGGCGCCGCGGAACGGGATCAGCGCGCCGCCCTCCTCGAACATCCACGGGAACGACGCCTCGCCGGTGAACATGAGCGGACGGTGCGACGGATCGAATTCCGGATGCTCGTCGCGCTCGCGCTGCGCGGCCCAGCGGATCGGCTCGCAGTCGCCGTTGGCGTAGATGAACTCCTGCAGCGTCCAGTACAGCGGCTTGTTGTAGGTCTGCGTGGCGGACAGCACGCCGATCAGGAAGCCGTCGGTCAGATAGGACGACCGGCTCGCGGAGCCGTCGCCGTCCACGAACGCCGTGTCCAGCAGCCAGTGCAGGCGTTCGAAGCTCGGCTTCATGCCGAAGTCACTGCCGAGCAGCTGCAGGCGGCGCACCGACAGCGGGTCGCCGTTGGGCAGGTGCACGTCGCTGTTCTCGAGGATGTCGGCGATGGCGGCCGCGCGCTCCACGTCCTGCGGGTAGCGCGCGTAGAACTGATTGTTCTTCGCGATCATGCGCGGGAAGGTGTGGCGGTACACCGCGTCGGCGTCGGCCGCCACGTACGGGATGCCGCCCGTGGTGAACGAGGCGAGCAGGCCCTGCGGATACAGCGACAGGTACGCCAGCGTCAGGAAGCCGCCGTAGCTCTGCCCCAGCGACACCCACTGCGCCCCGCCGAACTCCGTACGGCGCAGATGCTCGAAGTCGCGCACGATGGACCCGGCGAGGAAGTGCTTGAGATAGGCGGCCTGGTCACGCGCGTTGTCGAAGCGCGCCATGGTGTGCGAATCCACCGCCGAGGAGCGGCCGGTGCCGCGCTGGTCCGGCAGCACGATGCGGAAGCACTTGATCGCGTCCTTGATCCACACTTCGCTGTCCAGGCTCTGCATGCGCGGGCCGGCACCGCCGGGGCCGCCCTGCAGGAACACCAGCAGGGGCAGGTCGTCGTGCACATGCTCGGGCGCGGTGACCACGCGGTAGAACAGGTCGATCGACTCGCCGTCGAAACCCTGCCCCGGCTCATGGCCGGCCCAGTCAAGCGGCACCTTGATCGAACGATCCTCGACATGCAGACCCGGAACGTAGTATTCAGCCAGCAGCGTCACGTCTTCTCCCTCTGTTATTGCGCCAACCGTTGCCACTTCCATATCAGCTTCATCCTCGGACAAAAACCGGTTGCACTCGCTCATTCTCCCGTATGATGGCACGCCCACGCGCGCACGCGATAGCCTAGAGGCATTATGACAGTGATGAAGCATCTGGTCTCGTGGGGCCGCGACAGCGCGCTCGCCTGGGACATCGCCGGCGCCCTGGCCTTCATGGCGCTGGTGCTCCTTTCATCGGGCGGACTGGCGGATACGCCGGGACTGCTGTTCGATGTCGGTCCGTCCGCGCAGATGATCTGGTCGATCGTCCAGATCACGCCCCTGGCCCTGCGCAGACGCCATCCGCAGACGGCCGCGCTCGCCTACGTGGCGCTGGTGCTCGTGCAGCTCATCGTCGGCCCGGTGATGACCTTCGCCGATCTGCTGTCCGTCCTCGTGCTGTACTCGGTGATCGTCTACGGCGATCCGCGCAACGCGAAGGCGTTCATCGTCATGACGTTCGCCGTCGGCACCCTGTCCGGCGGCGTGATCGGCTGGGCGACCGAGGTCGGGCCGTACGCCGTGGACCACACCGCGGCCGACGGTCAGGTCGATGTCTGCCAGAACACCTACGTCGGCGGCTTCCATCTGGACGGCGCCTGCGCGTCGAGCGTGCTGCGCGTGGCGATCGCGGTCACCGTCATGATCTGGATCTGCCTGATCTCCACGATCATCATCGCCTACTGGCAGCGGGCCCGCTGGGCCACCGTACGGCTCATGCAGGAACGCAACGAGGCGCTGCGGGCCAGCGAGGCGGAGGAACGGCACATCGCCGCGCTGGCGGAGCGGGCGCGCATCGCCCGGGACATGCACGACGTGGTGGCGCACACGCTGTCGATCATCATCATCCAGTCGGACGGCGGCCGGTACGCGGGAGCGCACGATCCCGCCGTCGCGCGCAGCACGATGGAGACGATCCGGCACGAATCGGAACGCGCGCTGCACGACATGAAACGCCTGCTCGGCGTCTTCGGCGGCTCCCCCCACGCGGACTACGAGGACATCGCCGCGCTGGTCGACCAAGCGCGCGCCGTGTCCCCCGACTGCACGATCGAGCGCCGGATCGAGGGCGCGCCGGCCCCGGCCCGGCTGGACGACCGCGCGAGCGTCGCCGTGTACCACG
>OKQJ01000258.1_pt1 | contig 18854 bp, 20 predicted proteins | sample 1614171 | NCBI WGS metagenome assembly OKQJ01 (sample SAMN04436911, study PRJEB24849) | human gut metagenome | biome: human gut; feature: NICU; material: stool | host: Homo sapiens | place: USA: Saint Louis, MO | collected 2012-05-30 | reverse complement strand
TCGCCATTTCTTCAATGGTTGCACGAGCGCGCATTTTTACGCTGCCACGACCTGTGAAGTACGCTTTCTTAATGCCTTCCCGGCCCAAAATGAGCGCCCCTGTCGGGAAGTCTGGACCTTTGATTTGCGTCATCAATTCGTCCACAGTTACATCTGGATTATCGATGAGCATAGTAAGGCCATTACATACCTCATTAAGATTGTGCGGCGGAATATTTGTCGCCATCCCTACGGCGATACCGCTGGAACCATTGATGAGAAGATTTGGAATCTTCGCTGGCAATACGGTAGGTTCTTGCAAGCTTTCATCATAGTTCGGCATGAAATCAACAGTTTCCTTGTCGATATCAGCGAGCATTTCTTGCGTAATTTTCGCCATACGTACTTCGGTATAACGCATCGCAGCGGCACTATCGCCGTCGATGGAACCAAAGTTACCGTGGCCATCTACCAAGAGGTAGCGCGTATTGAAATCTTGCGCTAAACGAACCGTTGCGTCGTAAACGGAAATATCACCATGTGGATGATATTTACCGAGTACGTCACCGACGATACGAGCGGATTTCTTGTACGGTTTATTTGGCGTCATGCCTGTTTCGTGCATCGCGTACAAAATACGACGATGTACTGGTTTCAAGCCATCGCGCACATCTGGAAGAGCACGCATTACGATTACGGACATCGCATAATCGATATAGGCGTTCTTCATTTCTTTATCAATCTGAACGGGATGAATATTCCCGTGGGACCATTGTTGGTCTGCCACAATCTCACCTCATTTTACTAACACTGATTATAATACATCATAATATTATAGCATTTTTGAGGGCTAAACGCCATATTTGATAAGTTTACAGACAATAAATCACTCAAAAGAACTTAAATAAAAGTTTTTTACAAGTTTAAGGATTATATTCCCAATTCAATAATATTTTTATGTGTTTAAGGATTGTAATCCTTAAATACCATTACCAATATAAGTCTATTGGAACCCATATAAAAATCTCAACACAAATAAAGGACGTGCAAATCAGACTGAATTGCATATCCTTTTATGGTACGTGTGCCTTCTATATGAACTTGTTCCATTTTGGAACTAGTTTCCATTTTGTAAATAACTACTAACTCACTTAGTAACCCGCATGCTTTATCATATGATCTAAAACTTTAACAAAGTCTCGTTCCACAGCAAAGGTATCTTTACCAGTACTACCAATTCCGGTTAACATAGTTTCTTTCCAATCATTCCTTGCCATAAATCGAAAACCTATCAAATACTCAGCTTTTGTTTTATCCTCTTCCCCTTTTGGTAAATAGTAAATATCAACGCTTCTATCAGCACGAGGATGTAACAGTGCTCGATTATCTTGCGGTTTATACTCGCTATATATGAATTTCATAAAGGTTAGAATATCTTCACCCTTTACAGACTTATCTACAAAGATAATCTCGTTAGATCTAAATAGAGGTATCTTATTAGTACCTGCTACACGTGTTGCTTCAGATTTCTTTAGCTTTAAAACTTCCTCATGTGTGGCCATCCGCAGGCCATGTTGCTTAGCACGTTCCACCAAAGCAGCGTTCAGATGAATTAAATACTCTTGTGAATAGGCAAAATTAGCATTCGTGTATCTTTCACCACCTGGAACCGGCAAGGTTGGGCGTTGCACCACAGAATTCGTAGTGAAAGAAAAACCGTTGCTTTCATCATAAAAAACATACACATTCCGCTGGAACGGTTTTTCCTGTTCCACTACAGAGGACTGGAGAACAAGATTAGGATGAACAACAGCGAACTCCTTTTCCACACTAGCCTTGATATCCTCTGGCGTGGCAGGATCACCATTTTCCGTGGTCCACACAAAAGAACAACCGCTCAATAAAAATGTACAAATACACACAACAACTAATGATATATACCTAATCAACTGCTTCATAGATACACCTCTCCCTGACCTATTTTCCTCGCACAGCCTGTTGTATTTCCCGATCAACAAAGGTAATTATGTCTCGTTCAATCTGCTCAGAACTCTTATCTTGATAACCAACACCACTCATTAAGGTATCTCGCCAATCTTCCCGCCCTCTAATTTTGAAACTTATTAGGTACAGAGCCTTGCTCTTGTCTGTTTCACCATTTGGTAAATAGTAAAAGCTAACCTTACGGCCATACACGCTACTTACTAAGGTCTCGTCACCATTAGGTTTATATAGAGAATATATGTCTCTTAACATGCCCACTACACCAGCACCATTAGATGTTTGATTAAGAAATACAAAATCCCCTTCATCAAACAAAGGCGCTGTACTATTACCCTCTGGACGCATAATCTTAGCATCCATTAGCGTCTTGCGCTCCTCATTATTAGCTACCTGAAATCTATACTTTACAGCAAGTAGTGCTACCTCACTATTCAACCGATCTAAATAAGCCTCTGCGTACCTATACTCAGCGTTCGTAACACGTTGACCACCAGGAATAGGCAACTGAGGAACCTCAACAGAAGCACGCGCAGTAAAGACAATGCCATTATTCTCATCAAGAAACGTATATTTATAGTGCTTATAAGGCTTTGTGGTAACAACCTCAGAAGCCTGCAACACAAGACGGGGATTATAAGCCCTAAAACGCTCCTCAACCATCTCCTTCACATCATTTGGCGTATACGGATCCCCATCAAACAGCGTTATCCGAGAAGAAGTACAACCACCTAATACAACACTACAAACACACACCAAAACCAACAACACAAACCTAGCAAACAAAGGCATACACAAACACACCTCTCTCCACATAGCCCTCGCATATCAAATATTTCTATCCGAACCCAATACACGAACTTAACTATGAATAAACTTAAGCCACAGTTAATCCTCTACCTCACACCCCTTCTCCCAATTAGTGGTCCTGCCCCATGCGAGGTAAAAGTGTATTTGTTGTTAATGGATGAAGCAACTAGTTAATAGAAAACATAGGTATGGATGGGACGGATTCACATATAACGTTATAAAAAAGGGAGTCCCTTATTGATGAGCGACTTAGGTCACTATGGAGCAAAGAGATAAGGGACTCCCTTTTTTAACAATCTAGCATATTTGTATTCGGGCCCCATCCATACTATTTTCGGTTATTCACCATTAACAACAATCACTTAACTAGCGCATCCAACATATTCATGCGATAATTCTCTATTACATTCATAAAGGATTGATTGTGTATCGGATTGTCCGTCATCCCAAATAGGTGGCTTTTACAGTCGCAGTCAGAGGATCCAAATTTAGGCACGTCCCATTCGGCAACGCCACGGACCGCATCAGCGAGAGTGTATTCCGCATCATCTAAACTAGTTCGAATCGGCAGACCTGCTATCATTTCGCAGTGACCGCGGAAGTAATCCAAGTGCCAGTGCATTTTCTTTCGTTTTCGCTTATGGCGCTCAATGCGCTTCGTTAAATTTGCCTTCGCAGAGCCTACGTACATATAGTAACCTGCCTTGAAATGCATCATCCCTTTAGAGCCGATCTCAAGGTCTAGCTCATGGTCGAGATGCATGACCATTACGTACACGCCGCTATCGTGAGCCTCTGTGTCGAGAATGCTACTCGGATAGGAACATTCGTGTGTTACAGTGGGCATGGTAAAAGTCTCATCCCACGCAACAGCAACGGCTTTCCAGTCTAAAGAAGGGGCTACCTCTTTAAAGGTTTTGGCAAACTCCAAATCTGTATGGTAGTCCGGCAAGAACCACTGCGCTCTATCCCATTGTACGAGGAATAGAACCCCTGTATGGTAGCCTTCGTTTTGTAGTTCTTTCAAATGTAATAAATGCTTGCGCCCTCGTTCTGTAATAGCATCAGGGAACATGGCTCCCGTTTTGGAGAATAGCGTACAAGACTTAACCTCTAACAAGAACTCATCACCTTTATCATTGGTGAGTAGCAAGTCAAAACGTGATGATGTGCCATGTAGTTTAACCGTATACTCCCGTCTCACAACGCGCCACTCTTCCCATCCAGGGATCAGTTTATTTTCGATCAAATGCTGCGCTACATCATTGCTGTAGTTAGTGTCGAGCATAATCACTACGCCATCGCGCTCGATGCCAACCACGCGATATTTCGTTTTCGCATCAGGCTTATCGTGAGGCACGATGTACATCGTTACACCGGTGAACAAGAGTTCCCACATGCGACCAGGATTTGGCAAATGAGCGAGCACGCTTTCACCATTTAAATCTAAAGTCACCACAAAACGGTTCGGGCGACCTGTATATTTCGCTTTTAAAATTGTATCGTAAAGGACTTTCATTGGTACTCCTACATCAAGAATATTCTATGTGTCTATTATACGCTATTTTGTTACAGGATGAGAGTCTTACGGATTGTACTTTGAAAGTCCTTACAAATTGCATGATGAATGCCCTAAGAAAAGCCTAAGAAGTAATACCTTACATATTTACAAAAACTGAATTAATAATTCACCACAGTTACAGGATCATTGTTGCGGTATTTCCGATTACTGTGTGGAAAATCTCGTTCTACCAAATTCTGTAGCGCTTCGCCTAATAACGTCCAAAAAGCATCAGAATCTTCCGTTGGTATACCAAGAACAATGGAGTTTCCTTTGGAATAGGTAATACATGTAGAGGTTATGTTATCAATAATTGGCAAATACACAATAATTACGCCACATGCTGCTAGCATATCCTTAAGAGGCTCTTTCACACTGATTAAAGGTTCACTAGAAAGGTCCTTAATTTTTGGTATAAATTTTCTTAGTAACTCCGCATCGTAAGGATTGACCTCTACAAAACGAGCCTGCCCTTTCGTGATTTGTACCAATGTATAAATTGCACTCTTTTTATCAGGCTCCATATCCTTAATATTTTCATATACTAAGGGCATAATCATTTCATCAGCTACATTTTTTAAAGAAGCCACCTCAAAAAACTTCTGTAAATTATTGACCTGCTCAGCTGCCTTTTTTGTTTCTGGAACGATACCCAAACGCGCAAGCTTAGCATAACCAAAGGGCTTAGCGAAATTAATTTCTTCATCAATGGAGTTTTCATACTCCACTTTTAATATCTTTTCTCTGTAATTAGCTTCTAATCCATTCCAAAAACTTGCCTCTACACCAAATACCCGTTCAAGACGCATTGCCACATCCTGCGTTAGTGGCACCTCTCCATTAATGAGCTTACTAATGTGTTTCTCACTCATATCCATTCGTGTAGCTAATTCTTTTTGGGACATATGTCTATCTTCTAAAACCTCTTTTATAGTCATACCTGGTGGTATCGCTATAAAAGTATTACTCTCATATATCTTCATATGTATAGCTCCTATACTAATGATAATCAACAATCTCTCAAATCATAGTGAATGGTTGATACAATATAAATGGCCATTTATAATAATTTACCTAGTAGGTTAATTCTATTATACTCTCTTAACTATAAATGTAAATATATAATTTACCAATTAGGTAAATTACTTTATAATATCTAGTATTATAAATCATATATACTATTAATAATTAATATTAAAAACTTTCAATTTTGTAGCCTAGGTTACATTATTACGTGTTAAAATAGTTTATACTAGGAACATCGGGTCAGTATTTAATACCCGTACTGATCGTTACGCCGGGTTTTGATGAGGCATCGCCTAGTTGATCTCATCACGCTGTTCGTATACGTGCGAAGCTTTCACAAAACCCAATGGCGTATATATTTTACAAACAAAGAATCATATAGATTAACTAAGTAGTTTTAGCCACAATTCTCTGCAGAGAGGGCTCGAGAAAGGATTTAATATGGCACAAATTGCAGCAAATTTACAACGCATTAAAAACGGCCAACGCCGTTATGCAATTACACCTCGCATTCCTGGAGGTTTCATTCAACCTGAACAATTACAAAAATATATCAACGTAGCCAATGAGTTCGGCGCCGTTCTAAAATTGACTGCCAGCCAACGCATTATGATTACGAATTTGAAAGCAGAAGACGTAGATAAAGCTTGGGAGATGCTCGGCATGGAGCCAGCGTACACTGTATCTAACCGCGTGCGCAGCGTAAAAATCTGCCCAGGTACTACATTCTGTAAACGTGCTAAACAAGATAGCGTACATCTTGGCATGCAAATCGAGCGCAAATATTTGTCTCAAGAAATGCCAAACAAAATGAAAATCGGCGTGTCCGGTTGTCTTAATTCTTGTACTGAAAGCCGCCTGAAAGATGTTGGTATTATCGGTACTGTAGAGGGCTGGAATGTATACGCTGGCGGTAGCGGCGGTGCACACCCTCGCATTGGCGACCTCATCGCTGAAGTAACAACTGAAAAAGAAGCTCTTGCATTGGTAGATCGTATCATTGCATACTATAAAGAAAATGCTCAAATCGAACGCATGGGCGAATTCATTGACCGCATTGGTTTAGAGGCTTTCAAAGCAGCTGTATTGGGCGACCTTGAAGGTGCTCCAGCTGAAAGCAAATCCGAAGAACCAGCTGTGTTCTTGCCTGGTCAAGGTAACGATCCTGAAGTCGAAGCACCTCGCCTCGAAGTAGGTTCTCCTATTACTCCAGACACAATCATTCGCGACATCGTGGAAACATATCCAAATGTTGTGCCTGTATTGCAAAGCATCGGCATGGGTTGCTTAGGCTGCCCTTCTGCCACAGCTGAGCCATTATGGCAAGCCGCAGAAATTCACGGTTTTAATGTATACGATTTAGTAGAGAAGTTAGAAACAGCACGAAAAGGAGCTTAATATGTCCGCATTCTTAGGTCACATCCATTACTGGTTATATCGTAAAATTCAATTGCTCGTAGAGCGTGAAAACTTGATTTTAGAAAAAACAACTAAAGTTGTTGATGATTTGGCAGAGGAATTACACTCCATCTCCGTAGATACATACGGCGAACCAATCAACCCAAGCATTCCTCTGGAAAACATCATCGACCACGGCAATATCCACGGCTGGTTGGCTAACCAAATCAACATTGCATCCGTTCGCGAAGCAGCTTTCATCAGAGATTTGCTCGACACTAACTCCGGCGACGAAGCGGTGAATGTAGTAACAGCTATTCTCGATGCCTTTGCTGTACAAGGCCAAGCATGTGGTGTTGTGGCGCAAGACAACCTTGAAGAACACACTGCTCCAGCGATTTACAATGCGTTGCAAAACTTCTACGTAAATGGCATGCCTTGCGATGGCGGTGACCAAGTGGTTTCTGAAAGCCCAGATGAGTTCACATGGGTGGGTGACCACAGATTACAAGCAGGCTACTGGCGTACAGCGGGCGTTGACCCTAAATTCATGGCTGTAGCTTACCAAACATGGTTCGAAGCTTTTGTGAAAGCTATTGATCCAGCCTTTGAACTTGTAACGACTGAAGAAAACGGCACACGTTTATATTCCATTCGTAAAAAATAATCAATGACTATCTGATTTCTCAATGACTACCTAATCTCAGATATATGTACTAAAAACGAGCGTAATTTACGCTCGTTTTTTCATGTCTGAAATTTTCTATATATTTTTTAAAAACTGTAGCTATAGGCACAGCATTGATAAGTAATATCATTTATAATATAAGCATAAGGTAATTACATAAGTTCATTTAATTAAGTGATAGCGTCAGCTTTCAGAATATAAAAAGCTAGAATTAGGAGGTCTATTATGGCAGGCACAGTTAATCAAGAATTAGGTTTATTATTCCAAGGTCCTAACTATGTAATCGTAAAAAAAGGCGGCAAAGCTGGTGAACAAGTTGAAAAACACAACCACCCAGAAGCAAATGTAATTTTTACAGTAGTAAAAGGTAAAGTACAAGTATTCCTTAACGAAACTGAAGAACACGTACTTGTACCAGGCCAAGTATTAGAATTCAACGGCGACAACTACATCCAAGCAACACTTGTTGAAGACAGCGAATTCGTAGTAAATCTTATCCACAAACCTGAATAAAACACTAAAGGACAGTTGAGCTAATCAACTGTCCTTTTTATATGTACTAACTTATCTATGTACTATCTAATCTGTATACTATTTAATCTATATACTATCTGATCTATGCACTATCTAATCTATATATTATCTATTCAGTATCTTTCAACTAGAAGAACACATGATAAGCCCTATCAAATGCATAATGTGCCGCTGTATAAAACGGGTCACCGTACTCAAAAGCACCTTCATGCTTTACATTAATATTCATAGCCTTAAGATCTGTTTCTAAGTTACCATCAAAATCATAATACTTAGTCGCTCGAGCAATCCCTTTTATACCAGATTCTTGTTCTTTATGTTTAACGATAATTGGTTTAGCCTGCTCACGAGAATAGTCTTTTAGGTTTTCCTTTTTTACAATGGAACTAACAGAATACTCATAATCATAGTCTGCCGTAACAACCCATTCAATAGTATGTTTCTTTTTATACTCTACAAGATACATATTAAATTGCAAGGTATAGTTTGGAGGATTATGCTCCACACTTCGTACGGAATTTAAATCAATAAACATCGCTGACTCGTCAGTTGATGAGGCACATTTAAAATGCTCAGCATGTTGTAGAGCATATAAAGATAAAACATTTGATGTCTCAGCACCTGTAGACACCGCTTCTGATGATCCAAAGAATTTTTTTACTAAATTTTTTAACATATTCTCTCTCTAACATACTCTATTCTTAATAATAATACATTATATAAATGATTAGGATATAAATGATTAGGGCACTAAAACAATACCGTATCATTTAAAAGGAGTTATAGATTGTAAAATCACTTACATCAAAGCGTTTTGTATGGCCTGGGGCAGGTATGCAATCTGGATGAGGATATCCGATTGGGAATATAGCTACAGGTATGATGTTATCAGGCAAAGCATAGGCGGCTCGTACTTTTGCAGGCTCAAAATGAGCAATCCAAGTTGTTCCTAGACCTATATCCGCCACTGTAAACATGAGGTGAGAACCTACAATACTAGCGTCTACAACGCCCATATCCGCATCATCGTATTCCCGTTTCCAACTCACCGTATTATCATAACAAACAATAATCGCCAACGGCGCATTGAAGTGACCATTAGTGCAGGCTTTTAGTTTATTAAGACTATCTGCCGTATTCAGCACAAGTAAGCGTTGCGGCTGATAATTATGAGCCGTAGGTGCTAATCTCGCTGCCTCTAACAAGATATCTAATTTCTCTTGCTCAACGGGCTTCGTATCAAATTTTCGTACTGAATACCGCTCTGTGGCTAATGCTTTAAAATCTTTCATTAGATCTCACTCCTTAGTTGAAATAAGCTAATCTATTTTAAAGAAAACACCTATATAATACTTATAATATATTAATTCGCTACAGAACTAAAGAAATCCTGTAAATAAAAAGGAGCGCTGTGCGCTCCTTTTTATTTTTCTATTATAAATCACTATATAACCGCTCTACCAAAAGTCGTTCCATTACACCAGAAGATGCTAAAGTATCTGAACCTTTAGAAAAGAAATTATCCCATGATACTTTAAATGCTAAGTTAACTTTCACCATTGAAATATCAGGATTACTAGTATCACCAACTACAATTGTACCTTGAGTTTCTAAATTTTTTACAGCAGAACTAGGAAATCTAGTTACATAGTCACCAATACCTTTAGCACCATGCTTATCTACACTACTATATACAGTAATAAATTTATTATCTGCATCTAAGTTTTGCATAGGGAGATATAAAGATAGTTTAGGGTCAAACTTAATAGTTCGAATAACTTTTTTAAAGATATCATCTTCTTTACCAACTACTAAAAATGTAGTCCGTGTCTCTGCATCATTCAATTTTTTTGCTTGAATTGTACCACTCATTGGAACATATTCAGAATCTTGTTTATGTAGAAATTCAATTCTTAAAGTTTTTTCGCCTTCCTTATCTATAACTTGTTTAATATCAGATGTATGAACCACATTATCTGACGTAACTATTTTAGTTAATTTATCTAATGGTCTTATACCAATACTATAAGCTGGACTATTTACTTGAACTGCTACAACCTCATTCTGATTATTAACAATTGCTCCTGTCATAAATGGTACTGATTTTCTTGCCATACATACTGTCGGAATAATCAATAATACTAAAAGAAAAAGTATAAATTTCTTCATATTAATAGCCCCCTAATACAAAATTCACGTTTTCTTCATCTTATAAAATTGTATCACAAAAGACTATTAATATGCAAAACAATAAAGGCCCTTATCTGAAATCAGACAAGGGCCATTTCATATTATTTTTTAAGACGGCTAATTACTTCGTTAGTAATGTTCTCGATTTTGCTGTTAGCATCAGCCGCACGGATTGTGTACGGATCATCCAATACTACGTCCATTTGTTTTTCAACGCGAATAGATTCAACAGCGTTGTGAATTGCTTGCATCATAGGTTGAGCAATTTTGTTGATTTCTTCGTTTTCTTTTTGAAGCAATGGAGCTACAGTTTTGTTGAATTCAGCTTCTGCTTGTGCAGAGTCTTGAATTTTTTCAATTTCTTGTACTTTTTTCTCAATTTGTGGACGGTATTGAGCGTCTACTTGTTGCATTTTCATATCTAATGCACCGTAGCCAGGGTAGCTATTTACTACTTGGCTCATATTTACTAAGCCAATGTTAGCAGCACTTGCTACTGCAGCAGTAGCAGAGATAGCACCAACGATAGCTAAGGTAGTCAATTTTTTAGATAATTTCATCTGAAATCCTCCTCGATTAAAAGTGTCACTATACAATCCAATAGTGTACTATTTTTACTATATCAAATCTCGCTAACTTTCACAAGACTCTGTTACATAGCATAATAAAGCCCTATGAAATGCTTATGAATGTCTATAGAAATTAAAACAATACCCACAGGTATGCTCTGAAGCCCTTAGGGCAGTCATGACGGACATATTCAGAACACACATGTGGGTATTGAGGCTTTCACCAATTATTTATAATTCAGTAACGAATTATTGTTCATCGTTAATATAGATGTATTTATCGGATTTCAATTTGGACACAAGGTCAGGTACCAAACCGATAAGACGATCGAAGCTGCTGCTATAAGGATTGCCCTTAATGTTGAACAACTCAATGCGGTCCCCTTTGATAACGAGGATAGCGCTTGGTTCCATTTTGGCACCGCCGCCACCACCGCCACATTCGTGGTTTTTGTTCGCCGTGTTGTGGTTTGTACCAGTACCGAAACCAAATGTTACGTCAACGAATGGAACGAGCGTAGTATCGCCGATTTGCACAGCTTCGCCTACTACCGTTTCCACTTTGATCATATTTCTGAATTTCTCGAATAGGACTTCCAAATTCTCTTTTACATTACTGTTTTCCATTACAGTACCTCCGCTTTTTGTGAAAGTATCATAGCTGTACGTTCAATACTTAGGTTTTCATACTATGTATTTACTTCTATATGACATATACATTATTTGTAGATCTTATATATTGTCTTAATACAGCTCATTTACTTAGTTTGACTTAATATATCCTTACGCTGTTTGGCCTTGTGCGGCTTTCAGCTTTTCTAACTGTTTTGCTTCTTTCCGTTTAATCCAGAAGACGCGAGCGCTTTCACCCAATAGGGAACGCATTGGTTTAGATACCAAGAATCTAGTACCATGCCAAGCCAATACAGCGAGAATTATGCGACCTTTGATGTGACCACTGCCTTCGCCGACCCAGTTCACATAATCTAATTCAATATTCTCAGCTTGTTCAGGCCAAATGCTGTACAGCATAGATGCGATAATCCCCATGCGATATGGGTCACCGATACCAAATCGACCTTCTATGGCCACATCCCGTGGTTTAGAGTGGTTATAACATCGTTTTGACACAAGGAATAGCTGACGCCACAATTCTGTATTTCGTACATGTTTCATGAACCAGAATGTAGGAATTTCAGACTTGAATGATGCTACCGGATCGTTTGGATCTGGCTTTGCAAAACGACTTTTTACAGTTGTTTTGATATCATTTACCTTCGTAAATACCTTTTCCTTAATGGAGCCGTCACTGTTGAAAGTAACGCGACTTACCACTTCGTCATCGTCTTGAATATGGGCCGTTGGATCTTGCTGAATGGAGTCATATCGATCAGCACGAGCCTGTGCATCCATATCTTTAGAACCTGGTGCAGGACGTTCAACGCGCTCATTTGGATTTTGGGAACTACCCGCCCCTGGTGATTCTTCGTCACCAAAGGTTGTAGTAGAACCTTGAGAGCTCTTCAAATCTTCAAAGCTAGTGCCATTAGAACTTGCAGAAGGACCTTGTCCGCCCCATTGCATAGCTTTAGCAAAAGCCTCTGCTTGTGACATATCATCATCGTCCATTACTTTTTGGTATTCTTCGTCAACGCGATTTTCAAGCCATTCTTCATAGTCTTTCACAGGACCTATCTTGAGCATGCCCAAAACGTATAATTCCTTAAAAAATGGTTTGCCCTGTAAGTATGCTAAATGAAGTGAAAATACACGCCATAGCCATTTAACGCGCACCTCGCCACGATAAGGCGTGCGGCCGTCAACTTCGATGCTATATGTGATTGGTGTCAGTAGGATAATCAAGATGAGTGCTGCAATGATGGCCACGATAACGAGGGCCACAATAGCCACTGTACTCAACCACATCACCTCCTTAGGTGTTCCTATGATTAGTTTTCAATACCTTTTCGAGCCATTACGCCTTGAAGGTAGTAATGTTTAACCTCTTTCATTTCCGTTACAAGGTCTGCCTCATCAATCAGTTCTTGAGGAGACCCACGGCCCGTAAATACGAGTTCCGTTTCTGGATGACGAGCATCGAGCAACGCCTTTGTTTTATCCCAAGAAATGAGTTCAAAGAAGAGAGCCATGTTGTACTCATCAAGAACGACGAGATCATAATCACCACTACCGATGGCAGCTAGAGCACGTTCGTAGCCTTTTTCAATGAGTGCTACATAATCCTTAGGGGGATTGCCAGATTCAAAGACAACGACTTCATCGCCCCATTTAGCGAGTTCGTCCTTGCTCTTCATCCCTTCTTTTATAATAAAGAATGGCTTGCCCACAGTTTCTAACGTTAAATTAGTTAAGGTAGGTAAAATAGTATGTTCACTATATACTTTAGATTTCATAAATTGCAAAAAGAGGACTTTCTTGCCAGCGCCGATGGCACGGATTGCTAGACCGATAGCAGCGGTCGTTTTGCCCTTGCCTTCGCCGGTATAAACTTGTACATAGGCCTTCATAGATATACCTCCGTTCATATACTTTTATTTTACAATATATATATGCAAAAAGAAAGAAAAAGAACTTGCTATAGTGCATTTGCACGTATAACAAGTTCTTTTATATTAAGTCTATTAGATTATTTACTCAACAATTAGAAAATTACATCATCATCGAGTCCTAAATAATGTAACGATTAGTTACTAATTGGCAAAAAAATCATAGGGTCTACAGGAGCGCCATTTAAACGTACCTCGTAGTGAACGTGAGCACCTGTACTTTTACCAGTACTACCCATCAAGGCGATAGTTTGGCCTTGTTTTACGCTCATCCCTACCGTCACAAGCACAGCACTGTTATGGCCATAACGAGTTACGAAGCCATTACCGTGATCGATTTCAACGAGGTTACCATAACCACCGTCAGTATAACCAGCGAACGTAACTACACCAGCTGCGGTCGCCACGATTTGTGAACCATAGTCATCCGCGATGTCGATACCTTCATGGAACGCACCAATAGCACCTGTCACAGGGTCTACGCGGCTACCAAATGGAGATGTAATAACGCCCTTGCTCGGCCAGATGCTTGGTGTCGTACTGTTCACAGCACCACCAGAACCAGCGGAGAAGTTGATGGATTGCAATGCCATCAAGTCTTGTGCACCACCATCGCGAAGGATGTTGCGCATCGTATAGAAGCTAACGAGCAATTTTTGTGCGTCTTTGTCCATTTTAGATAAACGAGCTGATAATTGTGCCGCTGTTAGCGTCTTTACTTCGCTTTCATCAGCGGCTTGCTGCTTTGGGTCGCTACCATCCCCGCCACCTTGAGCCGGTGTGCCAGATTCAGCGCCTTTTAGCATTTGCTTATTCTCTTCACTAATTTGATTTAAGTTTTGGATTTTCTTATCTAGAACCTCTGTTTTTTGTTGCAACAATTTCAGTTGTTCCGATTGCAATTGCGTTTGTTGCCGTAATTGCACCACCTCAGCTTGGCGCACGATGCCCCAAATGCCGAGTACCACTGCTGCGATGATTATGATAGAGCCAACAATAGCTGCTATCTTCGCCTGCTTTGTGGTTAACGTCAATATGCAGTTGTCACCATTTCTTTCAACTTTGTTTGAAATGAATGCCGGTAAATTCAATATAACCCTTCCTTATTTTGAAACGATGGCGCTCGTCAACGCTTCCTCATTGGTACGTTCGCCCAACGCTTCGTTCAAACTTTCTAATTCTTCTTGTGAAAGACTAACAAGACTTTTACCTTTCACAATTGGTTTACTAAAAATACGGGATTCGCTACGACCGTAAATACTGGAAATGCAGATGCCGTTATTGTTGCCATCGAGCAAGGTAAGTGCAAAGGACAGATCATTACCGATATTCTCAAAAGCGTTATATTTAATAAAACCAATTTTTTGTATCGTATTGCTCTGCGTATTGCGGATAGCCGCTTGCTCAGTCAACAAGGACTCCAGGCCCTTCGCAGCATCGCGAATTTCGCTAACCTCTACAGATAATTTACGCTCTAGGCTCGCACCATTGTCCCCTTGCATAAAGAAATCGTATTTCTTTTTCAAGCTGCCTAGACGAATGTGTAAGATTACACAATACACCAATACAGCGATAACAAGAACGATAGTGGCCATACCAATCCACGGTTGAATCGATTCGAACATGTATATTCCTTCCTATACAATCATCAAAACTCCAACACTTAATTATACCATTCTAATTGTGAAAGTTAAATGACTGCATGCAATTTAATTTAATATACGTAATGATAGATTAATTATATCTATCCTTTTATTTCGTCAATAAATGGGCTTATTGCCCGTTCTAGTATACCATGTAGAGCCGCTATGAGTACACCGTAATTTACGATTGGCGTACCTTGTACAACGGCACATTCAATACGCCGTAATACTTCGCGTCGTGTAAGCATACAAGCGCCACAGTGGATGATCAAATCATATTGTGATACGTCTTTAGGGAAAGCTCCCCCACTAGTGAATTCTAGCTGTAAATCTGTATGACCTTGCTTTTTAAGGAGATTAGGAATCTTTACAGTACCAATATCATCACATTGGCGGCGATGTGTACAACCTTCGCTAATAAGAACCTTAGAACCTGGTTTCAAATTCTTAATGGCATTAACACCAGCTACTAAGTCCTGTAATTTACCTTTAAAACGAGCCATCAAAATAGAAAAAGAGGTCAACGGAATTGTATGCGGCGTCAATTCATCGACACGATCAAAGGCTTGAGAATCACAGATAACCATTTTAGGTGGATGTGTAAGAGAGTTAATCATAGACGGTAACTCTTCTGTTTGACACACCAAGGCTAAGCCTTTGTAATCTAAGATTTCACGAATCGTTTGTACTTGTGGCAAAATAAGGCGGCCCTTTGGCGCTGCACTATCAATAGGACACACAAGAATGATGGCATCCCCCTCTTCCACAAGGCCTTGTAAAAGGGTTTGCTCCCCTTCTACATCAAGAGGCGTTAAACCGCCAAGTAAATCTAATAATTCAATCCGTTTTGTATTAGAAGTAAAATCAGCTGAACCAATTACGGTAGCAAGATCACTTAATCCCTTATGAGATTTAATATAAGCAGATGTATTTGATTCAAGTTTTTCTTTATCAGCTGTATTTAATTCAACTTTATCTGTATTAGCTGTATTTAATTCAACTTTTTCTTTATTTTCTGTATTGATTTCATTTACGAATAATGCAACAGGCACATTATTCTGTTTTAAAAGCCCTAACCAATGCATGTCATCAGAGGTTGGTTCTTCATCGGTACGAAGCACATAAACAGCAAGGTTAATCTTTTTTACAACCTCTTCAGTCTTTTCCATGCGCAATGCACCGAGTTCAGTTGTATCATCAATACCTGCTGTGTCAGTAATAACTACAGGACCTAAGGGCAAGATTTCCATAGACTTACTCACGGGATCTGTCGTCGTACCTGCCACATCAGATACTAAAGACACAGGCTGATCAGTTAACATATTAATCAATGTAGACTTTCCAGCGTTACAACGGCCAAAAAAACCTATATGAACGCGGTTTGCTTTAGGTGTTTGTTCCATAGTCTATCCTTGTAACTTAACGTATATATCTTACAAAAAACCTCTAGTATTACTGAAATTGTTTTCTTTTACTAGAATTATTTTCTTGTGCTAGAATTATTTTCTTATGCTAGAATTGTTTTCTTTTGCTAGAATCATTTTCTTTTACTAAACCCTTAAATACAGTAAAAGCGCAGCCCGTAGACTACGCTTTTACCGTGGATTGTAAATTGTATTTACATTATACAGAAATATTATCAACTTGTCATTACTAATTTCACATAGGCTAATGCTAATTTTAGTATGTAAAGTATATTATACGCGGAACTCCATTACTTCTGTATCTTCAGTTTGGTCTTGACCATCCATGTATGCGATCAGTCTTTCCAATTCGGCTTCAGAGGAGAAAGCAATTTCAATCTTGCCTTGCACCTTTTTACCAGCACGGAACTTGATATTTACAGGAGATCCTAAGCTTAATTTTAAACGATCCATCAAGGCACGTACTTCTGCCGTACTTTGAGGTTTATTTGTTTTAGTCTTAGGGGATTTATTTTGCATAGACTTAACAAGAGCCTCTGCTTGACGAGCACTTAATTCACCCTCTTTAATGCGCTCAGCTGCTTCGATTTGTTGAGCAGCGCTACGAAGTGCCAACAATGGACGAGCTTGACCTACTGTTAAGTCCCCTTCAATAAGGTCTTTTTGTACAGAGTCACAAAGTTTTAAAAGGCGAACCATATTCGCAATATAAGAACGACTGCGGCCAAGGCGAGCAGAAATCATTTCTTGCGTTTGTTTATACGTATCCATTAAACCTTGATAAGCCAAAGCTTCTTCAATTGGATCTAGCCCTTCACGTTGCAAGTTTTCAACGAGGGCTACTTCAGTCATCTCTTCTGTATTATATTTCTTTACAATAACTGGAACTGTTTCTAAACCAGCAATAATAGCAGCGCGGTAACGACGTTCACCAGCTACGATTTGGTATTTATTCTTTTGTTTACGTACTACGATCGGTTGGAAAATACCAAGATTTTTAATAGATTCAGCTAATGTAGCTAAACTATCTTCATCAAAACTTTTACGAGGTTGATCTGCATTCGGAACTAATTCAGAAATCGGTAATTCATGGATTTCCTTTTCAGGTAAAACAGACTCTACAGAGTCAACTTTCATCAAATTACCAAGGCCCTTACCCAATCCAGACGCTTTGCTTTTTTTACTTTTAACTTCTCTAGGCATATAACTAACCTCTCTCACCTTACATATAGCATTTATTAAGACTTATATGCTTTAATAACTTCTTTGGCTAATTTAGTATATACATCTGCACCTTTGGATTTTGGATCATATACGATAATCGGCTCCCCATAACTTGGCGCTTCACTAAGTCGTACATTACGAGGAATAATTGTTTTATATACTTTACTACCAAAGAACTTTTTAACTTCATCAGCTACTTGAATAGATAAATTTGTCCGACCATCAAACATAGTCAACAATACACCTTCAATTTCAAGGTCTTTATTAGAAGTTTGTTGTACGATAGTTATAGTCTTAACTAACTGACTTACCCCTTCTAGTGCATAAAATTCACTTTGAATCGGAATCAACACACTATCTGCTGCTGTAAAAGCATTTAATGTTAGTAAACCAAGAGATGGCGGACAATCGATGATAATAAAATCATATTCATCACGCACTGGTGCCAAAGCTTTTTTCAACATTGTTTCACGTGAAACAACGGAAACCAACTCTACTTCTGCACCAGCTAATTGAATTGTCGCAGGCGCCACAAATAGCTTTTTAAGCATTGTAGGCTGAACAATATCAGCAATAGGCTCACCATCTATTAGAACATCGTGTACACAGAGTTCTAAATCATCCTTTTCAATGCCTAAACCAGAGCTTGCATTACCTTGCGGATCCAAATCAACAAGTAATACTTTCTTGCCTGCATCAGCTAAACAAGCACTCAAATTTACTGATGTTGTAGTCTTACCAACACCGCCTTTTTGATTAGTAATAGCTATAACTTTGCCCACTTAATTCACCTCGCATATTCGTTCTAAATAGTTCTTTTTCATTATAACATAAAACAACTGTAATTATGGTAATTACAAATCAAATTCTTAAAAATTAATCTATTTTTATATGTAATTCTATTTTAAAACTTAATTTCTGATCAAAACCAGTTAGCTTATATGTTAACAACTAACTTAATAATCCATTTTGATTTACAATTACAATTGTTTCACGTGAAACAATAATTCTTTCTATTAATAAAAACAGAATTTTATTTTTACAAAAATGTTTCACGTGAAACATTTCATACCCTAAAGAAAATAGAAATTATAATAGAAATAATACTAGCAAACATAACTGTAGAAATCATAGGAAAAACAGTTGTAAAAATTACACTAACAGAAAAAAATGGTAGAAACAAAAATTTTTAGAAAAACAATCACAAAAAATATTAGGTTAAAAAATATGATTTTAATAT
>OKQJ01000254.1_pt1 | contig 19185 bp, 19 predicted proteins | sample 1614171 | NCBI WGS metagenome assembly OKQJ01 (sample SAMN04436911, study PRJEB24849) | human gut metagenome | biome: human gut; feature: NICU; material: stool | host: Homo sapiens | place: USA: Saint Louis, MO | collected 2012-05-30 | reverse complement strand
CTGGCGGTCGGCAATCTGCTGTTCGTCGCCAATGAGGTGTCCGACCGCATCACGGTCTTCGCGATCGGCCCGGACGGCGCCCCGACGCCCGCTGCCGACATGCCGTCCGGCTCCCCAACGGTCGTCGTGCGCCTATAGCCGCCGGCCAAGCGTTCCGGGCGGACCGTCATGCGGCCGTCTTGCCGTGGGAGCCGCCCTTCCGGATGCCCTTCCGGATGCCGGCGACCAGTCGCGACAGCGGCAGCAGGTACAGGAAGCATGCGGCGGCGAGGCTGACCGTCGGCGCGTTGATCGTCGTCAGGGGCAGCGCGCCGGCAATCGACCACGGGATGAGCGGCGCGATCACCACGGCGGTGTCCTCCAGATCGACGGCCATCGCCTGGCCGTTCCGGTCGGCGCGCACGGCACCGCCGTTCGGCCGCGCATACAGCCCCTCGCACAGCTGATGGGTGAGCATGATGGTCAGGGTCTGGTTGCACGCGAACGCCGCCACGGAGATCATCGACAGCAGCCCGCCCCGCCCAGCAGGGCGTCGATTCTAGGGTTCGGCGAATCGTAGCCGAACACCAGCAGCCGCGCCAACGCGCGGACGCCCATCCCCTGCATGCCGACGCACACCGCAGGGGACGCGGCGATGCTGGCCAGCATGGTCATCCGCACATCCACGCGCAGCAGCGCCAGCACGATCACCAGCACGGCCGGCACCACGACCGGCCACCGCAGATCGAACGCCGCCGAAAACAGCGCGACGACATCCGAAGCGCCGACCGCAGCTTCAGCAGGGCGGCCAAGCGCCTCGGCATCACGCAGCAGACGCTCAGCGCCAACATCGCCGCGCTGGAAAGGGAGCTGGGCTGCGCGCTGTTCGTCCGCCGCGTGCCGCTCGAGCTCACGTATGCCGGCACCGTGTTCGCGCGATACGCGAAGCGGTTCCGCCGCGACCGGGACACGCTCGGCCAGGAGATGCGCGACATCGCCGGGGACCGGGCCGGCGTGCTGCGCGTCGGGGTCGCCTACATGCGCAGCCGCGCCATGATGCCGCCGATCATACGGGACTTCCGCTCGGCACGGCCGAAGATCACGGTCAAGCTGTCCGAGGGGCGCAACGACCAGCTGCAGCGCAGGCTGCTGTCCGGCGACCTCGATCTGGCGATCGCCGATTTCGAGGGCAGCCCGACCGGCGTGGAACTGTCGGACTTCTATGCGGAACGCATGGTGCTGGTGGTCGCGCGGTCGCTGTGGATGGATCTCGCCGCGGCCGGCACGCCGCCGGACCAGGCCGCGATCGCGAACGGCGACCTATCGTCGCTGGAGGCGTGCCCGTTCCTGCTCGGCAACCCGGAGGGCATCGACGGACGCATCGCGCAGACCCTGTTCCAGCGCTCCGGGTTCTCCCCGACCGTCGCCGCCCGGTCGGACAACGTGATGACGCTGCTGGAGCTATGCGGGTACGGCATGGGCGCGTGCCTGTGCCCGCAGCAGTTCCTGACCGCGCTGCTCGGCCGGAACCGTCTGCGCGCGCTGCGGATACTGCCCTGCGGCCCCGGCACCGCATACACCATCTGCTTCGGCGTGCCGGCCGCCGACTACCACTGGAGCGCCATCGACGATTTCGTCGCGTGCGCCCGCCGGCATGCGGTGATGCCGGCGCGATGACGGACCGGCACGGCGGCGCGTATGGCGGCGAGTATGGAGGCACCCGGCCGGCGCCTATGCTCTGCGCCAACCCGCGCATCCGGACCACGGCCGTGGGATAATGGGCGTGATTCACCCCCTGCCGAAAGGATTCGCCGACATGCCGATCAACGAGGCGCTGTTCGCCGCGATGAAGGCCGCCAGCTTCGTCAAGCCCAACGCGCGCAAATCGTATCGGCTCCAGCGCATGGCGGAGGAGCTGATCGCCCGGGCCGCGCCGGCCAATCCCAAATGCCGGGTCGACGACGCCACGGCCGCCATGCCGGACGGCCACGCGCTGCCGCTGCGCGTATTCACGCCGGTGGCGCCCTACGGCGCGCCGCCGCCCAAGTCGAGGACGGATCGGACGTCCCCATTCCCACGCCGCGCGGCACGATCCTGTTCTTCCACGGCGGCGGATGGGTCACCGGCGGCATCAACCTGTACACCCAGGCGTGCGCGCACATGGCCGTGCGGCTGCAGCGCCGCGTGATCTCGGTTGAATACCGGCTGGCGCCCGAATACCGCTTCCCCACCGCCGCCGAGGACTGCTACGAAGCGGCCCGCCAGCTGTTCGCCGGCGAACTCGACCTGCCGGCCACTCCGGCCGGCGAAGGAGCCCCGGACCCGAACGACATCGTTCTGTTCGGCGACAGCGCCGGAGGCAATCTTGCGGCCGCGGTGTCGCTGATGGCCCGCGACCGCGGGGAATTCATGCCGCGCACCCAGATGCTGCTCTACCCGGTGGTCGGCAACGACTACAACCCCGACACCAGCCCGTTCGAATCGGTGCGGTCCAACGGCACGGACTATATCCTCACCGCGCAGGACATGGCCGACTATGTGGATATGTACCGTTCCTCCGTGCAGGACCTGACCAACCCGTATTTCGCGCCGATCACCGCGCACAACCTGAGCGGCCAGCCGCGCACGCTGGTGCTGTCGGCCGAATACTGCCCGCTGCGCGACGAGGACGAGGCCTATGCCCGGCGGCTGCAATTGGTGAACGGCGATCATGCCGTGTCCTGCTACCGGGTCTCCAACGGCGTGCACGGCTATCTGCTCAACACGTCGGCGGTGGAGCTGGTCGCCACCACGTACCGGCTCATCGAGCATTTCCTCGACGGCACGCCGCTGGCGGCCCCTGCGGCCGGCGCGGCGGGCGGCACGGCTGGCGCGGCTGACACCACCATGGCCGCCGCATCTACTGTATCCACCGCATCCACCGCATCCACCGCATCGTCGGCGGACGGCGCGCCTCGGACCACGGAAGGAGGCGCCGCGTGGCGCGACGTACTTGGTACCGACTAGACAACATCGGCAAGTTCTACTCGTCGCAGGCCGGCCGCTCCTCGCAGACCGTGTTCCGCTATTCGGCCGGACTGGCGGACGACATCGACCCGACGGCGCTGCAGCACGCGCTGGACCGCGCGATCGCGAAATTCCCCAGTTTCAACGTGCATCTGCTCAACGGCCTGTTCTGGCACTACCTAGAGCAGGCGGACGAGCGCCCGCTCGTGGAGCCGGAGCATCTGCCGATCTGCTCGCGGCTGCACTACGGGCCGAAAAGCATCCTGTTCCGCGTAAGCTATTACCGCGACCGGGTCAATCTGGAGGTCTCGCACATGATCTCCGACGGACGCGGCGCGATGAACCTGTTCAAGGCGCTGCTGCACGAATACATCGCCGAGCGGTACGGCGTGGCCGGCGTGCCATCCGACTACGACGGCTCGGACAGCGACAAGGCCGAAAACAGCTTCGACAAGTACTACGAACGCGACAAGGCCGGCGCCGCGCCGGGCACGCGCATCTACCGCCTGGCCGGACTGCAGGACCGCGAGGCGCCCACGTTCATGGAATACCACGTCAGCGTGCGGCGCGTGCTCGGCGCGGCCCACGCATGCGGCGTGAGCCTGACCTCGTACATGATCGCGGCGATCATCAGCGCGATCCGCGACGGTATGCCCTCGCGGGCGCGCAGCCGCGCAATCCGCGTGGACATCCCCGTGGATCTGCGCGCGTTCTTCCGCTCGGAGACGGTGCGCAACTTCTATGGCATGACGTACGTCGCCTACACTCCGACCGACGACGAGCCGCTGGGCGACATCGCGCGGCACGTGCAGGAACAGCTGGGGCACGCGACCAGCCGCGAACGCGTTGAGGCGCATATGAACCGGATGATCGCGCTGGAGAAGAATCCAGCGCTGCGCATCGCTCCCTCGCCCATCAAGGACTGGGTGCTGGAGCTGGCCCGGTTCATCGCCGACCACGAGACCACCACGACCGTCTCGAGTCTCGGCAGGATCACCCTGGACGAGCGTCTTGCCGCCTATGTGCGCACGATGAACATCCTGACCACGCCGGCCGGACTGAACTTCACCATCTGCTCGTTCGGCGACGATCTGAGCATCGGCGTCTCCACGATCTACCGCGACCTCAACGTGATCCGCAACCTGTGCCGCATCCTGACCGCGGCGGGCATCGACGGGCTCATCAACATCGGCGGCGTGCACGTCGAGGGGACGGCGGCGCGCAAGGAGGAACCGCCGAGCGGCGCGCAGGCGGATGCGCAGACGGCCGGCAAGGGCGGCACGATCGGCGGGACCGGAACGGCCGACCAATCCGAAGAGAGCGACAAGGACGAAGAGTCCAGCAAGACCGACGAGACCGGGGAGACCAAAGAAGGCGGTACCCATGATGCGATGTGACGCATGCGGCGTCGACTTCTCCGGTTCGCTGGAGCGCTGCCCGCTGTGCCAAAGCGACCTGACCGGCAGCGCCGATCCATCCGTGTTCCCCGCGCAGCGCACCTATCTGCGGCCGCGCCGGCTGGCGGTCGAGATCCTGACGTTCATCGCCGGCGCGACGGTGTTGCTGCTGCTGTTCTTCGGCTATCTGTTCGCGTGGCCGGCGCCGATCGTGTTCTCGTCGGCCGTGGCGCTGATCGTCAGCGTGTTGTTCCTCAACAGCGCGATCCTGCATGCGCCGCAGCCGATCAGGGTGCTGTCCCGGTACTTCTACGTCATGCTCGCCATCGCGATGGTGTGGTTCGCCACCACGCGCAAACCGATGATCACCGAATTCGTGATGCCGATCATCTGCCTGGTCTCGCTGGCGGTCGACGTGGTGCTGCTGATCGCGCTGCGGGAGCGGGCCATCGCCCAGTACGCCAAATATCTGGTGTTCGACATCGCATTCGGCTTGGCCGCGCTGGCGTTCATTCCGCTGGGATGGGCGCGTTGGGACGTGCTCGTGCTGGTCAGCGCCCTGGTGTCGGCGCTGCTGCTGTTCGGGCTGCTCGTCTTCGCCAGACGGCAGCTGTGGGGCGAGTTCAGCAAGCAGTTCTCCGCGTGAGTCCGTGCGGGCCCGCTGTCGTTGACCCTTTGGCCGTGAGCCTGCTGGCCGTGAGCCCGTTGTGAATCCGCTGTAAGCTCGTTGCCGTTAACCCTTTGGCCGTTTAACCCTTTGGACGCGAGCCCGTGTGAACCCGCTGCCGCCGCCCCTTTGGCGGGAGACTGTCGACTGCGAGCCCGTTGGCCGCAAGCCCGTTCTGAACCCGCTACCGCTACCCCTTTGACGGGAGACTGTTGGCCGCAAGACTGTTGGCCGCAAGCTCGTTATGAACCCGCTGGCCGTAAAACCGTTGTCCCGGTTTTCGCCCGAGCCCTCTCACACGACTCCGAAGGAAGGCGCGCCGGGGCCGCCTCCATCGGATTCGGGCACGACGTCGACGATATCGTCCAGCGGAATCGCCGTACCGTCACGCAGCAGCAGCGTTCCGTGTTCCCTGTCGAGCCCCCGGACCACGCCGGTGACGGTGACGTATGCGCCGCCGTCCTTGCGCGCGTCCTCGCGAAAATACGTGATCGCGGCATGCGGTCGGCTATCCGGCGCGGACGACGTGGTCGCCTCCATGATGTCGCGCAGCTTGCGGGAGACGTTCTCCTTTTCGTCATCGCTCAGCGCCACGCGCTGCCGGGTCTGCCGCGCGGTCTCCATGATGGCCGCATCGTAGCCGGTGAGCGCCGCGAACGGCATGAACTGCACGGCCCGGTTGGCCCGCGGCATATGCGGGTGGGTCCGGGACCGGTGATGCGGCAGGTCGATGATGTCGTCGTACCGCTCCGTGGGGGTCAGCGGCATGAGGCGCCTCCCCTCCCGGCCCCGCCCGGGACCGTCTCCGCCCCGCGCATCGGCCCGCCCATAGTGCGTTCCATATGCAGGTATGTTTCCCGCGGGGCTCCCGTCGTCTCGTTACGGATCGACAGCGGCATGAGCCCCGCATGCGCGTATGTTCTCCGTGTCGGCACCATCATGCGGCATGCCCTCCGATCTGGTTGTTGCGCTGCACGCCGGTGGCGTCTGGCTCAAGGTTCATGCCCTTGAGGATCGCGTTGCGCCCGAATTTGGTCTTGACGGCGAGCAGCGCCTGCTGCATGTCGTGCTCGCGGCGGTCCTGCTCGCGCCGCGCCGCACGATCCCGGTCCACGGTCTCCAAGTCGGAGAACAGATCGGGCTGCTCGTAGCCGCCGCCCGATTCGGCGAGCGCGCCCTCCCCGATCGTGCGCCCGACCGTGACGGTGATGCGCCGCACCAGCAGCTTCGGATCGACGATGCGGTCGTACAGCTCCATCATCGCGGCGACGATGCGCGTGGTGGACGAGGTGTATTCGCCGAGGTCCTTCGAACCGCCGGCCGGTTTCGGCACTGCCCGGCCATAGCGGTCGCTGACCGTATGATCGGCCGGTGAGCTGCGGTCGTACCCGACGTACAGCCCTATGCAGTCGGTGAGCTGGCGCTTGCCGACCATCTCGAGCACCAATGCATCGGTCATCTCGCGCGTGACCAGCCGCGCGGAATCAAAGCCGTACGGCTGCTGCAGCACCTGGCCGGAACTCAGGGAGTTGGCTTCGGGCCGATACGCCTTGATGTCGGCGATCGTGCACGGCTCCCACCCCCACGCGTGGTCAATGAGCAATTCCGCGTTGACGCCGAACAGGCGATACAGCAGGTCCTCATTGTAGTAGTCGCCGGGGCCTCCCGCGGAGCAGCGCGCGATGTCGCCCATGGTCAGCAGCCCGTGCGCCTCCAGCTTCTTCGCATACCCGCGCCCGACCCGCCAAAAGTCGGTGAGTGGCCGATGATTCCACAGCAGGCGCCGGTACGACGCCTCGTCGAGTTCGGCGACGCGCACCCCGTCCGGCCCGGCCGGGATGTGCTTGGCGACGATATCCATGGCAACCTTGGCCAGGTACAGGTTCGTCCCGATGCCGGCGGTGGCGGTGATGCCGGTCTGACTGAGGATATCGGATATGATCGCGCGCGACAGCTCGTGCGCGGTGGTGCGGTACAGGCGCAGGTACCGCGTCACGTCGATGAACACCTCGTCGATCGAGTAGACGTGGATGTCCTCGGGCGCCGCGTATTTGAGATAGATCGCGTAGATCCGCGAGCTTTGCCGGATATAGGTGGCCATGCGCGGCTTGGCGATGATATAGGCCGCTTTCAGCGCGGGATCGGCGCTCAGCTCGCGGGCGTCGCAGGACTCGCCGATGAACCTGCGGCCGGGGGCGGCCAGACGCCGGCGCTCGTTGACCTCCCCCATCTTCCGCACGACCTCGAACAGCCTGGCGCGGCCGGGCAGGCCATACGCCTTCAGGGACGGGGACACCGCCAGGCAGATCGTCTTCTCCGTGCGGCTGACATCCGCCACCACCAGATGCGTGTTCAACGGATCGACATGGAGCGCCGCGCACTCCGCCGACGCATAGAACGACTTCAGGTCTATGGCTACATAGGTACGGTCCACGGCACTCACCTCCCGCAAGTATTATCGAACAAATGTTCGACAATATCGGGGGTGCGCGTGTCCCGGGCGCACGCCATCGCAGCCGGCGCGCCTGGCCTTCCCGGTCTCACGAAAACGGCGGCATGCCGGCCTCCCGAACGGGAGAGGCCGGCATGCCGCCGCAGCGTCAGCGAGCGGTCGAATACTTGCCGTTATCGAACGCGAAGCCGGTGCACTGCTCGTATTCGCGCACCATCTGGTCCCAAGAATCCTCGATGCTGTCGGTCAGGCCGAACAGGCCGGAGCGACCGATCACGTAGATGTCCGGGTTGGCGTCGGAAATGAGCTTCCAATGCTTGAGGTTCGTGGATCCGTCCATCTCGATCTCGTACCCGTAGCCGCGTTCCTCGCGCAGCCTGCGCAACTCGACGATCTTGTCCAGCGTGACTTCGAGGAATCGCTGCCCCGCGAAGCCCGGATCGATCGTCATAACCGTGACCTTGTCGAGCAGGTCGATATACGGCAGGATCGTGTCGATCGAGGTCTCCGGATTGAGCACGGCGCCGGCCTTGAGCCCGGCCGCATGGATGTCGTCGATCATGCTGAAGGCCACGCCGTTGGCCACTTCGGAGGGAAAGCAGATTTCGTCGCACCTGACGTCGATCAGCTGGCGGACCCAGAACGGGGCGTCGGTGACCATCATGTGCGCGGACAGCGGCACGTCGGAGATCTTGCGCACCTGCTCGATGAACCACGGCGAGAGCGTGATGTTCGGCACGAAGTGGCCGTCCATGATGTCGATGTGGTAGGAGTTCACATTGTCGTTGAGGAAGGTGATCTGCTCCTTGAACTGGTCCAAGTCCATGGTCATCAGCGACGGGGACAGTTTGATTGTTCCGGTCATTCGGATGTGGTCCTTTCTATGCTGTCTATGCCGTTCCGCGCGGCCGGCGCGGCGGCGTCGGATTTCGGCTCCGGCGCCGCATCGCGCCGCCCTGCGCCAGTCACATGACCTGGATGGCGTCCAGATCGAGATCTTCCTCGTCCTCGGCGGAGTTCCTGACCGCGGTCATGGCCTCGGCCGGAATGTCCTTCTTGATCAGCGCGTAGACCGTACCGGTGACCACCACGTTCGCGGCGATGGCCAGCAGGCCGACCCACCAGTTCGCGCCCATCGTCGGCAGCATGAGGAAGCCGCCGAACGGCACGGTGGCGCCCTGCCCGTTGGTCAGGGACATGAGGATGGCGCCCTCGACGCAGCCGCAGATCATGCCGCCGATGAAGCCGGCGCTGATCGCATTGGCGGCCAGACCGGTGACGAAGCCCGGCGCGATGCCCGGCTTGCCGGCGATCGAGAACGCGATGCCGGTGGCGATGATCACCGGCAGCATGCCCAGGGCCTTGCCGCCCAGCGTGGCGAGCGCCTCGAAGAAGTTGAATTTGCCGATGACCAGCGCGTCCTGGCTGGTGCCGCCGAACGCCATGCCGATGGCGATGATGAAGCCCGCGCCGCAGACGATCGGGATCATGTACGAGATGGCGGTCAGCAGATGACCCTTGAAGTTGGCTTTCTTCCAGAAGGTTTTCATGATGCTCTTGCTCCCCTTGACACTAACGGAGAAATGGATGTTGACGCGGCGTCACTTGCCGACGATGTCGTGCAGCTTGGCGATCAGCTTGTTCGGGGACTTGATGGCGGTCTCGGTGGACACCTTGACGACTTTCCTGCCCTCGAAACGGCCCTCGTCGGCGATCTTGATGTCGATGGCCAGCAGCACGACGTCGGCTTCGGCGATGTCCTGCTCGGTCAGCGCGTTCTCGATGCCGATGGTGCCCTGGGTCTCGATCTTGACGTCGTCGCCGGCCGCCTTGGCGGCGTCCTCCAGCTTCTGCTGGGCCATGTAGGTGTGGGCGATGCCGACCGTGCAGGCGCTTACTCCGACGATCTTCATGATGGTTCTCCTTTGTCTTGTGGTTGGGTTGGTTGGGGTATTGGGTTGTTGATTTGTTGGGTTACCGAGTTGCCCGGCGGGCGCGGCTCCGGCGAGCGGGTCGTCAGTCGGCGAAGCAGTCGATGACCTCGTCGATCGTCCCGGCTTTGAGCAGCGCGTCGATGACCTCCTGCTTGGCCATCTTGCGGGCGAACAGCGAGAGCAGGCGCAGATGCTCGTTGGCCCCGTCGCCGCTGGCGCCGACGGTGAACAGCACCACGACCTTCGCGCCGGTATCGTCCAGCGACTCGCACTCGAGCTCGAGGGCGAGGACCGCGATGGCCACGCCGTTCTTGTTCACGGTCTCGCTGCGGCCATGCGGGATGGCGACATGGTTGCCGATGCCGGTGGCGCCTTCCTTCTCGCGCTCGTGCACGGCGTCGACGAACGCGTCGACGGAGGCGATGTAGCCGTGCTCGCGCAGCCGCCGGGCCAGCGCGTCGATGACGTCGTCCTTGGCGTTCGCGTTCAGATTCGTCAGGATCGTGTTCCTGTCGAGAACATCGTTCAGGGAGGATGCGTCCATGGTCAGTTCCTTTCTTGTTGCAATACTGTGAGGACGTCGCTCGGGCCGCCGCCGGCCAACGCCTCAAGCGTCCGGTCGTCGGCGAGCCTCGTGTACAGGCTTTTGATCGCCTCGAGATCGACGGTCGGGGGGCGTTCGGGGATCAGCGTGAACAGGTACCGGTCGACGGTTGCGCCCGGCTGCCAGTCGTCCAGCCCGTCGCGCAGTTTGACGAACAGCACGACGGACTCGTTGACGGCGTCGCTCATCGCATGCGGGATCGCCAGATGCGGGGCGATCAGCGTATCGCCGAGGCTTTCGCGCAATCGCAGCGCCTCGGCCGCGGCGCACCGGTCGCCGACCAAGCCCTGCCCCGACAGATACGTGGCCACGGCGTCGATCAGCGTGCGCTTGTCCGGTATCGAGGTATCCGGCTCCCAGATCGTCAGGCATCGCATCGCCGCGTCACCCCCTTGCGGATCAGGTCGGCCTCGCGTTCGAGACGGTCCTGGTCCTCCACGGTCAGCATCGCGCTGACCACCAGCGTCGGCAGGTGGACATCGGCTCCGAGACGAATCGTGGACACCACCAGATCGATTTCGGGATGCCGATCGATCGCCTGATCGATGTCGCGCGCCGCCACGGTCTGCACGATGTGGAATCCGGCGAACCGCTTCTCGATCTTGGCGCGCAGCAGCTGCGCCGTTCCCAGCCCCGTGGTGCACACGAGCAGGATGTCGAGCGGCATGCGCCGGTTCTCGACGGCCTGCGCGAAATAGACCGTGATGAACCCGGCCTCCTCGTCGTCGATCCGGTTCAGCCCATAGCGCCGCGCCATGTCTTCGGTGGCAACCTTCACCGTTTCGAACAGGTGCATGTACTCGAGCTTGATCTGCTCGAGCAGGTTGTTCGTCACCCTGATGCCGTTTTCGAGCCGGTTGAGCAGCGGGCGCATATGCTTGGCAAGGCCGATGAACAGGTCCTGGCTGTTGATGTCCCGGTATTGGGGATCCTCGATCACCCGCGAGATCAGGTACTCGGTCACGTCGCGCACGAGATCGGGGATCTCGCCGGGGTCGACCCGATTGTCGTCGATGCGCGAGGAGGTCAGGTACCGGTACAGGTTGTACACCTCGATCCGCGGCAAAGGCGTGTCCAGATAGGCGCCCAGATTGGCGATGACCTTGTTGCAGACCGCCACGAGCTCGCCGTTCCTCATCGGCTCGTCCGCCGACGTCCCGCCGTACTCGTCGATGATCGAGCCGGCGCTGCGGAACCGTTCAATGAGGATGTACAGATGGGTGAACAGGTTCACGCTGTACGGGTACGGGATCTCGGAGCGGGTCATGTCCTCGATCAGATCCAGCTGATGGGTCACGAATGCGGCGTCACGCTGCTTGATGAGCTGGTTCGGCTGATCGAACTGGCCGCTGACGATCACGTCGTCGGCGAAAAGCAGCGAGGTGATGGCCCGGCGGATGTCCGACTCCACGCCTTCCACCCAGATGTAGTCGCTGCTGCGGCTGAGCGTGAGATGGAATTTGCCGAGCATGTGCCGCAGGATCTTCATGTCCGAGGCGATCGCGGAATCGCTGATGTAGAACTTGCCCCAGATATCGTTCATGCGGTACTGCTGCGGCGAGGTGATGAGCAGGCGCTTGATGATCTCGTCGCGGCGCTCCACCGAGCTCAGTCCGCCGACGTCGACCGTGGAATCGACCTGATCGCGGTGATCGTAGTAGTTCTGGTAGTTGAGCCGATACCCACGCCCGCGCTGCGATTCGATGATCGGACCGTTCTCATACTGGTCGTTGATCTGCTTGACGATGCGAGAGACGGTCTTGGTGGACACGTCCAGGGTCGCCGACAACTCCTGCCCCGACACGAAATCGCGCCGGTTCAACAGGTAGTTGATAAGTGATTTACCGTGTCCAGTCGTCATTGCCACGCCTCCTTGCACTATCCAAGATACGGGCGGGCCGATGGGAAACGACGGCGTAGTATACACACTCCTGTCCGTTAGCAACGGACATTCGACGGACTGCGGAACGGTACGAGGCCTGATAGGCGTATGGCTGATGGTTGTGAGGATACTGGCTTGCGAGCGCGATACGGAGGTTGACGGGGCTGCTGCGGCAAGGGGCTGCGGACGAGGAGGAGCGGGAAGGAGCGGAAGACGGCGCGGCATGTCATGCGTGTCGCGGTATGGCGGCGTTTTATGCCATACCGTGTTGTGGCGGACCGTGGCACGCTGTGGCGAGCCGTTCGTGCCGCAGCGTGCTATGGCGTGCTGCGATGGAAGCCACGCCTCGGAGCCGATTCGAATCGATCGGTGGATAATCCCTCCTGCCCTATAGGCGCTATACCCCGCTGAGTAGCTTCCCAGCGGCGCATCCCACCTACACTCATGCGAATTGCATCGCCACCGACACCCCGACGGAGCACCACCGCGAGCCTCTAGACGGTATACCTCGCTAAGCAAGCGCTCCGCGAGGTTCTTCACCTATACCCCAGACGAAGCACCTTGATGCCAGTACTCAATGGAACGATGCTGCTACCCCGTAGGAGTTATACCCCGCTAAACAGCTTCTCCACGAAGCATCCCGCCTATACCCCATGCAAAACGCATCATCACGGCCACCCCGACGGAGCACCACCGCTATCCTCTAGGCAACTCGCCCCGCTGAGCGAGTTCTCCGCGGGGCTATGCACTTATCCCCCAGACGAATCGCATCGCTGCCAATGCTTAATGGCGCCCCTCTAGTATCCTGCGTCGCAAGTTCGTGCACTATATTTGGCTCCCCTCTTGGAGGGGAGCCAGACAGAGTAAACGAACTTATGACGCGGGACGCCGGCAAAGCCTGACGGTTTTGCCGGCATGAATCCGCATCCTGCAAACATGCGCAGAGCCAATCGACGTGGTCTCATTGAGCTCCGGCCGATCAGCGCCGCAATCGTTAGATCACGCCATCGTGCAGAGGAACGCCGGCCGCGCGCAATCGGTCAAGGACCGGGGACCGCTGCACGACCTCGTCGAAGGTGAACCGGACGATGGCGGTGACTCCGGCGCGATGCAGGGCCTGCTCCCGCTCCCGTTCGGCCAGCACCACGCTCTGCACGCTTCTTCGATTCGTCATTGACGGATCCACGTATTTGCCCATGCCATCGAACTCGGCGACGATGATGTCGCTGCCATTGATATGCCATACGAAATCAGCCCGATAGACTTTCCCCGTCTGCGGATCGACAAAGGTTTCCTGCGTGCGCGGCGGCATGAACCCGCAGTCGATGATGGTGCCCCGCATCAGCGATTCGCCGCCATTCTCGCTGTTCGCGTCGGCATAGTGCAGCGCGCGGAACACCGACGAGCAGTCCCTCTGCAGATTGTCGCAGACGGACAGAATATCACCGACCTTCACGCCCTGGCCGAGCGCGGAATCGACAATCGGCAGCGCATAGCGGAAGGGAAACAGGCGGCAACAGTCCACAACCGTGCGGCCTCGATCCACAAGCGTCAAACCGCTTGCAGTCTCGACCGAGTATCGCGATGCGTAGAGACGCTGGACCCGGTGACCTTGCGACTCGGTGCTTTGGGTATGCGAGACGATGGAGATCGTGCCGGTGTGCAGCGACCACTGATGCTCAAACCCATATGCCGCGGCCGCCACTATGCCGGAGAACACCCAATCGGGGTGCTTCACGCCAAGAGTTCTCGCGATATGCAATGTCTGTTCGGGCGGATCGAGAGCATTCCAGTATTCCGGCGTCGCATACATGTTGGGGAACACGCGCTTGAGCTCCAATGCGGCGGCTCGCCGGCCCATCGCGGAACGGACCGATTTCTTCGCGCCGAATGCGCATCGGCGCTGGCTTTCAGCCTCGAGGATCAGTGCCTCGATTTCCTTATGACGTTTCATGGGGAGACCATAGGCACTTCGGCGACTGCGCGTACAGGCGGATCGGAGATTGTGTACAAAGGCTTGGGGCTTCGGCGTGTTGTGAATAACCTGCTGTGGATAACTCATGGCGAAAGGGGTCTTTGTGGATAAGTGACCGTCGATGCCATCTCTGGGCGGGGCAGCTGAAGGTCCGATGAGCAAGGACGTGTACTTCCGCGATTATGGCGCAAACCCCGTGGGAGGCGTCTTGCGTATAAGCGCCAGAAGTTTTGCATCTCTGGGAGGACACGCAGCGGGGTTTCTCGTTTAGAGGGTCAATGGCTCACTTTGCCTAGTGCCTTCTCGGCGGAGTATTCCGACTAGCGGGCAGAAGCATGGACCCGGCAAAATCCATCAGTGAGGAAGATCTACTACAGGATCGAATCAACGCCCCTCTGACAAGCTTCTCCGCGAGGTATACCTGCTATAGAGTGGTGACTTCATCCCGGTAAAAGCAGATAGCGACGCACATTAACTACAGGGCAGAAGAAGCACTTCGCTAAGAACCCCGTTAGCGAGTCTCCTCGTCTAGACACTAGAAGCGCCACGCCGCCGAAAAGAAAAATCGAAAGCATTCCTCCCAGAGGGTAGGTAAAACACCCCGCCAAACCCCGTCAGCGAAGCATATTGTTCAACAGATAGAAGCTTCACCCCGCCAACCGATCCCTCAGCGTCCAATAGATAGAAGCTTCACCCACCGACCGATCCCTCAGCGAAACATATCATTCAATAGGTAGAAGATTCACCCCGCCAACCGATCCCCCAGCGAAGCAACCCGTCTAGAAAGCCGAGACCCCACCCCGCGGCGGCGCCGAGCCACCTCCGGACACGAAGGCGCCAAGGCCGCTTCCTCGAGCACAGCCGCATCTACGCCGAGCCACCCCCGGACGCGAAGGCGCCACAGGTTTCGCCGAGACCCCCGCCCCACGGCGGCGCAGAGCCACCGGCAAGTCGATCGCCGAATACGCGGCCGGCCTGCCCCGCCCCGCGGCGGCGCAGAGCCACCCCCGCCACACACGAACAAGCGGTTGTATTTGGCGATTGGTAGGGTTAACAGGTAAGCGAATCCCCCGTTTTAGCGGTTTTGGAAGGAGCTTTGGCTTGTCGGCTGAACTCGAAGATATCCACGAAGAATGCGGAATTTTCGGCGTCTGGGGCCACCCCGACGCCTCCCGTCTCACCTATTTCGGACTCCACGCCCTGCAGCATCGCGGCCAGGAGGGCGCCGGCATCGTGTCGAACGACAATGGCCATCTGATCGGCCATCGCGGCCTTGGCCTGCTGACCCAGGTGTTCGGCGACGAACGCGAGATCGGCCGGCTCACCGGAGACAAGGCCATCGGCCATGTGCGCTACGCCACCGCCGGCTCCGGCACCACCGACAACATCCAGCCGTTCATCTTCCGCTTCCACGACGGCGACGTGGCGCTGTGCCACAACGGCAACCTCACCAACTGCGTGAGCCTGCGCCGCAACCTCGAGGACGAGGGCGCGATCTTCCACTCGAATTCCGACACCGAGGTGCTCATGCACCTGATCCACCGCTCCAGCAAGCCGACCTTCATGGACAAGCTCAAGGAGTCGCTCAACACCGTGCACGGCGGCTTCGCCTACCTGCTCATGACCGAGGACGCCATGATCGGCGCCCTCGACCCGAACGGCTTCCGCCCGCTGAGCCTCGGCAAGATGAAGAACGGCGCCTACGTGCTCGCGTCCGAGACCTGCGCGCTCGACGTGGTCGGCGCCGATCTCGTGCGCAACATCCGCCCCGGCGAGATCGTCGTGGTCAACGACCACGGCTACAGGATCGTGCAGTACACCGACAACACGCAGCTGGCCATCTGCTCGATGGAGTACATCTACTTCGCCCGCCCCGACTCGGACATCTACGGCGTCAACGTGCATTCCGCCCGCAAGCGCATGGGCGCGCGCCTGGCCGCCGAATCCCCCGTCGAGGCCGACATGGTGATCGGCGTGCCGAACTCGTCGCTGTCCGCCGCCTCGGGCTACGCCGAAGCCGCCCATCTGCCCAACGAAATGGGCCTGATCAAGAACCAGTACGTGGCCCGCACCTTCATCCAGCCGACGCAGGAGCTGCGCGAGCAGGGCGTGCGCATGAAGCTGTCCGCCGTGCGCGGCGTGGTCAAGGGCAAGCGCGTGATCGTCATCGACGACTCGATCGTGCGCGGCACCACGTCGAAGCGCATCGTGCAGCTGCTCAAGGAGGCCGGCGCGGCCGAGGTGCACATGCGCATCAGCTCGCCGCCGCTCAAGTACCCCTGCTTCTACGGCATCGACATCTCCACCACCAAGGAGCTGATCGCCGCGAAGAAGTCGGTCGAGGAGATCCGCGACTTCATCGGCGCCGATTCGCTCGCCTTCCTCTCGCTCGACGGCCTGGTCGAATCGATCGGGCTCAACGCCGCGGCCCCGTACGGCGGCCTGTGCGTGGCCTACTTCAACGGCGACTACCCGACCGCCCTGGACGACTACGAGGACGACTTCCTGAAGTCCCTCACCCCCGAGGACCGCGTGCGCCTGCCCGAATTCGCGCTCTACAAGAGCAAGTACGAGGGCAACGAGTACGCCACCGTCCAGCCGGGCAACGGATCGGGCGCATCAGCCGGCGAGGAACGGTAGGACGCCGGCGGCAGGCAACCGCAGACACCGCCAACCGCAGACACAACAGAAAACAAGCGGCATACCGCATCCGCCGCCGGTCTACGGCCCGGCGGGAATCCGCGGGACGCCGCAGCAACGGACAACAGCAGACATCAAGACAGCAGACACACAAGAAAGGTACGTTCATGCCACAAGCGTATGAGAACGCTGGAGTCAGCGTCGAAGCCGGCTACGAGGTCGTCAAGCGCATCAAGTCGCACGTCGCGCGCACCACGCGCCCGGGCGTGGTCGGCGGCATCGGAGGCTTCGGCGGCCTGTTCGACCTCGCCTCGCTCGGCTACAAGGAGCCGGTGCTCATCTCGGGCACCGACGGCGTCGGCACCAAGCTCGTCGTCGCCAAGCTGGCGGACAAGCACGACACGATCGGCATCGACTGCGTGGCCATGTGCGTCAACGACATCGCCGCCCAGGGCGCCGAACCGCTGTTCTTCCTCGACTACATCGCGTGCGGCAAGAACGACCCGGCCCTGCTCGAGCAGGTCGTCTCAGGCGTGGCCGACGGCTGCGTGCAGGCCGGCGCCGGCCTGATCGGCGGCGAGACCGCCGAGATGCCCGGCATGTACGACGAGGACGAGTACGATCTGGCCGGCTTCGCGGTCGGCGTGGCCGAGAAGTCCGCGATCGTCGACGGCTCGGGCATCGCCGAGGGCGACGTGCTCATCGGCCTGCCCTCCACCGGCGTGCACTCCAACGGCTTCTCGCTGGTGCGCAAGGCCCTGTTCGAGCAGGCCGGCTACACCGTGGACACCGTGCTGCCCGAGCTCGGCGGCGACAAGCTCGGCGACGTGCTGCTCACCCCGACCAAGATCTACGTCAAGGCCCTCGCCCCCCTGTTCAAGGCCGGCGTGGTCAAGGGCGTCGCGCACATCACGGGCGGCGGCTTCATCGAGAACGTCCCGCGCATGATCCCCGACGGCCTGGCCGCCGAGATCAAGCTCGGCTCCTGGCCGGTGCTGCCGATCTTCGACGTGCTGGAGCGGGCCGGAAGCATCGATCACGCCGAAATGTTCAACATCTTCAACATGGGCATCGGCATGGTGCTCGCCGTGGACGCGGCGCGCGCCGACGAGACGCTCGAGCTGCTCAAGGGCAACGGCGAGGCCGGCTACGTGCTCGGATCGATCGTGCCGGACACGGACGGAACGCAGATCTCGCTGCGATAGAACGGCCCGGCTGCCGGCGGCTTCCCCGGTCGCAGGCAGCGCGCGGCGGCACGCATAGGACTTTGTGGAAAGGATTTGGAAATGGGACAGAAGGTTCTGGTCATCGGTTCGGGCGCGCGCGAGCACGCCATCGCCCACGCGCTGCTGCGCGGCGGCAGCGTCGACGAGGTCGCCGTGGCCCCCGGCAACCCGGGCATGGAGCTCGACGGCATCCGCACCGTGGCGCTCGGCTCCTCGAATCAGGCGGCGCTGATCGACTTCGTGAAGGACAACGACTACGACTGGGTGTTCGTAGGCCCGGAAGTGCCGCTGATCGAAGGCATCGTGGACGCGTTCGCCGCCGCCGGCATCAAGGCGTTCGGCCCGTCCAAGGCCGCCGCGCAGATCGAGGGGTCGAAGGACTTCGCCAAGCAGCTCATGGCCCGCCACGGCATCCCGACCGCCCAGTACCGCACCTTCGACGATCTGGAGACGTCCGTCGCCTACGTGCGCGAGCATGGCGCGCCGATCGTCATCAAGGCCGACGGCCTGGCCGCCGGCAAGGGCGTCACCGTCGCCATGGACGAGGATACGGCCGTCGAGGCGCTCAAGGACATCTTCGTCGACCATCGCTTCGGTTCGGCCGGCGCCAAGGTCGTGATCGAGGACTTCCTCGAGGGTCAGGAATTCTCGCTGATGAGCTTCGTGAGCGGCACCGACTTCTGGCCGATGCCGATCTCGCAGGACCACAAGCGCGCCTACGACGACGACAAGGGCCCGAACACGGGCGGCATGGGCGCGTACAGCCCGGTGCCGCAGATCGGCCAGGACGTGGTCGACGCGGCGATCGACACGATCGTGCGCCCGACCGTCGAGGCGATGGCCGCCGAGGGCACGCCGTTCACCGGCATCCTGTACGCGGGCCTGATCGCCACCGCCGACGGCCCGAAGGTCATCGAGTTCAACGCCCGCTTCGGCGACCCTGAGACCGAGGTCGTGCTGCCCAAGCTCACCTCCGATCTGGGCGCCGGCATCGGCGCGATCCTCAAGGGCGAGACCCCCGAGTTCACCTGGGATGACGCCAACGCCACGCTCGGCGTCGTACTGGCCTCCGACGGCTACCCGGTCAACGTCGTCAAGGGCGCGGCGATCCCCGAGATCCCCGTCGACGAGGACACCCACGTCTACTATGCCGGCGTCGCCAACGGCGAGCACGGCCTCGTCGCTTCCTCCGGCCGCGTGCTGCTGGTCGAGACCACCGCCCCCGACATCAAGGCCGCGCAGGACAAGGTCTACGCGATCCTCGACGGGCTCGACACCACAGGCATGTTCTACCGCCACGACATCGGGTCCAAGGCGCTGAAGTAGGGGCGCGATTCCCCTGCCTCGGGGCATGCGGCACCGGAGGATAGCGGCCGATCCGCGATGCTCGGGTTTCGACCCCCCTCCCGCGCTGCGCGCCACC
>OKQJ01000252.1_pt1 | contig 19327 bp, 18 predicted proteins | sample 1614171 | NCBI WGS metagenome assembly OKQJ01 (sample SAMN04436911, study PRJEB24849) | human gut metagenome | biome: human gut; feature: NICU; material: stool | host: Homo sapiens | place: USA: Saint Louis, MO | collected 2012-05-30 | reverse complement strand
CTCCGGCCTCACGCTCCCAAATAGGTACAGAAAGATTTTTTGAATTATTTCCTCTCAATTTTGGCTCTTTTCGCTCCGTTCCGATTGCTTTCTGCCACTCTTTGAATGTGCTGTTTCCGTATACTCCACACCACACTGTGGCTGAAGCTGTGGTCAAAAATCTCGCAAAATGAGTTGGCGGGCATTACTTCAACACACCAAGGAGGGCTTTTGGGTCAGGGCATCCAGTGATAGGATCAAGAACACCATGAAGCAGGCGAAGTACTTCATTCTGACGGCTCAGGATTTGCAGGGCTGTAAACAAAAATACGCGATACGCCATATTGACAGGATTTTCGTTGTGTGCTATATTAAATCCAGTGGTTTCAAACTGGTGGACTTGATAGAACAGAGGTGGCATATGGCGAAAAGAATTGCCGGGGTAACAGAAAAATTGTTGGAGTGCGCGAAAGAGGAATTCATGAGGAATGGGTACGAGAATGCGTCTCTCCGTGTGATTGCGGAAAAGGCCGGCTCCAGCAAAGGGGCGATTTATATTCGCTACCCGGACAAAGAGAGCCTGTACCGTTCCCTTGTACAGCCTGCCATGGATGATTTTTGTGGCTTAATACAATCGGCGCTGGAGCAGTTTAACCAGTTACCCGGATCCGAACAGACCAGTCAAATGTGTTCTTTCTCCGCCCACGGTTTTTGGGCCTCTGTGGACTATATCTACGCTCATTTTGCTGAGTTCAAGCTGCTTTTAACCAGTGGGGAGAACAGTACATATCAGGAATTCCTCCACCGGATCGTGGAACTGGACAACCAATGTACCATGCGCTATATTCAGGCGTCCGGGAACGACGCAATTTCCAGCGGCCGCCTTACACCGGAGCTGGGCCATCTGCTGTCCAGCGCCTTTTATACCGGGATGTTCGAGGTGGTCATCCACGATATGCCAAAGGATCAGGCGGTCGAGCATATCCAGAGGATGCGGCGTTTTTACACCGCCGGCTGGAAAACCATCTTCTTCGGAGATGGAGGTGAAAACCATTGAGCGGGTGGATTGACCGAAACGGCTGGATTCACTGCCCTACCTGCGGCAACAAGACCCGCACCAAAGTGAATCCAGACACCGTTCTAAAGCGTTTTCCGCTTTTCTGTCCCAAATGCGGAAAGGAACACATCGTTGATGTACAGGGACAAAACATCATATTGTCAGAGCCAGACGCAAAGACGCAGAGCCGATGATTTGCAGGATAATCCTGTGGGTTGTCGGCCTTTTTCTTTGTTGGATGGTTAGAAACCGCTAACTTGTAGGAGGGATTACCTCCACTGTTCTTGCTGTTCTCAGCGTGACCAGCGGGATGATACCATACTTTGCTGTGGCAAGAATGGTCAACCTGCTCATTTCTGGCGAAAAGTCTTTCTCAGTCTATCTAATGTGGGGAGCGGCAGCCCTGATCGCCTATCTGCTCAAATCCATTCTTCACGGCATTTCCACTCGGTGCTCCCATGAGGCCACTTTCCATGTGCTGTCGGAACTGCGGCGGGCTGTGGCGGATAAACTGACCCGCGTTTCCATGGGCTATCTGACTGATACGCCATCGGGCCGCCTGAAAACAACCATGGTGGAGCGTGTGGAACAGATGGAGGTCCCGCTGGCCCACATCATTCCGGAAATGACCTCTAATCTGCTGGTTCCTGTCGCTATTGTGGTCTACCTCTTTCTCTTGGACTGGCGCATGGCGTTGGTATCGCTTATCACCATCCCCATCGGGATGTTTTGTTACATGGCCCAGATGAAAGAGTACCCGAAAAAGTATGGTGCTGTGGTCCAGGCTGGCAAGCACATGAGCGCCACCACGGTGGAGTACATCAACGGCATTGAGGTCATAAAAGCGTTCAACCAGAGTGCAGCATCCTATGGCAAGTTCACGCAGGCCGTGCGGCAGAGCGCGGACCTCATGCTGGACTGGATGAAATCCACGCAGGGCTACTCCGCCCTGATGATGACCATTTGGCCCGCTGTGCTGATCGGCGTTCTGCCCATTGGGTGTGTCTTTTATAGGAATGGCAGTCTGACCGCCCCGGATTTTATCACGATTGCAATCCTGTCCCTCGGTATCGTGGGGCCATTGGTAGCGGCGATCTTTTTGACCGATGATTTCTCCAAAATTGCGACCATCACCGGGGAAATTGGCGCTGTGCTGTCCGAGCCGGATCTGGAGCGGCCTGCGCAGAGAAAAGAACTGCATGGGCTGGACATTGACCTGCGGGATGTGACATTCGCTTACAAGGATAAGCAGGTTTTGAACGGCGTCACGCTGAATATCCGGCAAGGCACGACCACCGCGCTGGTGGGGCCGTCCGGCTCCGGCAAGTCCACCATCGCCAAGCTCATCGCCTCCTATTGGGACGCTGGCGGCGGGAGCATCACCATCGGCGGGGTGGATGTGAAAAACCTCCCGCCGGAACAGGTAATGGATCTCATCGGCTATGTCTCTCAGGATAATTTCCTGTTCAATGTCTCTGTCCGGGAAAACATCCGTATGGGACGGCCGGAGGCCACCGACGATGAAGTGGAGGCCGTGACAAAGGCGTCCGGCTGTCATGATTTCATCATGGGTCTGGATCATGGATATGACACTGTGGTGGGCGGCGCAGGCGGACACCTCTCCGGCGGGGAGCGCCAGCGGGTCGCCATTGCGCGGGCCATGATGAAAAACGCCCCGATTGTGATTTTGGATGAGGCGACTTCCTACACGGATCCCGAGAACGAGGCGGTGCTTCAGGACGCCATCGGCAGGCTGACCCGTGGAAAGACGCTCATCGTCATCGCCCACCGCCTGAGCACCATCACCGATGCAGACCAAATCGCCGTAGTGGAGCGGGGGAAAATCCTGGACGCGGGAACACATGACGAACTGTTGAAGCGGTGTCCCCTCTACGCGCAGATGTGGGCGGCCCACACGCAGGCGAAAGATGCGGACATGAGAGAAGGAGGTGGCAAGCATGTTTGACGCATATAAACGGTTTTTCCGCTTTGCCGGGGAGCAGAAAGGTACCTGGTATAAGGGAATGGCCTTTGAACTGCTGCGGAGCATTTTTGAGGCTTTGCAGTTTGTGGCGCTGCTGGTCGTGCTTCGCGCCCTGGTAGAGCAGAACATGACCGGGGCCACCCCATGGATGGCCTTTGGGATCATGGCGGTCAGCGTGGCCGGAGCCGCCCTGTGCTGGTATCTGGCCCACAACAGCGAGGGCCACGCCAATTACCGGATGTGCGCGGAAAAGCGCATCCATATCGGGGAGCGCATGAAGTATATGCCCATGGGCTACTTCAACGCCCAGAGCCTGGGCAGCCTCACCGCGGCGGCCACCTCCACCATGGAGGACCTGGAGAGCATGTCCTTTGCGGTGATCGCCCGGACGGTGGTGGGCATGATTCGGACCACCATCTTCTCGTTGGCGATCCTGTGCTTTGACTGGCGCATTGGGCTGGTATTCCTGCTTGGTATGCTTCTGTTCCTCTGGGTCAACTCACTTTTGCTGAAGAAATCCAGAGAGTTGTCTCCGGGGCGGCTGGCGGCCCAGACAAGGCTGGTGGACGCTGTGCTGGAATACATACAGGGCATGAGCGTGGTGCGCGCTTTCCATGGAGACAAAGCGGCCAATCAGACGCTGAACCGCACGATTGAGGAGACGGAACAGCAGAATTTCAAGCTGGAGCGCAAGCGTATTCCCTACAATGTGTTGGAGCAGATCGTCCTGCGTGTCACGGCGGTGGCGGCGATTCTGCTCTCAATCTGGTTTTTCCTGCAAGGCAGTATGACCCTCTTTACCTGCCTGATGGTGGTGGTTTCCGCTTTCCTGGTATATAGCGAGCTGGAGTCTGCCGGCGAGATGTTCTTCATGCTGCCCATGATCGACGCCTCCATCGACCGGGTGGAGGAAATCGACCGCGCTCCCCGGATGGACGAGGGCGGCTCGGTACAGACGCCGAAGCACTGCGATATTTCCTTCGAGCATGTGGACTTCTCCTATGGAGAGCGAAAAATCATCCGCGATGTCAGCTTTACCATACCGGAAGGGACAACCACTGCCATCGTGGGGCCCTCCGGCTCCGGCAAGACCACCCTCACCAGTCTTATGGCAAGGTTTTGGGATGTGGACAGCGGTGCGGTCAAGCTGGGCGGCATTGATGTGAAGGACTATGCGCTGGATAGTTTGATGCACAATTTCAGCATGGTCTTTCAGCGCGTGTACCTGTTCAACGACAGCATTGAGAACAACATCAAGTTCGGCAAGCCGGACGCCACCCATGAGGAGGTGGTGGCCGCGGCAAAGGCGGCCCGGTGCCATGACTTTATCACGGCCCTGCCGGACGGCTACGATACCATCATCGGTGAGAGCGGCGCCACGATCTCCGGCGGGGAACGCCAGCGGCTCTCCATCGCCCGGGCCATGCTCAAGGACGCGCCGATCATCATTTTGGACGAGGCCACAGCCAATGTGGACCCCGAGAACGAGGCGGAGCTGCAGGAGGCAGTCAAGGCCCTGACCGCCGGGAAAACTCTGGTTATGATCGCACACCGGATGAAAACTGTCCAGGAGGCGGATCAGATTCTGGTACTGGATCAAGGGCGGATTGTGCAGCGGGGCCGCCATGCGGAACTGATGCAGCAGGGAGGTATCTATGCGGATTTTGTCTGCTCCCGGAGATCCGCAGAATCGTGGCGTATTGCGGAGCGGAAAAGTAACGAGGTTAAAGCGGAGGTATGAGCAAGAAACTATTGGCCCGGATTGGCCTGCTGGTGATTGTCCTGTTCGGCGTCACCATCCTGACCTTCTTTTACACCAACCTGTCCCCGGTAGATGCGGCCGAGGCGCTGGCAGTGCGCCGTTACAACCGTCCCACCCCGCAGCAGGTTGAACTGGTGCGGGGAGAACTTGGGCTCGATCAGCCGATTCTCCAGCAGTACGGCTCCTGGCTTTGGAACGCCCTGCATGGGGATTTAGGAAACTCCTATAACACCGGGCGGCCGATTGTGGAAGAACTGTCGGCTTCCATCCGGCCCACCCTGGTTATGGCTGCCATGGCGCTCCTGTTTGCCACTTTGCTGAGTATTCCGCTGGGGGTGTTGTCCGCCAGCAGAAAAGGCGGCTTGGCGGATCGGAGCATCTACCTGTTCGGCATCATCTGTATGTCTCTGCCGAATTATTGGATCGGCTTCATGCTCCTGCTCGCCTTCGCGGTTTATATCCCCGTTTTCAGCATTATGGGAGCGGATAGCCTGAAGGATTTCATCCTTCCGGCCCTGGCGCTGGCTATTCCTATGGCCGCCGGCAACATCCGTGTGTTTCGGTCCTCGCTCCTGGATGGGTATAACAGCGATTTTGTCCTGTATGCCAGGGCCCGAGGCGTATCGGAGTGGAAAATCGCCAATCTGGTGAGCCGGTTTGCCCTGCCGCCGCTGATCACCATGCTGGCGCAGAGCTTCGGCTTTATGATTGCGGGCAGCGCCATGGTGGAAAGCGTGTTCTCCATCCCGGGGCTGGGGTCCATGCTGGTCACTGCATTGGGAGCCAGAGACACCATTACTATCAATGCGTGTGTACTGCTCACCGCCGTCATTTTCGTCCTGGTCAATTTTATCGCGGACTGCGTGAACGCGCTTCTAAACCCGCAGAGCCAGAAGGGAGGCGGCCTATGATCCGCAAAATCATGCACCGCCCGCAGGCCGTCCTCGGTCTTGCCATGATGCTTCTCGTGTTTCTTGTGATGCTGCTGGCCCCGGTCTTTGCGCCCAATGACCCGATGCAGCTGAATGTGGCCCACAGCTTCGCCCCGCCGGACGCACAGTACCCCCTCGGAACGGACGAGCTTGGACGCTGCATCCTCTCCCGCCTGATCTACGGAGCCAGGGCTTCTCTGAGTATCGCGCTGCCCACACTGCTGTTGCTGGCGGTTATCAGCACCGTGGTGGCTACCCTGTGCGCCTACATCGGCGGGGTGCTGGACCGCATATTTGAAGTGGTCTCCAATATTTTTATGGCCTTTCCCCCGGTCCTCGTTGCCATCACCCTGGTGGGGCTCTTTGAGTCAAAAGCGGCCAGCATCGTCCTGTCTATTGTAATCGCCATGTGGGTCTGGAACGCGAGGGTGGTCCGCACCCATGTGCTTCGGGAGCGGAATCAGCCCTATGTGATCACCTGCCGGATGTCCGGCTGTTCGGAGCTGCGCATTGTGTTCCGGCATATCATCCCCAATATTCTGCCGCACCTTCTGGTTTTGTACAGCACAGGGCTGTCCTCCATCATCATTATGATCTCCAGTTATGCCTTTCTCGGCTTAGGGCTGGAAACAGGGACGGCGGAATGGGGCGCCATGTTTGTAAATGCCAATAAACTGATGTTCAGCCATCCGCAGTTCCTGGTGTATCCGGGGCTCTGCATTCTGTTTGCCGCGGCAGGGTTCAACCTGTTCGGGGAGGCCCTGCGGGACATCTGCGCACCGAGGGAGGGATAGCCATGCTGACAGTTACCAATCTATCCATCCGTACAAAGCAGACAAAGGAAACCCTTGTGCGCTCCGTCAGCTTCTCCGTAAAAAGCGGAGAGGCCCTTGGCCTGATCGGAGAGAGCGGCAGCGGAAAGAGCATGACCAGCAAGTGTATTATGCGGCTGTTGAATCCACGGCTTTTTGACCTGCGCGGAAGTGTGCAATGGAACGGGAAAGAAATGCTTGCGGTGAAGCTGAATGAGCTGGACGGCTATCGGGGCAAGCAGATCAGTATGATCCCGCAAAACCCCATGACCGCCTTTGCGCCCATGCTCAAGCTGGGAAAACAGATGGAACTGGGCTTTTCGCTGAAAGGACGCAGGGAACGGACACAGTTCCGGGGGCGGCTGGCTGCCGCGCTTGCGGATGTCAATTTGCCCGATGCGGAAAAAATCATCAACAGCTATCCCCGTGAATTGTCCGGCGGCACGCTGCAGCGCGTGATGATTGCCCTGACAATTCTGCAGCGCCCGGAACTGATCATTGCAGACGAAATTACCACCGCTGTTGACGCGGCCAGCGAATACCTCATTCTGAATGAATTGGAGAAGCTGAGGCGGACCGGCGTCTCCATGATTGTGGTGACTCATGACTTTGGTGTGGCGGCGAGACTGTGCGACCGCGTAGCCGTTATGAAAGCCGGCGAGATCATCGAGGAAGGAAAAACGCGGGAGGTATTTTCTGCCCCACAGCACGAATATACCAGGCAGCTTGTGCAGGCAAGCGTACTCTTTCAGGAGGGACTATGCTGAAAGCGGAACATATCACAAAACAATATCAGATCCCAGGCGGCGGGCATACCGTGTTCGATGCGGTTTCGGATGTCTCCATAGAGCTTGGAGATGGAGGCGTGGCCGCCATCGTGGGAGAGAGCGGGAGCGGCAAGAGCACTTTAGCCAGAGTGCTGTCCTATGTGGAGCGGCCGGACGGTGGGCGGGTGTTTCTGGATGGTCTGGAGGTGTCCGCCTGCAGAAGAAAGGAACTCCACACTGTAAGAGGTAAGGTCCAGCTTGTGATGCAGAACGCTTTGGGGGCTTTAGACCCTCACCAGAGCGTGGGGCCTATTCTGGAGGAACCCCTGCGGCTGCTGTTCCACATGGGGGCGGAGAAACGAAAACAGCGGTGTCTTGATCTGCTGGACATGGCACGGCTGGAACGGGATACACTCCGCCGTCGGCCGGATGAACTCTCCGGCGGACAGCAAAAACGGCTGTGTATTGCCCGCGCTCTGGCCGCCCAGCCCCAACACATTATCTTTGACGAGTCCTTCAGCGGATTGGATGTCACGCTGAAAAAGCAGGTGCTGGATTTTCTGAAGGAGCTTCAATCGGAGCTCCAGATCAGCTTTCTGGTGATTACCCACGACCTGGACACCGCCATGTATATGGCCGGCACGATCCATGTCATGCGCAGGGGCAAAATCATCGAAACGCTTGAGCACCCCAGGAGCTTCTCTGATTTTCAGGAGCCCTATTCACAAGAGCTTGTAAAGGCAGTCCGCTCCAAGCGGAGGGCCTTGCAATAAATCAAAAAAGGAGAATAACAGCATGAAAAAGTTCTTGTCCCTTCTGCTGACCGGCGTTATGAGCGCCATGCTTCTTGCCGGCTGCGGAACCACTTCAAATGATCCAGCCCCCGCTTCTTCCTCAACACCGCCTGCCGTCGAGGAGGAACGGTCCATCACCATTGCGCAAAGCGCCAATTTCTCCATGGGATTTGCCCCCGGCGTGCAGTCCTATGAGGCCACCTATTACATGAACAATTTTTATGAGGGACTGGTCGAATACCGGGACGGTGAGTACCTGCCCTGCCTGGCGACAGACTGGGCTGCCTCGGATGACGGCCTCACCTATACTTTCCATCTGCGGGACGATGTGCAGTTCAATGACGGCACCGCCTTCAATGCTGAGGCGGTCAAGCTGACCACTGAAATCACAGTGGATGACGAGTACACCGTCTCCTTCCACCTGAGCCGGCCTTATTACAATGTCCTGAACGATCTTTCCATGGTGATGCCCCGTGGTATCCTTTCCGCAGCAGCCTTCCATGAGGACGGCTCTCTGAATACCGAATACCTGATGACCCACACTCCAGGCACCGGCCCGTATATGTTTGAGAGCGTGAATGAAACCGCAACGGAATATACCTTTGTGAAAAACCCGAACTATTGGGGCGAGGATCCGGATGTGGACCGCTTTATCGTAAAGGTGATTCCAGAGTCCAAGGTTGCCGCCATGCGGGCCGGCGAGGTTGACTTTATCATGGGGTCTGATACGCTGGACGCCAATTCCTATCTGGAACTGTCCCAGGTGGAGGGGATCACCGGCGTGATTTCTGACTTTGACTTTGTGACGGAATTTATCGCGCTGAACGATGAGGTGGCGCCGCTGGATGATCTGAATGTCCGCACAGCCATCCAGATGGCGATTGACAAGGAATCTATCGCGCAGAATATTTACTCCGGTCTGCGCACAAAGGCGGACTCGGTGATGCCTGCGGATATGCCCTACTGCACCGCCACGGTGTCCACCCCGGACTACGACATGGATGGGGCGATTGCCTTGCTGGAGGGCTCCGGCTGGGTCGATTCCAATGGGGACGGCATCCGGGAGAAGGACGGAACGGTGCTTTCCTTTACGATCACCTACCCCTCTACGGGCGTTTATGACAACATGGTGCTCTTTTTCCAGAGCTCTATGGCTGAACTGGGAATTGAGATCAAGACCAATCCCATCGACCTGATGGCCTTCATGCAGCAGGTGTTCATGGAGGACAACTACGAGATGACCGCCTACATGAGCTACTGGTTCCCTTATGACCCATACACCTTCGTGGCAAATATGTATCCGTCTACTGACTATGCTGACCCCAGCGGTATCTACTCTACCGATCCGCAGGTCGCAAAGGCCCTGGCTACCATGAGCGACGAGGAAGCCAAGGAACTGATTGGCGGGCTTTACAACACAGACGATCCCGCAGTCGTTCAGGAGATCTATACTGCGGCGCTGGACTCCGCCAATGAGAGCAGTGTGGTGATTCCGCTCAACTACAGAAACGAATATGCCGTATTTAACAACGAAGTAATTGAATCTTATACTTTCAACAGTATTCCAAACCATGTGGATGTTGCGGCGATCCATCTGAAATAAGGGAGGTATCCCAATGAAACTCCATGCGTCGGGCGAGGACTATCTGGAGGCCATATTGGTACTCCAAAAGGAAAAAGGCATGGTACGCTCCGTAGATGTGGCCCGGCACATGGGGGTATCTAAACCAAGCGTGTGTCACGCGGTAGCTACCTTGAAGGCGGGCGGCTTCCTCACCATGGATGGGGACTTCTTCCTCCACCTGACCGATGTGGGCCGCGAGGTGGCCGAGCAGACCTATGAGAAACACTGCTTCTTTACCCGCCTTTTGATGGGGGCAGGTGGCGATCCGAAAACAGCCGAACGGGATGCCTGCCGCATGGAGCATGTGATCAGCCCAGCCAGTTTTCAGAAGCTGGCTGAGCTATATCAGAAGGCCCACCCAAATACAGAGCCAACCGAGAACGAGAGGCGGTTTGATGCGGAAACAGATCCTGCTGATTGATGATGACCTACCCCTTTGCCGTCAGCTCCGGGACGCCCTGCAGGACGATACCACAGAGGTCCGGTATTTTATTGACACAGCGGAGGCATTGGACAGCTTCATGCGGCATCGGTATTGCTTGGTCATCATGGACCCGGCGCTGGAAGATATGGATGGACGGGAACTGCTTCGGACCATGCGCCAGGCCAAGGCGGTCCCGATTCTGGTGCTCACCAATACGCTATCGCTGGAAGACGAAGTTGCCATTCTTTCATCTGGGGCAACGGTCTGTGCGCAGAAGCCAATTGACCTGCACCGCTGTGTTGCCCAGTCCAATGCGCTCATCCGCCTCTATATGGAGTCGGAGCATCCAGAGAAGCAATATTATACTCTGACCTTCGGAACTGACCTGATCATCGACCCACTCCATCGCCAAGTACTCTCGAAAGGCTCCCTGCTGAAACTAACCCGGAAGGAATTCAATATGCTGCACTTTCTGGCCAGCCACCCCGGACAGGTATTTACACGGGAACAGCTCTATACCCGTATCTGGAGATGTGACAGCGATTTTAATGTGGATGAGGCTGTGCGCTCTCACATCAAGTTTCTGCGGAGAAAACTGGCTTCCTCCGGCAAGGAATATATCCAGACCGTCTGGGGAATCGGCTACCGCTTCGCGCCGTAGGAGCGGGATGCAGCATCAAAAATTGCCCTGCGGTAAACAAAAAAGGGAGGATGATTCATTGGCGGGCATACGGATCTGTGCGGGATACTACCGGCGCTATGACGGCAAGGTTGTCTATGTCGTTTCTCTGGCCACGGACTCCGATAACGGAGAGGAAGTGGTCATCTGGATCACCTACCCTTTCGCGGATGTCCCCAGATACTACACCTCCAGCAAAAAGTCCTTTTGCGCTTTTGTGGAGGTGAGCGGGGAGAGGCGGGCCAAGTACAAGCGGCTGACCAACATGAAGATTTCAGAGGCCGCCATCGAGCGGCTGGAGGATGAGGGCTTCCGGGGGCCGGTGCGCAAAATCCGGCCCCGGCAGATGGAGGAAGAATACGACGCCCGGGCGTATCAGCAGGCCGCCACCTACCACGCATACGCCAGGGAGCTCTGCGAGAACTACAGCTTCGATTTGCGCAAGTATCGCTTCTGTGTAAACCAAAAGCGGTATGCTGCCATTACCAAAAGCGATTTCGGCAAATTGAAAGAAGATTTGTGTTTTCTGGACAATGCCCTAAAGACCGTTCTGGCGGACTACCGGGATTACTTTCGGAAACGGTTTGTGGATGGCCTGTCCATTCGCAAGTACGCCGAGGCCCACCGACTCAACCGGGGCAGTGTGGATTACCTGCAGAAGAAGTTCCTCTCCGCCCTCGCCCGGCTGCTGAAGGAGCGGGACGAAGCGGAGGGCAAATGCCGTCTGAGACAAACAGTGAAAAACTGAATCGACACGGCTTCAAGAGGCGCGCCTGCTTTGTCAGCAGGCGCGCCTCCTTTCTGTCAAGAATATGTCAAAAGGATATGTTTTTCCCAATACATAGTGAAGGGGAAAATTAGACGGCAACCGAAAGTATGTCAAACCTATGTTGCACAGCAAGTCTCCTCGGAATAGAAACAAGCAGTAACTGTCGGCAAAACCGCCAAATCAGAACATCTTGGTTTGAGTATACATCCGAATTTTATTTCCTGTGGTTATCAAACGATTCCGTCTTCTGCAATGATAAATTGAGAGGAATTTTTTGAAGGAGGAGGCCAGCATGAAAGAATCTGTCTACAAAAGCTACGACGACCTGCCGTTGTTCCTCAACTCGGCAACGGTGGCAAAGGTGTTGGGCGTATCACCATCGTCAGGCTACGAGCTGATGCACGAACCGGGCTTCCCGGTGCTGCGCATCGGCAACAGGATGGTAGTACCCAAAGAACAGTTCATCCAATGGGTGAATGAGCACACAGGAGGTTGGAAATGAGATTCTGCAGTCATGGGAATTTTTTTGCTTTGCCCAATGAGATTTTTCTCTGGGGGCTGACCGCTGGTGAGTTGGCTGTGTACAGTTTCCTGAGGCGGTGTGAGGGGCGCAAAACACGCCAGTGCTGGCCCAGCATCAAAACCATCGGGAAGGCAGTAAATATGAGTGAGAACACGGTACGCAAATACATCCGGCAACTGGAGGAGCGTGGTATCATCACCACCGAGCCGACTGAGGTTACCATCAAGGCAGGAGAAAAACGCAACGGGAATCTACGCTTTACTCTCCGCCCCATCCAGGAGGTGATGGATGAGTACTATGCCCGCCAGATGGAGGAAATGGAGTTGGCCGCGGAGCGGCAGCGGGTGGCGAAACTCCTGACAGAGCAGGAAAGCCCCGCTTGACCGCCTGTGAGCCGCTGTGCGGGCCTTTAACTGGCGGGGGAGCATCCGTGTCCACAGCTGGATTTCAACGCCGTGTTGGGGCTGTGTGGCGGGAATTGAAAGGGTGAAGGAGTAAGAGGTTTTCACCCCACCAAAGGGTGGATCGAGGGGTCGAAAATAGTGCAGGATAAAGGCTGGGGGTCGCAAGCACCCCCCAGCCGGGCCACACCGCCCTGCAACGCGGGGCGGGACAGCGGTTTGCGGGGTTTTGCCTGCGGGGGTCATAGGTGGTCGGTTTGGCTCACTTTGGGGGTCACAGGTGACCGGAATCAGAGGGTTGCACCCTCAAACCCGTATGAAATCAGGGTTGTAAGGGTGAACCCGCGGGGTTCACTTCGGGGATATCGGTCGGTTTTAGCGCAAATCCAAAAAGTGAATATTCGAACTATTACCCCTTCAAAAATTGCGCCGCAAAACAAAGAGAAAAGCCTCCCGCTGCTACGGGAGGCCAGGCATTTACAGCATATGAAATTCGATTCCTTGATGTTTCGGCGTATCATTTGGGGAGAGTTTCATGACGCGCGCCCAAGTCTTGACCGTCTGTGCTTCCAAGAAACGGACCAAAGCATCCAGAGATTCCTGTTCATCATACTGCTGGAGCGCGTCATAGTATGCCTTTTTATCTTCCTCATAAATGATCATGGGGGGATAGTCGTTGATCATCAGCCAGTAGTTCAATAATGTCCGCCCAACGCGGCCGTTCCCGTCGGCGAAGGGGTGAATATTCTCAAAACGCGCATGGAGATACGTTCCGGCCTTCAGCGGGGCTTTCGGACCTACAGAGTTGACTTCACCGATCAGTTCTGTCAAGTCACCTTCCACTTCTTCCGGGTAGGAGCCGACCTCATGGATGCCAGTCACATAGTCCTGTTTTTTGAATGTCCCGGGCCTCTCTCCATTGACCAGATAACGGCGCTCATCGTAAGTCCCCTCCGTCAGCGCGCGATGGATCTCCAGGATCAGTGGGATGGAAAGCGGCTCCTTGACAGGAATCTTCTCCCGGAGGAAGTCATAGCAGACCTTCTGATTTTGAAGTTCAAACAGCGTGCGGGGATCGCCGGTATAGCCGACCACCCGGCCGTTCTCAAAAATCTCCCGGGTGTCGTGGTAAGAAATCGCTGCGTTTTCGATCTTCCCGGAGTTGTACGCGAAGAGGATGCGGAAGTTGTCCAGGCGCAGGTCCAAGTCTTCGCCTGAACGGACAGCCCATATTTGCCACTGTTTTTTCACCTGATCGTATAGATCCATGCGGCCACCTCCGATACTTTATGAAGACAGTATACCATATATTTTGGTTTATCACAGAAAAATTTTTGATTGATCGCCACTGTGTTCGCTACCCCAAATGATAACTTTTTGATAACAGTTCGCTGTGCCCCTGGATAGGTCTCTCTTTCTGCGGTATGTTGTGTTGCTGAACAGGAGGTGTATCATCGTGGCAAAGCGCAGGCCATCTGGCGACGGCATGGTTCGGAAGAAGGAAGACGGCCGTTGGGAGGGCAGGATTGTAGTGGGCCACAAGCAAAGCGGCGAACCCATCTTTCGCTATGTCTACGGCCGCACGCAGAAGGAGTTGCTGAGCAAACTCCACCAGAGCATCGAAACCTATCAGGATGTAGAGCTGACCGAGGACAGCCGCATAACATTGGGAGAGTGGCTGGACCGCTGGCTGGATGAATACAAAACAGGAACGATCCGCCCCAGCACCATGTACGGCTACCGGCAGTATGCCAGACTTTACATCAAGCCCATCCTGGGAGACAAGGTGATCTCCCGCATCACCTCGACGGACATCCAGCGGATGTACACAAAACTGAAACGGGAGGGTCGCATTCATGAGCATCCGGAATACGGGTATCAACTCTCAGACGCCATGCTCTCCCGTATCCACGCCATGCTCCACCACGCTATGAAAGACGCGGTGGGCGCACACCTGATCGCCAAGAATCCCACCGAAGGCACAGTGGTCCCCAAGCCCAATTACCGTCCAAAGCAGATCCTGAACGAGGAACAGTTGGACACTTTCATGGCCGCAATCGAGCAGGATGAAGTGTGGCGGGACTTCTTCTTCACCGAACTGACCACTGGCTTGCGCCGGGGCGAGATCTGCGGCCTTCGATGGGAGGACTTCGACGAGGCGGAGGGAACCCTCAAAGTCAACCGCTCCGTCAGCACCCGCAAGGCAGGCAGCCTGGAGGTCGGAGAAACCAAAACCAACAAGGGCAGACGCACTATATCCCTGCCGGACAGTACAGCCCAGCGTCTGCGCGAGCGGAAGAAAACCGCCATCAGTGATTGGATATTCCCCAATCCCCTACACCCGGAGGAGCCGGTCAATCCCGGTTATGCCTACAATCGGATGAAAACGGTCCTGAAAAATACCGGTCTACCAAGTATCAGGTTCCATGATTTAAGGCATACCTTCGCCACCCACGCCCTCGCTGGAGGTGTGGATGCCAAGACCCTCTCGGGTATCTTGGGCCACACCAACGCCAGCTTCACCCTGGACACCTACACCCATGTGACCGGGGATATGCAGAAACAGGCGGCGAATACCGTATGTGACTTTATGACAGACCTGTTGGGAGAGGAGTGGAAACCGTGGCAAGAAAACGAAAGAACGGCGAAGGAACTGTAAGACTTCGCAAGGATGGTCGTTGGGAGGGCCGGGTGGTCATCGGCTACGATGAAAAGGGCCTCCCCAAAACCAAGAATGTCCTGGCCAAGACAAAAGGCGAATGTATAGAGAAACTGAAGCAGTTACAAGAACAGTACGCTCCACCCAAGTCGGACAAAATCAAGCCCGAAATGCCCTTCGGAGATTGGATAGACTTCTGGTATCAGAACTACTCCAAGCCGAAACTCCGGGCTACCACCCGTGCAGGATATGAAAACAGGATCTACCTGCATATCATCCCGGAACTGGGTGACATCCCTCTGAATCAACTGACACAGAACGACCTGCAGCAGTTCTACGCCCGACTGAAAAAGAACGGGCGGCTCCTCCATGCGGAGCACTACAGCGAAAGCCTGTCTGACACTATGGTCCGTGGATGCCACGCCAACTGCCGGTCCGCGCTGGAGAAGGCAGTGCAGGAGGGGCTGATCCGCATGAACCCCGCCGTCGGATGCAAGCTGCCGCCCAAGAAAGCACGGGAGATGCAGGTGCTGACCCGTGAGGAGATCCAGCGGTTTTTGATTCAAGCCAAGGCGGAGGGATACTTTGAACTGTTCCTGCTGGAACTGACCACCGGCCTGCGGCGGGGCGAACTACTGGCCCTCCAGTGGGATGACCTAAACCTGGAAACCGGGGAACTGAAGATCACCAAGCAGGTCTATCGGACAAAGGAGGACGGACTCCTGATCTCTCAGCCCAAGACGAAGTCCTCCATCCGCACAGTCAGCCTGCCCCAACCGCTTCTGGCCATCCTGAAAGAGTACAGGGAGGGCATAAATTCCCGGTGGATGTTCCCTTCGCCGCTCAAGGAGGACTCGCCACTGGACCCAGCCTACATCAGAACACGGCTACACCTCATCCTGGAACACGCCCAGTGCAAGCAAATTAGGTTCCATGATTTGCGACATACCTTTGCAACCATGGCACTGGGCAGCGGGATGGATGTGAAGACCCTCTCTGCCATGCCGGGCCATGTTTCGGCGGCCACCACGCTGGACATCTACACCCACATCACAAATCCCATGCGGTCTGAGGCAGCGGCCAAAATCGACCAGAAAATAGGGAAAGCGGCTCCGCAGGAATTACCTGCGGAGCCGCAAGAGAAGCGGACGACGACCACATTCCAGCCCTATGCAGGAAGGAAACGGAAGCCCGGCACCGGCTGTATCACCCAGATCAGCGAAAACTGCTGGGAGGGACGCTACTCCCCAATGTGGCCGGACGGCAAAAAGCACTCCCGTAATGTGTACGCTAAAACACGGGAGGAGTGTGAGGCGCTCCTGCCTGGGCTAATCGAACAGATGAAGGCGGAGATCAAGGCCATCAAGGAGAGCAGAAACCTGGATGCTATTCCGGACGGGATCAGTGAGAAGAAGAAAGTCATCGCCGCCTATATGCGGGAGCATCCGGAGGTTACCAGCAAGAGCGCCATCGCCAAGGCGGTGGGGACAGACAGGAACACGGTACGGAAATATTATGACGAGATTCGTAGTGAGTTGGGGCTGAAATAAACTCAGAAATTGCGGCGCATAAACAAAGATACCCCCTCTGGAGTTCGCTCCAGAGGGGGTTTGGTCGGAATGTAATGATAGGACTTGGAAAAATCCAGTCATATCAATGATTTGGAAGCAGCAGGCAAAAGGTTTTTATCCTATCAAATGCGATAGTCAGAAAGATCATCCGGCTTTTCGGCAAATGATTTTGTCTGATCGACTTCTTTTCCAAATTGCACCTTAATGCGCTCGTTCACATGTGCATCAAGGATTTTTACTACTTTCACATCTTCTTCTCTGACAGGAATTGTAGCAATATCATTCTTTTCACCGCACTGAGGAAAATTAACCAACCAATATCCGTTGATGTTTTCTGGTTCAGTGATCCACCCTTGCATGCCTTTATGAACACCATCTCTTGCGTACATTTCTTTTTCGACGATAACTTCTACATGATCCATGTATGTCATATTATTTACCTCTGTATGGTGTATTCAGTTTTATCTGTCCGTTGGGTTTCACCATCTAACCTGTGACAAAAGAAATATCGCCGAAGCCATTTTTCCTTGGAATAGTTACTCTGATATTGATTCTTTGTCCAAACATATTTAGCTTTCCAAGCTCATATTGCCCAGAGAGATATCTTTCCCTCCCTTGCCGTTCTATCTCTGCTTGCAGCCATCTTGCATCGTCAACAGTATATCCCCATTCTTTGAAGAGTTTTTCTTTATTGTGTGTCTGCAGACCGGTTGTGTTAAATAAATAGGGATCAAATTTACCATAATCGCTGTATACTGAAACATTACCAAACACTACAGCGTACGGAATAAGATCCAGTGTGCAATGGCAAAAAGGATGATGCGGACAAGGCGGGGCTTTTTCTTCCTGAAACCAACAGCCATCCAGCCTCAAACATTCCTCGCAGTGCGTTTTGCCCTCTGAATGGTGCGTCCATTGGACCCAGTTTGGCTACTCTGCCGTTTTCTGCGGCAGCAGCTTTCCTGTATGTCGTTTGTAGTATATCATATTTCCACCTATCATGTAAAATCAGACTTCTACATATAGGCAGCAAAAAGAAAAAAGTAGTACATTTCTGTACCACTTTCAAAACTAATTTGCAAATTATTAAAAAATGGGTGGGCCCTTATAGGACTCACCCATGGTCGGAGTGGAATTATAGGATTCCACGAAATTACGAACAACAAAAATGGTATTCGGGTCGTTGGCAATCAGTATTACACAATATTAGTATTAATCGGTTTCGTCGTCAATTTGAAAAAGTGCCGTAATATCAATAATATTATTTGCCGGAGGCTTAATGTTAAGTGGTACTGCGGCACGAGTAAGGTTTTCTACAGTTTGACTGGCTTTTTCTTGGGCCTGTTTTTTCAGTTCTTCTAATTCAAAACGACTGCGTTCTGCATCCACTTTGGCTTTTTCTGCTTCGGCTTCTGCTTTATCAGCTTCAGCTACTTTAATCCGCCTTGTTTCTTTTCTGTAAAGAAAATCAGCCACGAGGTCTTTGATTTTTTCTATAGAGGACGGAAATTCAATTCCAGCGGCTTTTCCTCCAAACAGAATAAAATATCCTAATAAGATGGGGACGAGGTGGTCTTTCAAGAAAACAAGAATATCTTGTCCGAAGTTTGTGAGGAAGAAAACTACATCGCCTTCAGAGTTTAAATTATATTTTCCGGTTAATTCACGCCGATCATCTGAGATTAAGTCCGCCATGGATAAGGTGAACAGTGAAAAATCAAAGGGGTTAATATCTCTGGGCTGTCTAATATGATACTTGATGATTAAGCGGTTAGAGTAGACGGACAAATCATAACAGCAGCTTAAGATAGCGTCAGCATACTCGTTTAGAGAGCTCAAGCTGTGACGGTTGGAAACCAGGCATTTGTAGACCATGGGAGGTGCAGAGCTCAAATCAACTTTTGATATGATAGAAATATGCCGCCGCTTTTTATATGGGCAATTCAGCCCTAAGTACGTTCCTGTTTCGATTTGGGTATGGATCTCTAACTCTTTTTCTGCTGTTGCGGTGTCCAAATCAACCTCAAAGTAATCACCAATGGTAGCAAATGCGATTTCAGATCTTCCGACGATCATCGCAATGTCGCCAGACTTTATCTCCTCTATAAAACGACGGCATTTATTAAGGGCAGTTCCGGGCATTTTATCCGGATAGTTACTGTCCTTAAGGATTTGCTTATAGTAATCGTCATCATGGCTACCCGATAAAACCGCCTCGGTTAGAGGGTTCCACCCAATAGCAATATATCCCCCAGCAACATATTCGTTGTAAAAAACGCCTTGCTTGGAGCGCACCATCCAAAAATTAGTTGTGTCCGAAATTTGAGGAATTGAACTTGATACTGTTTCAACAGCAGAAATAATATCATCCAAAGTATTAATCATGGTTGCACCCCACTATCTTGAATGTGTTCTATGGTCTGGTATACATATATTACCCCAACAATATACATTTTTCAACTAATTTACCGTTTTGTATTGGCTTTACAACAGTGTTCTATTCGCCAAGATATACGATTTAACTTCGGGACAAATTGGTGTGCACCCCGTCAAGTAGACAGCGAAATAATTTACATTTTACGCATGAAAA
>OKQJ01000251.1_pt1 | contig 19360 bp, 18 predicted proteins | sample 1614171 | NCBI WGS metagenome assembly OKQJ01 (sample SAMN04436911, study PRJEB24849) | human gut metagenome | biome: human gut; feature: NICU; material: stool | host: Homo sapiens | place: USA: Saint Louis, MO | collected 2012-05-30 | reverse complement strand
AAATACCCCACAGCCCCGAAAAAGAGCCAGTCAGTTGCTTAACTGACTGGCATTACAGCCTCCGGGCTGGCATTTTTTATGGTTGAGTTACCAGCGGCCGGATGCGCCGCCACCTCCAGAAGAACCGCCCCCGCCGCTAAATCCGCCGCTATCTGAGCCTCCAGCGGAACCGCTGTTGTCTGAATGATAACTTCTACCAGATGCTCTTTTCTGAAGTACACATAAACAGGTAAAGACCATAAATATGGTGAAAGTAAAAAAGAAGGAAAATACAGCAATGGAAAAAATTTTATCGGAGAACAGGAATAAATCTAAAAGATAGATTGCTGAAATACAGACTCCACTTTTACATGCGCGACAAAAATTACTGCCTTGATGAAAAAACCAGAAAGGGAAGAACATCACTGCAAATACCCAAAAAATAGCAAAGTAATAATGATCACTGGAAGACGCTGATTCACTTTCTGAAGGATTAGTCGGATATTGGTGTTGTGAAGTGAGTTGGTTATTCAAAGCGTTTATAGCTAGCTCTAATCCCTTAGCTAATTTTTGTTGTTTAAATGCGGGTATCATGTTGCTACGGATGATATCTCCAGCCAGAGCATCGGTTACCTTTTCTTCCAGCCCATAACCTACCTGGATGCGGACAGTGCGATCCGACCAGGCAACAACGATCAGTATCCCATCATTACGTTTGGCATCTCCTAAACGCCAATTGTCAAAAACTCTTGTAGCATATTGTTCAATTGTCTCGTCTTTGGTTGTGGGAACAATTAATACGGCAATTTGCACTTGGGTATTATTGAAAATAGATTCTAACTTGTGCGTCAGTTCTTTCTTTTCTTGTGAGTTTAAGCTACTCGTAAGATCCGTAACTTGTTGCTGTAATTGTGGGACAATAGTTGGTTGGGCTGCAACAAAGGAACATACGAAAGTGAACATTAGTATGAAATAGCGCATTATAAATTTCTCATTAAATCTGGATAAATAAATTGACGGCGGCATCGGTAATTTTATATTCGTTATCATTAAAAACTAATACAGAAAAAATAAATATAATTTTGGTGAATGTTTTGACATGATTAAATCCATTTTCTTTATTTTCTTCTGACATAATACGTTACTCCCTTTAATTATTAACGATATGTTTCGCATTTTTCTTTAAACCTGCCTGTAACAGAATGTTAATAAGACATGATTGTTGTGGCAGGATCTGCAATAATTAACAATTATCCACTTCACAGAGAATGCTATGCAGTACCCGATTAACGAGATGTTCCAGACCCTGCAAGGTGAGGGTTACTTTACCGGCGTTCCCGCCATTTTTATTCGTTTACAGGGATGCCCGGTTGGCTGTGCCTGGTGCGACACCAAACACACCTGGGAAAAGCTTGAGGATCGGGAAGTCTCCCTTTTCAGCATTCTGGCGAAGACCAAAGAGAGTGATAAGTGGGGGGCTGCGAGCAGTGAAGATTTGCTGGCTGTCATTGGTCGCCAGGGATACACCGCGTGGCATGTGGTGATTACGGGTGGTGAGCCTTGCATTCATGATTTGCTGCCACTGACTGATCTGCTCGAAAAGAACGGTTTTAGCTGCCAGATCGAAACCAGTGGTACTCATGAGGTACGCTGCACACCGAATACCTGGGTTACCGTATCGCCAAAGCTGAACATGCGCGGCGGCTATGAAGTGTTGTCACAGGCACTGGAGCGAGCCAACGAAATCAAGCATCCAGTGGGGCGCGTACGCGATATTGAAGCACTGGATGAACTACTGGCAACGCTGACCGATGATAAACCGCGAGTCATTGCACTGCAGCCGATTAGCCAAAAGGATGATGCCACACGTTTGTGCATTGAAACCTGCATTGCGCGTAATTGGCGTTTGTCGATGCAAACACATAAATATCTAAATATTGCCTGATTAAACATTTATAAGCGTTATAAATGGGTGGAACCTGTAAAGACTTCTACTCATTTATATTGTTTGTCGCCTCTGAAAACTCCTCCATTTTACCCATCCAGGGCTAATCATTAGCATTCTCTACAAATTCTGTGGCATTAATTTTTCGCTGGAGTGAAAATTATTGCGGTAAAGTTTGGTAGATTTTAGTTTGTATAGAGTTATTTTAAATATTTACCTTTTTAATCAATGGATTAAGTGCTCTTTAACATAATGGATGTGTTGTTTGTGTGATACTATAAAGTTGGTAGATTGTGACTGGCTTAAAAAATCATTAATTAATAATAGGTTATGTTTAGAGTGTTCCCCGCGCCAGCGGGGATAAACCGGCAAAAACCGGGCAATCGCAAAAAGGCGTAATGTGTTCCCCGCGCCAGCGGGGATAAACCTGTGTTTGCGGCATTAACGCTCACCAGCATTTCGTGTTCCCCGCGCCAGCGGGGATAAACCGACGTGGTCATGGGTGCTGCTGTTGCAGAGCCAGTGTTCCCCGCGCCAGCGGGGATAAACCGAGCAGATACACGGCTTTGTATTCCGTGCGCCCGTGTTCCCCGCGCCAGCGGGGATAAACCGAATAGCAATAGTCCATAGATTTGCGAAAACAGGTGTTCCCCGCGCCAGCGGGGATAAACCGGAGCCTGACGAGACTACTGAGGCCGTTCTGTCGAGTTCCCCGCGCCAGCGGGGATAAACCACCATATAACCCGTTATCTCTTTCTCAAGTTTTTATATTAGCAGTACTTGTAATAAGCAACATATCCACGTAACACCTCATGTTCAAAATAGTTCTCCATGCCAGAGAGGTTCACAATTATCGATACAAAAAATTAAATTTAATCAAAGTGTTATTTGTATGATTCTTAAATCGTTAAGAATCTATTATTTTTTTAATATTGAATTAATGCCTGTTAATTTTTTCTTTAGAATAACAGTATATTTTTTAAGCTTGTTATTCATTGGTTAAGTAATAAATCTGGAAGTTTGTCTTTGTTTTGAGGCTAATGAGTGGTTTTACATAACCGCCTCTATACGCTGTTGATGAATAGTTCTTATGAATAAAGATATCCAGTTCATACTTTAAGTGAAAATTGATAAAGTGCGATTCGTATTGTCTTTTATTCTAAAGACATCGAGTGTAGTTAATATTCCTTGTAAAAACAGGGATAAACCGAACTAGTTAAAGTTTTTATTATGTTCCCTGCATCAGCGGGGATAAACCGGACTTGTTATCATTTTTTAAGTTGTCGAACTTATGTTCCCCGCGTCAGCGGGGATAACCATTCAGGTATGTTCAGGCCGGGCAGTTTCCCGCCCGGCCTTCCTCACTTACGCATTCGACCAGCTCTGGATCGAATCCACATTCCCCAATTCCCCATGCATCACTTCATACGATTTTTTCAGGATCACATCAGTATGTTTGGTTAGGTCTTTGAAAATGCCTTTATTCATCGCGTCGTAGCGTTTGGCATTGCTCTCAATCGGTATAAAGATATCTTTCACGCGAACCATGTTATCGACAGCCGTTGCGTAATCCGGGTATAGCCCCAGACCTACCGCTGTATTAATCGCTGCCCCCAGGCTTGCACAACCGTTAATGGCGTTACGTCGTGCCGGAAGGTTGAACACGTCGGCAAAAATCTGCATAAACAGATCGCTGTTCGAACCGCCGCCAGTAATGATCACATGCTTCGCAAAGTGATTCATTTCATTACACATATTGTCGTAATTGTTCTTCAGCGTCAGCGCCACGCTTTCCAGTATCGAACGATATATCCATGCGTAATCCATGCTGGAATCAAAGCCGATCATAATCCCGCGTTTGTACGGTTCCCACGGATTGGTCAGCCAGTCCAGCACCGTCATCAGACCATTACAGCCTGGCGGCACACAAGAAGCTTTTTTGTTGAGTAAATCTTCCGGTGAAAGATCCTGCGCCCTGGCATCCTGAATTAACGACTCGCCTAGCATGTCGCGCAGCCAGCTCACCGTCCACATGCCTTTGCGAATACCGTAACCTTCATACAGCAATGTTTGCGGAATAGAAGACATAATCGGCCAGTACGCTACTGGATCTTTCGGCAGTGCTTTGCCGTTCATCATCAATGCGATGTAAGTGCCAAGAGAAATTACCGCCGTTTCATCATCCAGTAATCCAGAGCTTCTACCGGTTTATCACTGGTTGTACAAACAACCGGCAGTCCTGCCGGGAAATGTGTCGCCAGTGCGGCTTGTGGTGTGATATGTCCGAGGACGGTGCCAGGCATTTGCACATCAAACAGCATATGACGGGGGATATTAAACTTATCCATTACCGCAGCATCTTCGCTCCATGCCCAGCTCTTATAATCCACCGGCCACTGACCAAAATAGTTGGCGATATTGTCTTTAAACTCGCCGGTTAAGCGATGCGTCAGATAACCCGAAAAAGAGGTGACATATGCCACGTCAGGGTTAGTGTGTTCGTAAGGGCGTGTAACGCGTGCATCCTGCCAGCTAATCAACGGCGCAGCAGGCGTGCCATCGGCTTTCAATAACGCACGGCAGCAACGGATGGATCCCAGACCAATACCGACAATATCTTCTTTATTCCCGGCAAACTGACTCATCAAATCGTGACCGGCAAAACATAATGATGCCCATAAATCGTCGTCAGGATGTTCTGCAGTATCGGCATCTGGCGTGTGCATCGGCTGTAATAAGCCTTTGCCTTCGCAAACCACGTTACCTTCCAGATCGTACATCACCACTTTTGTGCTCTGACTTCCGCCATCAATCCCTATGATGTATTTTTTCGACATGATTTTTCTCCTGTAATTTTCCTGGCTTACTTGCTGCTAGCCATTGCGGGGGCGCTATCAGCAGTACGAATTTTTTGGAACAGCAAAAAGGTAAAGACAATCACCATGCCAAGCGCCGCCATGCCCATCAGCCACATATTGCGGTAGGCTTCTGCAGCGGGCAGGGTGTCTTGCCAGTGGCCGATAATTGGGTAAACGAAGACATCCGGCAGGAATCCAATCACCGAACAAATACCTACCGTGGTGCCCATAATGTAAGACGGTGTTCTCGCTTCGCCAGGGCAGGCCCAGTACAGCCCGCGTGAGGCGTAACAGGTGAATCCCAGCAGTAAAATCAGGCCAATCCCCATCGCGACCGATTGCGGGTTAGAGTTCGTGACGAGCAGGGCAGTTAACGTCAGCAGGCCGAGTACGGAAAGGATTTGGATCACGCGGGTAGGGGATTTCACTTTGCTGTAGGTGGTGATTATGCCGCCAAGTGGGCCGCACAGCGCGCGGAATATTTTGTTGATCACAATCCCCATGTAGCTCGCCGCCACCAGCGACATGCCATACGCCGTTCATCATAACATCAGACTGATAATGCCCATACATTTCGGTCAGATAGTTGGTGGAGTAACTCAGAATGGCGTAGATGGTGAAGACGCCAAAAATCACCATGCTGCAATACCAGGTGGTGCTGATACGCAAAACGGCCAGGATGTCGCTAAGCTGGAATGACTGTTTTTCTTCGTTATTGGCACTGCGCAGGTTGTTGTTATCGCTAACAAAAAACCAGCACAGAATCCCCAACAAGATGTAAACCACACTATAGATGATAATGACCGTTTTCAGGCTGGTGCTGTCATCCGGTGCAAAGCGAGAAAAGACCCACATGGTAAACACCGCCAGCGACATTACACCGACGCCGCGCAGCCCTTCCATCCAGCCCATAATTTTCCCTTGCTCGCTATGATCGCCAAGCAACGATGCAGCTTTAATCGACACCGACCACAGCATTAAAATCGTCGTTATCGCAAAGGCGATCTGAATACAGAGCATTACCCACAGCGGTGGATACGTTGCCATTAACAGACCCAGTAATCCGGTAATGATCATCGCGGAAGTAATCATTTTGCGGTGTGAAAATTTATCGGCAATAACGCCGCTGGGGGCATAAAGAATAATGGCCGCAATACCAAAGGTACTCATTATTAAACCTATCTCGGTATTGCTGAATCCCATAAATTTCGCCATGGGAATTTGATAAATATAACGTAAATAAGCCAGGTCGAAACTAACGCCGCCGCTAAAACTAATTATCGCGAGGGTTATCCAACGGCGATATGAGTTGTGTTGCATATCGTATTCCCATTTGTAATAGACAAAAAAAAGAGAAAAGTAAGCCGCCCTTTCAGGTGGATTACTTTTCTCAGGTCTCTAGTAATTGAAATAATAAATAACATGGAAAGCAGAGGTGTTGTGTGAGAGTAATCACGCTTCTGCTTTTTAAAATTATTTGACAATACGAATATCACACTGTGATTACGATCACATTAGCAGTTATGCCCTTATGCTAAAAATTATCTCCAGTTACCAGAGATAATGAGAAAGGTAACTTCCCTCTCGCGGGGGAAGTTACCTTTCTTTTTTTTTGCCTTACGGAAATTGGAGCTAACTATGTCAATCGAATCTCTCAATGCGTTCTCAATGGATTTTTTCTCCCTGAAAGGTAAAACCGCAATTGTTACCGGTGGGAATAGCGGTTTAGGCCAGGCATTTGCCATGGCGTTGGCCAAAGCTGGCGCAAATATCTTTATTCCTAGTTTCGTCAAAGATAACGGCGAAACAAAGGAAATGATTGAAAAACAGGGTGTTGAGGTGGACTTCATGCAGGTGGATATCACCGCAGAAGGCGCGCCGCAGAAGATTATCGCTGCTTGCTGTGAGCGTTTCGGTACAGTTGATATTCTGGTTAACAATGCCGGTATTTGTAAGCTGAATAAGGTGCTGGACTTCGGTCGTGCCGACTGGGATCCGATGATTGATGTGAACCTGACCGCCGCATTCGAGTTAAGCTATGAAGCTGCAAAAATTATGATCCCGCAGAAAAGCGGCAAAATTATTAATATCTGTTCATTGTTCTCTTACTTAGGTGGACAATGGTCACCTGCATATTCTGCCACTAAACATGCTCTTGCCGGGTTCACCAAAGCTTATTGTGATGAACTAGGTCAATATAATATTCAGGTAAATGGTATCGCCCCTGGCTATTATGCAACAGATATTACGCTGGCGACACGCAGTAATCCAGAAACCAATCAGCGCGTTCTTGATCATATTCCGGCAAACCGTTGGGGCGATACTCAGGATTTAATGGGCGCAGCCGTATTCCTCGCAAGTCCGGCATCGAATTATGTCAACGGGCATTTATTAGTGGTTGATGGCGGTTATTTAGTGCGCTAACCCATAACGGTGGTTTCTGTTTTCTCTTATTAATGATTATTCCATTTTTATTATCAGGAAGGAATTACTATGTCTTTATCTCGCGCAGCGATTGTCGACCAGCTAAAGGAAATTGTTGGTGCAGATCGCGTAATTACCGATGAAACAGTATTAAAGAAAAACAGTATTGACCGTTTTCGTAAATTTCCGGATATTCATGGCATTTATACTTTGCCGATTCCGGCAGCGGTCGTAATGAATGCGCACAAAATTAACGGTGTGCCGCGTACCGGTGCTTCCGCCACCGAAGGTGGGCTGGAAACTGTTGTAGAAAACTCGGTGGTGCTCGACGGCTCCGCCATGAATCAAATCATTAATATTGATATTGAGAATATGCAGGCGACGGCGCAATGTGGTGTTCCGCTGGAAGTGCTGGAAAACGCGTTGCGTGAAAAAGGTTACACCACGGGGCATTCTCCGCAGTCAAAGCCGCTGGCGCAGATGGGCGGCCTGGTAGCAACCCGAAGTATCGGGCAGTTCTCCACACTCTACGGCGCAATCGAAGATATGGTCGTTGGTCTGGAAGCAGTATTGGCTGATGGCACCGTCACACGCATTAAAAACGTGCCACGCCGCGCGGCTGGCCCGGACATTCGTCACATCATCATCGGCAACGAAGGTGCATTGTGCTATATCACTGAAGTAACAGTGAAAATCTTTAAATTCACCCCGGAAAACAACCTCTTCTACGGCTATATCCTGGAAGACATGAAAACCGGCTTCAACATCCTGCGTGAAATCATGGTGGAAGGGTATCGTCCGTCAATCGCTCGTTTGTATGACGCTGAAGATGGCGCCCAACACTTCACCCATTTTGCCGACGGAAAATGCGTGCTGATCTTTATGGCTGAAGGTAACCCTCGCATTGCGAAGGTGACGGGCGAAGGGATTGCGGAAATCGTTGCCCGCTACCCGCAATGCCAGCGCGTGGACAGCAAGCTGATCGAAACCTGGTTTAACAACCTGAACTGGGGACCGGATAAAGTGGCTGCCGAACGTGTGCAGATCCTCAAAACCGGCAACATGGGCTTTACCACCGAAGTATCCGGCTGCTGGAGCTGCATCCACGAAATCTACGAAAGCGTTATTAACCGTATTCGTACTGAGTTCCCGCACGCCGACGACATCACCATGCTGGGCGGTCATTCCTCTCATAGCTATCAGAACGGCACCAACATGTACTTCGTCTACGATTACAACGTCGTTGACTGTAAGCCGGAAGAGGAAATCGACAAGTACCACAATCCGCTCAACAAGATCATCTGTGAAGAAACCATTCGCCTCGGCGGTTCGATGGTGCACCACCACGGTATCGGTAAACATCGCGTTCACTGGAGCAAACTGGAACACGGCAGCGCGTGGGCGTTGCTGGAAGGGCTGAAAAAGCAGTTCGATCCTAATGGCATTATGAATACGGGTACTATCTATCCGATTGAAAAATAATGTGTCAGGCAGCGTTCCGCGATGACGGGGCGTTGCCTTTTCGGCTTCTCAGGCGAGAAGCCGTTCTTATTACCGGACAATGAAGGGGTAAAGATGAACACTTCACCGGTGCGAATGGATGATTTACCGCTTAACCGTTTTCACTGCCGCATTGCTGCGCTCACTTTCGGCGCGCACCTGACCGACGGTTATGTTCTCGGCGTCATTGGTTACGCCATTATTCAGCTTACGCCCGCCATGCAACTGACGCCGTTTATGGCGGGAATGATCGGCGGCTCGGCGCTCCTTGGTTTGTTCCTTGGCAGCCTGGTTCTTGGGTGGATCTCCGACCATATTGGTCGGCAAAAAATCTTCACCTTCAGCTTTTTGCTGATTACGCTTGCTTCGTTTTTACAATTTTTTGCCACCACGCCAGAGCATCTTATTGGACTGCGCATTTTGATTGGCATTGGTCTGGGAGGCGATTATTCAGTAGGTCACACCTTGCTGGCTGAATTTTCCCCGCGCCGCCATCGCGGTATTTTGCTGGGCGCATTCAGCGTGGTGTGGACCGTAGGCTATGTGCTGGCAAGTATTGCCGGACATCACTTTATTTCCGAAAACCCGGAGGCCTGGCGCTGGCTACTGGCATCGGCAGCTCTGCCCGCGTTGTTGATTACGTTATTACGCTGGGGAACGCCAGAATCACCACGCTGGCTACTGCGCCAGGGGCGTTTTGCAGAAGCTCACGCTATCGTGCATCGCTATTTTGGTCCCCATGTTTTACTGGGCGATGAAGTGGTAACGGCGACCCATAAACACATCAAAACCTTGTTCTCTTCGCGTTACTGGCGGCGCACGGCGTTTAACAGCGTCTTCTTTGTCTGCCTCGTAATCCCATGGTTTGTGATTTATACCTGGCTGCCAACTATCGCCCAGACTATTGGTCTGGAAGATGCGCTGACTGCCAGCCTGATGCTTAATGCGTTGTTAATTGTGGGCGCGCTGCTGGGATTAGTTCTGACGCACCTGCTGGCACATCGCAAATTTTTGCTGGGAAGTTTTTTGCTGCTGGCGGCAACGCTGGTAGTCATGGCCTGTTTGCCTTCCGGCAGTTCATTAACGCTGCTGCTTTTTGTTCTCTTCAGCACCACCATTTCGGCAGTCAGTAATCTGGTGGGCATTTTGCCTGCGGAAAGTTTTCCTACTGACATTCGCTCGCTGGGCGTCGGTTTTGCCACTGCCATGAGTCGACTTGGCGCGGCGGTAAGTACTGGCCTGCTGCCGTGGGTGCTGGCGCAGTGGGGAATGCAAGTCACCTTATTGCTCCTGGCGACAGTGTTGTTGGTTGGTTTTGTTGTGACCTGGCTATGGGCACCAGAAACTAAAGCCCTCCCGCTGGTGGCGGCGGGAAATGTAGGAGGTGCGAATGAACATTCTGTTAGCGTTTAAAGCCGAACCGGATGCCGGAATGCTGGCGGAAAAAGAGTGGCAGGCGGCGGCTCAGGGTAAAAGCGGACCGGATATTTCGCTACTGCGAAGTTTACTCGGTGCTGATGAACAGGCCGCTGCCGCGCTGCTGTTGGCGCAGAGAAAAAACGGTACGCCGATGTCTTTAACCGCGTTGAGCATGGGGGATGAACGGGCATTGCACTGGCTGCGCTATCTCATGGCTCTTGGGTTTGAGGAAGCTGTATTGCTGGAGACGGCGGCAGATCTGCGCTTTGCGCCGGAATTTGTCGCTCGCCATATTGCCGAATGGCAGCATCAGAATCCGCTGGATCTGATAATTACCGGCTGCCAAAGCAGCGAAGGGCAGAATGGGCAAACGCCATTTTTGCTGGCGGAAATGCTGGGCTGGCCCTGCTTCACCCAGGTGGAGCGTTTCACTCTCGACGCGCTGTTTATCACCCTCGAACAGCGTACTGAACATGGGTTGCGTTGTTGCCGGGTTCGCTTGCCTGCGGTGATTGCCGTGCGTCAGTGCGGTGAAGTGGCCTTGCCAGTACCGGGAATGCGCCAGCGAATGGCTGCGGGGAAAGCAGAAATTATCCGTAAAACTGTTGCTGCCGAAATGCCAGCGATGCAGTGTCTGCAACTGGCAAGAGCAGAGCAACGACGCGGAGCGACGCTGATTGATGGGCAAACGGTAGCAGAAAAAGCTCAAAAGCTATGGCAGGACTATTTACGCCAAAGGATGCAGCCATGAATATCGCAATTGTGACAATAAATCAGGAGAATGCCGCAATAGCAAGCTGGCTGGCGGCGCAGGATTTCAGCGGTTGTACCCTGGCGCACTGGCAGATTGAACCTCAGCCTGTAGTGGCGGAACAGGTGCTGGATGCGTTGGTGGAACAGTGGCAGCGAACGCCTGCGGACGTTGTTCTCTTTCCGCCGGGAACGTTTGGCGATGAACTGTCGACCCGGCTGGCCTGGCGTTTACATGGTGCAAGCATCTGCCAGGTGACTTCGTTAGATATTCCAACCGTAAGCGTGCGCAAATCCCACTGGGGAAATGCGCTAACGGCGACGCTGCAAACAGAAAAACGCCCGCTATGCCTTTCCCTGGCGCGTCAGGCGGGAGCAGCGAAAAACGCCACGTTGCCCTCTGGAATGCAACAACTGAACATTGTCCCGGGTGCGCTTCCGGACTGGCTGGTTAGCACAGAGGATCTGAAAAATGTTACCCGCGACCCATTAGCTGAGGCCAGACGGGTGCTGGTGGTGGGGCAGGGCGGAGAGGCAGATAACCAGGAAATCGCTATGCTGGCAGAAAAGCTGGGAGCCGAAGTGGGCTACAGTCGGGCGCGAGTGATGAACGGTGGCGTTGATGCTGAAAAAGTGATTGGTATTTCCGGACATCTGCTGGCACCTGAGGTGTGTATTGTTGTTGGCGCTTCTGGCGCAGCAGCGTTAATGGCGGGCGTACGCAATAGCAAGTTTGTGGTGGCGATTAATCATGACGCCAGCGCTGCGGTATTTTCACAGGCAGATGTTGGCGTGGTTGATGACTGGAAAGTGGTGCTGGAGGCACTGGTGACAAACATTCACGCAGATTGCCAATAACGTGTTGCCGGATGATCCTGCCTACGGTTCTGGCCTGGGGACTTGTAGGCCTGATAAGACGCGTCAAGCGTCGCATCAGGCGCTGAATGTCGGATGTGGCGTGCGGCCTACAAATCAAACCAAATTCAATTGGTTACGATTATCCCGTCAAAGTAATTTTTTCGCTAACGTCCAGACCCCGGTATTCGTGGTGGAAAGCGCCACGACACCCGCGTTAATCGCATTACGCGCATCTTCTTCATCGCACACCAGCCCACCGGCAATCAGCGGTTGGCGGATTTTCTCTGTCACCCAGCCCAGCACTTTGGGCATACAGCCTGGCAGGATCTCAATACAATCCGGATTCGATTGCGCAACTTGCTTATCAATGTTGTGAAACGAAATTGAATCAACAATAAACAGGCGATGAATACAGAAAAAACCTTCCGCTCTTGCCGCTTTCAACATTGAGGCTTTGGTACTGATAATGCCGTCCGCCTCGGTCACCAGTTTCAAAAACTGAATAATGACTTCTTTATTTGACGCTCCTTCCAGCAAATCAACATGAATAAAAGCATATTTCCCGGCGTTCTTAATCTTTTTAACGATATTACTGATGGTGCAGATATTGCCGTACAACACGGAAATAAATTGGCATTCAGAATCGATTGCCAGTTGCAGGCTGGCATTATCTTTAACGGCAGCAATCACCGGATTCTGGCGGAGTAGGTGTAAGAGGGGCATAAATTATCCTTATTATTTATCCAAAGCGGTAGGTGATGCCGAATCCGGAAGGCGGATAGCGCCACTGTTGTAGTGTTGATTCGTCGCACAGCAAACGGCAGGTGCCACACTCCAGGCAACTGCGATAGTCAATACGTAAGTTACCTTCCGGTGTGAGCGAAAAAAGACCTGCCGGACAGGCGTTAATCAACCGTTCTGCCGTCTGGCGCTCAACGGAGTCAGCCGGAACAATGTGCGGCGCATCAGCAACGCGCCAGAGATTACGGGCTACAGACATCGCAGACTCCTGATAACATCGCCCGCCAGATGCCACAGGCCGTGACGACGTAAATGATGCCAGAATAACTGGCGCAGCGGTGGAACAGGTTTATCACCCTGATCCCATAAATCGCGGGAAATATCCTGCATTAACGCAGGCCACGTACGGTACCATCCCGGGCGTTGCAAAAGCGCCGGAACATGCTGATAACGCTGTAGAACATCCCACAGCAGGCTGCGCTCTACGTTGTGATGATAAAGCGGAAACAGATTTTGCGGCTCGCGGTGCTGGCAGGCGCTTATCAGCGTTTGTGCCGCCGCCTGCGCGCCAGTCAGCGCCATATCCATGCCGCGCACGGAAATTCCGGTATTGACGCAACTGCGCAACGCATCGCCCACCAGCAGCCAGCCGTTACCGGCGTATTGCACCGGCATACTGTGCAAGCCACCTTCTGGCACCAGATGCGTACCATACTCCAGTGATTCCGTGTTTTTGATAAGCGGGCGCACTGCCGGATGCGCTTTAAAGCGAGTCAGCAGCTCGCTTGCCGGAACACGACTTTGCGTAAGGGAAGAGAGCGGGCAAACAATCCCTAACGAGAGCGTTTGTTGATTAGTATAAAGAAATGCGCCGCCGGGTAAGTCATCACAGATCCTGCCGCTGAACAGCAACGCTGCGCCTTCGTTATTCTCCAGATGAAAACGTTCTTCAATAGCGGATGTTTCCAGCGACAGCACTTCTTTGATCCCCAACGCCATCGCTTCGCCAGCAGGACGAGCCACTAACCCGTGACGTTCAGCCAGGACGCTGTTGGCACCTTCTGCCAGCACCACATAACGGGCGCGGAGAATATCGTCACCACAAATAACGCCACAGACTCTGCCGTTTTCTTCATACAGTGCATCCACCGTCGCTCCGGGGATGCATTCGACACCTTCTTTTTCGGCTTCGGCAACCAGCCACGGATCGAATCGTGCACGTAATACACTCCAGGATTCACCGCCGGGCTGTAAGCTGGAAAACGTCGTTACGCCATCGGGCGTTAACAGGGAAAGGCTTTCGTGAGTGATGCGTCGTTCAAGAGGCGCGGTCAGATGAAATTGCGGGAGGAGTTCCGCGAGTGCATGGGTATATAACCGCCCGCCGGAAAGATTTTTGCTGCCGGGGATTTCAGCGCGTTCCAGTAACAAAACGGATAAACCCGCTCGCGCGCAGCGTAACGCGCAAGCGGTGCCTGCAATACCGGCACCAATAATAATAATGTCGCAGTCGTCTTCCATGTCATGCCCCAGATATCCAGAACACAACACCCTAACATAGCGTTACTTAAGGGAAATTGACCGCCGACACACTCTTATCATTCGCCGCGATAGATACAACCTGCGGTGCAGGTTTCTTTTACCATCACCGCACTTAACAGCGGCACAACGGGTTTAACCTGATCCCAAATCCATTTTGCTAAAACCTCGCTGGTTGGGTTTTCCAGACCTGGAATATCATTGAGATAATGGTGATCGAGGCGCTCGTAGGTTGGTTTAAACGCCGCTTTTAGTTCAGCGAAATCGATAATCCAGCCCGTATGCGGATCGACTTCCCCGGTAATTTCCAGTCGCACCATAAAGGAATGCCCGTGCAGGCGACCACATTTATGCCCTTCCGGGACGTGTGGTAAGCGGTGAGCGGCTTCGAAGGTGAAATCTTTAAATAACGTGGTGGACATCATAATTTCTCTACAGGACGATAAAACCGCCGTAGAGTACCGGAAAGGCTGTTTTTTCGCATTATCTAAAACGACTTTGTTGCGCAAAATCGCTGATTTATCTTAATGATTGGCTAAATTCATTTGTTTTTCATTAGGTTGGTTAATCTATTTTGTTGTTAAAGACTATTGCTAAAACAGGTTAGTCGATTTGGTTATTAGTTATCGCTATCCCGTCTTTAATCCACACCGTTTGCCCCGTTAACCTTACCTTCTCTTCTGTTTTATGGGCGCTGACAGGGCGCAGAAACAGCTTTGCTTACTGGAACATAACGACGCATGACGACACAGGTCCCACCTTCCGCGTTGCTTCCGTTGAACCCGGAGCAACTGGCACGCCTTCAGGCGGCCACGACCGATTTAACTCCCACCCAGCTTGCCTGGGTTTCTGGCTATTTCTGGGGCGTACTCAATCAGCAGCCTGCTGCGCTTGCAGCGACGCCAGCGCCAGCCGCAGAAATGCCGGGTATAACTATTATCTCCGCCTCGCAAACCGGCAATGCGCGCCGGGTTGCTGAAGCATTACGTGATGATTTATTAGCAGCAAAACTGAACGTTAAGCTGGTGAACGCGGGCGACTATAAATTCAAACAAATCGCCAGCGAAAAACTGCTCATCGTAGTGACGTCAACGCAAGGGGAAGGGGAACCGCCGGAAGAAGCCGTCGCGCTGCATAAGTTCCTGTTCTCCAAAAAAGCGCCAAAGCTGGAAAACACCGCGTTTGCCGTGTTTAGCCTCGGCGATAGCTCTTATGAATTTTTCTGCCAGTCCGGGAAAGATTTCGACAGCAAGCTGGCGGAACTGGGTGGTGAACGCCTGCTCGACCGTGTCGATGCCGATGTTGAATACCAGGCTGCTGCCAGCGAGTGGCGCGCCCGCGTGGTTGATGCGCTTAAATCGCGTGCGCCTGTCGCGGCACCTTCGAAATCCGTCGCTACTGGCGCGGTAAATGAAATCCACACCAGCCCGTACAGCAAAGACGCGCCGCTGGTGGCTAGCCTCTCTGTTAACCAGAAAATTACCGGGCGTAACTCTGAAAAAGACGTTCGCCATATCGAAATTGACTTAGGTGACTCGGGCCTGCGTTACCAGCCGGGTGACGCGCTGGGCGTCTGGTATCAGAACGATCCGGCACTGGTGAAAGAACTTGTCGAACTGCTGTGGCTGAAAGGCGATGAACCTGTCACCGTCGAGGGCAAAACGTTGCCTCTGAACGAAGCGCTACAGTGGCACTTCGAACTGACCGTCAACACCGCCAACATTGTTGAGAATTACGCCACGCTTACCCGCAGTGAAACACTGCTGCCGCTGGTGGGCGATAAAGCGAAGTTACAGCATTACGCCGCGACGACGCCGATTGTTGACATGGTGCGTTTCTCCCCGGCACAGCTTGATGCCGAAGCGCTAATTAATCTGCTGCGCCCGCTGACGCCGCGTCTCTATTCCATTGCCTCCTCGCAGGCGGAAGTCGAGAACGAAGTACACGTCACCGTTGGTGTGGTGCGTTACGACGTGGAAGGCCGCGCCCGTGCCGGTGGTGCCTCCAGCTTCCTCGCTGACCGCGTGGAAGAAGAGGGCGAAGTCCGCGTATTTATCGAACATAACGATAACTTCCGCCTGCCAGCCAATCCAGAAACCCCGGTGATTATGATTGGCCCAGGCACCGGCATCGCGCCGTTCCGCGCCTTTATGCAGCAACGTGCTGCCGATGAAGCGCCGGGAAAAAACTGGCTGTTCTTTGGCAACCCGCACTTTACGGAAGATTTCCTCTACCAGGTGGAGTGGCAGCGCTACGTCAAAGAGGGTGTGCTGACGCGGATCGATCTCGCCTGGTCGCGCGACCAAAAAGAAAAAGTTTACGTACAAGACAAACTGCGCGAACAGGGCGCAGAGCTGTGGCGCTGGATCAATGACGGCGCCCACATTTATGTCTGCGGCGACGCCAATCGCATGGCGAAAGACGTTGAGCAGGCACTTCTGGAAGTGATTGCCGAATTTGGTGGCATGGACACCGAAGCGGCGGATGAATTTTTAAGTGAGCTGCGCGTAGAGCGCCGTTATCAGCGAGATGTCTACTAATGAGCGAAAAACATCCAGGGCCTTTAGTGGTCGAAGGAAAACTGACAGACGCCGAGCGCATGAAGCTTGAAAGCAACTACCTGCGCGGCACCATTGCGGAAGATTTAAACGACGGTCTGACCGGCGGCTTTAAGGGCGACAACTTCCTGCTGATCCGCTTCCACGGCATGTATCAGCAGGATGACCGCGACATCCGCGCCGAACGTGCTGAACAGAAGCTGGAGCCGCGCCACGCGATGCTGTTGCGCTGCCGTCTGCCGGGTGGGGTGATTACCACTAAACAGTGGCAGGCGATAGACAAATTTGCCGGTGAAAACACCATCTATGGCAGCATTCGCCTGACCAACCGCCAGACGTTTCAGTTCCACGGCATTCTGAAAAAGAACGTCAAACCGGTGCACCAGATGCTGCACTCGGTTGGTCTTGATGCGCTGGCGACCGCTAACGACATGAACCGTAACGTACTCTGCACCTCGAACCCTTACGAGTCGCAGCTACACGCGGAAGCGTACGAGTGGGCGAAGAAGATTTCTGAGCATCTGCTGCCGCGTACCCGCGCGTATGCGGAGATCTGGCTCGACCAGGAAAAAGTCGCCACTACTGATGAAGAACCGATCCTCGGCCAGACCTACCTGCCGCGTAAATTCAAAACCACGGTAGTGATCCCGCCACAGAACGATATCGATCTGCACGCCAACGACATGAACTTCGTGGCGATCGCCGAAAACGGCAAGCTGGTGGGCTTTAACCTGTTGGTGGGCGGTGGGCTTTCCATCGAACACGGCAACAAGAAAACCTACGCCCGCACCGCGAGTGAGTTTGGCTATCTGCCGCTGGAGCATACGCTGGCGGTGGCCGAAGCCGTCGTGACAACTCAGCGTGACTGGGGTAACCGAACCGATCGTAAAAATGCCAAAACCAAATACACGCTGGAGCGCGTGGGGGTTGAGACGTTTAAAGCGGAAGTGGAGCGTCGCGCGGGGATCAAATTTGAACCGATCCGTCCATATGAGTTCACCGGACGAGGCGATCGTATTGGCTGGGTTAAGGGCATTGATGATAACTGGCACCTGACGCTGTTTATCGAAAATGGTCGCATCCTTGATTATCCGGCGCGTCCGCTGAAAACCGGCCTGCTGGAGATCGCGAAGATCCACAAAGGCGATTTCCGCATTACGGCGAACCAGAATCTGATCATCGCCGGTGTACCGGAAAGCGAGAAAGCGAAGATCGAGAAGATCGCCAAAGAGAGCGGGTTAATGAATGCCGTCACGCCGCAGCGTGAAAACTCAATGGCCTGCGTGTCATTCCCGACTTGCCCGCTGGCGATGGCGGAAGCGGAGCGTTTCCTGCCGTCTTTTATCGACAACATCGATAATTTAATGGCGAAACATGGTGTCAGCGATGAGCATATCGTGATGCGTGTAACAGGCTGCCCGAACGGTTGTGGTCGCGCGATGCTGGCGGAAGTGGGCCTGGTGGGTAAAGCGCCGGGTCGCTACAACCTGCATCTTGGCGGCAACCGCATTGGGACACGTATCCCTCGGATGTATAAAGAAAACATCACCGAGCCGGAAATCCTGGCGTCGCTTGATGAACTGATAGGGCGCTGGGCGAAAGAGCGCGAAGCGGGTGAAGGCTTCGGCGACTTTACGGTGCGTGCGGGCATCATTCGCCCGGTGCTCGATCCGGCGCGCGATTTGTGGGATTAACCATCAGCCCGGTCTTGTAGGCCTGATAAGACGCGTGAGCGTCGCATCAGGCAAGGCAAACAGTGAGGAATCTATGTCCAAACTCGATCTAAACGCCCTGAACGAACTGCCGAAGGTAGATCGCATTCTGGCGCTGGCGGAAACTAACGCCCAACTGGAAAAACTGGACGCTGAAGGCCGCGTAGCCTGGGCGCTGGATAATCTGCCCGGTGAATATGTGCTTTCTTCCAGCTTCGGCATTCAGGCGGCGGTGAGCCTGCATCTGGTGAATCAGATTCGGCCGGATATTCCAGTGATCCTCACCGATACCGGTTATCTGTTTCCGGAAACCTACCGCTTTATTGACGAGTTAACGGACAAACTCAAGCTCAACCTGAAAGTGTACCGTGCTACCGAAAGCGCCGCCTGGCAGGAAGCACGCTACGGCAAACTGTGGGAACAGGGCGTTGAAGGCATTGAAAAGTACAATGACATCAACAAAGTCGAACCGATGAACCGGGCGCTGAAAGAACTTAACGCGCAAACCTGGTTTGCTGGCCTGCGCCGCGAACAATCCGGCAGCCGCGCCAATTTACCGGTGCTGGCAATTCAGCGTGGCGTATTTAAAGTGCTGCCGATTATCGACTGGGATAACCGAACTATTTATCAGTACCTGCAAAAACATGGCCTGAAATATCACCCATTATGGGATGAAGGATATTTATCGGTCGGTGATACCCATACAACCCGTAAATGGGAACCTGGCATGTCGGAAGAAGAAACACGTTTCTTTGGCTTAAAAAGGGAATGTGGATTGCACGAAGGGTAAATATTGCCGGATAAATTAAACGCCTCTGTCAGAAATGATGGGGGCGTTTTTATTTTGCGAGCAGTATTCCTGATTTTAAACGTGAACGCCGCTGGAAGAATTATCAGGTATAGAATGGCGTCGGGTGCTTGAGGCTGTCTGGCGTTAAGCATTCGCGAGGTTCCAGATGGACAAAAGCCCCAGGCGATATTTCTATCAACCTGAGGCTTACGTTCGAACCCAAACAATTCGAATGTTAGTCTCTTCTTTGCAGGGAGGCAAGACATGCTGACAAAATATGCCCTTGT
>OKQJ01000250.1_pt1 | contig 19441 bp, 14 predicted proteins | sample 1614171 | NCBI WGS metagenome assembly OKQJ01 (sample SAMN04436911, study PRJEB24849) | human gut metagenome | biome: human gut; feature: NICU; material: stool | host: Homo sapiens | place: USA: Saint Louis, MO | collected 2012-05-30 | reverse complement strand
AACCCCGCTCCGGAGTAGCCGGAGTGATTCTGGTTCACAGAGGCCTGCGTGTCTGTAGAAGCGCCAAAAAGGGAAGCATACTCCGCTTCGTAGGTCTGGCCATCCGCATCGACGGGGCTGCTGCCTTCGAGCGTGTAAGTGCTGTTGCTGTCAGAAGCGGCATAGGCCTTGATATAGGTTACATCCCCATACACATCCTTGCCCACTGTCCAGCCTTCTCCAGGCGCCGCTAACAGCGCATTATAGTCATCATAATAGGGCAGGCTCCCGTTGCTGGTAACCTCGGTAGCCGCCTGGCCATGGACGGCCAAGTAATAGTAGTCCAATCCGGAGTTGTGGCTTCCATCGACTGCACCGATCTTCACTTCGGTATTTCCGGTACCTTGCGCGGAGATTTCCTGTGTGAAATACACGCCGTCCTCATAGTCATAGGTTTCTCCATCGTCATCATAATAGCGGAAGCTGGTCTCCCGGCCGCTCGGGAAGATGTCTACCGTCACATGATCCACAGTTTCCTGTCCGACATAGTCCTGCACGTCCTGCGTCGGAATAATGGCGCCTTCTTTGATAAACATCGGAATGTCGGTCCAAGACTCGCTATTGAGGCTGTAGGGAATATACTGGCCGCCCTCATAAACAGTGCCGCGATTATAGTCAATCCAGGTGCCTTCCGGCAGATAGATCCACTTCACGGATTGACCACGTTCTGTGATAGGGGCAACGAGCAGCCACTCCCCAAACATCCAGGCATCGGAGTAGTCAGCCACGTTTTCGTCGTCGGGATAGTCGAACAGCAGGGGATACACCAGCCCCAAACCGGAGTCATAGGCCTCCCGCTCATAAGAATACATGTACGGGATCAGGGAATACCGCTGCTGAATGGCGGACTTGGTCACTTCTTCCGCCGTTGTACCAAAGTACCAAGGCTGGCGCTGTTGATGATTTGTTCCATGGACGCGGAAAACCGGACTCATAGAAGCGAATTGCAGCCATCTGGTGTAGAGCTCCGGACTGGGGTTTTCAATGTTCCCGGAGTTCTGGTTGAAGCCGCCGCCATCGCTGCCCCACTTGGGCTGCCCGTTATTGATGGTGGACAGCATCGCAGCCTTTTGCTCATTTAGTCCAGCCGCCCAAGATACCCGTTCTCCCTTGTAGAATTGGGTTGCCACGTCACCGGACCAGATGCTGGTGGCGTACCTCTGCGTACCGGGATAGTAATTGCGTGCAGTCTGCCAGACATGGACGCTGTCATCGGTATATTCCCGCTGTCCTTCATACATGGCCTGAGAAATAAAGGCTGTGGTAAAGTTGCCGAACCAGTAATCTGCACCATTTGAGGAGACCTTGTCCGTCTCATCGTTCCACCATCCAACGATGCCCCGATCGAAAGCATCCTGAGAGTGGAGCCACCACCAGTTCCGTTCTGCTGCTTTGTAGGGATCGATGCTGCGCACAGTCACAGGCAGGAAGTAGTCTGTGTATTCATAGTGGCCCGGATAGAAGTAGTCTCCGGCCTCTGCGTCCACACCTTGTTCAGTCGGTGTTCCGTCAGAGAGCTTGGTCACTACGCGGGGTTTGGTGATGCCAATCATCTTAATACCCTTGGATTCCATATCCTCCTTCAGCTGCGTGGAGGCCGCAGAGGGGAAGTTATCCGTATTCCAGGTGAATTCCCCGTAATTATCATCGCCATAACGTTTCCAGTCGTAATCAAAAGCATAACCATCAATCGGAATATTCTTGGCCCGGTACAGCTCTACCATTTCATAGAACTCGTCTTCGTCGATATCCCACTCAAAGTTGGAGAATCCCAAAGACCACTTTGGCATCATGGGAGATGTCCCTGTGATTTTGGAGAAGCCGGCCATAATCTCCTTCGGCTCTCCCAGCATGATGAAATATTCTACGTCTTCTTTCTCGTAGCGGCGGCCCTCCGCCGGCGTTCCCCCATAATAGAATTCCATCTTGCGGTCGGTGGAGTTTGTATATGGATAGCCGCCGTCAGAGTCCACCAGAATACCATATCCGGCAGTTGACCACATAAACGGGCCGCCGGAATTTCCCTGCTGCCCTGCTGCGGCCGTAGAGCTGTTGTCGTTCCGCAGAAGGTTCCCATTATCGCTGAAGCAGTCAAATCCATGAATACCATACATATTGCTGGATTCAGCGCGTACGAAGCGCACCCCGTCGTGGTAGATGCCTCCGCTCTCTGGTTCCCAGAACAGCGTAGTTCCGTCGGCCTGCATCACCGTCATGCGGCATGGCGTACGGCTGATTTCAATGCGCATGCCGTCTGTCTGGATCACAATGGGATCGCCGGTAATGTCGATTTCCGTTGCCGTAGTGGTATCCCAAGTAAGCTCAGGGTCAATAATCGGGGTGTCTGGGCTGGGTTCCACAGACTCTGGCTGGTAATCTACCCGAAGGATATTGTCTTGGCATACTTCCAACGTAAGCAGATCTGACGCGCTCCCGCCGCTGTCAATCGTCAGTAAAAGCGTATTTCCATCTACTGCGGCGTCCGTCACATTTCCGAGCGCCTCCGATGCGGCCGAAGCAATCGGAAGACCCGCAAACAGGGTACCCAGCATAGCGACCGTCAGCAAGAGGGCAAGCAGCCGTTTTCTTATCGTTCGCATACAGTTCCTCCTTAATAAGACAACAGGGAGGTGCATAGGGAAGCCCCATGCACCTCCCTGTGTTGGTTCAAGTCGTCACTGATTCCGAAGTGAGATACAGTCTAGGTTGATTCCGGCGAAGTTCCCCGCCTGATAGGAAATTGTAATTGTATTTTGCCCCGACACCAATTCGACAGGAACAGATACTGTGTTCCAGCTATCCCAGTCTTGCGTTTTCGGCAGATCGAGCACTATGGACTCTCCGTTTACAAGCAGAGTCCGCTGGGCCGCCTCAGTCCCTGCAGAGTAGCGGACGTCCAGCAGAGCGGTGTCGCCGTCAGAGTTCACAGTAAATGTGACCGCACAGCCTTCAGAGGCAAACTGGTCCACAAACCCCTCACCATAATAGCCTTCGTGATCTGTGTTTACGGCTACATTGGCCTGCTCCGCATGTTCCGCTTCATAGGGAGCCTGATAGATCCCCTCAATCTCAATTTCAGAAGCGTCACCGGCGGCGGTCTTGATATAGACCAGCTTCTCGCTGCTGCTGTAGTAATAGGCCGTCTGAGCAGCTTGGAATTCATCCAAGGTAGCAGCGGGCTGGATGGCCTGCCCGTTGACCGTGACACCAGTCGGCTCCGTGCCGAACACCTGCGTAGTGACCGGAATAGCGGCAGCGGGGATAGAGACGGATACCGAGCCGTTCTTAAAGTCCTCGCTTGCGTTTACGGTGATCGTAGACCGGTCGCTGTGGACAAGCGTATAGCTGCTATCACCCTTCGGGTATACCCGGAAGGTCAGATTCGTGTAGTTGTCCACATCGTTACCGATGGAGCCACCCAATTCATAATCTTCATTGAGATTCAGGGGAATAATGCTCCCATTGCGAACGTAGACAGGGATGGAATCCACATCGCAGTAATAATTCTTTGTGCCGCCTCCGGCGGTAAGAGCGTTGTGGAAGAAATCAATCCACTCGCCCTCGGGCAGATAGATTTCCTTTACGGTCTGCCCCTCTTCGAGGACAGGTGCCACAAGAAGCGACCGGCCAAACATATACTGCTCTTCTAAGTCGTAGGCTTCCGGATCCTCCGGGAAGTCGATCATCATGGCACGCATCAGCGGGGTGCCATCCTCTGTGCACTGCTGTGCCTCACTATAAATATAGGGCAGAATGTTCATTCTGGTATTCACATAATACCGGAACGTGGGGATGATGGTATCATCTCCGGTGCGCTCCTGCACATTCCAGGGACTGCGTTCCTCGCTGGGGCTGGGATTTGCCTTCTCGCTATGGAACTGCATGATAGGCGCAAACGCCGCTGCCTGGGTGCTGCGCTTGTACAGCTCTGCGGTGGGGAAATCGCCGGTGAATCCAGCCAGATCCCATCCCCAGAATGGGATGCCAGAGATACCAGCACTTAAACCGGCGCTGATCGAATCTTGAAGCGCATCAAAGGTGGAAGACTGATCGCCAGCCCAGAATACGCCGGTGGACTGGACGCCTGCGGTGCCGGCGCGGCTGAAGGTCATACCGGTACCGGTGTTTTCCTCTGTAAAGTCGTAATACGCTTCGATATAGGCATTCGGATACTCATTGCGCATTTCCAGGCCATCGCTTCCGTCGTAGAAGGAGGTATTGCGGCCCCAGACCATTTCACCGCCATCGGTCTTGAAGCCATCAATTCCAATATCATCGAACAGGTAAGCACGCTTAGACATCCACCAGTCCACCGCGTCCGGATTGGTGAAGTCCAAAAGCAGGCTATTGCCGAACCACCCGGAGGATGGGATACGGTATTGGCCTCCCTCGCCGTCTCCGACGGCGTAGCCTTGCTCAATCATGTATGCCTCGTCATTGTCCTTCTGCTCCCAGGCATAATCGGTGTATTTGAGCACAGGAATCTGCCACAGCAGCACCTTCATCCCATTGTCATGGATGGTATCCACCATAGAGGCGGGATCAGGCCATTTCTCGCTGTAGGTAAAGTCACTGCCGGAAAACGCCTCTCCGCCCGGCCTTGCCGTATAGGTGCTGTCATTGAAGATATAGAAGGTGTTTTCGTCGCTCCACTGTTCCAAGACCACTACAGAGGCCGGAATGTCATAGGCCTCTGCGTTTTCTACGGCCGAAAGCACCTCGGACTGTCTATCCCACTCATTGGCGGACATCCAAAGCCCAAATGCCCATTTGGGCATATCCTGGGGCTTCCCACTAAGCTCGGAATAGCCGCCAATCACCTCTTCCGGCGTTCCGCTGATAATATAATAATCCAGCACAGGATCATCACCAGAGGTATTCACGGTAAAGGTATACTGGTTCGGATCGCTGTCTGCCATATCGAACTGAGCGTAATAGGTGGCATCAAGATACAAGCCGTATCCCTTGCTGGAATAGAAAAACGGTACGGCCAGATAGCTTCTTTCGCCCTGATTCTGGTACTGGTTATAAACGTAAATATCCACCGTTTCTCCACGCTTTTCAATTCCGTTATAACGCTCCCCAAATCCGTAAAACTTTTCACTGGAAGGCGATTCATACCTGCCACGGAAATTTTTCACGAGGCCGGCGCCATCCGTCAGCCAGGATAGCTCGCTGCCAGTGCCTCCGTTCTGCGTCAGAAGTTTGCCGGTATCCAAATCCCGCACTTCCACGCCGTAGGGCGACTTTGTAACCGTCACTTCAAGTGCGCTGGTGGAAATAATGATGCTATTGCTGTCCTCTTCAATACTGTAGTCAGCAGCCCCTGCCTCGAAGGCCACATCTCCCAGCGGGGAAAACTGGAAGCGCAGGACATCAGCAGATGGGAAGCTGAGTCCCAGCTTAGGCGTGGAATCTCCTTGGTCAGACGTTACATTCAGAACAACGAGACCCTCTTCCTGCGAACCGAGTTCTACAGACTGCGCGCTTTCCCATTCCACTACGTGGAAAGAGAAGGGGCCGATAGACTGCGTGTTCTGCCCGTCTTTATCTGCATAAACGGTGTACTCTATAACATCGCCCTGTGCAAAGGGGCCGATGGCAGCTTCCCAATAGCTGTTATTCCCATCGTTGTACTTCCATTCCGCGCCGACATCCTGCTGTGGCTCTCCGTTTTTGGTATAGGTAAGCCATACAGACTGCCCCGGTTCGATAGGCCATGTTGTGCTCTTGATATAGATCATCTCACCGGCGATGGGAGTCAGAGGGTATATCTCGGTGGGTTCATGGTCATAGAGATCATCAATGCCATAGGGATTGTGCCATATTCCGTCCAGGGCGAATGCCGGGGTAACCAAAGAAAAACATAGAAGCAATGCTATACAGACTTGAAAAATCTTTTTCAATGCGCAACCCTCCCTTTTTCTTTCGGTAAAACAGTCTGCTTCAGAGTTCCATCGCTCACCTCCTCTGGGTGCGGTTTGTCCGGGCGGTTCTACAAATCGGCGGAGAGCAATGCCCTTAGTACATCAGGTTCTTCTCGGTCTCAGGGTCAAAGAGGTGGATCAGCTCGGGGCGGAAAGCAAAGTTGATCTCCGTGCTGTAGGGGATGCCGGCCCGGTGCTCGGCGGGCAGGTCGGTGGTGGGGATGCGCAGCACCACGTCGCGGCCCACGGCGTTGACGTGCAGGTACACCTCGCTGCCCATCATCTCGGACACGTCCACCTTGCTGGACACGGTATCGCTGCCAGGGGCAGCGGCAAAGGCGATGTGCTCGGGACGGATGCCCACGGTCACCTTCCGCTCGCCCACGCCCTTCCCGGTCAGCAGCTCCTGGGCCTTGCCGCCCAGCACCACGGTGGCCTCGCCCACCTTGAGCTGGTACTTGCCGTCCTTCTTCTCCAGCTCACCGTCGAAGAAGTTCATCTGGGGCGAGCCGATGAAGCCGGCCACGAACAGGTTGGCGGGCTGGTCGAACACCTCCTGGGGGGTGCCGATCTGCTGGATGAAGCCGTCCTTCATGATGACGATGCGGTCGCCCAGGGTCATGGCCTCGGTCTGGTCGTGGGTGACGTAGATGAAGGTGGTGTTGATGCGCTGGCGCAGCTTGATGATCTCCGCGCGCATCTGGTTGCGCAGCTTGGCGTCCAGGTTGGACAGCGGCTCGTCCATCAGGAACACCTGGGGATCACGGACGATGGCGCGGCCGATGGCCACGCGCTGGCGCTGGCCGCCCGACAGCGCCTTTGGCTTGCGCTCCAGGTACTGGGTGATGTCCAGAATCTCGGCCGCCTCCCGCACCTTCCTGTCGATCTCCTCCTTGGGTACCTTGCGCAGCTTCAGGGCGAAGGCCATGTTCTCATATACGGTCATGTGGGGGTACAGGGCGTAGCTCTGGAAGACCATGGCGATGTCCCGGTCCTTCGGCTCCACGTCGTTCATCCGCTTGCCGCCGATGACCAGATCGCCCTCGGAGATATCCTCCAGGCCGGCGATCATCCGCAGCGTGGTGGACTTGCCGCAGCCGGAGGGGCCGACCAGGACGATGAACTCCTTGTCCGCAATCTCCAGGTTGAAGGCGTGAACCGCGGTCACCTTGTTGTCATAGATCTTCTTCACATTCTTCAGGGATACAGTTGCCATGTTCAGGGCCGTAAGGGCAATGCCTCCGCAAATACCCTCTTGCCCGCAGAGAGCGTCACTCTGCGGACGTTACGGCAGGTCTCCACACTGCCGCACCGCCGGCCCGGCGGACGTTCCTCCTTTTTGACCGCTCCTCCGCCCTATGAAAATGGAGTAGGGTCGGAAGGCTTGAATTTTGGGGCACACGTTTACCGGCTGACCAGCTCGCCGCGGAAGAAGACGTCCTTGACGTCGAGATTTTGATCCAGAACCACCACATTGGCCCGCTTGCCGGGCTCCAGACTGCCCACCCGGCTGAAGATACCGATGGCCATAGCCGGGTTGACGGCGGCGGCCCGCACGGCATCCGCCAGGGGGATGCCGAAGGATACAGCGGTCTTCATGCACTTCATCAGGTCGGTGACGGAGCCTGCCAAGGTGCCGTCGCTCAGGGTAGCCCGGTTGCCCTTGACCTGAACGGCCTGACCGCCCAGGGTATAGTCGCCGTCAGGCATGCCGGCGGCCCGCATGGTATCGGAAATCAGGATGACCCGCTTGGAGCCGAACATCTTGAACACAGCCCGCACCACCGAGGGGTGGATGTGCACGCCGTCACAGATGAGCTCCACATTGCACAGGGGGGTGTCCAGGGCGGCTCCCACCACACCGGGGGCCCGGTGGCTGAAGGCCGGCATGGCGTTGAACAGATGGGTCACCTGCCGGGCCCCCAGACGGAAAGCCTCCATAGAGGTGTCATAGTCCGCCGTGGTATGGGCGATGGACACGGTGACTTCTCCCTCCACCGCCTCAATAAACTCCATGGCACCCGGCTCCTCCGGGGCAATGGAAACGAGCTTGACCAGTCCCTGGGAGGCGGCCATCAGGCGGCGGAACATAGCCACGTCGGGGGCGTGGAGCCACGCGCCGTTCTGTGCGCCCTTTTTGGCCATGGAGAGGAAGGGTCCCTCCAGATTGATGCCGCAGAGGGCGGCGCCGGGCTTATCGGCGGCCCGATGGGCGGCGGCCACCTGACAGATCTTGGTGAGCTGCTCCTCCGTCAGGGTCATACCGGCAGGGCAGATCTGGGTGACCCCCCGGGAGAGCTCATATTGTGCCATAATCTCCAGGCCCTCTGGTTCGGCGTCGGAGAAGTCCCGGCCCATGCAGCCGTGGAAGTGGACGTCGGTGAGACCGGGGATCACATAGCAGCCGGAGGCGTCATAGGTCTTCCCGTCCGCGCTGGAGCCAGAGAGCAGGCGGCCGTCAAAGCAGATGTCCCGCTGGACAAAGCCCTCCTGCAGGTCGAACACTTGAGCGCCGGTTATCCGCATACGGTCACACCTGCTTCCACCAGCTTGTGAAGGGCGGCCTTGTCGCCCACCAGAGTTACGTCAGGATGGAGCTGGAGCACAGAGGCGGGAACCTCCTTGGTCACGGGGCCCGTAAACGCCTTGTAGACAATGTCCGCCTTTTCCTCGCCGCTGACCACCATCAGGATGCGGCGGGCGTTCATGATGTTCTTGATACCCATGCTCAGGGCGTGGCGGGGCACCTCATCACGGCTCTCAAAGAAACGCTTGTTGGCCTCAATGGTACTCTCGGTCAGATCCACCACGTGGGTCTCCAGGCCGAAGTCGTCGCCGGGCTCGTTGAAGGCGATGTGGCCGTTATGGCCCATGCCCAGCAACTGGAGGTCAATGCCGCCCAGCTCCGCAATGAGTTTATTATAGGCCGCACACTCGGCATTGGGGTCCTTGGCCAGGCCGTTGAGCACGTGGGTGTTCTCCGGATGGATGTCAATATGGTCGAAGAGATTGTCCTGCATGAAATAGCGGTAGCTCTGCTCATGGTGGGGGGACAGCCCGAGGTACTCGTCCAGGTTGACGGAGCGGGTCTCCGCGAAGGACAAGTCGCCCTTCTTATACCACTCCACAAGTTGCTGATAGAGCCCTACGGGGGTACCGCCGGTGGCCAGACCCAGCACGCAGTTGGGCTTGTAGATCACCTGCGCAGAGATAATGTTGGCCGCCCGGCGGCTCATGGCCTTGTAGTTTTCGGCTTGATAAATGCGCATTGCAACCATCTCCTATCTTTACAGAGTGGGACGGGCGCAGCCTACGCCCGCCCCTGGGGCGTTCCAATGGATCAGCAGAACTTAGCCACGGCGGCGGCGATCATAGCGTGGGCCTCGTCCACTACAGCCGCATCGCTGTCGATCAGGGCGGGCATGGGCTTGCGGACCGAGCCGCAGGGCACGCCGTCCTTGGCCAAAATTGCTTTCTGTACGGCGTACAGGTTGCCGTGGGCGGAGCACATCTTGTAGATGATGTGGTCAATCTCATTCTGGATCTGGCGGGCCGCCTCCATCTCACCCTTCTGGAAGTGCTCATACACCTTCAGGAAGAGCTCGGGCATAACGGCATAGGTACCTCCGATGCCGGCGCAGGCGCCCATGGCCAGACCGGAGATGAACTGCTCATCGGGCCCGTTAAAAACGAGCAGATCCTCGTCATGCCACATCTGGATATCCTGGGTTGGCATGGAGGAGTTCTTCACGCCGATCACACGGGGGTTTTTCTTCATCTCCCGCAGCAGAGAGGTGGTCAGGGCCACCCCCGCCAGTTGGGGGATGTTGTAGATGACAAAGTCGGTGTTGGGGGCGGCGGCGGAGATATCATTCCAGTACTGGGCGATGCCGTACTCGGGCAGGTGGAAGTAGATGGGAGGAATGGAGGCAATGGCGTCCACCCCCAGGCTCTCCGCGTGGGCGGCCAGCACCTGGCTGTCGGCGGTGTTGTTGCACGCCACGTGGGCGATGACAACCACCTTGCCCTTAGCCTCGGCCATCACGTTCTCCAGCACCACCTTGCGCTCCTCCACGCCCTGATAGATGCACTCGCCGGAGGAACCGCCCACATACAGGCCGTTTACGCCCTTGCCAATCAGGTGGCGGGTCAGGCCCCGCACCCGCTCCGGTGAGATATTCCCTTCCTCGTCATAGCAGGCGTAAAACGCGGGGATAACACCGTGGTATTTCTTCAAATCGCTCATGATAGTATCCTTCTCTCTTCTCAATCAGAATCTCATTTTATAGAGGCTCCGTTCTTTTGGCGGCACATTTGTAGCGCAGGCTCCGCTGGCTGTGCCAGCGGAGGGGCAGCACGAGCGGCGCGTCAGCCCTTGACTGCTCCCATGGCTATTCCCTGGGTAAAGTACTTCTGGAACGCGATGAACACCACGATGATGGGGATGGCCGCCAGGGCAGCACCGGCCATGATGAGGCCGAAGTCGGAGGACATCTCGCCCTGTAGGTTGGCAATCGCCAGGGGCAGGGTCCACTTCTCCTTACTGGTCAGCATAACCAACTGAAGGAAATAGTCATTCCAGGTATTGACAAAGGTAAAAATGGCCAGAGCGCCGATGCCGGGCTTGATCATGGGGAACACCACGCTGAAGAAGGTCTTCAGCTCCCCGGCGCCGTCCACCCGGGCAGCCTCCAGAATTTCATTAGGGATCGTCTCAGAGAACTGCTTCATCAGGAAGACACCGAAGGGCCAGCCCACGGTGGGCAGGATGACCGCCCACAAGGTGTCACTCAGGTGCAACAGCTTCATCTCCTGAGCCAGAGGGATAACAATGACCTGCTTGGGCAGAGCCATGGCGCAGATGATAATGGTGAACAGGATGGCCCGGCCGTAGAACCGCTTCTTACCCAAGGCATAGCCGGCCAGAGCAGCAGTAATACAGGTCAGGAGCATGGCCATGGCAGAGATGAACACAATATTAAACAGCCACAGAAAAGCAGGGTTCTCAAACAGGCGGGCATAGTTGTCCACAGTGGGGTTCTGGGGAAACCAGATGGGTACGCGGGAATTGATCTCGATGACATCCTTGAATGAACCAGTGACAATCCAGTACAGGGGGAACAGGAAGAAGATCACCAGCAGGATCAGAATTACCACGGCGACGGCCTTATAAGCCGTAGAAGTGCCGCTCAGATCAGTTTTTTTCACTTTGACTGTGGTCGTATTTGCACTCATTTTCTCACTCCTTCCTTAGTCCGTCTTCGCCACTTTGAACTGGATGGCGGAGAAAATGGCGATGATAATGGCCAGAACAACACCGATCGCGCAGGCATAACCCAGATCGTTCAGCCGGTAAGCGGTGTCGTAGACCTGATACATGATGGTCATGGTGGAGTTCAGTGGCCCGCCCTTGGTCAGCAACTGGATCAGCGCAAAGCACTGGAAGGAGTTGATAGTCGTGATAACCAGCACGTAGAGGGTGGTAGGCATGATCTGGGGCCACTTGATCTTCCAAAAGACCTGAAGCTTGGTGGCGCCGTCCACTTGGGCGGCCTCGATAAGGGACTGGTCTACGTTGCCCAGGGCCGCCACATACAGCACGATGGGTTGGCCGATGGAGGTGGTAAACAGGATCAGGATGATGAACCAGAGGGCCGTGCTCTGGGTGCCCAACCAGTCAAAGCCGGTCGTGCCCGCCACTTGGTTAAGGATGCCGTTGTAGGGATTCAGAATCCACTTCCACACTACCGTGATGGCCACCGATCCGGTGACCACCGGCAGGTAGAACACACAGCGGAAGAAGGAGCGGGGAATGGAGTGCATCTTATAGATGGCGGAACTCACCCACAGGGAGAAAGCGGTGACACAGGGCACCGCCACCACCACGATAATCAGTGTATTCAGGAAGCCCTTGTGAAAAATAGGGTCCTGAAAGAGCTTGATATAGTTCTCCAGTCCTGCGAACCCCTTGATACCGCCCAAGCCATACTTCGTAAAGCTGTAGAACAGGCAGATGAACATGGGCACGACCACGAAGGTCACGAAAAAGATCAGGCTGGGCAGCAGGAACAGATAGGCGGAGATGGTCTCTCTCCGCACCAGGGCGCGGCTCATGCCGGAGAATTGGGACTGCTTTTGCTTTTTGGGCTTCCGTCCGGCCTGGGCCGTCACGGTATTTTGCGCCATGAGTGTCTCCCCTCTTTCAAGTGGTATTTGCCTTTCCTTTCACCGGTGTGGTAAAAAGAAGCTGTGCCCGCCCCCTCTCAGCAGGGAGCGGGCACAGGTGTGCGCAATTCAAATGCGTTGATCGGGCTCTCAGCCAATGTTTGCGTTGGCCTGCTGCACAAAGTTGTCGGCCGCAGTCTGCACGTCAGCGCCGGTGGTCATAATCTCAGCCAGCATGGGCCACCAGTAACCGCGCTGCTCGGTCCAGCCGCCGGTCAGGTTGTAGTAGCGGCCCAGGTAGTCGCTCATCAGGGCAAAGGGCGCGCGGGTCTCGGCGTCAGCGTCGCCGGCATAGACGTCACCCCAGTCAGCGTGGACAGGGAAGAATCCAGTGGTCTTCACCGCCTCGATGCCGGTGGTCTGGTCGTCGCAGACAAACTGCACAAACTTCTTGGCGGCCTCAATCTTGGCCTCATCCTTGTTGTTGAACACGCCGAAGCCATAGGGGCCGGCCATCTCCAGCTCGGGCTTGCCGTCGTCGGAGGGGAAGGCCATGGCAAAGGGAGTGAACTGGGTCTGCTCAGCATACTGGGTGTAATTGGAGTAGTTCCAGCAGAAGGACACGGCGCAGGTCTGGTTGGCAAAGGCCTGCAGCTCGTCGGCCGCGGCGAAGCTGGCATTGGCGGACATGGAACCGTTGTTCACCATATCCTGCAGCAGCTTGAGAGCCTTGACGTTGTTCTCGCTGTTAGCGAGGTAGGAGGTGCCGTCCTCATTGACATAGTAGTCGGAGTACAGGTTGTTGACGAGGGCGCGGGTACCCTGGTCCCCGCCTTGGGCTCCGCAGTAGATGATGCCGGGGGTGGCAACGTTGACGGTGCCCGCCGCCGCGGCGTCACGAACGGCCTCCATGGCTTTTACGAAGTTGTCGGTGGTCCAGGTGCGGGTTTCCTCGTCGATATACTGGAGGGCACCGGCCGCCTCAAAGGCCTCGTAGTTGATGGCCATACAGTGAGCGGCCACGCTCAGGGGATACATGTAGTAGGTGCCGTCCAACTGAGACACGGAGGAGATGCCCTCGGCAATGTCGGAGCCGCCAGTCTCCCACAGGTCGGACAGATCCACCATCAGGCCCTCACGGGCGTAGTTGCCCACGATACGCTCGGGGCCCTCGAAAATGATGTCGGGGCCGGTGCCAGCGGTGATGGCGGAGGTCAGCTTCTGATCACCGTCTTGATAGTTGATGGGAGTGACGGTGATCTTGATATCGGGATTCTGCTCATTGAAAGCAGCAATGATAGGCTCCCAATTGGATGCCTCGGCAAACCCACCGACATTGAAGGACCAGAGGTTGAGTTCAACGGCGCCGCTGGAGCTGCCGCCGGTCTCGCCGCCGGGCGCGGGGGATTCACTGTTACCCTGGGAGCCGTTGCCGCAGGCGGCCAGCCCCAGAGTCATACCGGCGGCGAGCAGGAGCGCAAGAGGTTTCTTCATGTTCATTGTTCTTCCTCCTCATTTTCGATAAATTTTTCTTTCCAGGACGTCTCGTCCATTGTGTAGATTGTATAATTCCGAGGGTGTTTTGTCAATATGCTTTTCGAAGAAAATTTTATTTCTCCAAAAATTCTGCAAATTTCTTTCACGTTTTGCAATACGCGGTCAAATGTGCTTGTCTGAAAGCACCTCCGCCACGGCCTCCCTTGTCTCCGCACTGCCCTGCACATCCCTGCGGCACACCTCATGGAACAGCACGTCCATCAGGTAGAGCTGCGCTACACGGGCCGCCACCGAGCCGCCCTGGAGGGGCCCCTCCAGAGAGCCGCACTGAAGCACTACGTCGGCATAGGCCGCACCGGGGGATTTGGGGAACCGGGTGACCAGGATGGCCACCGCTCTCCGGTCCCGGATGATTTTCAGGTTTTTCAGCAGCTCCTCCGTGGAGCCGGAGTAGGAAAAATACAGTACCACGTCCCGGGCCGTCAGGTGGGAGGCGGCGATGGCCTGCATGTGGGAATCCAGCACCGCGTAGAAGTTGGGCCGGGCGGTGCTGAACAGATGGGCGCACTCCTGAGCCAGGATCATGGACCCCCCCTGCCCCATGCACAGCACCTTTTCCGCGGAAAAGAGCAGATCCGCCGCCTTCCGGACGCTGTCCGGGCGGATCAGTTCCACCGTCTGGGCCATGGCATCCCGGTCAGCGGCGTAGAGCTTCTGACACAGCTCCTCAATGCTGTCTTCCGGCCGGATCTCCCCCGGTACGGTAGGGGCTTCCACCCGCCGTGCCGTGGAGTTGGCTACGGCAAGCTTGAACGCGCTGTACCCCTTGTAACCCAGCCGCTTGCAGAAGCGGGAGATAGTGGCCTCCGCCACGCCGGCCTCCTCCGCCAGCTCGGAGATGGACATGAACTGGGTCTTCTGCTGGTGAATCACCGCATAGTCGGCCACCTTCTTTTCCGCGCTGGTCAGCTGGTAGTATTCACTGTTGATCTTTTCAAATACATTTCCAAAGGGCATAACTGCCCCCTCACTGTCCGGCCAGGAGCTGTCCCAGCATCTGGTCACACATCACCAGCATCCGCGGCAGGTGGAAGGGCCCCTTGAACGTACTGCCCTTACAGGCGGGCATGGTGGGCTTGCCGTCCCGGCGCAGGTAGCCGTACCAGTCGCCGTATTCGGGATCGGAGAAGTGCTCCTTGCAGTAGTCCAGGGTGCGCTCAAACCAGGTCAGGTACTTCTCGTCGCCGGTGTCGCGGTAGATCATCAGGCTGGCGATGAGGATCTCGTCGTGGGGCCACCAGAGCTTCATGTCGTGCTCATAGGCCTCAGGGGGACGCCCCAGGCAGTCGATGAAGTAGAGCAGGCCGCCGTACTCGTAGTCCCAGCCGGCCTCGATGGCCTGGTCAAAGATTTTGACCGCCACCTCATGCTGCTTCTTGTCGCCCTTCCGGTTGGCGTCCTCCATCAGGAACCAGGAGCACTCGATGTCGTGGCCGGGGTTGACCACCCGGCCCTCGGTCACGTCGCCCCGGAACTCGCCGTTGGGGCCGACGCTCTCCAAGGTGCAGCCCAGCTCTGGCTTGTAGTGGTAGCGGAAAATCTCATCCACGCACTGGGCGGCCCGCTCGCTGTAAAGCGCGTCCTGCTCGGGGTCCACCCGGCGCAGGACCGAGGTGATGTTCAGATAGATCATAGGGTTGGCCAGGGCGCGGCCGGAGCGGGTCTCTGGGATGGTCTTGGGGCCCATCCCCGTGGGGTCGGCGACCAGCCCCTGGTTCAGGTTCCAGATCAGGTCGTAGGCCGCGCGGGCCCGCTCCAGGCAGGCCTTGTCGCCGGTAACACCGTAATACTCGGCGTTGGCGATGGCATAGAAGCCCTCGGAGAAGCAATAGCGGCGCTGACGCAGCGGCTTGCCGTCGCCGGTGACGGTGAAGTACATCCGGTTGCCCGCCGCCCGGTTGATGCAGTACCGCTCCATGAAGTCCAGGCAGCTCTTGCTGGCGGCCAGCCACTCCTCCTTCACTCCGTACACGTGGCACAGATAAGCGAAGATCCAAGCGCAGCGGCCCTGCATCCACACACTCTTGTCCGTGGAGAACACCTTTCCCTCCCGATCCAGACAGGTATAGACGCCGCCGTGCACCGGGTCCATGCCGTTTTTCATCCAAAACCGGATGCTGCGCTCCAGTTCCTCCTGAATCCACTTCTGGTGACTCTGTAAACGAGCCTTATGATCCATAATGTCAGATCCCACCTTTCGCTGATTGGGAGAGGTCCCCCATTGCCTCCATCATAACCGCCCTCCCCCCTCCCGTCAAGAGAATTTCGAAAATTATTTTCAAAACCCTGAAAATATGCTTGACAGATTCAAAAAAACTGATAGCCTATAGGGGAAGGAACCTGTCTGTTTCCCACAAAAAAGGAGGGCTTACGCAATGAAGCATCTTGGAATTGAAGTCCCAGTAAAAAACGTGCCGGAACTGGACCCCGGTTTTCTCCCCCTGGGAAAGTTCTGCACCGCCTTTCTGAAGGACGCCAAAAAGCCGCTGGACATCGCGGTGGAGCGGGCCGGCGGCGAGGTGGCGGTCTACAAAACCTTTATCCACGGCACTCCGGACATGGCCGAGGCCGACATCTACTATGTGGACCGCATCATCAAGATGCTGCTCTGGATGAAGGGCGGCTTCAAGGTGTACCTCAGCGGCGATCAGGCCGTATATGAGGCCATGAAGGCCACCTACCGCGTGGGCGGCGCCCGCGCCTTTGACGCCGACTTCATGTCCAACGTCTATGAGAAGCCCTTTGAGGTGGTGTACTGCGACCAGGTGCCTGCCGAGAAGAGCAATCCCCAGGCTGTGGGCCGCCACCTGGGCGGCTGCCGCATCGGCTTCGATGCTGGCGGCTCCGACCGCAAGGTGTCCGCCGTCATCGACGGCGAGCCGGTCTTCTCCGAGGAGGTCGTCTGGTTCCCCAAGACCACCTCCGACCCCGACTACCACTATGAGGGCATCGTCTCCGCCCTCAAGGCCGCCGCCGAGCACATGCCCCGGGTGGACGCGGTGGGCGTCTCCTCCGCCGGCATCTATATCGAGAACCGCACCATGGTGGCTTCCCTGTTCCTCAAGGTGTCCAAGGAGGACTTTGACGCCAAGGTGAAGGACATCTATATCCGCGCCATCCGCGACACCTTCGGCGACGTGCCCTATGTGGTGGCCAACGACGGCGATGTGTCCGCCCTGGCCGGCGCCATGAGCCTGGAGGAAGACAACATTCTGGGCATCGCCATGGGTACCAGCGAGGCCGTGGGCTACGTGGACGCCAACGGCAACATCACCGGCTGGCTCAACGAGCTGGCCTTCGCCCCGGTGGACGTGTCCCCCAACGCCATGGAGGACGAGTGGTCCGGCGACATCGGCTGCGGCGTCAAATACTTCTCCCAGGACTCCGTCATCAAGCTGGCTCCCGCCGCCGGCATCAGCCTGTCCGCCGACCTCTCCCCTGCTGAGAAGCTCAAGGAGGTCCAGAAGCTGATGGACCAGGGCGGTTCCCCCGCCGAGGCCATCTACCGCTCCATCGGCGTGTACCTGGGCCACTCCCTGGCCCTGTACCACCACTTCTACGGCTTCAAGCACGTGCTGCTGCTGGGTCGCGTCATGTCCGGCCGGGGCGGCGACATCATCCTGGACACCTGTAAGAAGGTGCTGGCCGACGAGTACCCGGAGGTGGCCGGCCTCATGAACCCCACCTTGCCCGACGAGAAGGCCCGCCGTGTAGGCCAGTCCGTGGCCGCCGCCTCCCTGCCCGAGTTGAGGTAAGCGGTGAAGCGCCACATCGTCTGCCTGGGAGACTCCAACACCCATGGATACTGCGCCGATCCCGCCGACTGCGCCGACGGCTCCCTCCGCCGCTTTAATGAATCAGAGCGGTGGACCTGCCGCCTCCAGGCTGCCCTGGGAGAGGACTTTCTGGTTCTTGAGGAGGGGCTACCCGGACGCACCACCGTCTTTGACGACCCGGTGGAGGAGAGTTTGAGCGCCCTGCCCTACCTCTATCCATGCCTCATGAGCCACGCGCCGGTGTCCCTGCTGGTGGTCATGCTGGGCACCAACGATACCAAGGAGCGGCTGGGCGCCAACGCCTGCGCCATCGGCAAGGGCCTGCGCCGCCTGGTGCGGAAGGCACAGTCCATCGACTGCTGGGCGGGCGGGCAGCCCAACCTTCTGATTGTCGCCCCGCCCGCCATCGGAAAGGGAGTGGAGCGATCTCCCGTGGCCCAGGAGATGGGACTGGGCTGCGTGGAAAAATCCCTGCGCCTGCCCGGCCAGTTCCGGGCGGTCGCCGCAGAAACCCGCTGCCACTTTCTGGACGCCAATGCCCTTGGCTTGGCGCACAACCCCATTGACTTCATGCACCTCACCCGTGAGAGCCACGCCCGGCTGGCCGCCGCGCTGGCCGAGCGGATTCCCACACTGTTCTGAACCCGTACAGGCCCGGCGAACTGTCGCCGGGCCTGTGACAAAAAGGAGGCCCCTTCATGGCCGCAGGCATTTTTAATCCGGAAAACGACTTCTGGCGTCTGATCGAAAAGCTGGTGGATCTCTTTCTCCTCAGTGTGTTCTGGCTGGTCTGCTCTCTGCCCGTGTTCACCCTGGGGCCCGCCACCGCCGCCCTCTACCGCACAGTGGTGCGCTGTATCCGCGGCAGCGAGCGCAAGAGCTGGAGCCTGTTTTTTCGTACCTTCCGGGAAAATTTCAAGGTTGGCGCCCTGACCACCCTCGTGGTGGTGGCTGTCGGTGCGGTTTTGTTCGTTCTCTATACCCTGCTCTATCAGACTGCATCGCTCAACCGCGCCGGCTACATCCTGTTTATGGCCTACTATGTGTTTCTTTTGTTGCCGCTGGGCCTGCTGTGCTACCTCTTCCCCGTCCTCTCCCAGTTTGAATTCGGTGTGGGCGGCCTCCTCTCCAACTGCGCCAACCTGGCCATCGCCCACCTTCCCTCTACGATCGCCCTGGCGCTGCTGCTGTATGCCGCCCTGACGGTGTGTCTCAACTTCTTCCTGGCCATCGCAGTCACCCCCGCCCTTCTGGCCCTGCTCCACTCCCTCCTTCTGGAGCGCATCTTCGCCCCCTACATCCGCCAGCAGTTGGGAGAAGATGACAATGACACTTAAAAAAACAGCCTGTCGAATACATGCTTCGACAGGCTGTTTTTTGTTTCTATTTCTCCGCCAGCAGCTTATTGAGTTCCGTCATAAAGGTGCCGATGTCCTTAAACTGCCGGTACACCGACGCGAAGCGGACATAGGCCACCTCGTCCACCTCTCTCAGCCGGTCCATCACCAACTCCCCAATCTTCGCCGAGGGGATCTCCCGGTCCATGTCGTTCTGGAGAACCTGCTCAATTTCGTTGGCAATCTCCTCCAGCTTTCCAAAGGGCACCGGGCGCTTCTCACAAGCCCGGATCATGCCGTTGAGCAGCTTGCTTTTGTCAAATGTCTGGCGGCTGCCATCCTTCTTGATGACCACCAGAGGCAGACTCTCCATGGTCTCATAGGTTGTAAACCGCTTATGGCACGCCAGGCACTCCCTGCTGGCCCCCTCATCGGAGGGCCGGGAATCCACCACCTTGCTCTCCGGATGGGCGCAGTACGGACATTTCATGGTGTCTTGCCCCCTTTGCTTCATTTTAAGCTATGATGGTTCATTATAGCATAAAAGTGCAGCCCGTGGTATCCCCATTTGAGAAAAAAATTTCCGTATGATTTTGTTTTTTCCGGGTACACTACAATCAGCGAAAGCGAGGTGAGCTTG
>OKQJ01000246.1_pt1 | contig 20144 bp, 19 predicted proteins | sample 1614171 | NCBI WGS metagenome assembly OKQJ01 (sample SAMN04436911, study PRJEB24849) | human gut metagenome | biome: human gut; feature: NICU; material: stool | host: Homo sapiens | place: USA: Saint Louis, MO | collected 2012-05-30 | reverse complement strand
ATCCATGTGCACCTAATTCAATTTTTTATGTGTCCAGAATTCTGGGTACATATCAAAACCCTTTTATTCGTTTTTCGCCGCTTCGCTTGCCGCCCGTTTCCGTTCCTCGCTGTACGGTGCGGTCAGCCGGAAAGAGAAGCGTCCCTTTTCAATTTCAAACTCCTTGCAGCCTGTTTCCGGGTCATAGCCCGTCAGCTTGCAGACGGCAGGGTATTTGCGGCTGTAAGCAAGCAGCCGCTTCTTCAAGTCGGTGTTGTGGGTGCGGATATGGATTAGCGAGTCTTTCTCGTCAAACCATATATCGGTGGTCTTTTCCTGCTTCGTAAGCCCTGTTCTCATAAACTCTCCTTTCTGCGCCCCTGTTACGCAATAGGGGCATTTTTCGGGTGTTTTTACCGGCTCTTGACTTAAAGAAAACGGCGATTTTCAAGCAGGAGCGCGCCGGACGATGTCTGCCCTGTCCGACGCGCTCCCATTCGATAAAATGCGTTTTTTCCGGCTCTACACAGGAATCAGCGAGCTTCGTCCCTCGTGACCGCTTTTTCTTTGCGCGGATGGAAGAATCTCCACAGATTATTGCGCTGAATCACATCCTCATAGCTGCGGACTTTCCCGCGCAGCTCCGTATTTTCACGCTCCAATTCTGCCGCACGGAGCTTGCTGTGGACAGACTTATAATCAGAAATTTCCTGTTTCAAACTGTCAATCTCAGCCTTGAGCTTTGCAATCAGTTTGCTTGCCGCATCCAACGCCTTTTGCAGTTTGGATTCCTTTTTCTCTGCTGTAACGTACTTCTTTGCCAGAGTGGAAAGTCGGTCAAAGTCCTCACGCTCCACGGCGACTTTGGATGAGAAGGGAATGGACGTTGCCACGATTTTTTCGATAGACCGCACATCGACCCGCTGATTCTGGATTTTTTCAATTTTGCTCCCAAGCGTTGCTGCCTGTTTTTCCTGCTGACGGTTCTGCTCTGTGAATTCTGCCAGCCGCGCCTGTTCCTGCTGCACCTTGAACTGCGTCACCGTCAGTTGTTCCTCAGAGCTGCCGCGCTCGCCTCGCTCCACATCGTCATACCCTGCCTTTCGCATGGCGGCGAAGAAATCATCTTGCAGAACGGAATAGGATTTTCGGAGCACGGTTTTTCCGTTTGCGTTCAGCAGCGGTTTCCCATGCTCATCCAGCGCGGGCTTGGAATCCCACTTTTTGCTCATGCTGACCTGCTGAATCGTTTCCTTGACCGTCCCCACCAGCGATTTATCCTTGCAGCGTTTTGACCACAGGATTTGCTTTTCCACGATGGGAATGTAGACCACATGAAGGTGATAGTGGTACACGTCCTGCCCCAGCGCGTCGGACATGGCGCGGTTGCGCTCGTCGGCGTGCATGACTGCCGACAGGATGTACTGCTCGCCGCCGACGCTTTCTATTGCGGATTTGTAAGCATCGGTGTAAAATTGTTTTGCGAAGTCATAGCCGCCGTGATTATGAAAATAGGCGGTGTTTACGTCAAAGACCAGCTCGCCGTAGAGAACGGCATCCTCTTTCAATCCACGGGTGGAGATGATCCCGTCCTTTTTCAACTGCTCAAACATCTCCGCATATCCGGCGGTCGGTTTCTTGAAATGGACATTGAGGTGCGTTCTCTCCGGGACAATATCCTGATTGACATAGGATTCCTTTTCCCGTTCGTTGTGCTGCTGCGCGTTGCTGATTTTGGCAGCGGTCAGCCTCATATTTCTTGCGTTGGTACGATGAATACCGTCGCCTCTTGCCATAGGCAGTTTACCTCCTGATTTCAGATTGCGCAGGACGGGGCAGCTTCCGAGGGAGCACTTCTGCGGAAGTGTAATAACCCACTATGATACTTTCATCCTGCGGCTGCAAAGTATCGTGGGCTCTCCGAGGGGGAACGGGGTGTGCGGCTTCTGCGGAAGCCTGCCGTGGCTTGAAAGTAGTACCCACTTTGCAAAATCCACGGCGTGACCGCCAGCCTTTCAGCAATCGAATTTGCTTCAACGCTGCCGCCCACAGGCAGAGAGAATTTTGAAAATCCTCTCTGCCATCCATCTCAAAATCTGCGGGTTTTTCGATGGGGACGGGGATGCGAGGGGCTTTGCCTTGTCCTCCAGCAACAGGAGCGTGGCACGCTCCTGTCACAGTTCCCAAGGAGGAGTAGTCCATCGGTAGCTCTGCGGCACTCCACGCCGGTCAAGATACTCCTGCCGCGCCTGCTCCCACTGTTCTTCGGTAGGAGCGGTCTTGTATTGTGAGTAGAGCTGTCGGTTCAGCATGGCGTCGAGCTTCTTCTCCAAGCCCTGCCGGATTTCTTCTTCAAAATCATCCTCGCCCCGCAGATGGTACATGGCGAGGTCGATGAACAGATCATAGGGGATTTGTACGCTTTTCATTTTCCTATCCTTTCCTATCCGCGACGGTCGCAACGATTGCGACGGTTGCTTTGATGGCATCATTTCCACCGTCGCGACCGTCGCAGCCGTCGCGCCGTCCTCATTCGATTACTTCGTACTCTACATTGTCGATTGCCATATAGGTGAGTTTCACCTGCCGCCCGGAGTGTTTGGCCCTGTTCTCATACCTCACATGGTACTCGTCCAGCAGCCTGCCGGATTTAACGTTCAGGTATTTGGTGAGGGCATTTGCCGCCATGCCTGTATTCACCGCTTCCGCAAGCTCGGTCGGGCTGCCTGTCCATTCTCTGCTTTCGGAGGAAACAAGCTGGGAAACCGTATCCAATACAGGGTCGGGCGGCTCCTGATACGGCTCGTTCTCCGTCCGTTCAAGGCTCCATATCTGCGTGTCGGCATCTTTTTTCAGATATAGAATCTGATCCTGTTGATCTCGCCCCACTGCATCGACCGTGGCCTCCAATGCTGTCCGTTTCTTCTTCTGCGTCAGGAGTGCTCCGTCTGCACAACCAAGAAGTCCCGTCGTGCCGGAGATCGTTTCAAAGCTGTCTCCGGCTGGCTGCTTTCTTGTGTGATGAACGGTAACGATGCAAATGCTGTGCCTGTCCGCAAAACGCTTGAGCTTTCCGATGATCTCATAGTCGCTGGCGTAGCTGTAAGCCTCGCCTCCGGTCTCCCGAATCTTCTGCATGGTGTCAATGATAACCAGCTTCGTGTCGGGGTGTTCCTTTATGAAATTCTCAAGCTGCTCGTCAAGACCGTTTCCGATTTTGTTTGCTGCCGTTGCAAAATGCAGGCTGGCGGTATCCGCCACGCCGTACATCATAAACATCCGACTCTGGATTCTCTGGAAATCATCCTCCAGTGCAAGGTACAGAACCGTACCCTGATGGACTTCATAGCCCCACAGCCTTCGCCCTGTGCTGACATGGTAGGCAAGCTGCGCTACCAGAAACGATTTTCCGATTTTGGGTGCTCCTGCGAGGATATATGCCCCGGAGTAGAGCAGACCGTCTATGACGGGCGGTCTGCTCTTGTAGACGGTCTGATACAGCTCTGTCATGGAAACCGTATGAAGATAACGAGGATCGTTCATGCGTCGGATTCTCTCACGCATTTCCTCAATATTTTCCTCCGGGGGATTGCTTTCGCAGGTTTCATGTGGTATGCTCTGGTTAGATGAATTGTGAGGCGGCTGCCCTCCATCTGCGCCAACAGATGGGATGAGGGCGGTCGTTTTCTCATTTTCCGTCATTGCGCTCACCTCCGGGAATCTGGAAGCCGTAGAACTTCTGCTTGAAATACTGGGCGGGGCATTTTCCGGCTACGGTCAGATAGCCCTGGGATTTCAGTTCTCTGTTCATCTCCCGGACGATCTGATACGCCTTGCTGCGGCTGATGCCCATGATCTCCGCCACCTCTGACGCTGTGATAAACTGTGCTCTCATAGTACCTCCTGTTTCAATGTGATCCGCCTCGGTCTGCGTATCTTTTGTTCATCCTCCTTTCTCCAGCCTCTCCGAAATACGCACCCTGAGTACATATTTTATTATACGCACACAAGATGCATCTGTCAAGCCTTTAGAAAATAAAAATATGTACTTGCAATTCGCTTTATTCTGTGATATGATATGGACGAGGTGAATCAGATATGGACAATTTCGATTATCCCGCCATTGGGCAGAGAATCAAGCAGCTCCGAAAACGCAAGGGGCTGAACCAGACCGAACTGGCACAAATGCTGAAAAAATCTCTCCGCACCGTACAGAAGTACGAAACTGGAGAGATCGAAGTGTCGATTGCCGTTGTCAATCAGATTGCCGACCTGTTGGATTCAACGCCGACCTATATCCTCGGCTACGAATCCAGTACAACGCAGATCAGAACGCTTTCCGACGTGATGGACTTTCTCTTTAAGCTGGAAACGGTAGAAGGCATCGACTTCAAGATCGACGTGCAGAAGCCACCCCGCCGCAAGCAGTGGGAATGTTCCATTTCCTTTGACGGAAAGAGCATGGCAGAGTTCAACGCCGATATGTGCCTGTTCCTTGAGCAGTGGGAGGACGAACGCAGCGAGCTTCGCGCCTATAACTCCACGCAGGCAGCATATAAGCGCTGGAAGGAGCAGACGCTTGCATACTATGCCGCGAACGCAGTCAAATGCACAGAGCCGGAAGAACTTGACCGTGATGAACTAATTGCAAGACGGACAGAGCTTTTGGAAAAGGAATACGGTAAAAACGAGAGTAATGAGTAAATAACCCCATCAAAGCCTGATTCTTGAGGGAAGGAGGTAAAAATGTCAGTAACAAAAGACGGCGACACCGGTCGCTGGATGTCCCAGATCCGCGTGACGGACTGGACGGGCAAGACCATCCACAAGAAGAAGCGTGGCTTTGCCACCAAGAAGGAAGCCCTTCAATGGGAACGGGACTTTATCAGCCAATCCACGGGCAGACTCGGCATGACCTTCGGTGACTTCATCGCCCTGTATGTCAAGGATATGGAGCACCGTCTCAAGCCCTCCACCGTTGCCAGCAAGAAATGGCTGATTGACCTGAAGGTAACGCCTTTCTTCAAGAAAATCCCGCTGAACGAGATCAAGCCCACTCATGTGCGCCAATGGCAGAACTCCCTGACCAGCTATCGGGATGAAAATGGCAAGCCTTACGCCCAGACCTATCTCAAGTGCATCAATAACCAGCTCACGGCGATTTTCAACTACGCAGTCAAATACTATGGCTTGAAAGAAAACCCCTGCCACAAGGCGGGGAGCATGGGCAAGAAGCACGCCGATGAGATGCTGTTCTGGACAAAGCAGGAGTTTCAAACCTTCATTGAGGTCATGAAAGACCGGCCTGCCAGCTACACGGTATTTATGACCATGTACTACACGGGGATTCGGGAGGGAGAGCTGCTGGCACTCACACCGTCGGACATCGACTTCGAGAAGAAGACCCTGACGGTGAACAAGAGCTATCAGCGCCTCGGCAGAGAGGATATTATCACCACTCCGAAAACGCCGAAAAGCATCCGCACTATCCCCATTCCCGACGGTCTTTGCACCTGTTTGCAGGAGTATATGTCCCATTGCTACGGACTGCAAAAGGACGACCGGCTCTTTCCCTATACCAAGAGCTTTCTGTATCACGAAATGGAGTATGGCTGCAAAGCATCAGGTGTGAAGCGGATTCGGGTGCATGATATTCGCCACAGCCACGCCAGCCTGCTGGTGGAGATGGGCTTCTCACCGCTGCTGATCGCGGAGCGGCTCGGACATGAAAAGGTGCAGACAACGATGGACACGTACAGCCACCTGTACCCCAACAAGCAGGTGGAGGTAGCCAGACAGCTTGACGGCATCATGCCGTGAGCCTCTGGCTACAAAAATCGCTGCAAATGTAGCCAATTTGTAGCCACTAAAAAAGAAAAATCCTGAAAAACGCTGTATTACCAACGCTTTTCAGGATTCCAAAAACACTAAATATTTATTCCCACTCGTTGCTGGGTATCATATTCTAACGGATTTTGCTTTAGAAATATGATGCCCTGTTCTTTTGATTATTTGATATATCCATATTATCCAGCCTATACGATGGGCTGTTATCAAATTGTTATCAGCAGTGATAACGGGAGGGAGTTGCTGACTATTTGTTCTGCTGGTTTGCGACTGTAACTATATCACAAAAGGCGGGGAAATGCAACCACATTCCCCCGCCTTTTTCAAATCGTTCATTGGCAGAAAAGTCCTCGACAAATCGAAAATTACTAACCGTACAAATTAGGGCGTTTCTAATAGCTTATCCGTCTGTGTTCCCCCGTATTTGGGGTAATGTACGGAATGTATAACTGGCACCCCCAACATCTCCCCAGTTCGCAGAAACTTCATAAACATAATCTCCATCACCCAAAGGAAACAGAGAAAAAGTATCTCCCTCAAGCTCGGTATTGACCATTTCAAAATCAGTGGAGTAGGTTTGTGCATCACCAATGCGCGAGGCAGGCCATCGCATAACAGAAACCGTCTCTGGCAAAATTTCTCCAAAATCAAGATAGAATACAGGAGCTATTGAGCCGACATTTTCACCAGCTTCTGGAGCCGGTAAAGTTCCAGCAGGAAAAGCGGTATATAATATGGGATATTCTTGCTGATCCAACGGGTGAGCACCACAAGCAATAAATTCACTAACTGTACCGTCAGGCAGTGTATGGCTCCATTGGTAATTGCCACAAGAAGCAATCACACTATCTACATACATCAAGGTGGAAACGGTCAGTGATGGAGGCTCTGTTAAACTTTCATAATCCAACGGCGCAGTGAAATCCGCTTCGCACTCTCCCTGGGTAGCCGATACTTGCGGATTGTCTATTGAAATAGTTGTTCCTGTCGGAATTGAAGCTGTTTTTTCATTTGTCTCTACACTCGCACATCCCGTTAGAACAAAAACGAAAGTAGCTATAACCAATACAATTCTTTTCACAATGATACCTCCTTTCGGCCTTATTCATATAGACGACAGATTTTCTAAAAAGTTCCGTGGTCTTTTGGGAAAATTCTAATCTATTGCTCTCATCATAACATAAAAAAGCACCCGCTGACAAGTATAAATCAGGGGTGCACTCCTTGGAGTGCACCCCTGGTGTGTTACCTCGCCCCTCGGCTAAACTTCCGCTTTGCTTTCTTCTGCTCTTTCTCTGCCGCCTCCCGGCGCTTTGCGTCCTCCACGGCCCGCTCTACTTCCTCCGGGCCGAACACCCGCTTGACCCGCTCAAAGTCGGCAACCGTCCCCCGCAGGGCCTTGTTCTCCAATTTCACCTCCTGCAAGCGGTCAGACAACCGCTCGTTGCCCTCCCTGGCCCGTCCATAGTCACCCTGCAACCGCTCATACTTCCCTTTCAACTCGACATAGGCCCGATACAAGGAGCGCAGCACCTTGACGATCTTGGCAAGCAGGGGTTTGGCCTTTTTCTCCCGGTAGGACTTGGCGCTCTCCAGCGGCCCAGGCTCCGGCAATATTCGATCCGGGTCATCGGAGAACTGCGCCGCCAACTGCTCCATGTTCCTCACAGCCGGGGCCAGCTCCTTTAGACGCCGCTCCTGCTGTTCCACCTGTCCCTGCTTCTTGGCCTTAACTGCGTCCAGCTCGGCAATCTCTTTCGCCCTCTGCTCCTTTTTGAAGTCCAGCACAGACAGGTGCTTGTCATGGGTGCCCTTGTCCTCCCACTCTATCCCGTGGCGCTCCATCACGGCGGCAAGCTGTTCCTTTTCAGAGCGTACCCACTGGCTCCACTCCGTATCGCCTCTGGTGCCGCCCTTAAAGCCCTGGGCCGCTAACGCCTGTTTCAGCGATACCCTCGTGTCCAGGCCCCGCTTGCTCCCGGTGGTGAACGGTACGAAGTCGATGTGCAGATGGGGCGTGGCCTCGTCCATGTGGAGGTGGGCGGAGAACACCCGGAGCCGGGGATTGCGCTCCTGGAAGCCTCTCATGTACTCGTCCAGCACCGCCGCCGCAAGCTGGCCGTCCTCGCCCTCGGCGCTCATATCGTCCTTGTTGCCCACTTGCAGGATGATTTCATGGAACGGCTTTTCCTGCTTGCTGGAACGTATCTTTTCATAGTAGTCCTCGATTTTGCGGTCTGCCCTGGTCTGCTTGTCGTTGTACCGCTTGAGGGCCTCGTCGAAAAGCTCATGGAAAACTGTCTTGATATTTTCGTGGCAGTAGGTTATATTTAAGTGGGAGCGTTCTGGGTCGGTGTTCTTGGCGTTGAACGCCCTGCTGTTGTGGTTCACCGAACCCTGTCCCACCATTGCGCTAATCGTCCTTTTCAAATCAACACTCCTTTCGCCGCGCCAGCGGCGGCCTTTGTTACTTTCTGCGAAAGTAACGCAAAAGCACTTTTGACGGCCTTGCGGCCATCAAAAGCGCATTTGCGCCCTACGGGGTGGAGTGGGGGCGTTGCCCCCGCCGTCTGCGGACGGCTCCCCCAGCAGGGCCGCCCTTTGAAAAGGGCACCCTGCACCCCGCCTAAACTTTGACACTCGCCGTTGGGCAGGGGGGAAAGGCACAGCCTTTCCCCCCACCCGGCCAGTGTCCTCCGTGGGCCAAAAGTCAAGGGGTTCGGGTTGTATTGCCTTACGGCAATCTCCACCCCCAGGTATGGCCCCTTGACTTTTGGCCCCGCTCCCCGTGACGGCCGTGACGACCGTGACGATGTTTTACACACCGCCCCGCTCTCAAAAAAGCCGTCACAGCCGTCACGGTCGTCACGCCTGGGGCGGTTCCAGGGTGAGGGTGATACTTCTCCCGGCGTGGCTTCTGCTGTTCTCATAGCGGATATGGTAATCCGCCGCCAGCCTCCCGGCCCGGACGTTCAGCCGCATAGCCAGGGCGTTGGGCTTCATGTCGGTCTGGAGCGCCGCCGCCAGCTCCGTGGCCGTACCGCCCCAGGCGGGCCTGTCCGCCGTCACAAGGGCGGCAACGGCCTCTAATACCGGGTCGGGCGGTTCCACCCACGGCTCCGTTTCCAGCCGTTCCAGCTCCCACACAAGGCGCTCCCTGTCCTTGGTGAGATACATCCGCTGGTCTTGCTGGTCACGCCCGGCCACGTCCAGAATGGCGCTGCCGTCCGTCCGTTTCTCCTTTTGAAGAAGAAAGGCCCCGTCCGCCGCACCCAACAGGCCGTTGGTGCCGGAAATCATATCAAACTTGTCGTCTGCCTGTTGCTTTCGGGTGTGGTGTACCAGCAGGAGACAGATACCGCAATCATCGGCAAGGCGTTTCAGTGTGCCCACCACCTCGTAGTCGTTGGCATAGCTGTACTTGTCTCCGCCAGCCTCCCGGACTTTTTGGAGGGTGTCAATGATAATCAGCTTGGTATCGGGGTGTTCCCGGACGAACATTTTGAGCTGTCCCTCCAGGCCAACGCCGAGCTGTTTAGCGTGGATTGCAAAGAGCAGGTCGTTGGTGCCGTCCATGCCGAACATCCGATACAGCCGCCCCTGCAATCGGCGATGGTCGTCCTCCAACGCCAGATAGAGGACGGTGCCCTTGTGGACGGGGTAGCCCCACAGGGGGAGGCCCATGCTCACATGATAGGCAAGCTGGGCCATCAGGAACGACTTGCCCACCTTGGGCGCTCCCGCAAAGAGGTACGTCCCAGGGTAGAGCAGACCGTCAATGATTGGCGGTCTGCCCTGGTAGACATTCTGGTAAAGCTCACTCATGGAAATGGTGGGAAGATAGGCCGGGTCGGTCATGCGGCGCATTTCCAGAAGCCTTTCCTCCAAACTTTTCTCCTGGGGGTTGTTTTCGGTAGCCGCTTCTGATATACTCATGGCAGTTGCTTGTGAAATGGGCTGTTCCCCGTCTGCGCCAACAGACGGAACCGGGACAGTCCTTTTCGTTTCTCTGGAATCCATCAATCTATCAATCCTCCTTCATTCCATCCAGCGTCATGGTGATAAGGCGGATGGTGGCGAGCAGTTCATCATCCACCCCGCCCCCGGCCTCCATGCGCCGCAGCTCCCCCAGGACGGCGGCGAGCTGGTCACGCAGGGCCTTGTAGACCCTGGGATTGCCCTGCACCACAATGTCCCGGTTGAGCAGCCGCCGGGTGATGTAGTCCTGCTTGGTCAGCCCGGACAGGCGGACGGCAATCTCAAGCTGTTCGTCCTCCTCCGGGGACACCCGGAATGCCACGGTCTTGTTCCGCCAGCGGTTGTGATTGTCCAAATTTTTAGCCGACATTATGCTCCCGTCCTTTCAAAGTCCAGCTTGTCCGCCATTTCCGTCTGCTTGGACGGAAACAGGTGGGCATAGCGGTATGTGATCTCAATACTCTCATGGCCTACCCGGTCAGCAATCGCCACAGCAGAGAAGCCCATATCAATCAGAAGCGAAATGTGCGAATGTCTGAGGTCATGGATTCTGATACGCTTCACACCAGCCTCTTTCGCCCCTCTGTCCATCTCATGGTGGAGATAGCTTTTTGTAACGGTGAAAATGCGGTCTTTCTTCTTGACCCCGTAGAGCATTCCCAGGTAGTCCCGCATTTCGTCACAGAGGAAATTGGGCATTTTAATGGTACGATTGCTTTTCTTGGTTTTCGGAGTGGTAATCACATCCTCGCCGTGGAGCCGCTGGTAGGACTTGTTGATCTTCACCGTCCCGGCCTCAAAGTCGAAGTCCGCCGGGGTGAGGGCCAGCAGCTCCCCCTCCCGAATACCGCACCAGTAGAGCATTTCAAAGGCGTAGTAGGAGAGGGGCTTGTCCATCATGGCCTCCGCAAACCGCTGATACTCCGCCTTTGTCCAGAACAGCATTTCCTTTCGCTCCTCCGTTCCCATGTTCCCAGCTTTGGCGGCGGGGTTGGAACGAAGCTCATAGAAGCGGACAGCGTGGTTGAAAATGGCGCTGAGCTGGTTGTGCAGGGTCTTGAGGTAGGTCTGGGAGTAGGGCTTGCGCTGTTCGTCCCGATAGGCCAGCAGCTCATTCTGCCATGCGATCACGTCCTTGGTGGTGATCTCGCTGATCTTCCGCTTGCCGAAGTAGGGCAGAATCTTCTTCTGGATGATGTTCTCCTTTGTCAGCCAGGTGTTTTCTTTCAGCCGGGGCCGCACGTCCTTGGTGTAAAGCTCGACAAAGGCTTCAAAGGTCATATCCATGTCGGCGGCGGTCTGCATTTGAAAGCTGCGCTCCCAGTCCTGGGCCTCCCGCTTGGTGGGAAAGCCCCGCTTGCACTTCTGCTTACGCTCCCCCGTCCAGTCCCGATACCACGCCATGACGTACCATGTGCCCCGCTTTTCGTCCTTAAATACCGGCATTTTCGTTCACTTCCTTTCTGGCTCCGTAAAGCCGTTCGTTGAAATACTGGCGGTTGACCCGCCCTGCAATGGTGATGAAGCCCTTTCCTTTCAGTTCCTCGTTGAGCTGGCGAATGAGCTTGTAGGCGTAGGGCCTCGACACGCCCAGCTCGTCCGCTACCTCGTCCACCCGGATAAACTTGTTCTCCATGCTGGTTCCTCCTTTCTTGAATGATAACGCTATTTGTTTAATGCTGGCTCTATTATACTAACTATATTCCGTTATGTCAAGGCTTTCCAAGAAGAAAATATAAACAAATTTATTTATATTTTGCTTGACAGTTCTAAACATATCTGTTATACTCCAAGTGTCCCCCATTACATAGATTGGAGTTGGCAGTTATGGCGATTGGTGAACGTATTCGCTTCTTCCGCAATAAGAAAGGTGTTACGCAAAAGTATCTCGGTCAGGTGGTGGGGTTCCCGGAACGCTCTGCCGATGTGCGTATGGCGCAGTATGAAACCGGGAGCCGCACCCCCAAGGCCGACCTGACCAGAACGCTGGCGGGCTTCTTTGAAGTGTCCACCGATGCCTTGACCGTCCCTGACATAGACAGCGACATTGGCCTCATGCACACCCTCTTTGCCCTGGAGGACATTCGGGGACTTACCATCGGAGAGATTGACGGCGAAATCTGTTTGAAGCTGGACAAGTCCAAAGGCAAGACCTATGTTGATATGCTTGAAATGCTGTCCGCCTGGGCGGAGCAGGCCAAGAAGCTGGAGGCCGGGGAGATCACCAGGGAGGACTACGACCGCTGGCGCTACAACTACCCCAAGTACGACACCACCCGGAAATGGGTCAAAGTCCCCTCCAAGGAATTGAGCGACTTCCTTGTGGAAGCGTTCAAGGACAGGCTGGGAAAGGATTGACAGACAGCAAAAGCCCTTACCGATGTTGCCATCGGTAAGGGCTTTGTAATATGGTTTCTGTCACCCACAAGCCGCAAAGGAACACTTTTCACCTGCAATCCACCGGGGATACAGAATGATACGGCCTATGGGGAGCGTTATCAAATCGTTATCAAAAGAGAGGCACAAAACCGTCTATCCGTTGTGCCGCAACGGGTTCAAAGTTTCAAAAACTCATTCCCACTCGATGGTGGCGGGGGGCTTGGAGGTGATATCGTAGACGATACGATTGATGCCCTTCACCTCGTTGACGATGCGGGTGGAGATCTTGTCCAGCACATCGTAGGGGATGCGGGCCCAGTCGGCAGTCATGAAGTCGCTGGTGGTGACGGCGCGGAGCGCCAGGGTGTAATCGTAGGTGCGGCCGTCGCCCATGACGCCCACGGAGCGGGTATTGGTGAGGACGGCAAAGTACTGGTTGATGTTCTTGTCCTCGCCGGCGGCGGTGATCTCCTCCCGGTAGATGGCGTCGGCATCCCGGAGGGTGTCCAGCTTCTCCTTGGTCAGATCGCCGATGACCCGGATGGCCAGGCCGGGACCGGGGAAGGGCTGGCGCATGACCAGGTATTCAGGCAGGCCCAGCTCGCGGCCTAACTGCCGCACCTCGTCCTTGAAGAGCAGGCGCAGGGGCTCGATGATCTCCTTGAAGTCCACATAGTCAGGCAGGCCGCCCACGTTGTGGTGGCTCTTGATTACGGCGGCGTCGCCGGCGCCGGACTCGATCACGTCGGGGTAGATGGTGCCCTGCACCAGATAGTCCACCCGGCCGATCTTCTTGGCCTCCTCCTCAAAGACGCGGATGAACTCCTCCCCGATGATTTTGCGCTTGCGCTCCGGCTCGCTGACGCCGGAGAGCTTCTCCAGGAAGCGGGCCTCAGCGTCCACCCGGACGAAGTGGATGTCCCACTTGGCGAAGGCGGCCTCCACCTCGTCGCCCTCGTTCTTGCGCATCAGGCCGTGGTCCACGAACACGCAGGTGAGCTGGCTGCCCACCGCCTCGGCCAGCAGGGCGGCGGCCACGGAGGAATCCACGCCGCCGGACAGGGCCAGCAGCACCTTGCCGCCGCCCACCTTCTCCCGGATGGCCTTGATGGAGCTCTCCTTGTAGTCGCCCATGGTCCAGTCGCCCTTGGCGCCGCAGACCTCATAGAGGAAGTTGCGGATCATGTCCACGCCGTGCTCGGTGTGATTGACCTCCGGGTGGTACTGCACCCCGTAGAAGCCCCGCTTCTCGTCGGCAATGGCCACGTTGGGGCAGGCGTCGGAGTGGGCGGTGAGGGCGAAGCCCTCGGGCACCTTGGCCATGTAGTCCCCGTGGCTCATCCAGGAGATGCCCCGCTCCGGCAGGCCTTTGAAGAGCTTGCAGGCGGTGTCGTAATAGGTCTCGGTCTTGCCGTACTCCCGGGCGGTGTCCTCGTGGGCCTCGGTCACCTGGCCGCCCAGGGTGTGGGCCATGAACTGGCAGCCATAGCAGATGCCCAGCACCGGCACGCCCAGCTCAAAGATGGCCGGGTCGGCCTTGGGCGCGCCCGCCTCATAGACGGAGTTGGGGCCGCCGGTGAAGATGAAGCCGATGGGCTCCATAGCGCGGAGTTTCTCCAGCGGGGTCGTGTAGGGCTTGACCTCGCAATAGACGCCGCACTCGCGCACCCGGCGGGCGATGAGCTGGTTGTACTGGCCGCCGAAATCCAGGACAATCACGGTCTGATGGGACATCATCTTGCCTTCTTTCTCTCGTTTTCTCTCACGCCATGCCCATAGGCCCGGCGATATTTTTACAGTTTAGGATACCATATTCCGGCCTAAAGCGCAAGCATTCCGTAAAAAAGCCGCCGGACCCGGTCAGGTCCGGCGGCTTTTCAGCGCAGTCTTCAATCCACTTCCGCGCCGCCCCACTCCACGGCGGTGAAGCCAGCGCGCTCCGGCGCGGTCAGCTTCTGGGGCTCCACCTCCACCGGCGCGTCCAGGCCCTTCCACGCCAGGAACACCCGGATCAGGGTGTCGGGGGCCGGGTCGATGGTCAGCCCGGCGGAGTCGGTGTAGGCCTCGGTCTGGAAGGAAAGCAGATTGTAGGGATTGCCCTCCAGCTTTGGCAGCCAGTAGATGATGAATTCGTCAGCCTCCCGCTCGGTCAGGCCCAGCCTGTCCAGGGCGTCCTCCAGGAAGGCCGCAGTGTCCTCCCCCGCCACGCAGAAGCCGGTGGAGAAGTCGTACTCCGCCTCGGTAATTCCCTCCCAGAACAGGCAGTAGTATTCCCGGCCCGTGGCCGGATCGGTGAGGGTGCCGCCGGGCCGGGCCGTCACCGTCCAGCCATCCCCGTAGTCCGGGTAGGTGGAGGTGAGCGTCCCGTCAAAGTCCAGGGTCACAGTCACCTCCGTCTCCTCCTCCGGGTAGAGGTAGAGCACCGGCTTGGCGGCCGGAACGCCGCGCTCCTCTGCCGCTCCGCAGGCGGTGAGACCGGCAGCCAGCAGGGCTGCCAGGGATAAAGTCAGCAGTCGTTTCAAAGCATTTCCCTCCTGTCGTTGATATTCATTTAGACGAAGGGACTGGAAAAAGGTTCCCGGCTGGCCGGGTCAATTCCGCCCCGCCTTTTCCCTCCGCACGGTGGGAAAGAAAGCGGGGAAAATCCCGCTGCGGGAGCCCAGGGCATGGAGCAGTGGGAAGCAGACCAGAACGGTAACCAATTGAACCACTATAACATGATTTTCCGTCCGCTCCTCCTGACTGTAGCGTACCGCTTCTCCGGCCATGTCCACGTAGAAGTCGGTGCGATCCAGGGGATAGCCGGAGGTGATCTGCTCCAGGAAGGCGGGGTCCTCCTCCAGGTCGGCCCAAATCACCCGGCCCACCGGGAGGACAACCTCCCCGGATGCGAACTTCTCTCCATCCTGTACGCTCTCAGTATGGATGCGGGCAGCCACCCGTTCCCCGGAGGGGAGGGCCAAATTATAGAGATAGCTGCCCTCAAAATAGCCCGCTCCCTCGTTGCGGTAGGCAATACCTTGGGAAAGTACTGTGAAGGTATCCAGCTCCAGCAGCTCCGCGATACTCTGTGCCCGGGGAACCTCTGGCCCGGCAGGACTGCCCGCCTGGCCAGGAGCAGCGGAGTGAACCTCTGCATAGCCGTCATACGTGGCCGCGCTGAGGGCGGAGGCTGCGGCCCCCGTGCCCAGGGACACCAGATAGGCCACCAGCAGGCAGAACCAGATATCAAAGCGAAGGCGGTGCAGACGCATGGCGGTTTCCTCCCCTCAGATTTCAGTGATGTCGATGGGGCGCAGCTCAGCGGCCCGGCCCTGGGTGCGGACGGTGAGCATGGCCCGGGCGGTGTCGATGGCGGTGATGCAGGCCACGGAGTGCTCCACGGTAGAGCGGCGGATCTTGAAGCCGTCGGTATCGTGGCGGCGGCCGCGGGTGGGGGTGTTGATGACCAGATCCACGGTGCCGGAGGCGATCATGTCCAGGATGTTGGGGTGGGCCTCGGACACGCGGGCCACCCAGCGGGCGGGTATGCCCGCCTCGTTGAGCGCCTTGCAGGTGCCGCTGGTGGCGAGAAGCTCAATGCCCATATCATAGAAGCCCCTGGCGATGCCAATCATCTCGTCCTTGTCCTCGTCCTTGACGGTAACGATGATGCGCCCGCCCTTCTTGGGGGCCTTCATACCAGCGCCCTTGAAGGCCTTGAGCAGCGCCTGGGGGAAGGACTCGGCCAGGCCCAGGCACTCGCCGGTGGACTTCATCTCGGGGCCCAGGCCGGTGTCCACGTCGGTGAGCTTCTCGAAGGAGAACACCGGCATCTTGACGGCGTAGTAGTCCGCCTCCCGGTAGATGCCCGTGCCGTACCCCAGGTCGCACAGCTTCTGCCCCAGCATCACCCTGGTGGCCAGGTCGATGATGGGCACGCCGGTGACCTTGGAGATATAGGGGATGGTACGGGAGGAGCGGGGATTGACCTCGATGACATACACCTGGTCGTCATAGATGACGAACTGGATGTTGACTAGGCCCACCACGCCCAGGGCGCGGGACAGGTCATAGGTGTACTTCAGGATGGTCTGTTTATGCTTGTCCTCGATGTGGATGGGGGGATAGACCGAGATGGAATCGCCAGAGTGGACGCCGGCCCGCTCGATGTGCTCCATGATGCCGGGGATGAGCAGCTCCTCCCCGTCGAAGACGCCGTCCACCTCCACCTCGCGGCCCATGAGGTACTTGTCCACCAGGATGGGGTGCTCCTGCTCCACCTGGTTGATGATGCGCATGAACTCGGTGATGTTGCGGTCGTTGTAGGCGATCTCCATGCCTTGGCCGCCCAGCACGTAGGAGGGGCGCACCAGCACAGGATAGCCCACCTCGTGGGCGGCGGCCAGGGCCTGCTCGGTGGTGAACACCGTGCGGCCGGCGGCCCGGGGGATGCCGCACTGGTTCAAAATCTCGTCAAACCGCTCCCGATCCTCGGCGGCGTCCACGCCATCGGCGGAGGTGCCCAGGATGGGCACGCCCATGTCGGTGAGGGCCTGGGCCAGCTTGATGGCGGTCTGGCCGCCGAACTGCACCACCGCGCCCCAGGGCTTCTCCAGCTCCACCACCGCCTGCACGTCCTCGGCGGTCAGCGGCTCAAAGTAGAGCTTATCCGCCACATCGAAGTCGGTGGACACGGTCTCCGGGTTGTTGTTGATGATGATGGTCTCATAGCCCAGACGCTTGAAGGCCCAGACCGAGTGGACCGAACAGTAGTCGAACTCGATGCCCTGACCGATGCGGATGGGGCCGGAGCCCAGCACCAGCACCTTCCGTTTCTCCGCGCCATCATCCGCCCGGCTGGCCCCGGCGGCCTCGTTCTCCTGGTCGTAGGTGGAGTAGTAATAGGGGGTCTGGGCCTCGAACTCGGCGGCGCAGGTGTCCACCATCTTGAAGGCCGGGCGGATGCCGAAGGACTCCCGCAGGGCCTTGATCTCCTTCTGCTCCCGGCCGGAGAGGGCGGCGATCCACGCGTCGGAGAAGCCCATCTCCTTGGCCCGGCGCAGGGTGTCGCCGTCCAGGCGGCCGTGATCCAGGGCGTCCTCCATGTCCACGATGTTCTGGAAGCGGTCGAGGAACCACAGGTCGTACTTGGTGATCTTGTTGATCTTCTCTGGAGAGAAGCCCCGGCGCAGGGCCTCGGCCACCACAAAGAGCCGCTGATCGTCGATGTTCACCAGGCGGTCCTCGATCTCCTCGGTATACAGCTCGTCCAGACCGGGCAGGCGGAGGGACTTCACCGGCAGCTCCAGGGAGCGGATGGCCTTCATCAGCGCCCCCTCGAAGGAATTGCCGATGGCCATCACCTCGCCGGTGGCCTTCATCTGGGTGCCCAGGGTGCGGCTGGCGGTGGTGAACTTGTCAAAGGGCAGGCGGGGCAGCTTGAGCACGCAGTAGTCCAGGGTTGGCTCGAAGCAGGCGGTGGTCTTGCCGGTCACGGCGTTGGGGATCTCGTCCAGGGTGTAGCCCAGGGCCACCTTGGCGGCCACCTTGGCGATGGGGTAGCCGGTGGCCTTGGAGGCCAGGGCGGAGGACCGGGACACGCGGGGGTTGACCTCGATGACCGCGTACTCGAAGGAGTCGGGGTTGAGGGCCAGCTGTACGTTGCACCCGCCCTCGATCTCCAGGGCGGAGATGATGTTGAGAGAGGCGGAGCGGAGCATCTGGTACTCCCGGTTGGCCAGGGTCTGGGTGGGGGCCACCACGATGGAGTCGCCGGTGTGGACGCCCACGGGGTCGATATTCTCCATGGAGCAGATCTGGATGACGTTGCCGGCGGAGTCCCGCATGACCTCGAACTCGATCTCCTTCCAGCCGGAGATGCACCGCTCGATGAGCACCTGGCCCACCCGGGAGAGGTGGATGCCCCGGTCGGCAATCTCCCGCAGGGAGGGCTCGTCGTAGGCGATGCCGCCGCCGGAGCCCCCCAGGGTATAGGCGGGCCGGACGATGACCGGATAGCCGATGCGCCCGGCGAACTCCACCGCGGCCTCCACGCTCTCCACCACGTCGCTGGTGACGCAGGGCTGGCCAATGGCCTCCATGGCGTCCTTGAAGCCCTGGCGGTCCTCCGCCTTGCGGATGGACTCCGGGCTGGTGCCCAGCAGGCGCACGCCGTACTTCTCCAGGATGCCCTGCTCGTGGAGGTTCATGGCCAGGTTCAGCCCGGTCTGGCCGCCCAGGGTGGGCAGGATGGAGTCGGGCCGCTCCTTGGCGATGACCTGCTCCACGCTGGCCAGGTTCAGCGGCTCGATATACACGTGGTCGGCGATGTCCTTGTCGGTCATGATGGTGGCGGGGTTGGAGTTGACCAGCACCACCTCCACGCCCTCCTCCTTGAGGGCGCGGCAGGCCTGGGTGCCGGCGTAGTCAAACTCGGCGGCCTGGCCGATGACAATGGGGCCGGAGCCCAGCACCAGCACCTTTTTGATCTTGGGATTCTTAGGCATGGGCGCGTCCTCCCTTCATGCTGTCCACAAAGCGGTCAAACAGATACTCGGTGTCCATGGGGCCGGGGGCAGCCTCCGGGTGGAACTGGACGGTGAAGCAGTTGGGCCGCCGGTAGCGCAGGCCCTCCACGCTGCCCTCGTTGACGTTGATGTGGGACACCTCCGCCACAGCCGGGTACACGCTCTCGGCGGTAACCACATAACCGTGGTTCTGGCTGGTGATATAGGCCCGGCCGTGCTCCAGATCCTTCACCGGGTGATTGCCCCCCCGGTGGCCGAAGCGCATCTTGCGGGTCTCCGCCCCGGTGGCCAGGGCCAGGAGCTGGTGTCCCAGGCAGACGGCAAAGAGGGGCAGCTCACTCTCATAGAGCTTCCGAACCTCCGTGATGATCTCCACGTTGTCCGCCGGATCGCCGGGGCCGTTGGAGAGCATCACCCCGTCGAACCCGCCGGAGAGCACCGCCTCCGCCGGGGTGCGGGCGGGGAACACCGTCACCTCACAGCCCCGGTTCTGGAGGCAGCGGATCATGTTCTCCTTCACACCGTAGTCCATCAGGGCCACCCGGAGCCGCCGCTCCCCCAGGGCGGGGTACATCTGGGGCTCCCTGCGGGTCACCCGCTCCACGGTGCCCTCCACCCGGTAGGCCCGGATGCGCTCCAGGCACTCCGGGACAGAAAAATGCTCCGCACAGGTGATCATGCCGTTCATGGTCCCCTGACTGCGGAGTATTCTCGTTAAGGCACGGGTGTCGACGCCCTCAATGCCGGTGATATGAAATTGCTTCAAATAGGAATCCAGCCCGTCCTCGCAGCGGAAGTTGCTGCCGCGCCGGGCCAGGTGGCGGACGATGAACGCCTCCGCCCAGGGGCGGGTGGATTCGTTGTCCTCGTGATTGACGCCGTAGTTGCCGATGAGGGGATAGCTCATCACAATGCCCTGTCCGGCGTAGGAGGGGTCGGTCAGGATCTCCTGATAGCCGGTCATGGAGGTGTTGAACACCATCTCGCAGATCCGCTCCTCACCGGAGCCGATGCTGCGGCCCGCGAAGGTCATACCGTTTTCCAGGATCAAGGTCGCTTTCATCTTCTGCATCACGCCTTTCGTTCCCAAGTTATCTGTACGATTGTAACCGAAAACCTCCCGCCTGACAACACCCTTTTGCGCCCGGAAGCAAAAACCGTGGATTTGGACAAAAAGAGAGGGCGTATTGCCGATTTTCCCACGGCAATACGCCCCAAAAGTTAAAAATAAGATTTTGACCTCATTCTTTTTTTGCAGGAAATTCCTCCAGCCCGGGGCGCAGCTCCACCATCACCAGCTCCGGGCGGTTATAGAACCGGGGCAGCCGGGTGCTCTCCCGGGCCAGCCCCCGGCTGACGAGCAGGGTGGTGTCCCCCAGTGCATACCGGCCGCCGGCGTAGGTGGGAAACAGCCCCTGGTCGGGGGCAAACAGGCCGTTGAGCAGGCCGGGC
>OKQJ01000243.1_pt1 | contig 20233 bp, 13 predicted proteins | sample 1614171 | NCBI WGS metagenome assembly OKQJ01 (sample SAMN04436911, study PRJEB24849) | human gut metagenome | biome: human gut; feature: NICU; material: stool | host: Homo sapiens | place: USA: Saint Louis, MO | collected 2012-05-30 | reverse complement strand
CCGTCACACCAGCTGGCGCTTGCGCCAGATGGTGTAGCCGGCACCGGCGAGCAAAACCGCCAAGCCCATGCCACCGCCATAGACCAGCCAGTCACGAGCGGTCGTACCACCGGTCAAAGGCAGACTCGACACGGACACATACATGTTCGTGAACGACGCGATCTTCGATTCGGTCACATCCGCGGCCGGCTTAAGTTCTTTGCCGTTGTCGTCCACGATCTGCTCGATCTTGGAAACCACGGCCTGAGCCTTGCCGTTCTGTTCGGACACGGTCACCGTGACCTGGTACTTCGCCTTGGAGTAGTTGAACCCACCCTTGACGCCACCGGCTTGGGCGGCGCCGTTGGCACCGTTCTCCACGACCGTGTACGTGTAGGTCTCAGTCTTGCCCTTGCCCGGATACGGGAACGCGATGCTGTTGAACGAACCGATCCGCTCGTTCTTGTCGCCATCCTTAGACAGGGTCAGCGTCGACTGATCCTTGCCCTCGGCCTGCGGCATCGGAGCCTTGTCCTCGCCAGTAAGCGTGAACGAGAACGCCGTATCGGTCGGCCAATCCTTGCCTTTGACGATCTTCTCGACGTTCACGAACGCGGAACCGTCCAGCGTCACCGTCTCCTGCGTGTTTGTGATCGTGGCCGAGATCGTCCTGGCCGCATCCTTCCACACGTCCGTGGTGGTCAGCTCGCTGTCGTTGTCAGTCCAGACGACCTTCGACTCATAGTTGCCGACGGTTTCCTCCTTGACGACATACTTGCCCGGAGCGAGATGATCAACCGTAGCAGTCCAGCTGTTCTCGGCATTCAGCGTCAACGGGTCACCGACCTGAGTCTCCTTGCCGTCAACGGACTTATACACCTTGACGGTCACGGAATCGGCACCCGGGGTAACCGGGTCCCAATCCTTCCTCACCTGCAACGAGCCATCAGCGGCCTGAACCACCGGGTGCCCGTAAGGATCGTTCTTCTCCTTGCCATCCGCCGTGTAGGTGACGTAGGCGTAGTCGTTGCTGTGGAAACCGGGCTTCTCGGAGGATGTCGGATTCTCGATATTGATGTCCGTGTCCTTATCGCCGGTCACGTTGCCGTAACCACCATTGTTCGCTGCATACTCGTCGTAGGCGGTCTGGGTGAGATCCACGTTGTAGGACAGCGTGTACGTCCACCCCTTCTGCAGCTTGTAACCGGAGGCGAACTGCGCCTTCACCGTACCGTTGCCGGCCGGGTTGAACAGCAGCGTGTACTGATCCGAAGCAAGCGTCTGCGGATTGCCGTCGGTATCCTTGACAGTCAGGGTCACGCCGTCCGTCACCGTATGGAAGCCGTTACCATCCGCAGCATCGGAGTATTCGATGCCGGACTGCTGCACATACTTCGACAGCTCATCCGTGATCGACACGTTCGAATACGAGGTACCCGTCGTGATCTCCTGCTGAATCTCAGAGAAAATCTTGTTCAGATCATCGGCATTCGAAGCAGCCTTGTAATAGTCGCTGCCATCAGCACGCTGACCAAGATTGTTCCATGCCGTGGCATTCGGATAATTGCTGGAAACACCATGCATGTACGCATTGAAACGATTCTTCTGGTCGGTCGAGGTGTTGCTCGGATCAGCATCCGCGAACACGCCGATGGAATAGACCGTCGCCCCGGCATCCTTCAACGCCTTGGAATTCTTAATCGCATCATTCGCGACCGTATCCTCGAAGGAGTCGCTCGATGTCGGCTGACCATCCGTGAAGCCATCCGTGAAGAAAATGACGACCTTCTTCGCATTGGGACGCGCACTCTGCAATGCGACCTGAGCCTTCTGGAAACCGTAATCAGCCCGCGTAGCACCTGCCGCATCAAGCGAAGTGACCGTATTCGCCAAACCAGAAAGATCCGACGTCAATTCACTCACAATCTGCGTGTTGTTGTAGGTATACCGACCATCGCGGTAATGATCGTTACCAACAGAATCCGACGTATTACCGGCGAACTTCACCAATGCGATTCGGTTCAGATCCCCTTGGCCTTGAGTCTGATCGTTAATCTTCGCATTCTCGGCAGCCGTCGCGCTGATGAAATTGTTCACAGCGGTCTTCAAAGCATCAATCTTCGAAGAAGGGGAATAGAACTGTGTGTGCGACTGATTCGTATCATCAGCACTCGTCCTCGGAGTCACGGTAACCCACTCCTGGCCACTTTGGTAACGCCATTGTTCACGTTTGCTGTTGTATGACACCTTTTCATACTGGCCGTCCACAAGCACGTAATACGAACTATCAGTGTCAAGGGCATACACCTCAGAGTAGGAATCGTCTCCCATAGGATCCGCCATAGAACCGGACACGTCCAGGACCAGAGCGATGTCCAGCGGCTGGACCGTGGTCGTGGTGGACTCGGTAGAATCACCCACCACGTCGAGGTTCAGCGTGTACGAACCATTGCCGTTGCTCAGAATCTTCTTGTGATGATCCGGCGCGCCAAGGGGCTTGACCGTATTGATGGTCACGGAATCGATGTCCGAGACGGTCTTGTCGCCGTCCGTGCCGGTTGCGGTCGCGGTGTTGGTGAACTTGCCGTCCTTGACCATGTCGTCGGTCAGGGTCAGCTCACCGGTGCAGGTCATCGGGTTGCCGGGAGCGAGCGGCGTGTTCGGGCAGGAGATATTCGAGATATTGGGATCGGTGACCGTCACGTTGTTCAGCGTGGTGGTGCCGCCGTTGGTCACAGTGAACACATACGGAACCGTGTCGCCGGACTTGAAGATATGGGTGTCCGCATCCGGGTACGCATCCTTGCTCACGGCCTTGACCAGATCGATGGCGGTCAGGCTCTTGACCGAGTGCGCGCTCAGGCCGCGGATCAGCTGGGCCTGGCTGGCCGCACCGGTGCCGGCGGAGAAACCGAACTTGATGGTAGTGGGCAGCTTGTAGTCAAGCGTATGAGACACCACCTGCGTGCCGTCAATGTAGACGGTGACAGTCTGGAATCCATCATCTGCGTTCGGCTCGGAGATCAGCACGCGAACCGTCTTGCCGTTGCTGTCATTCTCGGAGGTGGTGGCCGTACCGGTATGGAAGCTGCTGTCCTGCTGAGCGCCGGCGACGACGCAGTATCCGTTGTTCCACTTGCCGTTGTCATCCTGGGCACCCTTGCCACGCAAGGTCACCGTGTGGGGACCACCGTCATAGGGAACGGTGCAGTCGTTGCCGCCGGTGACGCGCTCCGTGCTGCCAGGAGAGTATATGGACTGCTTGCTGAAGTTGCCGAACTCGTCAAGACCGATGCCCAGAACACCCTGAGCGATGCCCTCCACACGAGCCCCGCTGCCGGCACCGTCCTCATCCACGGACGCATAGCCCATGCCGGCGCCACCGGCACCGGTCTGGCTCAGCGTGGCGGCACCATCGGTCAGGAAGAAGCTGATGCCATCGCCATAGTTGCCGTCAAACTTATCACCGCCATACATGTAGTAATCAAAGGTGATGTCCAGACCATTGCCAGACGGGATCGCCTGATTGTACAGCACGGAACCCCTCTTGCTGGTGGAGCCATCCGTGAGCTGCAGATAGCCCGTGCCATCGCCCTTCTGCTGAATGTCAGAAGTATCCATCGTGTTGGAGCAGCCGCTAGCGGTCAGGCACGCGCCATCCTTGGTCGACCACTTGGAAGGATCGGAGAACGTGCTGTTCTTGAACGTCTCATCAACCAGCAGCGAGCCGGTCGCGGCGCCATCGGCTGACGCATCGTCGTTGGTCGTGGCGGTGTCCGTGGTGGGGGTAGCCTGCTGCGTCGTCTGAACGTCAGGCGTCTGGCCTTCCTCGGCCATGGCGGTCATGCTCACGCCGGCAACGCCCCCAAGCATCGCTACTGCGGCGACCATGGCTACGATCTTCGTGCCAACGTTCCGGCACACCCCCGCCTTCGCCCCGGCGAACCAATCTGAGATCTTCTTCATAGTGTCGTCCATCTCTTACTGTCGTTCGCGCATACCAAAGCCCAGTACGCGCCTATAATGGGCGACGTTAATTGCGATTACCCCGGTTCGCGTACACCCTGACGGGGGAGTGAACTCCCCCTCGTGAATACCGAATATCGGTTGATTTCGAGCGTTTGCAGCCCCTCGAAAGTTCACCCCTTCGAGACGAGATAAAATCGCCAAATTACGGAATGACACGCCGTACTACGGGGGACGAAGGAAATCTTAGCGCCAACTAAGCGTTTCTAAGAAATTCGAAGGTTTAGGGGAACGGGGAATTAGGGGATTACGGGGTGCTGGATGGGGTTGGGGAGGCGGAGGCTGCGTGGCACGGGATTGATGTTTTTGCGACCATGCCCCCCCCCCAGTCGGCTGCGCCGACGGCCCCCGCCAGCGGGGGCGGAGGCTGGAGGACTTGGGCGGGAAGCATTGCTCCCCTCAGTCGGCTGCGCCGACGGCCCTCTCATGGACTGATACGGGGTCAGCGGGGGCGCCAGACGGCGTGGCGCATGACGCGCCAGGGTAGGTGGCGCAGGCGCGTGATCAGGGCGGCCAGCAGCCAGCCGCCGAGCAGCAGGCAGGCGCCGACGATCACGCCCATATTGCGGCCGTCGTGCACGTCGCCCGGTTTGGGCGCGGGCAGCGGGATCTCCACGCGGTGGCCCGACACCAGCAGACGATGCGTGTTCACGCCATATGGCGTGCAGGTCATCAGCGTGACGCGGTCCTCGCCCGGCACGATCTTCAGCTGGCTCGTGTCGTCCGGCTCGATCACCGTGATGCGGTCGACCTCGTAGCCGAGCGTCTCGCCCATCACCTCTATATAAAAGAAGTCGCCCTTCTTCACCTCGTCGAGACGGGTGAACATCAGGGCCTCCACCAGGCCGCGGTGACCGGTGATCACCGAATGCGTCGAGTCGCCGCCTACCGGCAGGCTCGTGCCATACAGATGGCCGGCTCCGGAGGCCAACGCCTCCTCGGACGTGCCGTGGTAGATCGGCAGCTCGATCGACACGCTCGGCACCTTGATGGTGCCCATCACGCCGTTGCCGCTGTCCAGCTGGGACTGGTACTCCTTATCCTTGGACGCGGCCGAATCCTCGCCTTTCGCATGCGATCCGCCCTGCGCCGACGAGAACGGGTCGACCGCCTCGCCCAACACCGGCTGACCGGACTCGACAAGCTTGCGGTTATATTCATGCGCGGACGCCAGGGAATCCTCGGCTTGAGGGTACGGCCAGCCCTCCACGTGCTGGGCGGCCTCGGTAGACGTCCTCGCCAATGCCAGCGAGCTGCGGTACTGCATGACCACGGGGAACCCCGCCACGGTGATGGACGCGATCAACAGCAGCAGCGCGATCACGCGCATGATCAGCAGCGAACGGCGCAGACGCTTGCGTTCCGTGACCACATCGGTGACATCGACGGTCTGTTCGAACGAATACGTGGAGTACGGGCGCGGACGAGGGGCTGCGGCACGCCTGCGCGCGCCCCTTGGCCGGCGCTGGGCATGATGACGGACCTGGCGCCTGGCGTCGGAATCCACCCCGCCGGTCTCACTCGCTTCGCGCACCATGCATCCTCCGTCCTATGCACCATCCGATGGCCGGCCAGCGGCCAGCCGCAAGCTCTCCGCCGCACGACGGCCGGCATCGCGCCGGTCAGCCGGCGAATATCGCTGGCCTCCGCCGAACAGCCGCCGAATATTGTATGCCGCCGTCACGCGGCGGCCGGCCACGACTCGGCCGATCTTCGCACGACTACCACCCGATCACGGATAGTCTACCGCCGCATACTGTCAACGGCGACCCCCCCTCCTTGACCAAAGGGAGTATCGATCAGACGAACGCGCGCTGGCCGAAGATGGCCGTGCCGACGCGCACGATCGTCGATCCCTCGGCGATGGCGAGCGCCATATCGTGGGTCATGCCCATCGACAGCTCCGTGCAGCGCTCGGTGCCGGGCGCCTTCGCGTCGAGAATCTGGTCGCGCGTGCGGCGCAGATGCGCGAATCCCTTGCGGATCGTGCGCTCGTCGTCGACATGCGCGCCGATGGTCATCAGCCCCTGCAGCTCGATGCCGTCCAGTGTGCCGATGCGCTGCGCCAGCATGATCGCGTGCGCCGGATCGCAGCCGGATTTCGAGGCCTCGCCGGATTCGTTGACCTCCAGGAGCACGCCGACCGTGACGCCGCGCATCACCGCGCGGCGGGAGATCTTCTCCGCGAGCTCGATGGAGTCCACGGATTCGATCGTGTCCACCACCGGCAGCACCTTGCCGATCTTGTTGCTCTGCAACTGGCCGATCAGGTGGAGGGGAATGTGCGTGGGGGCATTGCCTGTGCCGGATGTGCCGGATGTGGCGGCATCGGCGACATCGGCATTAGGCGTGACAGGGACTTCCTCGCCCACACCCAACGAGAACCCGCGCTGCGCGCATTGGCGCATCAGCCCGGAGGCCTTGACGGCCACCTCCTGCGGGCGGTTCTCGCCGATCATGCGCACGCCGGCGTCGATGGCGGCCATGATCTCGCCGACGTCGCGGGTCTTTGTGGCGGCCAGCAGACGCACCGAACCGCCGTCACGGCCGGCGTCGGATTCCGCCTTGGCCACGGAGTCCAGTACGCGGTGCACGTTGTCGGTTATCTCCTGCGCGCGCGCCGCATCGATCGTCTCGTTGGCAAGATCCTTGTGATCCATGTAGGCCGTCATGCCGCTCCCCTCGTCGTATGCACCACTATCGTAGCCTCACGGGGGAAGTTTTCGCCGGGTGTTGTCACGAGGCAGACGCGGGGGTGGGGTGTTGTAGAGAGACATACGGCACGTACTTCGATCCCGCTGGTGGGTGGCTGGTGGTGTGGATGACTGGGTATGCCTTGACCACAGCTTTTAACCACCCTCAGTCTCGCTTCGCGAGCCAGCTCCCGCCAGCGGGAGCATGCCAAACTGATTTGACGCGAGCTTTGCTTTCGCTCCCCTCAGGCCGCTTCGCGGCCAGCTCCCCTCAGAGAGGGGGCCCAATATCGAGGGCCACTTCGCGGTCAGACTGGCTGGGACAGCCGAGGAGGGTTACAGGGCGAAGGGGTTGTCGGGGATGGCGCGGTCTTGGGGATTGGCGGCGAGCGGAGACCATGAGAAGTTGGGCAGCAGGTCGCTTGGAGTGCAGGGGACGGGTTCGTCCACGAGCCGCAGCAGCCATGCGCAGTAGCCGATGACCTGCTGCGGGGTGACGCCGCGCGCCTTGAGCGCCCCCATGTCCAACGAACGCTCGCGCTTGGCGAGGCGTTTGCCGGCGGCGTTGTCGATGAGCGGCAGATGCGCGAAGGCCGGCTCTGGCACGGAGGTCCGATCGGACAGCAGTTCGCGGATGTGGAGCTGCAGGGCGGTGGAACGCAGCAGGTCGCGGCCTCGCACGATATCGGTCACGCCCATGTCGAGGTCATCCACCGTGACCGCCAACTGGTAGGAGAACAGGCTGTCCGCGCGGCGGATCACCGTATCCCCCAAGTCCCGCGCCAAGTCGAAGGACTGCGGGCCGAACACACGATCGTCGAAAGTCACCGCGGAGTCGCCTTCCTCTGGTTGAGGCACGGCAAGGCGCAGCGAGTGCTGGCGGCCGGCGGCAAGGCGGGCGCGCACCTCATCGGGGTTGCTCCGCAGCAATCGCCGGCATGTACCCGGGTACAGCACGAACCCATCGCCTTCATTCGGCGCGGATGCCGCGCGGATGTCGGCGCGCGAACAGAAGCATGGATAGATCACGCCGGCCTCGCGCAGCGCGGCCAACGCCTCCTCGTATCGATCCAGGCGGTCGGACTGGTAGACGGGGTCGCCGTCCCAGTCCATCCCGAGCCAAGCCAGATCGTCCATGATCCAGCGGTCGGCGTCCGGGAGCACGCGGGGTCGGTCGATATCCTCGATGCGCAGCACCATACGCTCGCCGCGGGAACGCGCGGACAACCACGCGCCCAGCATCGCGTACACGTTGCCGATGTGCATGCGTCCCGATGGCGTCGGCGCGAATCGTCCGGTCATGGTCCCCCTCCGATGGCTGCCGCACAGCGGTTATGATGCGGTCTGATGCGGCTAGACGGCTATGCGGCTGACCATACCATTATCCGGCGTCCGGCGGGAAGGCGGGATGGCGAGGTAGCGGGATGGCGAGGGTGACCGGTAATTGGACCGCCAGCCGTCCGACCACCCTCCGGCGCTGCGCGCCACCTCACGCCAGCGGGAGGAGCGACTGCAACCACCTGCCTCCGCTAAGGAATGGGCATGCCATGTTCCGGCACGGCACGCGGCGCGCCGCTTCGCGCACCGCTGTGGATACGACCATCCATCGGGAGGAACACCGATCAGCGCAAGCTCGATGAGCCGTAAATCACCAATCACAGGGCTTTCGGTATAAAAGGTTCGAGTTGTCGGTGCGTGGGTAAGTATCACAACCGGTTGTATGCCCGAAAATAGCGCTACAAAACGCCCAAAAACGCCTTCTCTCGGAACTCACGCACCGACAACTCGAGTCTTGCGCGCATTCGCCGCCTCTCATCCCCCTCAAAGACGCTCCATGCCACACCCGCGGCACGGCTGCAGCGCCCTGCAAAGGCAGATGGCCCGCTCGCGTGCCCCGCGCCGCGCACGGCACAGCGGTACAGTGGATATCGGGAACCATCGGGGCCGAGGCGCTGCGGTGCGCCACCCCATCGTTACGAACCGGAGAGGAATCATGGCCACGCAGAAACACGTTACGATGAACGATGTGGCGAAGTTGGCCGGCGTATCGCTGAAAACCGTCTCGAATGTGGTCAACGACTACGAATTCATCAAGGACTCCACGCGCCGCAAGGTGCTGGACGCCATCGACGAGCTTGGCTACGCCGTGAACGTGACGGCCAAGAACCTGCGCTCCGGCCGCAGCGACATCATCGGCCTGTGCATTCCCGATCCGCAGGCGCCGTATTTCGCCAAGCTGTTGTCCTTTGTCATACAGGAGGCCCAGGAGCGGGGCAAGCAGGTGATGTTCAGCCCGACCGGCACGAGCAGGCGGCACGAGCTCGACCTGCTGCACGGCCCGCTCGCATCCTTGGCGGCCGGTCTGATCATCAGCCCGCTGTTCCTGTCGGTGGAGGACGAGCCCAGCATCGACTTCGCTAAACCATTGGTCATCTTCGGCGATCAGCTGCCGCTGACGACTCATGACCGCGTGACCACCGAAAACATGGTCGGCGTGTACCGGGCCACGGCACGCCTCGCCGAACACGGGTGCCGGCGCATCGCCATCATCGGCGTGCATGAGGGGCAGACCGCGGGCGCCGCGCCCCGCCGGCTGCAAGGCTACCGGCAGGCGTTGCGCGACGCGGGATTGGAGCACGACCCGGCGCTGGAGATCCCCGCCGAGGTCTGGTATCAGCCGACGGGCGAGATGGCGGTGCGGAGCATGATCGAGCAGGGGCTGCGGCCTGACGGTATCGTCTGCATGAGCGATCTGCTGGCGGCCGGGGCGTTGCATGAGCTGCGGCGGCAGGGCATCCGCGTGCCGCAGGATGTGAAGGTGTTCGGGTATGACGATTCGGTCGACTCCCAGTACCTGTACCCCGCGTTGAGCTCGGTGGATCCGAATCTGCGTGACGCGGTCCGGATCGCGGTGGATCTGCTGTGCGACCGCATCGAGGGGCGCGTGCCGGCCCTTGCGGCGCAGGCGGGGCATGGAGGCGGCGAGACCGGTGAGACTCGCGGAACCGACGGGAACGATCGCCCTAAGTTCGCGCAGGTGACGGTGCCTTCGATTCTGCGGGAGCGCGCTGAGTTACACGTAAAAAACGAGTGCCGTGCCGCAGGAGGAGCTGCGGCACGGCACTGCGAGGGTTCTCGGGCCGGACGGGAAGGAAAGCGCCCGGCTCGATCGAAGATGCGGCTTACTTCATGCCGGTCATCGCGATGCCTTCGACGAATCGCTTCTGCACGAAGAAGAACACGATGAGCAGCGGCAGCGCGGAGATCAGCGCGCCGGCCATCACCACGCCGTATGGGGTGACGGACGAGCCGTGGCCGGTCAGCATGGCCAAGCCGGCGGTGATGGTGCGGGTCTCCGGCTTGGAGGTCATGATCAACGGCCAGAGCAGGTCGTTCCAGTTGCCCATGAAGTTGAACATGCCCACGGTCAGGATCGCGGGAACCGCGTTCGGCAGGATGATCTGCGCGAAGATGCGGAACTCGCCGGCGCCGTCGATGCGGGCCGCGTTGTCGAGATCCTTCGGGATGGAAATGAAGAACTGGCGCAGCAGGAATATGCCGCCGACATCGGCCATACGCGGGATGATGATGCCGAGGTAGCTGTTGACCAGCCCCATGTTGGCGAGCAGCTTGTAGACCGGGATGAGCAGGGCCATGCCCGGGATCATCATGGTGGCGATGAGCACGCCGAGCAGCAGGCCGCGGCCCTTAAAGTCCACGCGGGACAGGCCGTAGGCTGCCAGCGAGTCGAAGAACACCGAGATGACGGTGACCGCGCCGGCGAAGACGACGGTGTTGAGCATCTCGCGGCCGATCGGCAGGCGGGAGAACAGGTCGGTGTAGTTGCTCAGCGTCCAGGCGCTCGGGATGATCTTCGGCGGCCAGGTCTGCGTGACCTCGTTCGGGGTGAAGGAGACCAGCACCACGATCACGAGCGGGAAGATCATCAGGACCGTGATGAGGATCAGGGCGAAGTAGCTGAAGCCCAGGCCGACGCGGCGGCGGGTGGTCGCCTTGCGGCGCAGCCGTTCGTTTTCGGCGTTGATGCGCGCGTTTTCCTGCTCCTGTGCGGCGGACAGGTTCGCGGCGGAGGTTGCGGCGCTCATGCGAGTTCCTCCTTCTCATGCTTGTTGTTGGTGTACAGCTGGATGAGGCCCACGATGAGCGTCATGATCAGCAGCACGTACGACAGCGCCGAGGCATAGCCCAGCTTGCCGTTGCCGAACGCTTCGGTGTAGATGCGGTACACGATGGTCTCGGTGGCGCGGGCGGGGCCGCCGGAGGTCAGGATGAAGATCTGGTCGAAGACCTGGAAGGAGCCGATCAGGCCGAAGATCACCACGTAGTTGAAGGTCGGGCGCAGAGCCGGCAGCGTGATGAAACGGAACTTCTGCCAAGCGTTCGCGCCGTCGAGCGACGCGGCCTCGTAGAGCTCGGCGGAGATGCCCTGCAGGCCGGCAAGGAAGATGACCATGAAGTAGCCGAAGTTCTTCCACACGGTGATGAACACGATGGTGGCCATGGCGGTCTCGCGCGTGCCGAGCAGATCCATGTGCGCCTGCCCGCCGAGCAGCGAGATCCAGTACGGCACCAAGCCCAGCGACGGGGAGAGGATGAACTGCCATGCGATGGCGGCGACGGTCAGCGAGATGACGAACGGCAGGAACATACAGGTACGGAAGAACCCGACGAACTTCAGGTCCTTGCGGTTGAGCAGCAGCGCGAACGCGAGCGCGACGATCACGACGATCGGGGCGTAGAGCACCGCGTAGACGAGGGTGTTCTTGACGTCGGTCCAGAAGTCGGCGCTCTGGAACAGCTTGATGTAGTTGTCGAATCCGACGAACTTGCCGGAGCGGTTGATGCGATCGGACGTCAGCGAGGTGACAAAGGTCTTGATCGCGGGATAGAAGACGAAGATCGCGAGTACGATCAGCGCGGGCGCCGTGAACAGGATGCCGGTGCGCAGGTTGCGCGCCTGGATGGCTTTCTTGTTCTCCTTGGCGACCGCATGCGCCGTGCTGGGCGCGTGGTTTGCGGTGGTCATTTGCTCCTCCAAAAAGACACGGTGTACGGGGGCCGGCTCCCGGGCTCCGGGAGCCGGCGGTGGTCGGGATCAGTCCTCGGCGTACTCGTCGAGGTAGCCCTGGATCTTGGACTCGGCCTCGTCCAGCAGCGACTGGATGTCGTCGTCGGTGCGGGTGGTGTTGGAGGTCAGGGTGTCCAGCGTGGCGGAGATGTCACCGAAGCCGCCCTTCAGGCCGGCGATGCCGATGTAGGAGTTGTCGGTGTACTGGGAGATCTTCGCGATGAGCGGACGCTCGGAGAGCTCGTCGGCGGTGACGGTGGTGTTGTTCGGCGGGTAGGCGGAGCCGAGGGACCACTTCACCTGGTTGTCGTGGTTGTTGTAGAACTTGAAGAACTCGTAGATGCCGGGCAGCTTCTCGGAGTCGCCGACCTGCGAGGTGACCCACCAGTACAGGCCGGTGGAGCCGGTGTTGGAGCCGGAGTCGCCGGTGGAGTACTTGTAGGTGCCGTCGCCGTCCGGAACGGCGAAGGTGTCGTGGTTGATGCCCTTGTCGGTGGCGGCCTGGTCCTCCCACGGGCCGACGATCACCATCGCGGACTGGCCGGACTCGAAGGACTCGCGGGCCGCGGTGTCGTCCATGCCGGAGACGGTGTATCCGTCCTTGTAGAACTGGCGCATCTTCTCGAGGAAGGCCTTGTTCTCCGGGGAGTTGATGGAGACCTTGCCGTCGGTGGTGTACAGACCGGTGCCGTTGCCCTTCATGAAGGCGGCCCAGCCGAGGTCGGAGAGGGCGATGCCGTACTGCGAGCCGTCGGACTTGGTGAGCTTCTTGGCGGTCTCGAGCAGCTGGTCCCAGGTGGTGGGGATGTCCTTGTCGGTCAGGCCGGCGGCCTTCCACATGTCGGTGTTGTACCACACGGAGGTCGGCGCGTAGCCCATCGGGACCGCGCACTTCTCCTCGCTGCCGTCGATGTTGAAGGTGATCTGGTCGACCACGGTGTCGATGTAGTTCTTCGTCTCGTACTTGTCATCGTCGTAGAAGTCGGAGACGCACTGGAAGGTGCCGTCGATGGACCAGCCCTGGCCGTTGTCGGCGCCGGTGGTCACGAAGTCGGGGCCGTCGCCGGAGGTGACCTTGGTGACCATGGTCTCGCCGATGGTGCTCCACGGCTGCAGCTGGGCGTCGATCTCGTACTTGTCCTGGGACTTGTTGAAGTCGTCGACGATGGACTCCAGCGTCTTGCCGTCGGCCTCGGAGAAGCCATGCCACATGGTGATCTTCACCTTGCCGTCGGCGGTCTTCTGCACGTCGCCGCCGGACGAGCCGCAGCCGGACAGGCCGAGCGTGGCGATCATCGAAAGCGCGACGCCCGCGACGAGGGTCTTTTTGATGTTCATTTGATTTCTCCTTTGCTCCTGGTTGCCCAAGATCTGTTCGTTGCGCAGTGGCGGTTCCGGCGATTCGGGGTGATGAGGTGACGTCTATTGGCCTTGTGGGCCGGTTGCGGCATCGCTGCCGACACCCCGCATCCTGTCTCTCTTCTTGTGGAGCCTCAATGCTCATTTGCAACGTTGTATATTTGATTATAGCGCGTTTTCTAACGTTGTACAAATTAGTCGACACGCCGGAGGGAAAGACTGCGATTCCGCGGTTTTTCAGGCATTTACGGGACGGAAAGGGGCGCAAGAGCCCCACCCGATTGCGATTAGAGTTTTGGTGCTATCCGAAAAAAGCGCCGGGGAGCGGCCGCGAATCGCGGCCTTTGGCGGGCGGACGGCATGAGCGGTGACGAGTTCCGCTCGCCGCGCCGCCCGCAAGGGTTTTCCGGATCTTCGGCGCGATCAGGACGCCAGCACTTCGGCCTTGGCCTCGGAAGCCTTGGCCTCGGAAGCCTCGGCCACGGGAACCCCGGCCATCGGGCCGCCGTCGGCCGGCAGCACGTCGGTCGAATCGGGAGTCCACAGGGTATCCGCCTCGGGAACGCCGAAATCGGGGCCGGCATCGGTCCAGCGCACCACGCCGACGCGGGCGTGACGGTTCGGGTCGAACAGCGGGTCGCCCTTGATGTCGGTGTAGTTGCGCGCGTGGTAGATCATCAGATCCTGCGAGCCATCCTCCGACTTGGTGAACGAGTTGTGCCCGGGGCCGTACTGGCCGTTCTCGGCGCAGGTCTTGAACACCGGGACCGGGCTCTTGGTCCAGCTCGCGGGATCGGTCAGGTCGCTGCCGCGATCGGCGGCCAGCAGGCCGACCGCATAGGGCACACCCGTACCGGACGCGGAGTAGGTGATGTAGATCTTGTCCTCGTGGAACAGGAACGCCGGCCCTTCGTTGACCAGGAAGTCGATGCATTCCCAGTCGTACTCGGGCTTGGAGAGCATCACCGGATCGGCGGCCAGCGTCCACGGGTTGGCCATCGGGGCGATGTACAGGTTGGAGTTGCCCTCGATCGAGGGATCCTTCTGCGCCCAGACCAGGTACTGCACGCCGTCGATCACCTCGGTGGTGGCGTCGAGCGAGAACGAGTCGATCGGCGTCTTGATCTGGCCCTTCTCCACCCAGTTGTCTGAGGTCGGGTCGGCGTCGGTGTTCTCGAGCACGAACATGCGATGGGTCGGCAGGCCGGAATCCTCGAAGTCGGTTTCCGCGCCGGCGAAGTAGATGTACCACGCGCCGTTCACGCGGTGCAGCTCGGGCGCCCAGATGTACTTGCTGCAGGGACCGGATTCGTGCTTGCGCCAGACCACGGTCTCCGGGGCCTTCTGCAGGTCGTTGATCGCCGAGGCACGGCGGATGGCGATGGTGTTGTACTCGGGATCTGATCCGGTGAAGTAGTATTCGCCGTCGACGTTGAGCACCCACGGATCCGCACGCTGGAGCACGATCGGATTGTTATAAACAGCCATTGTTCATCCTTCTCAATCCAAGTGTTCATTGGTTTACATCGATGAATATAACAGATTTACATCGATGGAACAAGTCGGCGTTTTGCGGGGTGAGCGGGGAGGTTGAGGGAGAGAAGCGATGCGGGGCGCGTGGGCGGGCGGGGCAATCTCATTAGCATCTCGACGCCATGCCCCGTCAAGAGCCCGCCCAGCGGGCCAGAATCACCAGACACCAGAAGCATCGCCTCGCCAAGGATTCTCGAGCAAAGCAAAACCACCAGACCATAGAAGAATCCCCCTGCTGAGAGCACCCTCAGCAGGGCAACACGATTAGACCCTCACCGATCCGGAATGTCAAGAACCTCCCAGCGCAGCAAGACCACCAGACGCTAGAAGCAGCACCTCGAAAAATCCGCGCCCGCGCCCTACATCGCGCGGGTGGATTGGCGGACCACCAGGGTCGAGGACACTTTGCGGAACACGGGGGCGGTGGAATCACCGTCCAGCGGCGGCCGACCATCGATGCGGTTCTTAAGCACGCGCACCGCCAGACGCGCCACGGCGTCCAATCCGGGCGAGATCGTCGTCAGCGCCGGCGACAGGTACTGCGAGTCATCGGAGTTGTCGAAGCCGATCACGGAAATATCGTCGGGAATGCGCAGATCGCGCATCTGGATCGCGTGCATAACACCCGAGGCGAGCATGTCGTTGAGCGCCACCACACCATCGGGCACGCTGCCCGAATCGAACAGGCCATTCATCGCATGCACGCCGTCGATGCGGTGCCACATCCGCGACGGCACCACCAGCCGCTCGTCGAAATCGACGCCGGCCTCCTCCAGCGCCTCGCGGTACCCGCGGAATCGCAGCGCCGCCGAACCGACATCCTCGCCCTCATGCACGCCGACGACCGCGATGCGCCGGCACCCGGTCTGAATCAGGTACGAGGTGGCCCGCTTGGCTCCCTCCACGTTCTCGGTGGCGATATGGTCCACGGCCTTGGTGAAGATGCGCTCGCCCAGCAGCACCAGCGGGTAGTCGACGTTCAGCTCGCCCTCGTCGCTCGGGCCGAGCTCCAACGGGCTGTAGATCAGCCCGTCCAGCATCGTGGTGCGCACGTCGTGCAGCACGTCGAGCTCGCCTTCGCGCGAATACAGCGTCGGCTCCACGATCACCCGCAGACCGACCTTCTTGGCCTCCTCGATCACCAGCGACGACAGCTGCGCGAAATACGGCATCTGCAGGTCGGGGATCGCCAGGCCGATGATGCCGGTCTGCCCGGTGCGCAGGTTGCGCGCGGACACGTTGACCGTGTACCCCAGCTCCTCGATGGCCTTGCTCACCTTCTCGCGCGTCGCGTCGGAGACGAATTCGTAATCGTTGACCACATTGGACACCGTTTTGATCGACACGCCGGCCGCCTTGGCGACGTCGCGCATCGTCACGACATGATCGCCGCCCTTGCCCGCTGCTTTCCTGACCATATTGCCCACCGTATTCTGTTCTCGTACTACAACCCACAACCATAGTGGGGCCTATGAATTCAAGCGCCGAAGGCGCATCATCGCCGGGCAGCGGCATCACTGCACAACGATGTTCATCCTTATACCAGCATAATCCGGGTTGAGTTCCTCATCGGACTGCATGTCCAGGATCGGCATGCCCTCCGCCGACCAGTGCACGCGGCGAACCTGCGCGTCCCGCCCGCCGTAGCGGCCGGATTCGTATTCGGCGTTGTGGAATACGTAGATCAGATTGCCGTCCTCGTCGTGCGACCACATGCCATGGCCGGTTCCGAGCTGCCATGCACCGTTGTACACGCCGGATTTCTGCAGCGGATAGTCGAGCTTGGTCCAGGTGGCGGGATCGGTCAGATCGGCCCGCTGACCGGCCGGCGCGGTCGCCAGCCCGGTCGTGTAGTCGATGCCGACCAGCGACCCCGAATAGATCAGGTAGATCCTGCCTTCGTGCACGAATGCGTTCGGCCCTTCGGCGATCATATTGTCCCACGCGAATTCGGGCACGATGATCTGTGCGGGCCGCGAGGTGAGGCGGGACGGGCGGGACGGGTCGAAGGAGGCGATCCACACGCTGCCGACCTGCTGCCAAGCGTAATACCAGCGCCCGGAATCCACGATCACGGTCATGTCGAGGCTGATGCGCTGCACCGGATTGAGCGCCTCGCCGTGCGCGCCGAGGATCGGCTCGGGCACGGTCCAGTGCGCCGGATCGCGCGGATCGAGGTCACGGCCGTCCGCATCCTGCCTGAGCTGCATGATATGGCAGATGCCGGTCCACATGTCGGGCTTGCCGGCGCGGTCGTTCGCGGTGCCGTCGGGATTGGTCGGATCCCCGTCGAAGCAGGGCATGAACAGGATCGAGAGTTTGCCGCCGATCACATGCAGTTCGGGCGCCCAGAAGCAGCCGGTCATCGCACGGCCCTCCGAGTTCCGGTCGCCGCGCCGCAGCAGGTCGATCTCGCGTGCGCGCCCGCCAGCCGCGTCGGACAGCCCCTCGATGGTGGACGCGAAGCGCAGCGGCATATGCGTGCGGCCGCCGCGCGGGTCGACGCAATTGCCGTCGGCATCCTCGGTCGCGATGAACAGGAACATCGGTTCGCCGTTGAAATTCCAAGCGAACACCGACGGATCGGCGCGCTCGACCGCGAAGGGGACCGGGTACACGCTCTGGCGGACCCGTCCGTCGACATGGCGGATGTCGCCCGGGCGCAGCAGCCCTGCGGCGGCGTCATCGGCCAGCCGGGCGAGCTGGGACGCATCCCAGTCGACCGCGCGGACGGCGGTGGAGCCGTCGGAATAACGCAGCACGGCGACCGTCTTGCCCAAAACGCCGACCATCTCGCGTGCGTCCTCGCCGCGCAGACCCGCCGGCAACGTCGTCGGCCGCACGGACACGCCGGTGTTGTAGACGCGGCCGAATCGGGCGATCAGGGACGCGGCCTCCTTGGCGCCGATCTCGATCACGTTGCCGGGCACCGCGCCGGGAATATCGTGGGCGACGGCCGGCGCGGCATCGAACGCCGCATCGGCAACGACCGAGGACGACTCACCCGCAGCGCCAACGGCATTCGCAGCATCTCCGGCATCCGCGGCGGGCATGGCGATCACACGACCCGGAGCCTCGAGGATGTCGTCGACCACGGCGTGGCGCGCGCGGCCGCAGTCGTCGGTCCAACGGATCGCATACCGGCGGTTCGCGGCATCATACGAGACGCTTGGTGACCGCACGCCATCGGCCGTGTCCAGGCGGACCAATCCCAGCTGACGGTAAGTGAGCAAATCACGACTCACGGCCAGCAGGAAGGCCGACCGCTCGGAGCCGTCCGGCACGCCGTCGCGATCGGTACGCGTGGCCGCGATGCCGAAGCGGCCGTCCGCCAGGCGGAACAGGAACGGATCCTTGAGGCTTTTGAGCGCGATGTCGACGCCGGGCATCACCGCATCGTAGGCGACGGCTCCGCTGACCGGGCGGACGTCTCCCCCAGCCTCGCCGGCGCCACCATCGGGCCCATCGGACCCGTCAGACCCGCCGGCCCTGCCGGCCTTGCCGGTCCCGACACAGGAATCAGCGCCGAAATCGGCCGCCGCGGTGCAGGCGCGCCGTGCGAGGGCGGGCACCGAAGCGTTCGGCACGCCGGCGGCGAAGAAGATGCCGTAGTTCTCGTTCAACGGCTCCCACTTGCCCGACACCGGCGAGCGTAGCGCCAGATGCATGCTCAGGGCGATATCGGCGTTGTTCGCCTCCTCGCGCGAGGTGGGGACACGCGTGTAGCACAGCAGTGAGTAGGGATTCGCCATCGCAACGCCCTTTCGGTTCGACTTTTCTTTTACATCGATGTACACTAGCATACAGGTGATTACATCGATGTACAAATGCGGCGTCGCTTCACCGATCCCCGGCTCCATCCACCGCGATGCAGCCCGGCGACAACCCGAAACGACCCGACGGCATCCGCTCAATCCCGTTACCACACCGACCGAAGAGAGGTTCATCACCGTGATCAACTCAGCACGCAAAGCCCTCGCCGCGGCACTCAGCGCGGTGCTGCTGCTCGGCACGCTGGCCGGCTGCGCCGCCAGCGGCACCGACAAGGACGCGCACTCCGCCGACGGCGCGAACACCAGCGAGACCGCCACCAGCAGCATCAAGCGCGGCGAATCGCACGACCCGTCCATCGTCAAGGCCAACGGCAAGTACTACATCTTCGGATCGCATCTCGCATGGCTCAAAAGCGACGATCTGATCAACTGGACCAGCTTCAAGAACAACCTGAGCACCGACTACAAGGCGATCTTCGCCGACATCTGGACCGACTGGTCCAAGCAGTCCTCCAACCCCGACGTCGACGGCAATATGTGGGCGCCCGACGTGGTTTGGAACGAGACGATGAAAAAGTGGTGCATGTACATGTCGATCAACGGCGCGAACTATCGCTCGGCGATCGTGCTGCTCACCGCAGACGACATCGAGGGCGACTGGACCTACGTGGGGCCGGTGGTCTACTCCGGATTCGAGAAGGTGAACGCCGCCAAGACCGACGTGTGGAAGGTGCTCGGCGAGGGGGCCGACCTGACCCGCTACGCCTCGCAGACCGACACCGGCATCAACGCCATCGACCCGTGCGTGAAGGCCGACGACAACGGCGACATGTGGATGACCTTCGGCTCGTGGTTCGGCGGCATGTGGATGTTCAAGCTCGACCCGTCGACCGGCCTGCGCGACTACAACGCCACCTATGAGACGGTGTCCAACCAGTCCGACGCCTACTACGGCGTCAAGCTCGGCGGCGGCTTCGGCAACTCCGGCGAGGGTTCCTACCTGCTGCACACGAACGGCCACTGGTACCTGTTCGCCTCCTACGGCAACCTGCAGCAGACCGGCGGCTACCAGATCCGCATGTTCCGCTCCGACAAGATCACCGGCCCGTACGTCGACGAAGCCGGCAACACGGCCGTCAGCACGCGCGCGATCGGCAACAACTGGCAGAGCGACATCGGCATCCGCCTGATGAGCTCGATCCAGTGGAGCGGCAACGACAACGCCAACATCGAGGTGGCGCAGGGCCACAACTCCGCGCTGGTGGACGACGACGGCACCGTCTACCTCGTCTACCACACCCGCTTCTCCGGCACCGGCGAGAAGCATGAGGTGCGCGTGCACGAACTGCTGCCGACCGACGAGGGATGGCTGGCGGCCGCGCCGTACGAATACACCGGAACCAGGGCCGCCGACACCAAGTACACCGCCGACGACGTGACCGGCGACTACGAACTGGTGACCCACGAGCAGAATACCTCGTTCAAGGGTCCGAAGAAGGTCAACGAGAAGAACAGCACCGACTACCGCGGCGTCAACAAGCCCGTGAGCATCACGCTCAACGGCGACGGCACGGTCAGCGGCGACAAGACCGGCACCTGGAAGCTCGACAAGTCCGACGGTACCGGCGACGTGACCGTCACGCTCGGCGACGTGACCTACCACGGCGCGTTCGACAAGCTGCCGCGCGACAAGGACGGCAAGGACGTGATGACCTTCTCGGCGCTCGGCGGCAACGTGTGCGTCTGGGGCTCGCAGAAGTAGGCCCGTAGGGTGCGTGGCG
>OKQJ01000239.1_pt1 | contig 20611 bp, 7 predicted proteins | sample 1614171 | NCBI WGS metagenome assembly OKQJ01 (sample SAMN04436911, study PRJEB24849) | human gut metagenome | biome: human gut; feature: NICU; material: stool | host: Homo sapiens | place: USA: Saint Louis, MO | collected 2012-05-30 | reverse complement strand
GGCGCGATGGCGCCGGCACGGGCGCAGGTTCCGATCAGGCGTGCCGGCACGGGCCTGTCCGGCAGCGCAACGGCATCGACGATCGCCGGCACGGCGCCTCTCGTGACGGCCGCGGTCGCATTGGCGGCCGCACTGACCGCCGGCATGCCGGCGACGATCATATCCGGCACGGCACCGGCCATCGCGCCGGAAACGATCAGCGCCGGCGCGGCGCAGGACGATCCGCGCACCGGCGAGGATGCCGGATATGTGCCATCCGTCGAACGACTGAACGGCGTGTATCAGGGCAATACCGTCACGTTCACCTGGATCAATCCCGAACCGCGGGAAGGCGATCTGTACGCATGGGCGCCGATCGACGGCGGCACGGCGCAGCCGCAGGCGAATGCCGGCATCGTCGCAGACCGATCGGTCGTGCTCCATGACGTCACCGATACGCGGACGTGCATTCGGGTGAGCATCGTGCGCAGCGATCGTCGCATGTCCGCGAAACCGGCCGCCGTCTGCGCGGACCAGCCATAGCCTCTGCGGGAGACGCAATCGGAAAGGAACGCATCATGGCAGACAAGGCACCTCATCATGATCGCCGGTGGATGGCGCCCCTGGCCGCATTGATGGCGCTGGCGGTCATCGCCATCGGCGCGGTCTGGGCCGATTCGGTGACCCGCCAGCAAGTGAGCCTCGACGACGGCACGGTGTGGGTCACGTCGTCGGAGCATCGCAAGGCCGCGCGATTCAACGTCGCGCTGGGAGAAGCGGATGCGGCCGTCTCCGCATCAGCGACCAGATTCGACGTCGCGCAGCACGGCAACGACATGATACTCGACGAGGGCTCGAGCGTGAGCAGCGTCGCGGCGTCCACGCTCGGCACGGGTCCGAAGGCCGCCACGGACGGCAGCACGGCGGCGATGATCGGCGGCGCCACGACGGCCCTGTGCAGCAGGGCCACCGGCAAAGTGTGGATCGGCCAAGCCGATACGCTCGACGCGATGACGCCGTCCTCCGACCCCAAGATGACTCTTGGTTCGGGAGGCATGATCGCGGTCGATGATCACGGAACGGTCTACGGGTACAGGCCGCGTGACGGCATGATACTGGTGGCGGAGGGCCCGGCTTCGTCGAAGGCACGCCGATATGGCTCGCTCAGCGACGGCCGGAGGCTCGACGTCGATGATTTCACGGTGATCGCAGGCATTCCCGTCGTGGTCGCGCGGGGCACGATCCGTTGGAGCACCGGCAGCGCAAGCACCGGCGCGAAGGGCCGCCTGCGACTGCAGGCGCCGCCCTACGATGGCGAGCAACGGCAATGGGTGGCGGCGGCAGGCCAAGGCGCCCTTTACCTGGCGGATCTGGTCGATGGCGTGCAGCGGACGAGGACGCTGCCCAGCGGAGGCACCGGGAACGCGGCCAAACCCGTATCCGTCGGCGGATGCGTATATGCGGCGTGGAGCCAGCGGGCGCGCAACCACGCGCGCGTCTGCACGCCGAATGGCTCGGGGAACGGCTCAGGGAATAGTTTGGAGACGGATGACGATCCGGCCGTATTCGACACGCTGGAGGAGATCGGCGAGACCTCCGATCTGGTGTTCCGCACCAATCACCGGCTGGTGCTGCTCAACGACGCGGTGACCGGCGACATATGGAATCCCGCCGAAAGCACCGGTCTGATCCGCATCCAGTGGAACACGGTCCGCGTCGATCAGCCCATCGGTCAGCCCCAGGATGGCGGGATGACCGGCGATCGCCATGAGTTTTCAGCTTCCTGCTCCGCCGAATCGGGTGAAATCCGCGCCGAGGACGACGCGTTCGGCGCGCGGGCCGGGAGCATGCGCATCCTCGACGTGCTGCGCAACGACGAGCAGACCGACTGCTCGGTGCTGCGGATCATCGGCACGGGGGCACCGGTCGGAGCGGACATCTCCGTATCGCCCGTTTACGGCGGCCGCTACCTGCAGCTGGACGCCACGCGTGCCGCCGTGGGCGAGGCGTCGGTGTCATACGACATCGGCGACGGACGCGGGCAGACCTCGACCGCCACCGTCACGATCACGCTGGTGGGCCCCTCATCCAACGCCGAACCGGCGCAGACCGACCTGCCCACGGAATACGAAGTCGAGCAGGGATCGGTCCATACGTCGAATGCGCTCGGCGGTTTCGCCGATCCGGACGGGGACCCGCTTACCCTGGTAGCGGCACGGGCGACCAACAGCGATCAGGTGGCCGTTTCGACGCGCGCCGACGGGCAGCTTACCTTCGATGCGGCCGCCGCGACCTCCGGCCGCATCAGCGTGGAGGTCACCGTATCCGACGGACAGGCCACGGGCACCGGCATGGTGTATTTCTCCATTCGCCCGGCGAACACGCTTGCCGCCTATGTCGACGCGGTCGTCGGGCAGACCTCGCCGGGCACGCGTACCACCGTCGATCTGAAGCCCTATGTGCACGGCACGTCCGCCCAATCGGTACGCCTGTCCGCCGTGGACGCGCCGGATGGCGCGCATGTCACGGCGCATACCTCGGATCTGTCGTTCTCCTTCCTGTCCACCGAGCCGGGCACCTATTATGTGCCGTTCACGGTCATGCAGGGATCGGTGCCCGCGCACGGCCTGGCCCGTATCGAAGTGCAGCCGGTAACCGGCGAAAGCGCCCGCCCGGTCGCCGCCAACGACATCGCGATGCTTGGCCCCGATCGCACGGCCATCGTCGAACCGCTGACCAATGACGTGGATCCCATGGGCGGGGTGCTGTCGGTCACCGCGGTGTCGTCCGACCACGAGCAGGGCATCGTCGGCGGTCTGGTCAGCAACAAACGCGTATATCTGGTCGCGCGCCGCATCCCGATCCGGCCGGTGTCGATCACCTATACGGTGGCGAATGCGGCCGGCGCGTCTCAGGGCACCATCGTGCTGCATCCGCCGGCGCCGATGGCCGACGAGACCGCACCGCGCGCCCCCGACATCGACATGCGGGTGCGCACAGGCGGCATCGTCTCGGTGGATGCGCTCGACCACGTCTCCTTCACCGGTCGCTCGGCGGTATCGCTGTCCCCCGACCTGCAATATGACCGGGATGCGTTTAAGGGGCTCGTTTTCGTCTCGGGCAGCCTGATCCGCTACCAGGCGTCATCCGATCCCGGCGAATACCGGGTGACGTACACGGTTACGGATAGCTCGGGCAACGCCTCGTCAGGCACGCTTGCCATCACCGTGCACGAGCGGGACGCCGGCCGCAAGGCGGCGCCGACGCCGCTCCCCGTCGAAGCGCAGGTGGCCGCCGGGCGACGGGTGCGCATCCCCATCGAGTTGTCCGGCATCGACGTGGACGGTGATGACGTCATATTGCTTGGATTGGGCAACCGCGCGCCCGCGATGGGGCGCATCACCGAAGTCGGCTCGGATTCCATGCTGTACGAGGCGTATGCGGACTCGTCTGGCACCGACACGTTCACCTATGCCGTGGAGGATTGGACCGGCCAGCGAGCGCAGGGGGACATCCGCGTCGGCATCTTCCGCGATGCGCCGGCCGCCGGGGTCGTGGCGCGGGATGATGAGGTCACGTTGCGCCCGGGGGTCGAGGCCGTCGTACCGGTGACCCGCAACGACATCGCCGCCGACGGCGAACCGCTGACCGTCAGCGGCATCGATGCGCCCGGACTCGACCAAGCGCGGGCGGTCGGCGACGCCGTGTCGTTCGTCACGCCCGATCGGGAGGGACTGTTCTACGTGACGTATACGGCCAGCGACGCCGCCGGACTGTCCGATGCGGCCACGCTTGCCGTATCGGTCGATCCCCTCGCCGCGATCGAGCCGCCGGTGGCGCACGACTATCGGGTGCCCGCCGTGGCGACGATCGACCGAAAATCCGTGGACGTGGACATCGCGCAGTGGATAGCCAACCCTTCCGGCACCGTCGATGAGCTGGAGATCGGGGTGGATCCGTCCGCCTTCGAGCATGCACGGGTCCGGCCCGGCGCCCGATCCACGACGATCAGCGTGGATCTGACCGATGAGCCGCAGTCCATTGCCTATACGGTGACGAACACGACGCACGGCATCACGTCCGCCGCATTCGTTCAGGTGCCGGCCTACGGCGTGTTCCCTCCGATGCTTCGCCCCAAGGCGCCGCCGTTGGAGGTCCGAGCCGGCGGCACGCTCATCATCGCCGTAGCCGACCATGTGCGCGTCGGCGTAGGCAAAACCGCGTATGTGGCGGACGAGAGTTCGGCGAGCGCCACCAAAGCGGCCAATGGCAGCCCGTATGTCGACGACCATACGCTGCGTTTCGTGGCGCCCAAGGACTACGCCGGCCCGGCCTCGGTCACCTTCACCGCCGCCGACGGCAAGCCGGGCGACGGAGGAAGAACGATCATCAGCACGGCGGTGCTGACCCTGCCGATCACGGTGATCGGCGATATGGCGCCGCCGCCCGTGTTCTCGCCGATCATGGTCGACGTGGCGGCCGGAGAGCCCGCCATGACCATCGATCTGACCAAGCTGACGCTCGCCTCGCCGGAATCCTGCGGGCCGGATCGGCCCTGCACCTATGCGCTCGATGCGGCGCCGGACGCGATCGCCGCCGACATCAGCCCAAGCGGCCTGCTGACGGTCAGCGCGCCGAAGGAGGCGACACCGGGCACGATCGCCGGCATCCCGTTCACGATCGGGCATCGCAACGGATCGGTCCGCACGGGAGTGACGGCGCGCATAATCGCGTCGAACCGTCCTCTGGCCCGCATCGGCGCGCCGACCATACGCATCGCCGCCGGTTCCTCGGCGCAGGTGGATCTGCTGTCCGACGCATACAACCCATTCCCGGATGTCCCGCTGTCCATGATCGGATGCGTGGGCGCCGCGCCGCCGGTCGTCATCGAGGGATGCGAAGGAACCGGCCCATTGACGATCCGCGTGGACGACCATGCCGAGGCCCTGTCGACCGCGGTGACGGTCACCGTCAGGGACGGCACGCTGCTCCGGGACCGTCAGGTGAGCGCGCAGGTCACCGTATCCGTGGTCGGGCGTCCAGGCGCCCCACTGCTGTCGCCGGTGACCGGCCGGCCGGAAAACGGCTCCGTGGCGTTGTCGTGGACCCCCGGCGCCGCCAACGGCAGCCCGGTCACCGACTATCAGGTGCTCTGGAGCGGCGGCTCGAAGTCCTGCGGTGCCGTGACCGCCTGCAATATCACCGGGCTTGTCAACGGCACCGAGTACGTCTTCACGGTCAGGGCCCGCAATGAAGCCGGATGGTCCGATCCTTCGGCGCCGGTCGCCGGCATGCCCGATATCGTGCCGACCCCGCCAACCGGCGTCACGGTGGCCGGCGGCTACCATACGCTGACCGTGCGCTGGGAGGAGCCTCGGTATGCCGGCACTCCCCCGGACGGATACACTGTGGCGATATCCGGATCAGCCGGAGGGGCGTCCCTGACGCGATTCGTCAACGGCACGGCCGCCGTATTCACGATTCCCGACGAGATGATAGCCGACGGAGCCACGTTCGGAGCGACGGTCACCGGCCGCAACCGGGCCGGCGACGGCCAGCCCGGCATGTCGGACGGCGTCGCCGCGCCGTGGGGGAATCCGGACGGCATAGGGCTCTCCCTCACGCAGGCCGGAGACGGCATCATCGCGGAAATCACGATCGGCGATCTGCGCAACGCCGGATGCTCCGGCATCGTGCTCTCCGGCGATGCCGAGAGAATTGTGGACTGCGCGGCCCCACGCGCGCGCATCGGCATTCCTCGGGACAAGTACCATGCCGTCATGACCGTCACCGCCACGCTGGCCACGCGCTTGGACGTGCCCGCAGCGCGCTCGGATACGGCGCGGATCACGCCGCTTCCCGACGTTCCCGATATCACCGATATCGACGTCACGCTGCATGAGGGATCCACCGCGACGGGCGAAGGCGGATCCTGCACGGTCTCGTGGCAGCCCTCGGGCGGGCTGTATGACCGTTTCGCCGTGCGCAACGCCTCCGGGGAGACGGTATCCGCCACCGGTTCGACGGCGCGGATCGGCCTTGTTCCATGGCGGCCATGCGGTCCGGTGACCATATTCTCGGTGCTGAACGGCACGGAAAGCCCCGGCGTCACCGGCAGCGAGTCCCGGGTCTGGAAGGTTCCGGCCGTGATCGGCGCGGGGACCGCCATCTGGTCGCCCACCGATCACGCGGTCGTCGAATTCCCCGATTTGCACATCAACGCATGGGACCAACGCCATCGCGTCGATATCATCATCCGGTCCGATGGCCGTGAACGCGTCTATCCGTTGCGAACCGGCAACCATATCGTGGTGGACGACTTCCTAGACGACGCCGCGCCGCCGTGGTACTGGACCGTGCGCGTATCCGGCGACGATCCGGCGCTGAACGCGGTATCCGCAACGGCCGAGATACAAGGGTGGAGGATACCCGCGTCCCCGTCATCGGGCCGGCTTTGGTCGAGGCCCGGCATGAGTCCCCTCCATGGACTCTCCGTCGGGTTCACGGAGCAACCCATCGTGAAACATCCCGTGAAACATAATGGTGCCAAGGCGCCGCGATCGCGTCCGTATCCGGCTCGTTCGGCGGCGGCCGCGGGCTACGCGTTGGATCAGCCGCATCGCCGCATAAGGAGGAACCGATGACCGGCAACATCCGTCGCACCTCTTCCGACGATATGACGCGGATATCGGACGCCACGCGAATCACGCGCGCGGGCGGGCGGCATGCGGTTTCATGGATGGCGGTACCGGCGTCTCCGGCGCCGGAGTCTCCGGCACCGCCGCCGGTCTCGCCCGCCTCACCCGCTTCATCGTCGTCAGCAACGCCGCCGGGGTCCCCACTCCGGGTATCGCCAACGTCCACAGCGTCATCACTATCACCCGCGTCATCACTATCACCCGCGCCATCACTATCACCCGCGCCATCGCTATCACCCGCGCCATCGCTGTCGCCGGCGTCGGACGCGTCGATGGACCGCTTCCGGCACGCGTTCTCCGCCCTTGTCGACAACGTTTCGCGTATCGTGGTCGGCAAGGCGCGCCCGATCGCGCTGTGCGTCACCGCGTTGCTGGCCGGCGGCCACGTACTACTCGTGGACGACCCGGGCACCGGCAAGACCCAATTGGCGCGGGGCATCGCGCGCTCGATACAGGCCCCGTGCAAGCGTATCCAGTTCACGCCGGATCTGCTGCCGTCCGATGTGGTTGGCGTGACGTTCTACGACCAGCAGCACGCCGAGTTCAGGTTCCGGGAGGGGCCGGCGTTCTCATCGATCGTGCTGGCCGACGAGATCAACCGCGCGCCGCCGAAAACCCAGTCCGCGCTGCTCGAGGTGATGGAGGAACGGCATATCACCGTGGACGGCGTCACGCGCGCCGTGCCTCAGCCGTTCATGGTGATCGCCACGCAGAACCCGATCGAGCAGCTGGGCACGTATCGGCTGCCCGAAGCGCAGCTGGACCGTTTCCTCATCTCCACGTCGATCGGCCATCCCGGCCATGAGGCGAGCCTTGACATCCTCAGGCAGGCCGATGTCGGCGATCGGGCGGCAACCGTCTCCCCCGTGCTCACTGGTCAACGCATACTCGAGCTGCGCGCCGTGGCCGAACGCGTCCATATGGACGACAGCCTGCTTGAATACATCGTGCGCATCGTCGAGGCGACCCGGCGTTCGGAGCTCATCGCGTCCGGCGCGTCGATCCGCGGGGCGCTGGCATTGACCCGGTGCGCCCGCGTGCGGGCGGCCGCCGACGGGCGCGACTATGCGGTGCCCGACGATATCCGCGATCTGGCCGTCGCCGTGCTGGCCCATCGCGTCACGCTCGCCGAGACGGCCTCGTTCGCCGGGCAGCGCGCGGACCGGGTCATCGAGCAGGTGCTTGACGACGTTCCGACCCCGACCGGAAGGAGCTGATCGTGCTTGGTTCCTTCCTGATGCATGCCGCCCGCCGCGGCATCGCGCGCGCGAACGGATTCGGCGTGTCCCCTCTCGGCTGGATCGCCGCGGTCACGGGTTCCCTGTGCCTGGTCCTGTTCCCGATGACGCAATGGCATGAATTGCTGGCGGCCGGCATCGTCATGGCCACGCTGCTCGTCACGGCCGCCATCCTGGCCCGGGGAGACGCCGGCGTCACGGCTTCCGTCGAAACGCCTCGACGCCGCATCGGCGTCGGCGAGCGCACGTTCTTCGCCATCACCGTCCGCAATCCCGGTCCGGCGAGATCCGGGGGCGCGACTATCGAGGTCCCGGTCGGCGGCGTGCCTCAGCAGCTGGCGGTGCCCCGTCTCGCGCCGGGAGGGGAGACGCGTCTCACCGTGGAATTGCTCGCCAGGGCGCGGGCGGTGCTGTCCATCGGTCCGGTGACGGTGCGCGCCGGGGATGCACTGGGTATGATCCGTCGTGAACGGCCGCTGACCGGCCGGACCACTATATGCATCCACCCGGCCACCATCCGGCTCGATGCGCTCGAGGCCGGCGTCGCACGCGATCCCGACGGGCTGCCGAACGGGACGGCCGTCGACGACGACCTCGATGTTCAGGGATTGCGCGAGTATGTGCCGGGCGACGATCTGCGCCGCGTGCACTGGCTGAACTCGTCGAAGACGGGCACGCTGATGGTGCGGCAGTACGAGGCGACCCACCGCACCGACATCAGTCTGGCCGTGGACGTCGATCCTGCCGCGCACGCCAGCGAGGCGGAGTTCGAACTCGCCGTATCCGTGTACGCCTCGCTCGGCGTGCGCTACCTGGCCGAGGGGCGCCGGCTGTCCGTCCACGCCGGAAGCCGGCATACGGTACCCAAGCGCATTCCGGCCTTCCTCGACGAGTGCAGTGCCATAGTCCCCAACGGCGATGGCGGTCAGGCCTTCCCGTCCGCGGTGCGGCATGATTCCCGGGCATCGTTCCGCTGCCTTGTGGTCGGCTCGCTCAGACCGCTTGACTGGATCACGCGCATGGCCATGCCGCCGTCACGGTCGGCCGGCTGCCTGGTGCTGCGCATCGACGAACACGCGGAACGGACGGTCCACCACGGCACCGGGTTCACACTGGTCACGGTCGGCGCGCTTGCCGACCTGCCGATAGTGATGGGGGCATTGCCATGAACGGCTCGTGGACCCGATCGGCGCGCTCGGCCGTCGAGGTGACGCGCGGAACCAGTGCCGGGCACGCCACGCATCGCGCGGCCAAGCGACGGCGCCCGCTGCATGACGCGGCCATCGGCGCGATGGTCGTCTGTTCGCTCGTGCTGATGGCCGCCGCGAACCTGATCGACGTCTACGGGTCCCCCGTTGCCTGGGGCACGGCCTGCATACCGGCGACGCTCCTCGGCGCATTGACGGCGTGCGCCGGCCGGAACAGCGCGCGGCCGCACACGGTCCCGAGGATCGCGATCCTGCTCGTCGGCCAATTCGCGATCGGCCCGGTGATCGCGTTCCACGGCAGCGCCGTGGCCCATGTGCTGCCGTCGCCGGACACGCTGCGCCAAGGCTGGTACGGCACGTTCGGCGCGTTCCCGTATCTGGTCGCCGTCGCCCCGCCCATCGGCACCGGCCATGGAAGTCTGATGGCCGCATGGACCTTGTGCCTGTGGACATCATATGCGGCATGCGCGCTGGCTGCGGCACCACGGCGACGGGCCAATGCGCTCTGCGCGCTGCCGCTGGCCGTCCTCGCATCCGCGTGCGCGCTGTTGGGCACAGCCAGCGGGTTCCGGCGAACCACAGCCGGCATAACGGGCGCGTTCGTTCTGGTCATCTGGCTGTCGTGGCGCTGGCGCCTCGTCCGGCCTGCTCCTCACGCATCCGCGGTCATCGCCGCCGTTGTCGCCATCGTTCTTGCGGCGGGGAGCTGCATGGCCCTGACGCCGCACCGTCTGACGATACGCGACCGCTACGAGCCGCCGATCAGCCTGAACGACATCGCCAGTCCGCTGAGCGGCATGCGGTCCTACGTCAGGTACCACAAGGATGATGTGCTGCTCACCGCCACCGGGCTGCCTGCCGGAACACCGGTCAGGATGACGGTGATGGACCGCTTCGACGGCACGGTGTGGAATCTGTCCGATCGGGCGGAGACCGATGGATCCGCCGATTACCGGCCGGTCGGCGAATCCATCCCGACCACCGCCCGAGGCGAGCCGTTCACCGCCAGGTTCCGCCTTGCCGCATCGGCTGCCGGCCATTGGCTGCCGCTCGCGGGAACCGCCACCGGCGTGACCTTCGACGGCGATGCCAGGAAGCGCGGCACGCTGGAAAACGAGCTCTACTACAACACCGGCACCGCTTCGGCGATCCTCACCGCGCCGGTGGCGGAGGATATCTCGTATACCGAAACCGGGGTGATCGAACGACGGCCGGACGATGCACGGATCGGCCGGGCCGCCGCGGATCATATCGCGCAGCCGCGGGCGCAGGACGTTCCCGATACGGTGGCTCGGATGGCGCTTGCCGTCGCCGGCGGCGACGAGGACGGCGCCGCCGGCGGCCGGGCCGCGCAGTCGTTGTCCGCCATGCTGCGGGAGCACGGCTGGTTCTCGCACGGGCTGGCGGGCGAATACCCGTCTCCGCCCGGCCACGGCAGCTACCGCGTCGACATGCTGCTCTCCGGCCCGGTCATGGTCGGCGACAGCGAGCAATACGCCTCGGCCATGGCGCTGATGGCCCGCGAGATCGGCCTGCCGTCGCGCGTGGTGCTGGGGTTTCTGCCCAAGGACGAGCACGGCGGCATCAGCCGGCGGCGGACCGTCCTCGATGCCGAGGGAACGGCGATCACCGAATTCCGCGGCGGCGATATCGAGGCATGGGTGGAAATCAAGTTGGAGGGATGCGGATGGGTGATGTTCCGGCCGACGCCCAGCGAAACCGATATGCCCGATCCCGACCAGTCGCCAGCGCCACCGGATCCGCAACCGCTGGTGAGGCAGCCGCCGGTGCCGCTTGACGACCCGTTGCACGACCGGGACCGGCCGTATGGGCAGGCCAAGGTCGCCGGACAGGACGCCGACACGCGCGCGGCGAATCCGATGTGGACGCGGCTGGGCCGCATCGCCGGCGGCGTCGCGCGATACGGCAGCCCCGTCTGGGTGTGCGCATGCGCGTGCGCGTCGATCCTTGCCGTCAAGGCGTGCATCATGGCGCGTTGGCGCCGCCGAGGCGATCCCCGCCGGCGCATCGTCTCGGGATGGCGGTCCGTGGAGGCGCTGGCGCTGCAGGGCGGTCTCGCCGTCACCGGAACGCGCCGCAATCAGGCCGGCGCGATCGCCGCCGGCTTCGGCATCACGGCATCGTTTATGGCGGGGCTCGCCCGCACGGCGGATTACGCGGCGTTCGCGGGGCGGCCCCTGTCGGACGCGCGGGCGAACGCGTACTGGGACGACGTGCGCCGCCTGCACCGGATGATCCTCTCGTCGCAGCCGCCGCTGCGACGCTGGCGCACACGGCTCTCGCTGCGCGGCATATGGCGTCCACCGCAGGCGGCATCGTCCGGGCTCCGCCGAGTCCGAGGGCGCCGCCGAATATCACAAAGGCCCCCTCGCATGAGGGAGCCTCCGTAGTCCGTTGGCCGTGACGGATCACCGGGATCCGTCACGGCACGTCTTCGCCGTCAGCGGGCGGACGTCACAGCGTGTCACCGCCGAGCGCGTCCTGGCCTCCCTGATCGTCGAGGAAGTCGTCCGGGTTGAAGTCGTCGCCGAGCTTCAGGTCGCCGAAGTCGATGTTGGAGAAGTCCACATCGGACAGGTCGGCATCGGAGAAGTCCGCGCTGGCGTCGTCGCCGCCACCCAAGCCGAAGTTCGGGTAGATGGTGTCGCGAATCGCCTTGTCGGGCTCGACCACGGCGTTGCGGTACCGGGCGAGGCCGGTGCCGGCCGGGATCAGCTTGCCGATGATCACGTTCTCCTTGAGGCCCTTGAGGTCGTCGACCTTCTGGCTCAGGGCGGCTTCGGTGAGCACGCGCGTCGTCTCCTGGAAGGAGGCGGCGGACAGCCACGAGTCGGTGGCCAGCGAGGCCTTGGTGATGCCCATGAGCTCGGGGCGGCCGGCTGCCGGCTTGCCGCCGTTCTGCACGGCCTCCTTGTTCGCTTCCTTGAAGCGCGCCTGGTCGACCAGCTCGCCCGGCAGCAGCGACGTGTCGCCGGAGTCGATGACGGTGATGCGGCGCAGCATCTGGCGCACGATGACCTCGATGTGCTTGTCGTGGATGTCCACGCCCTGCTCACGGTACACGGTGTGCACTTCGTTCACGATGTTGACCTGGGCGGCGCGCGGGCCGAGGATGCGCAGGATCTTCTTGGGATCCACGGAACCTTCGGTCAGCTTCGTGCCGACGTCAACGTGATCGCCGTTCTTGACCAGCAGCGGAGCGCGGCGGTTCACGGTGTAGACGATCGGCTCGACGGTCGTGTCGTCCGGGGTCAGCGTCATCTGGTAGACGTGGTCGGCTTCCGCATCGGTCTTGATCACGCCGGAGAACTCGGCGATGGGCGCTTCGCCCTTCGGGGTACGGGCTTCGAAAAGCTCGGTGACACGGGGAAGACCCTGCGTGATATCGGAAGCCGCCGCGACGCCGCCGGAGTGGAAGGAACGCAGCGTCAGCTGGGTGCCGGGCTCGCCGATGGACTGGGCCGCGACGATGCCGACGGCCTCGCCGACGTCGACGAGCTTGTTGGTGGCCAGCGACCAGCCGTAACACTTCGCGCACACGCCGCGCTTGGAATCGCAGGTGAGCACGGAGCGGGCCTTGACCTCTTCGACTCCGTGCGCCACGAGATCACGGAGCACGTCCATCGACAGGGCGTCGCCGCGCTTGTACAGCACGGTCTCGCCGTCGGCCGGGTCGATCACGTCGGCGGACAGCAGACGCGAGTACGGGCCGCCGTCGGCGGCCTTGACGAGCGTCAGGTTGCCGTTCTCGTCGCGGTCGGCGACCTTCATCGGCAGGCCGCGCTTGGTGCCGCAGTCCTCCTCGCGCACGATCACGTCCTGCGAGACGTCGACCAGACGACGGGTCAGGTAGCCCGACTCCGCGGTACGAAGCGCGGTATCGGCCAGACCCTTGCGCGCGCCGTGCTCGGAGATGAAGTACTCGAGGACGGACAGGCCCTGACGGTAGTTCGACTCGACCGGTCGGGGGATGACCTCGCCCTTCGGGTTGTTCACCAGGCCACGGATGCCCGCGATCTGGTTGATCTGGGTCATGTTGCCTCGCGCACCGGACTGGACGATGATCGACAGGTTGTTCTTCGGATCGAAGTGGGCCTCGACCGCGTCGGACACCTTCTTGGTGCACTTGGTCCACTCGTCGATGATCGCCTGGCGACGCTCCTCCTCCGTGAAGAAGCCGATGTCGTACTGCTGGTTGATCTTGCTGACCTGCGCCTCGGACTCGGCGACCAGCGTGGCGCGGGCCGGCGGCTCGGTCACGTCGGAGAACGCGAAGGTGACGCCCGACCACGGGGCCTTGGTGAAGCCAAGGTCCTTGAGCGCATCCAGCGTCGCCGCCACCTGGGCGGTCGAGTAGCGGGTGGAGATGTCGTTGACGATGCGGGACAGAACGCCCTTCTTGGCCTGCTCGCTGACGAACGGGTAATCGGTCGGCAGCGCCTCGTTGAACAGGATGCGGCCCATCGAGGTGGCAAACAGGACGGTGCCGTCCGTGAAGCGTTCCTCGCGCGCCACGTCCGGGCTGCCCGGCTCCGGGTCGACGACCTTGACCTCGCCCGGCTCCCAGCCGGTCGGCAGCACGAAGTCCTTCGGCAGGCGGATCAGCACCTTGGCCTGCATGTCGATCTCGTGCAGGTCGAGCGCCATCTGCGTCTCGGCCAGCGAGGAGAAGATGCGGCCCTGGCCCTTGGCGCCATCGCTGATGGTGGACAGCCAGAACAGGCCCAGGATCATGTCCTGCGAAGGCATGGTCACGGTGTGGCCGTCGGCGGGCTTGAGGATGTTGTCGGAGGCGAGCATCAGCGAACGTGCCTCGGCCTGCGCCTCGGCGCTCAGCGGCAGGTGGACGGCCATCTGGTCGCCGTCGAAGTCGGCGTTGAACGCGGCGCAGGCGAGCGGCGGCAGGTGGATGGCCTTGCCTTCGACCAGGATCGGCTCGAAGGCCTGGATGCCCAGACGGTGCAGCGTAGGCGCGCGGTTGAGCAGCACGGGATGCTCGGAGATGACCTCCTCGAGCACGCCCCACACCTCGGTGTCGCCGCGGTCGACCATGCGCTTCGCGCTCTTCATGTTCTGCGCGTAGTTCATGTCGACCAAGCGCTTGATGACGAAGGGCTTGAACAGCTCGAGGGCCATCGGCTTGGGCAGGCCGCACTGGTGCATGCGCAGCGACGGGCCGACGACGATCACGGAACGGCCCGAGTAGTCGACGCGCTTGCCGAGCAGGTTCTGGCGGAAACGGCCCTGCTTGCCCTTGAGCATGTCGGACAGGGACTTGAGCGGGCGGTTCGAGGCGCCGGTGACCGGGCGGCCGCGGCGGCCGTTGTCGAACAGCGAGTCGACGGCCTCTTGCAGCATGCGCTTCTCGTTGTTGAGCATGATCTCGGGGGCCTTGAGGTCGATCAGACGCTGCAGGCGGTTGTTGCGGTTGATCACGCGGCGGTACAGGTCGTTGAGGTCGGAGGTCGCGAAGCGGCCGCCGTCGAGCTGCCCCATCGGGCGCAGGTCCGGCGGGCTGCCCGGGAGCACGGTGAGCACCATGGCCTCAGGCTTGTTGCCGGTGGTCAGGAAGGCGTTGACGACCTTCAGGCGCTTGAGCGCGCGGGCCTTGCGCTGGCCGGAACCGGTGTCGATCTCCTCGCGCAGCTGCTTGGCCGCGGCCTCGAGGTCGAAGTCCTGCAGGCGCTTCTGGATCGCCTCGGCGCCCATGCAGCCCTCGAAGTAATCGCCGTAGCGGTCCTCCATCTCGCGCCACAGGTCCACGTCGCCTTCCATGTCGCCGGGCTTCAGGTTCTTGAAGCGGTCGAACACGGCGTTCAGGCGCTGGATCTGGTCGTCGTAGCGCTGGCGGATGGCCGCCATCTCGCGCTCGGCGCTGTTGCGCAGCTTCGCCTTGGCGGAGCCGCTGGCCTCGCCGGCCTCCTCCAGCTCGTGCAGATCGGCTTCGACCTTCTTGGCGCGCTCCTCGATCTCGTTGTCGCGGCGCTTGGCCATGTGGCCGATCTCGGTGTCGAACTCGTCCTGCAGGTCGGGCAGATCCTGATGGCGCTGTTCCTCGTCGACCTTGGTGACCATGTAGGCCGCGAAGTAGATGACCTTCTCCAGGTCCTTCGGCGCGATGTCGAGCAGGTAGCCGAGGCGGCTCGGCACGCCCTTGAAGAACCAGATGTGGGTGACGGGGGCGGCCAGGTCGATGTGGCCCATGCGCTCGCGGCGCACGCGCGACTTGGTGACCTCCACACCGCATCGCTCGCACACGATGCCCTTGAAGCGCACGCGCTTGTACTTGCCGCACGCGCACTCCCAGTCGCGGGTCGGTCCGAAGATCTGCTCGCCGAACAGACCGTCCTTCTCGGGCTTGAGGGTACGGTAGTTGATGGTTTCGGGCTTCTTGACCTCGCCGTGGCTCCAGTTGCGAATATCCTCGGCGGTGGCCAGGCCAATCCTCAGTTTGTCAAATGCGTTGACGTCCAGCACTCTTATGTCCTGTCTGTAATGAAACTTTCAAACGGTTGCTAGGTGGCCACCGCGCGCCGCGGGCTCCCTCGTGGAGCGCCACGCGCGCGGCGACCGTCGGATCACTGATATTCCGGGGTTTCGGCCTTCTGGTCTTCCTTGGCCGCCGCGTCGGGGCGCGCGCCGATGTTGAAACCCAGGTCGTCGCCCGCCGAGATCGGATCGTCGTCCTCGTCCTTCATGTCGATGGCCACGCCATCGGCGTTGAGCACCTCGACGTTCAGCGACAGGGACTGCATTTCCTTGAGCAGCACCTTGAACGATTCGGGGATGCCCGCCGGCGGCAGGTTATCGCCCCTGACGATCGCGCCGTAGACACGCACGCGGCCGTCGACGTCATCAGACTTGGTGGTCATCATCTCGTGCAGCGTGTACGCGGCGCCATAGGCCTCGAGGGCCCACACCTCCATCTCGCCGAAGCGCTGGCCGCCGAACTGGGCCTTGCCGCCCAGCGGCTGCTGCGTGATCATCGAGTACGGGCCGGTGGAGCGCGCGTGGATCTTGTCGTCGACCAGGTGGTGCAGCTTCAGGATGTACATGTAGCCGACGGAGATCGGCTTGCCGAACGGCTCGCCGGTGCGACCGTCGAACAGCACGGCCTTGCCGTCCTCGCCGACCATCTGCTCGCCGTCGCGGTTGGGCAGCGTCGACTTCATGAGGCCGCTGATCACGTCGGAGCGCACGCCGTCGAACACCGGGGTCGCCACCGGGGTGCCCGGCTCGCCCTTCTCGGCGCCGGCCGGCACGTGCTTCTTCCACTCGGCCTCCAGCTCGGGATCCAGGCTGATGTCCCAGCCGGAATGCGCGATCCAGCCGAGGTGCAGCTCCAGCACCTGGCCGAGGTTCATTCGCGAGGGCACGCCCAGCGGGTTGAGCATGATGTCGACCGGGGTACCGTCCGCGAGGAACGGCATGTCCTCCTCGGGCAGGATGCGGGAGATGACGCCCTTGTTGCCGTGGCGGCCGGAGAGCTTGTCGCCCTGCGTGATCTTGCGGTGCTGCGCGATGTACACGCGGATCATCTGGTTGACGCCGTTGGGCAGCTCGTCGCCGTCCTCCTCGGCGTCCTCGCGGGTGATCTCCTTGACCGCGATCACGGTGCCGGTCTCGCCGTGCGGCACGCGCAACGAGGTGTCGCGCACCTCGCGGGACTTCTCGCCGAAGATGGCGCGCAGCAGGCGCTCCTCCGGGGTCAGCTCGGTCTCGCCCTTCGGCGTGACCTTGCCGACGAGGATGTCGCCGGCCTCGACCTCGGCGCCGATGCGGATGATGCCGCGCTCGTCGAGGTTGGCCACCGCGTCCTCGCCGACGTTCGGCAGGTCGCGGGTGATCTCCTCGGCGCCCAGCTTGGTCTCGCGGGCGTCGATCTCGTACTCCTCGATGTGGATCGAGCTGAGGGTGTCGTCCTGCACCAGGCGCTGCGAGATGATCACGGCGTCCTCGTAGTTGTAGCCGTTCCACGGCATGAACGCGACCAGCAGGTTCTTGCCGAGGGCGATCTCGCCCTTCTCGATCGCCGGGCCGTCGGCCAGCACCGTGCCGGCCTCGACGCGCTCGCCGTTCTTGATGATCGGGCGCTGGTTGTAGCAGGTCGTCTGGTTGGAGCGCTGGAACTTGGTCAGCTTGTAGCTCGACTGCGTGCCGTCGTCGTTCATCACGCGGATGAGGTCGGCGGACACGTAGATCACGACGCCCGGCTTGTCGGCGATGATCACGTCGCCGGAATCGTAGGCGACGCGCCATTCCGAACCGGTGCCGACGAGCGGACGCTCGGACTTGACCAGCGGGACGGCCTGACGCTGCATGTTGGTGCCCATCAGCGCTCGGTGGCCATCGTCGTGCTCGAGGAACGGGATCAGCGAGGAACCGATCGAGACCATCTGGCGCGGCGAGACGTCCATGTAGTCGACGGAGCTCACCGGCACATCGACGGCCTCTTCCTCGTTGGCCCTGGCGAGGGCCATGTCGGTGGCGAACCTGCCGTTGGCGTCGAGCGTCTGGTTCACCTGCGCGATGACGTGATCGTTCTCCTGGTCGGCGGTCATGTACTCGACCTCGTTGGTCACCTGGCCGTCGACGACCTTGCGGTACGGCGTCTCGATGAAGCCGAAGGGGTTGACGCGGCCGAAGGTCGCGAGCGAACCGATCAGACCGATGTTCGGGCCTTCAGGGGACTCGATCGGGCACATGCGGCCGAAGTGGGACGGGTGCACGTCGCGCACCTCCATGCTGGCGCGGTCGCGCGACAGGCCGCCGGGGCCCAGCGCGGACAGGCGGCGCTTGTTGGTCACGCCGGCCAGCGGGTTGTTCTGATCCATGAACTGGCTCAGCTGGGAGGTGCCGAAGAACTCCTTGATCGTGGCGTTCACCGGGCGGATGTTGATCAGCGACTGCGGGGTGATGGCCTCGGCGTCCTGCGTGGTCATGCGCTCGCGCACCACGCGCTCCATGCGCGACAGACCCGTGCGCAACTGGTTCTGGATCAGCTCGCCAACCTGGCGGATGCGGCGGTTGCCGAAGTGGTCGATATCGTCGGTCTCGACGCGCAGGTCGATGCTCTCGCCCTTGCGCGTGCCGGGGAAGGTCGCGTCGCCGGCGTGCAGCGTCACCAGGTACTTGATCGTGGCGATGATGTCCTCGCGCGACAGGCTGCGGTCGTTGATGTCGTGCTCGAGGCCGAGCTTGCGGTCGATCTTGTAGCGGCCGACGCGGGCCAGATCGTAGCGCTTGGTGTTGAAGTAGAAGGAATCCAGCAGGTTGCGGCCGGCCTCGGGAGTGGCGGTGTCGGACGGGCGGATCTTGCGGTACAGATCGGTCAGCGCGTCGTCCTGCGTCTCGATGGCCTCCTTGTCGAGCGCGTCGAGCACCAGCGGGTAGCCCTCGAACGCCTCGCGGATCTCCGGCTTGGTCATGCCGATGGCCATGAGGAAGACGATGGCTGACTGCTTGCGCTTGCGGTCGACGCGCACGCCGAGCACGTCGCGCTTGTCGATCTCGAACTCCAGCCAGGCGCCGCGGCTCGGGATGATCTTCGCGCCGAAGACCTCCTTTCCGGAGGCGCGGTCGGTGGAGCGGTCGAAGTAGACGCCCGGGGAGCGCACGAGCTGGGAGACGATGACTCGCTCGGTGCCGCCGATGATGAAGGTGCCGTGCGGGGTCTGCAGAGGGAAGTCGCCCATGAACACGGTCTGGGACTTGATCTCGCCGGTGTCGCCGTTCTCGAATTCGGCGTTCACGTACAGCGGGGCGGAGTAGGTGTAGTCCTTCTCCTTGCACTCCTGCACGGTGTGGCGCGGCTCCTCGAAGTACGGGTCCGAGAAGGTCAGCGACATGGTCTGGGCGAAGTTCTCGATCGGGGAGATCTCCTGGAAGACCTCGTCGAGGCCCGAGATGTGCGGCACGGTGTTGGTGCCGTTCTCCTTGTCCTCCTCGACGCGCTTCTTCCAGCGCTCGGAGCCGATCAGCCAATCAAAGCTGTCGGTCTGCACGCCCAACAGGTAGGGCACATCGATGGGCTCTCGGATGGAGCCGAAATTCACGCGGTCCGACGCCTTGTGCAGATCAATGTCATGCTGGTCGGCGCGCGCGATGACAGTGGTGGTATTCGTCGTAGCTTCAGTGGCAGCCAATGGACGTTCCTTATCGCTCGCTTGTTCGTTCGATACTGGTGTTCCCCGACAAGCGCCGCTTGGGCCGCCATATGCCTCAATTCGCGGGCGCTTCGTCTGTGTCAGCATGCCCGCAATATGACATGCATGTACGCAAATCCCTTATGCTAGCACATTGCATGCGATATCGCAACACGCCAAGTGGCGCAACGCCCGACGGCGCAAGCCCGGCGGCGCACCAAGGCATCGCGCGGCGCCCGGGCTCCAGCGGCCGGCCGACGCGCCGGCGCTCACTGCACCGAAATCGTCACCGGGTCGCTGGCAACCTTCGGCTGGTCCTTGAGGCTCAGCTTCGCCACATACGTGCCGGCGTTCACCTTCGGCAGCGAGTCGTCCTCGGCGCACGCGTCCCCGGTGGCGTCCGCGTTCCACACGATCTGCCGCTTGTCGGCATCGCCCTTGGCCATCAGCAGCAGGCGCGGGTCGGCCGGGCACACGTCAGACCTCCATATCGTCTCGTCGCCGGAGGTGATCGTGAGCACGAGGTTCGCGTCGGAGGCGTCGATCAGGCACCCCTTCTTGCCGCTGCCCGTGTACTTGATGGTCGCGGTGAAGTTCAGCGACCCGCCAACGGCGACGTTCTGCGATTCGGCGGTCAGGGACAGATCGACGTCGTTCGCCGAGCAGTTCTTGATGCCGCTGGTCCTGGTCGGATCGGGCACCGCGGAACGCGATACCGCATAGATGTCGTCATGGCGGGCGGCCGCGCCGATCGCGCCGAAGCCGCGGACCAGACTGTATGCGCAGAACGCCACCACAGCCACCACGAGCAGGCACGCGACGCCCACGACGATGCGGCGGCGGCGATAGATGGCGCGCCGTTTCGCGCTGATCCTGCGCTTGCGCTGCTTCATGGCTCCACGGGACTTCGGTGTAGGCATACCTTCGAGTCTAAACCGAAGCGAAACGAAGTGGCGGATAATGTCGTCAAACGTCACATGATCATGACCGGACACCATGCCCGGCGCTCCGACCGCAGCCCGTGACCCGGGCACGGAATCCGAACCCTTCCGCCCGCCCCGGAACTCGAAACGCGACGGAGGCCCGCCCGGCCAACGCCCCGCCGGCTCAGCGGGGAAGGCGGACCGCCCCGTCCGGCAGCATCTCGATCAGGCCGTCGTCGTCAAGCGACGCGACGCATTTGTCCAGCTGAACCCGATCGGCCCACAGCGCCTCCAGCCGCGCGCGCGGCAGTGACGTCTCCCCGTCCGGCAATCCGCGCAGCGCATCGAGCACCAGCCCGCGCACCTGCCGATCCGTGCCGGCGAAGCGCTGGCGGGGGC
>OKQJ01000237.1_pt1 | contig 20984 bp, 18 predicted proteins | sample 1614171 | NCBI WGS metagenome assembly OKQJ01 (sample SAMN04436911, study PRJEB24849) | human gut metagenome | biome: human gut; feature: NICU; material: stool | host: Homo sapiens | place: USA: Saint Louis, MO | collected 2012-05-30 | reverse complement strand
GAGTTCTACAAGACCTCCGTGGCGTTCATGAGCTGGCTCAACGGCCACCAGCCCGCCTTCCAGATGGTCGGCGGCATGCAGTCCGCCCGCAGCCTGCCGAACCTGAGCCGCGTCGTGGAGCTCGCCAACTCCTGCGGCGCCTTCGAGACGCCCGATCTCGCGGCCGAGCGCTGGAACGCCCTGCTCGCCGTCAACGGCATCGCGCGATGATCCGCGATCGCCAAGCCGCATCACAACCACAAAGGACCAAGCAATGACCAATCCGATTCTGTCCATGAACCAGGCGACGATCAAGCACGCCGACCTGCGCCAGACCCTCGACACCCTGACCGCCGCCGGATACCGGAGCGTCGGCCTGTGGCGCGAGCCCGTCGAGGCCGTGGGCCTCGACACCGCCGTCAAGATGGTGGCCGACTCCAGGCTGCGCGTCTCCACGATGTGCCGTGGCGGCTTCTTCACCATGCCCGAGGGCGCCGCCCGCCGCGCCTCCATCGACGACAACCGCAAACTCATCGAGGAGACCGCCGCCTTCGGCTGCAAGGTGCTCGTGCTCGTCGTCGGTGGTTTGCCGGAAGGCTCCAAGGACCTGATCGGCGCCCGCGCCCGCGTCGCCGACGCCCTCGCCGAGCTGGAGCAGGACGCGCTCGCCGCCGGCGTGACGTTGGCCATCGAACCGCTGCACCCGATGTACTGCACCGATCGTGCCTGCGTGTCGACGCTCGGCCAGGCGCTCGACGTCGCCGCGCCCTTCGACCCGAAGGCCGTCGGCGTCACCGTCGACACCTTCCACATCTTCTGGGATCCGCAGGTGCTCGACTCGATCGCGCGCGCCGGCCGCGAGGGGCGCATCGCCACGTACCAGGTGTGCGACTACCGCACCCCGTTCGAGAAGGACGTGCTCCTGAGCCGCCACTATATGGGCGAGGGCGTCATCGACTTCAAGAGCCTCACTGAGGCCGTGGCCGCCACCGGCTGGCGCGGCGACATCGAATGCGAGATCTTCAACCAGGCCGTCTGGGACACCCCGTTCGACCAGGTCGCCGCCAAGGTCGCCGACTCCTTCGACAAGGAAGTCGCGCCGTACTGGCCGGTCCGCTAGTATCCCGCGCCGTAAGTTCGTGTCCTATGTCTGACTCCCCTCAGAGAGGGGGAGCCGGAATTACTCAACGAATTAACAACGCGGGATACTAGCCGAACGGGGGCCTGAGGGAACCTCCGCACGGCGGGATCCATAATCGCGGTGCGGAGGCTGACGAGCCGATTCATCCGTATACAGACAAGGAATGCGATGGCAATGATGTACAACGTGCGCGACTACGGCGCGAAGGCCGACGGTGTGACCAACGACGCCGCCGCCATCCAATCGGCGATCGACGGCAACGCCTAGGCCTTCCCGAACGAGGGCTCCATCTACCGGCCGATGATGATCCGCCTGCTGCGCTGCCGCAACGTGCACGTCGAGAACCTGCGCCTGTACGAGGCCGCCGCATGGACCACCGCGTTCCTCGACAGCGAATACATCTGGGTGCGCGGCGTCGACATCAAGAACGACAAGCGCTACAACGGCGACGGCCTCGACTTCGACGGCAGCGCCCATGTGTTCGTCTCCGACTGCTACGTGCGCGGCACCGACGACAACTTCTGCCTGCAGGCCAGCAGCAAGGACCATCCGGTGCACGACGTGCACGTTACCAACTGCGAGTTCACCGGCGTGTGCGCCGGCTTGCGCTTCGGCCTCAAGTCCATCGGTGACATCTACGACGTGACCGTCTCGAACTGCACGCTCAACCGCGTGTGGCGCGAGGGCATCAAGATCGAATGCACCGAGGGCGGCGCGATCAGCGACATCTCCTTCGACAACATCGTGATGCGCAACGTCACCCGTCCGGTGTTCGCGATCCTCAACAACCGTTTCGAGCTTGACGGCTACGGCACGTCGGTCGAGCTAGACCACATGCCCGAGATTGGCGCGATGTCGCGGATCAGCATCACCAACCTGACCGCCACCGACGATGAGGAGATGGCGAACGTCCACCGCCGCTTCACCGACTACGTGATGGGCGAGCCCCGCTTCAACGGCATCCGCTTCGACGCGGCCGAAGGCCACCCGATCGAGGACATGGCGCTCGACGGCTGCGCGACCTACGCGCCGGCCGATGTGCGCGTCGACGGCGAACCGCTCGCGCTGTGCGGCCCGTGTCGTGACCCGTCAATCAGGGCCTCGTTAATACAGGATCAATAATCCGTAAGCAATCGGTCAATGAATTCCCGATAGCATGATTGCCATCAGACGAACGAAGCCGACGGATCCCTGTCCGCGTGCAGGGAGCTCGTTGGTTGATCGGGATATCATGATGGAAGGGATGCGGCTGCAGTCCGGCCGCGGGCGAGACCATGACCGAACGGGAATGATGGAACGAGAGACTCGGAAGAAAGCGCGCGTGCGGAACAAACGGGAGCCGCGCGCCTTGCGGATGCCGCGCGCGTTGCGGGGCACCCGCGCGGATCGCGCGTACCGCACCTATCTGCTGATGGAAAACAACGACAAGGTGGCGCTGTCGACCGCCGTCTCCACGGTGATCGGCGGCGCCATGGCCATCGTCAAGCTGGCGATGGGCCTGTGGACGATGTCGGTGCTGTTCATCGTGAGCGCGGTGTACTACGCGATGCTGTGTGTCTCCCGCTTCAGCATCGTCAAATCCCATACGAGCACGCGGCTGATCACTGACCGGGTGCAGCGCCTGCGCCGGGAGATGAGCGTCTACCACCGTACGGGCGGGCTGCTGTGCTTCATCGGGCTGTCGTACGCGGCGTTCTCGCTGACCATGTACTATACGGGCTCGCCCCATCAGTACGGGGAGATCGTCGCCATCACCGTGGCGACGATCACCTTCACCAAGATCGGCATCGCGATCCGCGGCATGGTCATTTCGCGCCGGACGCGCAATCCGATCGACGCGTCGGTGAAGTTCGTGACCTTCATCGACGCGATGCTCTCGCTCGTGGTCACGCAGGACGTGCTGCTGGAGGCCGAGGGGGCCAGCCACGCCGCGCAGGTGTCGGGGTTGTTCGGCATCGGGCTCGGCGGCGTCACGGTAGTCATCGGTTTGTTCATGCTGCTGCGCCGGCGCTGGACGAACGTGAACGAACGGCCGGATGCGGATGCGCGGCCGGCCGTGGGGTAGCCGGGAGTGGGGCAGACGGCGGAGCTCGAGCCCTCCGGGCGGTGAGATGGACGGCGGCGGTACTACAGTTGGGCGCATGATGATCAGACATGCGACGTTGGAGGACGCGCCCGCGATCGCGGCGCTTGAGGCGGAGTGCTTCCCGGCCGCGGAGGCCGCCACGCGGGCCGATATCGAGGACCGTCTGCGCGTGTATCCGGATCATTTCTGGCTGCTGTTCGACGGCGACGAGCTGGTGTCGTTCGTCAACGGCATGGTCACCGATCGGCCCGACCTGACCGACGACATGTACGAGGACGCCTCGATGCACGACGGGCACGGTGCGTGGCAGATGGTCTTCGGCGTCGACACCGCGCCGGCGAGGCAGGGGAGCGGCTGCGCGAGCCGCACGATGCGCGCCGCCATCGACGAATCGCGGGCGGCCGGCCGCAAGGGCATGGTACTGACCTGCAAGGAACGGCTCATCGGCTTCTACGAGCGTTTCGGCTACGTGGATGAGGGCGTCTCCTCCTCCGAGCACGGCGGCGTGGTCTGGCACCAGATGCGCCTGACGTTCTAGCGGTCCCCGGCGAATACCGGACTCGCGACGGCGGGAATGCCCAATTTTGCCCGATAGTGGGGTGCCATGACGCTCAGAGCGAAGACCAGGAGCGATGCCCCGAGGTAGTTCGGGGGTGTGACGATACAGTAGGCAGCAGCATGCCGTCAGTCAGCGTCAGTCAGGAATGAGGTATCCATGCTGCAGATCAAATCGATCTCCAAGCGTTACAAGACCGGTGATTTCGTCCAACAGGCACTCGACAAGGTCAGCCTGAACCTGCGCGACAGCGAATTCGTCGCGATCCTCGGCCCCTCCGGGTCGGGCAAGACCACGCTGCTCAACATCATCGGCGGCCTCGACCGCTACGACGACGGCGATCTGGTGATCAACGGCATCTCCACCAAGCAGTACAAGGACCGCGACTGGGATTCGTACCGCAACCACACGGTCGGCTTCGTGTTCCAGAGCTACAACCTGATCCCGCACCAGACGATCCTGTCGAACGTCGAGCTCGCGCTCACGATCTCCGGCATCGGCAAGGCCGACCGCCGCGAGCGGGCGCGCAAGGCGCTGGAGCGGGTCGGCCTCGGCGACCACATCAACAAGAAGCCGAACCAGCTCTCCGGCGGCCAGATGCAGCGCGTGGCCATCGCCCGCGCGCTGGTCAACGACCCGGACATCGTGCTGGCCGACGAGCCGACCGGCGCGCTCGACTCCGACACCTCCGTGCAGATCATGAACCTGCTCAAGGAGGTCGCCAAGGACCGCCTGGTCGTCATGGTCACCCACAACCCCGAGCTCGCCGAACAGTACGCGACGCGCATCGTCAACCTGCGCGACGGCGTGATCCGCTCCGACTCGGCCCCGTTCGAGATCGACGAGGCGAGCGCAAGCCCAGCCGTGCACAAGACGATGGGCAAGGCGTCGATGTCGTTCGCCACCTCGCTGGCGCTGAGCTTCAACAACCTGAAGACCAAGAAGGCGCGCACGCTCCTCACCTCATTCGCCGGGTCGATCGGCATCATCGGCATCGCGCTGATCCTGTCGGTGTCCACGGGCGTGAACGCGTACATCGACAACATCCAGCGCGACACGATGACCGCCTACCCGATCACCATCGACGAGCAGACCTTCGATATGTCGAGCATCATGGGCAGCCAGATGGGCGGCGACGACGGCTACGGCGGCAAGACGCACAAGTCCGACGGCATCTACCCGGACGACCGCAGCATCAAGCAGGCGTCGAGCCTGACCAGCTCGATCACCGAGAACAACCTGACCAGCTTCAAGAAATACCTGGACGACCAGAACAGCGAGATCCACCAGTACGTGGGCTCCACCGGCATCCAGTACACGTACGACGTGAAGTTCTCCGTGTTCGACCGCGATCCGGACGGAACGCTGGTCAACGCGAACGGCGTGACCATCGGCTCGGACGGCTCCGCCTCGATGGCCTCGCAGATGGCCTCCACCAGCTCGACCGGCATGTCGGGCTCCTCGTCGATCACCTCGAAGCAGATGTCGATGCTGACCGGCAAGACCGACGAGAACGCCGCGCCCGACTCGTTCAGCGAGATCATGCCGGGTTCCGACGACAGCCAGCTCGTGGGCAAGGTCATCACCGACAACTACCGGGTGATCGACGGCTCGTGGCCGACGTCCAAGGACGAGGTGGTGCTGGTGCTCGACGACAACAACAGCGTGCCGCTGACCACGCTGTACGAGCTCGGCCTGCTGCCCGCCTCCGACTACAACGAGATGATGTCCAAGCTCAACGCCGGCGACAAGGTCAGCACCCCGCAGGGCAAGATCGACTATGCGAAGGCGCTCGACCAGACGCTGTACCTGATCCCGGCGTCCGACCAGTACGTCAAGGGCGATGACGGCCACTACCGGTTCATCGGCGACGACAAGGACGCGATCGAGCAGCGGCTCGATTCGGCCACCAAACTCAAGGTGGTCGGCGTCGTCAAGGCGAAGAAGGACGCCTCGGCCACGCCGCTGGCGGCGGGCGTGGGCTACACGCGCGCCCTAACCAACGACCTGATCGACCGTGCGGCCTCCAGCGCGATCGTCACCGACCAGAAGGCCGATCCGAACGTGAACGTGCTCAACGGCATGACGTTCTCGCCCTCCGACGATGCCACCAAGGCCGCCGATGCACGCACCTACGTGGCATCGCTCGGCGTGACGCAGAAGGCGAACATGGCCAAGTCGATGATGGGAGCGGGGCAGCAGTCCGGCGCCTCGGGCGCCGCTGGTGCGGCTGGTGCGGCGGGAGCGGCCGGTGACCAGGCCGCCGCGATGGCCGCGATGAGCGAGCAGCAGCTCGCCGACAGCTTCGACGCCTACATCGCCACCGCGTCGGACGACGTGCTCGTCGCGATCTACGACCAGTACGTGTCGACGGGCACCTACGACGACAACCTCGCCGCGTTCGGCGTGGTGAGCCGCGACGCGCCCAGCTCGATCAACATCTACGCCGACAGCTTCGAGGACAAGGACCACATCGCCGACGCGATCACCGACTACAACAAGACCGTGTCGAAGAAGGACAAGATCACCTACACGGATTACGTCGGGCTCATGATGAGTTCGGTGACCACGATCGTCAACGTGATCTCCTACGTGCTCATCGCGTTCGTGTCGGTGTCGCTCATCGTCTCGTCGATCATGATCGGCATCATCACCTACATCTCGGTGCTCGAGCGCACCAAGGAGATCGGCATCCTGCGCGCGATGGGCGCCTCGAAGCACAATGTTTCACAGGTGTTCAACGCGGAGACCGGCATTATCGGCCTGTGCTCCGGCCTGCTGGGCGTCGGCCTGACCGTGCTGCTCAACTTCCCGATCAACGCGGTGCTGCACCACTTCATCGGCAATGCGGACGTCAATGCGGCCCTGCCCGTGACCGGCGGCGTGGTGCTGGTGATCCTGAGCGTCGTGCTCACGCTGATCGGCGGTCTGATCCCCTCGCGCAAGGCCGCCAAGCAGGACCCGGCCACCGCCCTGCGCACCGAGTAGTTCTGCCGTCTCGCCGCGGGCGATGCCGAATGTTCGGGGAACCGGCATCCGGCGCGCGCTCGCGGCGGAAGGGCGTCCGATAGCACCCCATAAGAAAGCCATATAGCCACGCCGTGGCCATCCGGCCGGCCGTCATGTACGCTCTCAACTAGTCGCGGGGAACGACTCCGCGCGAAGCGCCAATCACACGCAAGGGGGTGCGCAATGACGAGGTTCAACACTCAGCTGGTCCACGGGCTGCCGATCGATGACAACATCACCGGAGCTGTGAACCCGCCCATCTACAACTCATCCACGTATGCTTTCGAATCGGTCGACGCCATGCCCCGCTATGACTACGCGCGCAGCGGCAACCCGACCCGCGAGTTCCTCGAGCGCCAGATCGCGCAGCTGGAGCACGGCACGCGAGGATTCGCGTTCGCGTCCGGCCTGGCGGCGATCCACGCCGTGCTGAGCGTGTTCTCCGCCGGGGACCGCATCGTCGTCGGCCGCAACATCTACGGCGGCACCTACTCGTTGTTCAACGAGTTCTTCTCCCGTTGGGGGCTGACGGTGGAGGCCGCCGACACCCATGATCCCGAAGCCCTCAGGGCCGCAGTCGCAGGGGATCGCGAGAACGGCATCTCGCCTGCGCAAGCCGTCTACTTCGAAACCATCACCAACCCGCTGCTCGACGTCAACGACGTGCGCGAGATCTCCTCGATCGCCCACGAGTACGGCGCGCTGTCGATCGTCGACAACACCTTCGTCACGCCGTACCTGCAGCAGCCGCTCGATCTTGGCGCCGACGTGGTGATCCACTCCGCGACCAAGTACCTGGCCGGGCACTCCGAGGTGAACGCCGGTCTGGTAGTCGTGTCCCGCGACGATCTCGCGGAAAAGGTGTATTTCGCGCAGAACCGACTGGGCGGCGTGCTCGCCCCGGTCGAGTGCGACGCGGTGCGCCGCGGCATCCAGACGCTCGCGCTGCGCATGGACCGGCAGCAGGAGAACGCAGCCGCGGTCGCGCGCTACCTGCTGGCGCACCCGCTGGTCAAGGTCGTGCACTACCCGGGGTTGCCCGGGCACGATGTGACCGGCCTGAGCAGCGCCGAGGCGCTTGCGGCCAAGGGGCTCAAGGGCGGTGGCGGCGTGCTGAGCTTCGAGGTGATCCCGGGCGTGGACCCCGCGGTGATCCTCGACAACCTCAACGTGTTCCGTCTGGCGGTGAGCCTTGGCGCGGTGGAAAGCCTCGCCGAACTGCCGTGTCGCATGACCCATTTCGAATTGCCCCGCGAGGAGCGGCTGAAGGTCGGCATCACCGACGAGCTGATCCGACTGTCGATCGGCATCGAGGACAAGAGCGATCTGATCGAGGATCTCGGTCAGGCGCTCGACAAGGCGTACGGGGCGTTCATCAGCACGCACGCCGAGGCCGACGTACTCGGCCAGCTGTCCGCCGGCGTATTCGCGTGACCGGTCGGCCGGCTGCGGGGTACGTGCCGGCTGGCATGAGCGTTCCTGTGCTGCTGCTGTGACCGTGCGGTCATGGGCATGTGCCCGGCATGTATCGGCAAGGCATGGCTGGATTAATGCTGTGTATCCGTATTCATTAATTCGATGATCGGGTATGCGTTATTTGATGATGCACATCAGGATAAAGAGATATCTCGATTCCGGTAATTCGCCCCGCTGTAGTACAGCATATTCGGTACCAATGGGAGCGTAACGCACGGATGCAATGCATTCGGTTCCGTTAGCCGATTGCGGCATGCTCCCGCTGGCGGGAGCTGGCTTGCGAAGCGAGACTGAGGGTGGTTGTTCACTACAGGTCGGGCCTCCCCAGTCGGCTGCGACAACAGCCTCTTCAGCTTCTTCCGGCGTGGGTATGCCGGTTCCGATGCAGCGAATCATACATTTTTTAGGGAGGAAATATCGTTATGAGCGGGCAAACGCGTGCCGCCGTGCACGTCGGGCGGGAAATCAGCGACGAGGCGATCGAGGCCCGCCACCATCTGCACGAATGGCCGGAACGATCGCATGAGGAATACGACACGACGGCCTATCTGACCGAATTCCTGACCCGGCACGGCATCGAAGTTGTGCCGACGCCGCTCAAAACGGGTGTGATCGGCGTGATCCGCGGCACCGACGATCCGGTCAACGTGCTGCTGCGGGCCGATATCGACGGTTTGCCCGTTGCCGAGCACAGCGCATACGGGTTCCATTCGCACCGCGAGGGGGTGATGCATGCCTGCGGTCACGATACGCATATGGCGGCATTGCTTGGAGCGGCGCTGTATCTGCAGCGGCACCGTGATCTGATCATCGGGCGGGTGACGCTGCTGTTCCAGCCGGCGGAGGAGTACGGCGGCGCCGAGGTGGTCGCCAAGGCGCATCTCATCGACGATGCGGATGCGCTGGTCGGATTCTACAATGATCCGAGAACGGCGCCCGGCACCGTCGGCATCAGCAAGAAGCCGATCATGGCCGACGCCGGTATTTTCACCGTGACGCTGCACGGTCACGGCTGCCACGCGGCGTATCCGCACAAGGGACGCAGCCCCATCGAAGCGGCGGCCACGCTGGTCGGAGCGCTGCAGACGATCGTCAGCCGCAACCTGTCGCCGCTGGACTCCGCCGTGGTGAGCGTCACCCAGATCCATGCGGGAGACGTGTACAACGTCATTCCTTCGGAAGCGATGATCGACGGCACGATCCGCGAATTCAGCCCGCAGGTGCTGGCACTGATCAAGACGCGGTTCTACGAACTGGTCGACCATGTGGCGAAGGCGTATGGCATCACGGCAAGCGTGGACCGGTGGCTGTTCACGGGCGCCGCCGTGGTGTCCGACCCGCGGTTCGTGGACGCGGTGTCCGGCCATGTCAATGACTACGCGCAGCTTATCGAACCCGAACCGTCGTTCGGAGGGGAGGATTTCAGCTACTATCTCAAGACCAAGCCCGGCCTGTTCGCGCTGATCGGATCGAACGGGGACACCGATGCCGCCGCATGGCACAGTCCCGATTTCGTGGCCAAGGACGAGACGATCCCCGTGGCGATCGACTATTTCGTCAACAGCGCGTTCGACCTGGCCGACTGGCTCATCCGGCATCCGCACGCGGATGCATAGATGGCGTAGTGGGCGGAATGCTCGCATGCAAGGCGATGAATGCCGCTGATAACGGCTCATAACCATTGCCTGTAATCGGGGCACCGTGTTGCGCCGTCGGAGCGGTTAATGTGGGCTGATGATATCAAAGTCGGTCGGTGGAACGACAGGAACCGGTTGGGAGAGCAACGTATGTGTAATAGCGGGGATACGCGGAACGAGCAGAGTGCTGCGGCGGGCTTCGCCACGCGGGCCGTCCGCGCGGGGCACGATCCGAGCGCAAACGGACATGCGGTGAGCACTCCGATCTACGCTTCGGCCGCATTCGATCTGGAGAACGCGGTCCGAGGCGACGCTCTGGCATCCGGTGAACTGAGCGGTTTCGAATATTCCCGTGTGGCCAACCCCACCGTCGATGTGCTCGAGAAAAGGATCGCCTCGCTCGAGGGCGGCATCGGCGCGGTGGCGGTGTCCTCGGGCATGGCCGCGGTCTCCTATGCGCTGATGTGCGTGGGGGAGGGCGGCGGCCGCATCATTGCGCCCACCAATCTGTATGGCGCTTCGGTCGATGCGCTTGGCGACTTTCTGCCGCAGTTCGGCATCCATGTCGATTTCGTGCGGGACATCAACGATCTCGATGAGGTCGCGGCCGTGATCGGTCCGGACACGCGGGCGATCTTCGCCGAGACCGTAGCCAATCCAAGCACGGCAATCACCGGCATCGAACCACTGGCCGATCTGGCTCATCGGCATGGCATCGCGTTGATCGTCGACAACACGATCCCGACGCCCTACCTGCTGAGGCCCATCGAATTCGGTGCCGACATCGTCGTGCATTCCACCACCAAGGGCATCACCGGGCATGGCAACGCCATCGGCGGCGTGATCGTTGATGCGGGTCGCTTCGACTGGACCAACGGACGATTCCCGCAGTTCACCGAGCGTCAGCAGGTCATCAGCAATGATCGAACGGGCGAATGGCACAGCTTCTCCGAACGATTCGGCAACGAGGCTTTCATTAAGCGCATCCGCATCAAATACCTGCGCACCTTCGGTGCCGTTCAGAGCCCATTCAACGCCTACCTGTCGCTGATCGGACTGGAGACGCTGCCCCAGCGCGTCAGCCAGGAAGTGCGTACCGCGACCGCGATCGCCGGGCATCTGCTGCATGCGCCGCACGTCGTCAAGGTCAACTATTCCGGTCTCGGCAACACGCCGCAGTACGATCTGGTGGTCAAATACTTCCCGCAAGGCGTCGGCACGGTGCTGTCGTTCCTGGTCGACGGCGACGAATCGAACGTGTACCGCATCCTCGATGGCGTCCGGCTGTTTTCCTATGTGCCGAATATCGGCGATTCCCGTTCTCTGATCGTCAACCCGGCCAGGGTCACCCATCGCGAGGTGCCGGCCGGATACCGGCTCGACGCCGGCGTGAGCGACAACCTGATCCGCCTGTCCATTGGTTTGGAGGATGTGCACGACCTGATCGCCGATCTCGATCAGGCCATCGCCGGGGCGTACTGATCGCATTTCGCGTGTTCGGCAGTGGTTTTTGTAGCGTAGTGGCGAGTTGTCGGTGCGCGAGCATCGAGCAACGACGGTTTGTAACGTTCTAATGAAGGTTTACGACGTTGGAATGCGCCTGTTATGAAGGTTGGTGCACCGACAACTCGAGGTTGCGCCGCAAAAGGTGTCCTTGATTGCCAAGCAGAGCGGCGAAAACGCTGTGATGCATGCGTGAAGGCTCGGCCGTGCGCCAGGATCGCACGGTCGTTATTGTTGAGGCGCCTGCCGTAGCGGCCGTGTGCCATCGATCTTTCCGTCCACACGCGTGTACGTGCGATTCGGGCATCGAGCGTGCCGAATCCGATCCTGATAGGATGGGCATCACTGAGCCAAATGGCCAATAAGTGGCCATGGCCTGAGACAAAAGGGGGAATGATGGGACTGGTTGTTGCCGCTATCATTCTGGTCATTATCATATTGCTGCTGAGCGCGTCGGTGTTCGTGGTTCCTCAGCAGCAGGCGTACATCATCGAGCGATTCGGCAAATTCCACAAGGTGCAGTTCGCCGGCATCCACGCGCGCATCCCGTTCGTGGACCGCATCGCCACCAAGACGAACATGCGCGTCTCGCAGCTCAACGTGCAGCTGGAGACCAAGACGCTCGACAACGTGTTCGTCACGGTCGTCGCCTCCACGCAGTTCCGCGTGAATTCCGAGAACGTGGCCACCGCCTACTACGAGCTGCGCGATCCCGCCGGCCAGCTGCGGTCCTACATGGAGGACGCGCTGCGTTCCGCCATCCCGGGGCTGTCGCTCGACGATGCGTTCGCGCGCAAGGACGACGTGGCCTTCGACGTGCAGAAGACCGTTGGCAATGAGATGAGTCGCTTCGGCTTCACCGTGGTCAAGACGCTGATCACCGCCATCGATCCCTCCCCGCAGGTCAAGAGCGCGATGGACTCGATCAACGCTGCGCAGCGCGAGAAGGAAGCCACCCGCCAGCGTGCCGAGGCCCAGCGCATCCAGATCGAGACGCAGGCCGCCGCCGACGCCGAAAAGACGAGGTTGCAGGGCGAGGGCCAGGCCAACTACCGCCGCGAGATCGCCAACGGCATCGTCGATCAGATCAAGAGCCTGCAGGCCGTGGGCATGAACATCAACGATGTGAACAATGTGGTGCTGTTCAACCAGTACCTCGATGTGATGCGCTCGCTGTCCGAGTCGAGCAACGCCAAGACCGTGGTGCTGCCGGCGTCCACCCCGGGCGGCTATGAGGACCTGTACCAGCAGATCACCAAGGCGATGCTCACCACCACCGAGACCAAGTAGGTTTTGATCCGGTGCGGTCATGGCTGGTGCTGTGACGCGGCCTGATCCGATATCCTGCTGAAGCCCTCCTGAACGGTTTCGTTCAGGAGGACTTTTGCTGTGGGGCGAGTATCGGTTATTGACCGTGTTGTTATTGATGCTTCGAGTATTGCGCGGGAGGATCCATCCGGTTGGTGGTGAATTTGGCTCGCTGAGCATGTGCTGAGTAAGAGATTGTCGCTGTTTAGTGGCTGTCATGGCTTGCTGGATCTTATTGGCGGGATTGCCTCGCCGGTTGATGGCTGGTTCGTCTCGGTGGGATCTGCTTAGCGAGAGCGTTTCGCCGGGAAGTGGCTGATCAGGCTCGCTGAGGTCTATTTGGTAAGAATGTTTTGCCGGGGAGTGGTTGACGTGACTCGGTGAGGTTCGCTTAGCGGGAGTGTCTTGCCGGGGAATGGCTGCTTCGGCTCGGTGAGGTCTGCTTGGTGGGAGCGTCTTGCCGGGGAATGGCTGGTCCGGCTCAGTGAGATTCGCTTGATGAGAGCATTCTGCCGGGAAGTGGCTGCTTCGGCTCGCTGAGTTGTAGGCGCGGGAGATTTCAGCCAATAGGTGGATGCTTTGACTTGCCGAACGCATACCTAATGAGAGGCTTTATCCGCCTGCTGGCTGTTTTGGCTTGGCGAATGCATGCGCAGCGAGAGTATTGTGCCAGGAGATGGCGTTTGCGGCACATCAAGAATGCCGAGATGCCGAAGGGGTTCCTGCGAATGCTGAGGGATCGAAGGGGTCCTTGGGAATGCCGGGGGTTGAAGAAGCTCTTGGGAATGTCGAGGGACCGAAGAAGCTCCCGAGAATGCCGAGCAACCAGAGACCGAGGAGGCTCCTGAAAACGCTTCTCCTTTCCTCACCGATTTGGCCGCATCGCGCTATAGTTGGGGGCTATGAGCGAGAACACGGATCGATTGATTGTCAATTATCTGCCTCTGACCGATCAGGAGCGGCAGGTGTTTGCCGAGGCGGCCGGTGACGTGCCGCAGGAATTCGTCGGTGACTCGAAGCAGCGGGGCATGATGGTGTGGAATGCCGGTGTGCCAGCGCCGGCAAGCCTGTGCGAACGGGCTACGGCGGTGATCGGCAACATCCCGCCATTCGAATGCTCGCGGTATCCCCGTCTTGAATGGCTGCAGACCTGGAGCGCCGGCGTCGACCGGTATGTGGCCGACGGGGTGCTGCCCGAGCGCACGATGGTGACGAACGCGACCGGTGCGTACGGCCAAAGCGTCGCCGAGCACCTGTTCGCGATGATGTGGTCGCTGATGAAGAACATTCCGGTGTATGCTCGTCAGCAGAACGAACGCCGTTGGCATGACGTCGGTGCGACGTTCTCCCCGCAAGACGCCACCGTGCTGGTGATCGGCACCGGTGATATCGGCTCGCATTTCGCCGGACTGTGCAAGGCCGTCGGATCCCGTACGGTCGGCGTCCGCCGTGATCCGTCGAAGTCGGCGAACGGCATCGACGAGATGCACGGCTTCGATGATCTGGATGCGCTGCTGCCCGAGGCCGACGTGGTGGCGCTGGTCGTGCCGGCCGGCGCGGACACGTACCATCTGATCGATGCGCGGCGCCTGTCCTCGATGAAATCCACAGCGGTGCTGCTCAACGCGGGCCGTGGCACGGCCATCGACCCGGTGGCGCTGACCTTCGCGCTGCGTGAGGATCAGCTGCAGGGGGCCGGCATCGACGTGACCGAGCCCGAACCGCTGCCGGCCGACAGCCCGCTGTGGGATGAGCCCCACTGCCTGATCACCCCGCATGTGGCTGGAGGCAATCATCTGGCCTCGACTGAGCGCCGGATCATCGCCATCGCGCTCGACAACGTGCGCCGGTATGCGGCGGGGGAGCCCCTGGCGAACCGCCGCCGTTGACCGTCACGCCGATCACGGCGAATACCGCGACGGCGCGAGGCGAATCCAGCGGTGGTGAATCCGGCAGGACAAACCGGCAAGACAAACCGGCAAGACAAAAACGGCACAAGACAAAGCCGGCACAACCACAAAACCGGTGCAGGAAAAACTGGCAGGGAGACCGCGATGCGGCAGACGGCACGGCAGACGAAACGGCAACCGGAACGCGGCGTCAACGCCGATTCGCCGGATGATTCGCCGAATGGCGGGAGCGCGGATGACGAGAACGCGGAGATCCGCGTCCACGCCACGGTGACCGGCCTGGTGCAGGGCGTCGGGTTCCGCTATTTCACGGTGATGAACGCCCGAAGGATCGGCGTGCGCGGATGGGTGCGCAACTGCTACGACGGGTCGGTGGAGGTCGAGGCGCAGGGCACGCGCGCGGCCTTGGCCCAACTGGTTTCCTGGCTGAAGGTCGGGCCTCAGTGGGCGCGCGTCGAACACGTCGAAGTCCGCTCGATGCCGCTGGAATCCGAGGGGACGGGCGCGGGTTTCCGCGTGTTTTCGGAGCGATGACGGTGTTGGTGTACCTCGCGTTCATTCCTTGATGAATTCCGGCTCCCATCGTTGAGGGAGATCATACGAAATATCAGGCGTTAGGGTGACCTCCCCTCAGTCCGCTTCGCGGCCAGCTCCCCTCCAGAGGGGAGCCTGACATAGCAGGCGGATGTACGAGGCGGGCCACTGAAACCGGCCATCCTAAGCTGACGCTGACGATGACCGATGCCCGCTTCAGCCGTCGGGCGACCGATGCTCATTCAGCTGGCGAGGAACTCCGGAATCGCCTCGGCGTCGGCGTAGCCCTTGCGGTACATGCGCTCCAGTCCTTCGAACGACTTGGACAGCGTGGACAGCCCGTACAGGTCGTCTGGCGCCAGGATGAGCACCAGCCCCTCCTGTTCGTAGCGCTTGGCCAAGGCCACCTCGTCGTTGTACGTCTTGTACCGTTCCATCAGACGCTCCGCGGCGGCCGGATACGTGCGCCGCAGGATCTTCGCGGGCGCGATGTCCTTCTTCTGTTCGCGCAGCACGTCCTTGAGCCGGGTCAGCACCAGCACCACCCGGTCGTAGCCGTCGTCCAGCGCCTTCTGCACGGGCACCGGATCGGCGATGCCGCCGTCATAGTACGGCACCCCGTCGATCATGTACGGCTCGCAGGCCACCGGCACCGCGGACGAGGCCTTGATGACATTGAAGTCGTCGTAATGCACGTCGGACTTGTCGAAGTACTTGGCGGACCCGTCCTCGGCATTGCACGCGATCACGGTGAACCCGGTGGGGTTCTTCTCGAACGCCGCGTAGTCGACCGGGTATTCGCCGTCATGGTTGCTCAGCGTGCCGTAGATGTAATCCAGATTGGCGAAATTGTGGTGCTTCACATAGCTGTTGAGGCTCGCGTATTCCTTGCGGAACGCGTATTCGGTGTAGAACTTGTGGTTGCGGCCGTGCTGCTCGGCGATGAACGACACCATATTCGCGCTTCCGGCCGAAACGCCGTAGCAGTGGTCGAATGCGATGCCGTCCTCCAGACAGCGGTCCATCACGCCCGCGCCGAAAATCGCGCGGAAACCCCCGCCCACATCGATCAATGCCGTCCTATGCGCCGCACCGCTCATCGCAACCCCTTTCCTGCTGTGGAATCCGAGCTTACGCGCGCAGTCGGGACAAAGATAGGGCGGTGTTCGGCGACCCTCCGAGAAACCGTACAGATATTTCGAAAGTGACCAAAACGGATCGCGTTCGTCCCCCCCTCGTCTCGTCAGATCGTGCCGCACACCCAAGCCCAAGTCCGGAGCCAAGCCACAGTCCTAAGAGCCCCAAGGCCCAAGCCACCCCCAAAAAAACTACGCCGCAAGCAAGGCGTGCGCGAGCGCGTCGATCCGCGGATCGGAGGACGAGTTGTCGAGTTCGATGCTACCGGAGGCGGCCTCCGGGGCGAGTTTGCCCAAGGACTCCAGCACGGCGCCCAGATGGCGCACCGTGCCCTCGTTGCCGTCGATGATCGCGGCGGTGGAGGGCAGCAGATCGCGGAAATACTCGCGATAGAACACGAAATGCGTGCATCCGAGCACCACCGCGTCGATGGCATGCAGATCGTACTGGTCGAAGTACCCGTGCAGCGTGCGCATCACCAGATCGCGGTCCGACAGCCGCCCATGCTCAACGATTTCGACCAGGCCGGGGCACGGTTCGGGGAAAATCACGTTGTCCGCCTTGAACCGGTCCATCAGCGCGGCGAATTTGTGCTCACGCAGCGTCAGGGGAGTGGCCGCCACGATCACGCGCTGCGGAACGTGCGTGCCATCGGGCCGGTCGCCCCGGTCGCAGGCCACCTTGAGCGCCGGCTCCATGCCGATGATCGGGATGTCGTAGTGGTCGCGCAGCTCGTTGACGGCGGCCGAGGTGGCGGTGTTGCAGGCGATCACCACGGCCTTGACCCCTTGGCGCACGAACCGTTCGACGATGGCGAACGACAGTTCGCGCACCTGCTCGGGCGGGCGCGTGCCGTACGGTGCGTTCGCGGAATCGCCGAAGTACAGCACCCGTTCGTGCGGCATGTCCTTCATGATCTGCCGGGCCACCGAGATGCCGCCCAGTCCGGAATCGAATACGCCGATCGGTGCCGTCGAAGCCATGCCTTCTCCTTGCTTGCTCCCATGCCCGCCGCGCACATGGATGCACGCGGGTACGCGCGGATGCATGCGGGCGCATGCATCCGTCCGCCGCTCCCGCGCCGCGCGCGGTGACTGGTGGACTCTTCATAGGGTACTCCGTATGGTTCGGGGTACAGTGAAGAACATGAGTATTCCGCAAATCGTGTTCAAAGCGCATGCCACCGGCAACGACTTCGTCGTGTACGCCGATCCCGATGGCGAATTCGAGCCGACCGCCGACGAGGTCCGCTTCCTGTGTGACCGCCATTTCGGCATCGGCGGCGACGGCCTGATCCGCCTGGCCCGGCCGCGGGCCGTGTCTGATCTGAGCGAGGACCAGATCGGCGCGTGCGAGGCCGGGGGAGCGCAGTGGTTCATGGACTACCGTAACGCCGACGGCTCGTTGGCCGAGATGTGCGGCAACGGCACGCGCGCGATCACGCTGTTCGCGCAGCGGCAGGGCTATGCCGAGCCTGCCGGAGGCGAGCCGTTCCGCCTCGGCACGCGCGCCGGCGTGAAGGTGCTGACCTCGCTCGGCGACGTGGCGCCGTACGGCAAGGATGTGTTCCAGGTGGACATGGGGCCGTGGAAGGCGGGCGCAACCGACGCGTTCGAAGTGTCCATTCCCGGCACGCCGGGCGCGGCCCGCGGCACCTTCGTGGATATGGGCAACCCGCATGTGGTGGCGGTGATCGAGGATTCGTTCGCTACGCTGCCCAACGTGGAGGATCTGGATTTGGTGACCAAACCGGTTGTGGCTCCGGCGCTGGAATCCGACCAGAACGTGGAATTCGTGCGCGTCGACGAGCTCGACGAGACTGCCGACTGCGGCGAGGCGACGATGCGCGTCAATGAGCGCGGATGCGGCGAGACGCTGTCCTGCGGCACCGGATTGTGCGCCACCGGCGTCACGCTGCGCGCGAAGACCGGCGTCGACCATTGGCAGATCACCGTGCGCGGCGGCACGCTGCGCGTCGACGTGAGCGACCGGGACGTGAAGCTCACCGGTTCGGCCACCATCGTCGGGCGCGTGGAGCTGCTGTAATCGCAGGGGCTCTCGGCCGCGGTCCAGGTGCCGGCCGAGACCCGGGACCGCGGCCCTGAACCGTTCCTACGCGAAGAGCGCGGGGCCGTCCTTGACCAGGATCAGCGTGATGATCGCGAGGATCCACACCGCGTCGGCCATAAGGTCGTAGTTGAGCCGGTAGTAGGTGCGCAGCCCCTTGGCGCTGGCCCGCGGAGGCAGACCCTGCACGGTGACGGTCGCATGGCTCAGGGCCATGAACTGGATGGTCGTGGAGAACATGAGCGCCAGGCACCACGGGCACAGCGCGTTGATCACGAACAGCGACTGCGAGGTCAGCCAGTACGAGTAGGCCAGCGCGGCGAGCCCGCCGAACCAGGTGCATGCGGCGAACCAGCGGGGCACCCGCACGCGGGCCAGGCCGATCACCGCGATGGTGACGAACACGGATTCGGCGGCGATGCCGAAGAAGGCGTTCGGGTAGCTCAGCCCGCCGAATTTGACGATCTCCGCCTGCCATGATTCAGCCACGTCGGAGCAGGAGAGCACGCTGTTGACGTCGCAGCTGAGGATCTGGTTCGGATGCCGCGCCAGTTGGAGCGTTTCTGCCGAAAGCACGAACGAGACGACCAGCGCCACGGCGGAGACGATCAGCATGACCAGATACGTCCACGTCGCGCCGTGCCGCCATCCGGCCAATGCCTGCGGCGCCGGGGACGCCGAAGCGTCCGCTGCGCGCGACTGATCCGCTGCCTGTGCTGAGTTCATGATCTCTCCTTGTGCGCGGCGCCGTCCCCGCCATGCGCCGGCAGGCCGGGCTCGTCGGGGCCGTGGCCCTTCCTGCTGCGGGAACGGCCGGCGGCCCGTGGTCCCGGGAAAAGCGGGGCCGGTGCCGGGCGCGCCGACTGGCGATGCCGCGCGATAATCGTCGGCTGGTATGTCTTGGTTGGTTCTCAGATTACGATGGACATATGACTCGCGTTGACATTCCTTCCGCTCCGCCGCTGCGCGGATGGGACCTGCACTGCCACACGGCCTTCTCCGACGGCACGGAGACGCCGGCCACGCTGATTGGGCAGGCCAAGGATCTGGGGCTGCTCGGGGTCGGCATCGCCGACCACGACACGACCGCCGGATGGCCGCTGGCCGAACAGGCCGCATCGGACGCGGGGATGCCCCTGCTGCGCGGCACGGAGATCACCGCCGGCGACGAGGACGTATCGGTGCACATGCTCGCCTTCCAATACAATCCGCGCAACCGCCACATCTGCGAGCTGTTCGCGAGCACGCGGGCCGCCCGCCTCAAGCGCACCAAGCGCATGGTCGAGCTGCTGTCGCGCGATTACCCGATTACATGGGACAGCGTGCTCGAACAGGTCAGGGAGGGGGAGAAGACCACGATCGGCAGGCCCCACATCGCCGACGCGCTGGTCGCCGCCGGCGTGTACCCGACCCGTTCCGACGCCTTCGCCGACGTGGTGAGCACGTCCAGCAAGTACTACATCCCCACGCCCTCGCCGAGCACGCACGAGGTGGTGCGCGCGGTCGGCGAGGCCGGCGGCGTGACGATCATCGCCCACGCCGGCGATATCAGCCGCAATCGGCGCCTGCTGTCCGACGGGCAGATCCTGCGGCTCGTCGACGAGGGCCTTGACGGGCTGGAGGTGTGGCACCGCGGCAATCCCCCCGAACAGCGCGAACGGCTGCTGGGCATCGCCCGGAAGCATGATCTGCTGGTCACCGGCGGTTCCGACTGGCACGGGCGGGGCAAGCCGAACCGGCTTGGCGAAAACCTCACCGACGCCGACACGGTGGCCGAGATCGTGCGCCGTGGCGCGATTCCTCTGTGGGCCGCCAACGGCCCGTCCCGCAGGCCGTGACGTCAGAGAAAAAATGGCTCCCCTTCTCCGAGGGGAGCTGGCGGCGCAAGCGCAATAAACCTTGCGGGCGGCCGCGCTCAGAGCGTGCCGAAGCCGACGGCGTGCTTCGTTTCGGAGCCGACGATCGCGTAACCGAGCGCGTCGGCGGGCACCACGATGTGGCGCCCCTTGTCGTCGGTGAGATTGATCGGCGTCTTGGCGGCGATGGCGTCCGCGATCACCGCGTTCACCTCGTCGGCGCTCTGGTCGGTGCTGAAGGTGACGGTGCGCGCCACATTGCGAATGCCCAGTTCGATATCCATGAGTCACTCCTCACATGCGAGTTGTTGGTGATTGTGTTGTGCTGTGTGCACCTGCTCCCATTGTGCACACAGCCTGTGCACGCGGCATGCCGGTTACGCCTTCGGCGTGCCGGACGTCTCCGGCGAGTTCGGCACGCCGGATGATTCGGGCGCGTGCCCGTCGGCGTCGTTCCGGCTGTCCAGCCCGGCCTGCGCGTCGCGCAGCGCGCGTTCCTCCTGTTCGAGCAGGGGGATGACGATCGTCGCGGTGGACATCGGATCGGCCGCGGCGCCTCCGGCGGGGAAGGATGCGGCGGCCTGCGGCTGCGAGTCGCCGGTCTCGTCGTCCAGTTCCGACGCGATGCCGTCGCGCAGCGTGCTCTGATCCAGCTGCGTGACCACGATCGTCGGCGAGGTCGCCGACCGGTGCCCGGCCGTGCCGCTGCCGTTGCCCAGATCGGTCGTCCGCGTGCCGCCCGTCGCGCCGGCCGCCCCGACCACGGGGCGATCCGCCGTCGAGTC
>OKQJ01000234.1_pt1 | contig 21064 bp, 15 predicted proteins | sample 1614171 | NCBI WGS metagenome assembly OKQJ01 (sample SAMN04436911, study PRJEB24849) | human gut metagenome | biome: human gut; feature: NICU; material: stool | host: Homo sapiens | place: USA: Saint Louis, MO | collected 2012-05-30 | reverse complement strand
CTTCTCGTCGGACGGCACGGAAGTCGCTTCCATCAGCGCCTGGCGCACGTCGAGGGAGATCGCCTCGGTGGCCTGCGCCAGCGCCGAGATGTTCGGCCCGTGGGAGGCGATGAAACGCGATACGGTGACCAGCACGTTGCCCTTGGTGCCCTTGAACACAGTGCTCAGGTCCTTGGCCTCGGCGCCCTGCCAGCCGTAGCCGGGAGACAGGATCGGGCCGGTGAACTTGGAGGGGTCGACGCCGCTGTCGTTCATCCACTGGCCGATGGTCGCGCCGATGATCAGGCCGGCCGACCCCATACCCTCGATGCCCTGGTTGAACTTCTGCACGGTGCTGGCGATGCCGAAGGACACGGTCTTGCCCTCGTACTCGCCGCTCTGGCGGATGGCGGTCTGCAGGCTGGCGCCCTCCGGGTTGGAGGTCAGCGACGCGACGAACACGCCGCGGCCGTTGTCCATGGCCTCGTTGATCAGGCTGCCGAGCGAGCGGGCGCCGTAGTACGGCAGCAGCGTGATCGCGTCGGCGAGCAGCGGGGCGCCCGGCTTGAAGTAGGCGTCTGCGATCGCGGAGATCGTGGTGGACAGGCCGCCGTGCAGGCAGTCGACGATGGTGATGATGCCCATCTGGCGCGCCGCGTAGAGCACGCGCTCGAGCGCCGCGAATCCCTTGGATCCGTAGCGCTCGTACATGGGCGTCTGGAATTTGACGGCGGCGGCGCGGCCGCTCGCTGCCTGCAGCATGCGCATCGAGAACAGCTCGGCGCCTTCCGCGTCGACGTTGTACCCCCAGTCGGCAAGGATCTTCCGATGAGGGTCGATGCCTACGCACAACGGCCCGTATTTCGCCATCGAGTTGCTCAGACGCAGACCGAAGTCGGAACGATGGGCAAGGATCTCACTGCTGCTGGGGGTACTGGTCATGATAGGTCCTGCTTCTCCAATGCGAACAATTGCTGTGAATGCTCCTGGATGCTCATGATCTGGTAGTCGTTCTTCTTGACGGCTTCGATGGCCATCAGCACCGCGGAGAACTCGGTCATCGTCGTGAACTGGGGCACGTCGGCGGCGATGGCCGCGGCACGGATCGAGTATCCGTCGGACCGGGAGCCACGCGAATTCGGCGTGTTGAGGATCATGTCGATGCTGCCGTCCTCGATGAGCTCCACCACGTTCTTGCCGATGCTGCCCTCCGCATGGGTGACCTCGACCGGCGCGTCCGGATCGGTGTCGATGCGCGTGCTGATCTTGTCGACGATCTTCGAGTCGATGCCGTAGCGGCGCAGCACGGAGGCGGTGCCCTCGGTGGCCCAGATCGTGAAGCCGAGCTCCACCAGGCGCACCGCGACCATCGGCAGCTGGCGCTTGTCGGTGTCGTTCACGGAGATGAACACGTTGCCGCCGGTCGGCAGGCCGCCCTCGTAGGCGGCGAGCTGGCTCTTGGCGAAGGCGTGCGGGAAGTCGCGGTCGAATCCCATGACCTCGCCGGTGGAACGCATCTCGGGCCCGAGCAGCACGTCGACGGTCTTGCCGACGGGCGTGCGGAAGCGCTTGAACGGCAGCACGGACTCCTTGACGGCGACCTGCTGGCCGCGGTGGATGGTCCCGCCGTCGCCGACCGGCAACAGCAGCCCGTTGGCGCGCTGATCGGCGATGGTCTCCCCCGCCATGATGCGGGCGGCGGCCTTCGCCAGAGCCACGCCGGTGGCCTTGGACGCGAACGGCACGGTGCGCGAGGCGCGCGGGTTGGCTTCGATCACGTACAGCGTGTTCGCCATGAAGGCGTACTGCACGTTGATCAGGCCCTGCACGCCGCAGCCCTTGGCGATGGCGTAGGTGCCCTCGCGCAGGCGGCGGATCTGGTCGTCGGACAGCGTGGAGGGCGGCAGGGTGCAGGCCGCGTCGCCGGAGTGGACGCCGGCCTCCTCGACGTGCTCCATGATGCCGCCGATGTACAGCTCCTCGCCGTCGAACAGCGCGTCGACGTCGATCTCGATGGCGTCCTGCAGGAACTTGTCGATGAGCAGCGGGGAGGGCAGACGGCCGGACACGACGGTGTCGGCCTTCGCCTCGTCGAGCGCGCGGTTGACGTACTTGACCAGCTGGTCGTCGTCGTAGACGATCTCCATGCCACGGCCGCCGAGCACGTAGCTCGGGCGCACGAGCACCGGATAGCCGATGTTGTGCGCGGCCTCGCGGGCCTCCTCGAGGCTGAGCGCGGTACCGTAGCGAGGCGCGTTCATGTGCGCCTTCTTGAGCACCTCGCCGAACAGCTCGCGGTTCTCGGCCAGATCGATCGACTCCGGGGTGGTGCCGAGGATCGGCACACCGGCGGCCTTGAGGCGGGCGGCGAGCGAGAGCGGCGTCTGGCCGCCGAGCTGCACGATCACGCCCTTGACCGGGCCCATCTTCTTCTCGGCCTCGTAGATCTCGAGCACGTCCTCGAAGGTGAGCGGCTCGAAGTACAGGCGATCGGACATGTCGTAGTCGGTGGACACGGTCTCCGGGTTGCAGTTGACCATGATCGTGTCGTAGTCCTTGCCGAGCTCCTGCACCGCGTGCACGCAGGTGTAGTCGAACTCGATGCCCTGGCCGATGCGGTTCGGGCCGGAGCCGAGGATGATGACGGCCTCGCGCTCGCGCGGACGCAGCTCGGACTCGTCGGCGTAACAGCTGTAGTAGTACGGCGTGACCGCGTCGAATTCGGCGGCGCAGGTGTCGACGGTCTTGTAGACCGGCTTGAGGCCGTAGGTCCAGCGCAGCTCGCGCACCGTGTTCTCGCCCTCGTCGCCCAGCTTGCGCAGATGGGCGATCTGCAGGTCGGACAGGCCGGCCAGCTTCGCCTTCTTGAGCAGCTTCTTCATGAGCGTCTCGGCGTCGCGCACCTCGAGCGCGGTGTCGTTGATCATCGCCAGCTGGCGCACGAACCACGGGTCGATCTTGGTCGAATCGAAGATCTGCCGCTCGGTGGCACCGCCCCACAGGGCGCGCTGGATCTGCAGGTAGCGGTGCTCGGTCGGCACCTTGATCGCCTCGAGCAGTTCGGCGACCTCGGCCTCGCCTGGCTTGTCGCCGTCCCAGTTGAAGCCCATGTGGCGCTTGTCGATCGAGCGCATCGCCTTGCCGAGCGACTCCTGGAAGTTGCCGCCCAGGGCCATCGCCTCGCCGACGGACTTCATCGACGTGGTCAGGCGCGGATCGGCGCCCGGGAACTTCTCGAACGCGAAGCGAGGCACCTTGGTGACCACGTAGTCGATGGTCGGCTCGAAGGAGGCCGGGGTCGACTGGGTGATGTCGTTGCGGATCTCGTCGAGCGTGTAGCCGAGGGCCAGCTTGGTGGCGATCTTGGCGATCGGGAAGCCGGTGGCCTTCGACGCCAGCGCGGACGAGCGCGAGACGCGCGGGTTCATCTCGATGACGATGATGCGGCCGGTGTCCGGGTGCACGGCGAACTGGATGTTGCAGCCGCCGGTGTCGACGCCAACGCCGCGGATGATGGCGATGCCGATGTCGCGCAGCTTCTGGTACTCGCGGTCGGTCAGGGTGAAGCACGGCGCCACGGTGATCGAGTCACCGGTGTGCACGCCGACCGGGTCGACGTTTTCGATCGGGCAGACGACCACGACGTTGTCGTTGCGGTCGCGCATGAGCTCGAGCTCGAATTCCTTCCAGCCCTCGATGCCCTCTTCGATGAGCACCTCGTCGGTCGGCGAGTAGTGGATGCCGGCGCCGGCGATGCGGTGCAGCTCCTCCTCGTTGTGGGCGATGCCGGAGCCGAGGCCGCCCATGGTGAAGCTCGGGCGCACGACGAGCGGATAGCCGAGCTGGTCCGCGATGCGGTCGCATTCGGCGAGCGTGTGGGCGATGAACGAACGCGCGGATTCGGCGCCGGCCTCGTCCACGACCTTCTTGAACAGCTCGCGGTCCTCGCCACGGTCGATGGCCTCCAGGGAGGCGCCGATCAGCTCGACGTTGTACTTCTTGAGCACGCCGGCCTCGCCGAGCGCCATGGCGGCGTTGAGCGCGGTCTGGCCGCCGAGGGTCGGCAGCAGCGCGTCGGGACGTTCCTTGGCGATGATCTGCTCGAGGATCGGCGTCGCGATCGGCTCGATGTAGGTGGCGTCGGCCATCTCCGGGTCGGTCATGATGGTGGCCGGGTTGGAGTTGACCAGGATCACGCGGATGCCCTCTTCGCGCAGCACGCGGCAGGCCTGGGTGCCCGAGTAGTCGAACTCGGCGGCCTGGCCGATCACGATCGGACCGGAGCCGATCACCATCACGGACTTGATATCGGTGCGCTTAGGCATTGCGGGTATCCTCCTTGGCCGACTTCATCAGGTCGACGAAGCGATCGAACAGGTATGCGGCGTCGTGCGGGCCGGCCGCCGCTTCGGGGTGGTACTGCACGGAGAACGCGGGGATGTCCACGCACTGCAGGCCCTCGACCACATCGTCGTTCAGGTCGACGTGGGAGACGAACACCTTGCCGTAGCGGCCATCGCCGTACGGGGCCTCCACGGTCTCGCCGATCGGCGCGTCCACGGCGAAACCGTGGTTGTGCGCGGTGACCTCGACCTTGCCGGTGGTCACGTCCTTGACCGGCTGGTTGATGCCGCGATGGCCGAACTTGAGCTTGTAGGTGCCGAAGCCGAGCGCGCGGCCGAGCAGCTGGTTGCCGAAGCAGATGCCGAAGAACGGGTAGCCGGCGTCGAGCACCTGGCGTAGCAGCTCGACCTCGGGGCCGGCCTGCTCCGGATCGCCCGGGCCGTTCGAGAAGAACACGCCGTCCGGGTTCAGGGCGGTCAGCTCGTCGAAGGTGATGGTGGACGGCACGACGTGCACGCGGCAGCCGCGCTCGGCCATGCGATGCGGGGTCATGGCCTTGATGCCCAGATCCACGGCGGCCACGGTGAACAGCGGCTCCTTGCCCTCGAACTCGCCGCAGGGCTCGATCGTGTAGGTCTCCTTGGTGCTCACCTCGTCGTACAGGCTCAGGCCCTTCATCTGGGGGGTGGCTTTGACCTCGTCGAGCATCGATTCGACGGTGCGCGGCGCGCCGGTCGCCGGGTCGGTCAGCGCATCGCCGGAGAAGATCGCGGCACGCATCACGCCGGCGGAGCGCAGGTGGCGCACCAGCTTGCGGGTGTCGATATGGCTCAGGCCGACGATGCCCTGCTTCTTGAGGTCGTCGTCCAGCGACCCGGTCGCACGCCAGTTGCTCACGTTCGGGCTGGGATCGCGCACGATGTAGCCCGCCACCCAGATGCGGGAGGATTCGGGATCCTCCTGGTTGATTCCGGTGTCCCCGATATGCGGGAACGTCTGCACCACGATCTGTCGGTCGTAGCTGGGATCGGTCAGCGTCTCCTGGTAGCCGGTCATACCGGTGGCGAACACGATCTCGCCGCTCGTCACACCGGTCGCGCCGTAAGGCTCCCCTACATACACTTGTCCGTCCTCAAGAACAAGAACTGCTTCATCAGGGGAAAAACTCACGGCTTCGGAATCAATCTGGTTCACCAAAACCCCCTATAGTCACTCGGGATATTCGTCATTCACGATAGCGGCCGGCGGGGACTCGAAAACCCGGCGAAACCGCTTGATGTCGGTTGTTTATTCGGACTCGCCGGAGCCCGCGTCCGCATCGCCTTGCGGGGCCGGTCCGCTCTCCCCGTCCCCCGAGGATCGGTCGGCCGGATCGGCGGCCGGGACATCCCCGGATTCCGGATCGGAGGGATCCTGCGGCTTGGCGTCGGAGACGGCGTCATCCGCGGTATCGGCGGCGTCCGTCTTCGCCGGGGAACCGGCTTCGGCCTCGGCCTTGGCCGCCTCGCTGGAGCACACCGCGCTGAGCAAGCCGTGGATGAAGGCGGGGGAATCCTCGTCGCACAGGGTCTTCGCCAGACCCAGCGCCTCGTCGATGGCGACCCTGCCGGGCACCTCATCGTTGAACAGGATCTCCCAGACGGCGATGCGCAGGATGTTGCGGTCGACGACCGGCATGCGCCACACCTTCCAGCCGGTGGAGTGCTCGTTCAGCGTGCGGTCGATGTCGCGGCGATGCTCCGCGACGCCACGCACGATCTCGATGGCGTAATCGGGAAGCGGGGTCTGCGCGCCGGGTTCGGCGATGCGCTCAGCAAGAAGGGACAGGATATCCTGTCCCTTCTCGTCCGCTTCGTACAACGTGTTCAGAGCCCTTTTGCGAGCGGTGGAACGTGCCATGAAGCCTGATCTTCCTTTGCGTCTAGCGTCTCAGTTGTTTTCGCGACCGAGGTAGGAGCCGTCGCGGGTGTCGACCTTGACCTTCTCGCCCTCGTTGATGAACAGCGGGACCTGGATCTCGGCGCCGGTCTCGACGGTGGCGGGCTTGGTGCCGGCGTTGGAGCGGTTGCCCTGCAGGCCGGGCTCGGTGTGGGTGATGGTCAGGATCACGGAAGCCGGCAGTTCGACGCTCAGCGGGGTGCCGTCGTGGAAGGAGACGACGCAGTCGGTGCCTTCGAGCAGGAACTTGGCCTGATCGCCGACCAGGGTCTTCGGGATGTAGACCTGATCGTAGGTGGTCATGTCCATGAAGACGAAGTTGTCGCCGTCCTCGTAGGAGTACTGCAGGTTGCGGTTGTCGACGGTCTCGAACTCCATCTTCATGCCGGCGTTGAAGGTCTTGTCGACGATCTTGCCCGAGAGCACGTTCTTGATGGTGGTGCGCACGAAGGCGGGGCCCTTGCCCGGCTTGACGTGCTGGAACTTAGTGACGGTCCACAGCTGTCCGTCGAGGTTCAGGACGGAACCGTTCTTGATGTCATTGGTAGTCTGTGCCACGTTAACTCACCTATTCACTTGACTAACTTGCTGGAGCTTAAAAATAGCCTTCGCTATTATGCCATACCGCCTATACAGGCCTGTCGCGCCCCTTTTTCCCCGTCAATCCGACGGGGCCCGATCGGGACCTGGAATGCGGGAAGCCCCGGAACCTTTGGGGTTCCGGGGCTTCCTTGGAACGCTAGTTCAGAGCGTGTCCGATGCTCGCTGATGGAAATCAGGCGAGGATCTTGGTGACACGGCCCGAGCCGACGGTGTGGCCGCCTTCACGCACGGCGAAGGTCAGGCCCTCCTCCATGGCGATGGGCTGGATCAGCTCAACGGTGAAGGTCGCGTGATCGCCAGGCTGAACCATCTCGACGCCTTCCGGCAGCTCGATGACGCCGGTGACGTCGGTGGTGCGGAAGTAGAACTGCGGACGGTAGTTGGAGAAGAACGGCGAGTGACGGCCGCCCTCGTCCTTGGTCAGCACGTAGACTTCGCCCTCGAACTTGGTGTGCGGGGTGACGGAGCCCGGCTTGGCCACAACCTGGCCACGCTCGACATCGGTACGGTTGATGCCGCGGAGCAGCAGACCGGTGTTGTCGCCAGCCTCGCAGGAGTCCATCGTCTTGTGGAAGGTCTCGATGGAGGTGACGGTGGTGTTCTGGGTCGGACGGATGCCGACGATCTCGACCGGGGAGTTGACGGCCAGCTGGCCACGCTCGACACGGCCGGTGACGACGGTACCACGACCGGAGATCGTGAACACGTCCTCGATCGGCATCAGGAACGGCTTGTCGAGGTCGTGGACCGGGGTCGGGATGTACTCGTCGACGGCGTCCATCAGATCCTTGACGGTCTGGACCCACTTGTCGTGATCCGGGGCGTCATCGTGCAGCGCGCCGTAGGCGGAGGTGCGGATGACCGGGCAGTCGCGATCGAAGCCGTTCTCGTCGAGGAGGTCACGGACCTCTTCCTCGACGAGCTCGATGAGCTCCTCATCGTCGACCATGTCGCACTTGTTCAGGGCGACGAGGATCTTCGGGACACCAACCTGACGGGCGAGCAGGACGTGCTCGCGGGTCTGGGCCATCGGGCCGTCGGTGGCGGCCACAACGAGGATGGCGCCATCCATCTGGGCGGCACCGGTGATCATGTTCTTCACGAAGTCGGCGTGGCCCGGGCAGTCGACGTGAGCGTAGTGACGCTTCGCGGTCTGGTACTCGATGTGGGCAATGTTGATGGTGATACCACGCTGCTGCTCTTCAGGAGCGGCGTCGATCTGGTTGAAGTCGTACTCCGGGTTGAGATCCGGGTACTCCTCGTGCAGGACCTTGGAGATGGCCGCGGTCAGGGTCGTCTTGCCGTGATCGACGTGGCCGATGGTACCGATGTTAACGTGCGGCTTAGTACGCTCGTACTTTTCCTTTGCCATTACTTTTGTCCTCCTGGACGTCTCGTGTAGTCAGCACCGGTCTCATGGACCAGCACCCTACAGTTTACTGGGTTTCTGGGTTATGTGCCACTTTGGAGCCAGAACCCAGTCAGCGCTACACGATATTAGCGCTGACTGGAGACACTGTCATCTCAATGCGGCTGCGCGTGTCACTCGCCGCGCTGGGCCTTGATGATCTCGTCCGAAACGCTCTTCGGCACCTCGGAGTAGGAGTCCATCTGCATGGTGAACATGGCGCGGCCCTGGGTCTTGGAACGCAGATCGCCGATGTAGCCGAACATCTCGCTCAGCGGCACCTTCGCGTCGATGACCTTGACGCCGGTGGCGTCGGTCATGGACTGGATGTTGCCGCGGCGCTGGTTCAGATCGCCGATGACGTCGCCCATGTACTCCTCCGGGGTACGCACTTCCACGGCCATGATCGGCTCGAGGATGACGGGCTTGGCCTTCGGAGCGGCTTCCTTGAACGCCATGGAACCGGCGATCTTGAAGGCCATTTCCGAGGAGTCGACCGGGTGCATCTGGCCGTCGTACACGGTGGCCTTGACGCCCACAACCGGGAAGCCGGCGAGCACGCCGGATTCCATGGCTTCCTTGACGCCGGCCTCGATGGGTCCGATGAACTCGGCGCTGATGTGGCCACCAGTGACCTTGTTCTCGAACTCGAAGGTCTCGCCGGCCTCGGTGTCGAGCGGCTCGAAGTTCATGAAGACCTTCGCGAACTGGCCGGAACCACCGGTCTGCTTCTTGTGCGTGTAGACCTCGTTCATGACGGCCTTGCGAATCGTCTCGCGGTAGGCGACCTGCGGCTTGCCGACGTTGCACTCGACCTTGAACTCGCGGCGCATGCGGTCGACGATGATGTCGAGCTGGAGCTCGCCCATGCCGGCGATCAGCGTCTGGCCGGATTCCTCGTCGGTGGTGACCTGGAAGGTCGGATCCTCGTCGGAGAGCTTCGCTAGGGCGATGCCCATCTTCTCCTGGTCGGCCTTGGTCTTCGGCTCCACGGCAACCTGGATCACCGGATCCGGGAAGGTCATGGACTCGAGGGAGATCGGAGCGTTCTCGGCGCACAGGGTGTCACCGGTGGAGACGTTCTTCAGACCGACGAAGGTGTAGATGTTGCCGGCTTCGGCGGCGTCGACCGGGTTCTCCTTGTCGGCGTGCATCTGGAAGATCTTGCCGATGCGTTCCTTCTTGCCCTTGGTGGAGTCGAGCACGTTGTCGCCGGGCTTGACGGCACCGGAGTAGACGCGCACGAACACGAGCTTGCCGTAGAACGGGTGGGTGGAGATCTTGAACACCAGGGCGGCGAACGGATCGGTGGTCAGCGGCTTGCGGTCGATCTCGATGGACTCGTCCTTCGGGTCGAAGCCCTTGATGGACGGCACATCCTCCGGGGACGGCAGGTAGTCGACCACGGCGTCCAGCATCGGCTGCACGCCCTTGTCCTTGAACGCGGAACCGCACAGCACCGGGTAGGCGCGACGTTCGATGGTGAGCTGGCGGATGCCCGCACGCAGCTCGTCCTCGGTCAGCTCGCCGGCCTCGAGGTACTTCTCGGTCAGCTCGTCGCTGGCCTCGGCCACGTCGTCGACCAGCTGGGCGCGGTACTCCTCGGCACGATCCTGCAGATCGGCCGGGATGTCGACGGTGTCGTAGTGGGCGCCCTGATCGGTGGACACGTCGTTCCAGACGTAGGCCTTCATGCGGACCAGGTCGACGACGCCGGCGAAGTCGTTCTCGGCGCCGATCGGCAACTGGACGACAAGCGGCTTGGCGCCGAGCTTGTCCTTGATGGTCTGCACCGAGAAGTAGAAGTCGGCGCCGAGCTTGTCCATCTTGTTGATGAAGCAGATGCGCGGCACGCCGTACTTGTCGGCCTGACGCCACACGGTCTCGGACTGCGGCTCCACGCCTTCCTTGCCGTCGAAGACGGCGACGGCGCCATCGAGCACGCGCAGGGAGCGCTCGACCTCGGCCGTGAAGTCCACGTGGCCGGGGGTGTCGATGATGTTGATCTGGTACTTGTCGCCCGTGTCGTGGGTCTGGCGGTTCCAGAAGCAGGTGGTCGCGGCGGACTGGATGGTGATGCCGCGCTCCTGCTCCTGAGCCATGAAGTCCATCGTCGAGGCACCGTCGTGGGTCTCGCCGATCTTGTAGTTCTTACCGGTGTAGAACAGGATACGCTCGGTGGTGGTGGTCTTACCGGCATCGATGTGAGCCATGATGCCGATGTTGCGGACCTTGTGCAGGTCGTTGAGCACGTCTAGTGCCATGAGTCTTCCTTAGCTCTCGTTCTCGGGTGATTACCAGCGATAGTGAGCGAAGGCCTTGTTGGCCTCTGCCATCTTATGAGTATCCTCGCGACGCTTGACAGAAGCGCCGAGGCCGTTGGAGGCATCCAGGATCTCGTTGGCGAGACGCTCGGCCATGGTCTTCTCGCGGCGGGCGCGGGAGAAGTCGGTCAGCCAGCGCAGCGACAGCGTGTTCGCGCGGTTCGGCTTGACCTCGACCGGCACCTGGTAGGTGGCGCCGCCGACTCGGCGGGAACGCACCTCGAGGGACGGGCGGATGTTGTCAAGAGCGCGCTTGAGAACGGCCACCGGCTCCTGATCGGTCTTTTCCTTGACCATATCGAGAGCGGAGTAGACGATGTCTTCGGCGATCGACTTCTTGCCGTCGAGCAGAATCTTGTTGATCAGCTGCGCCACAACGGTCGAACCGTAGATCGGATCGGGCAGCACGACGTGCTTCTTAGCGGGTCCTTTACGTGACATATCTCTTACTTCGCCTTCTTTGCTCCGTACAGGGAACGACCCTGCTTGCGGTCCTTGACACCCTGGGTATCGAGCGCGCCGCGCACGATGTGGTAGCGCACGCCCGGCAGATCCTTCACACGGCCGCCGCGCACGAGCACGATGGAGTGCTCCTGCAGGTTGTGGCCCTCACCCGGAATGTAGGCGGTGACTTCGATGCCCGAGGAAAGGCGCACACGGGCGACCTTACGCAGAGCCGAGTTCGGCTTCTTCGGGGTGGTGGTGTACACACGGGTGCACACGCCGCGGCGCAGCGGGCTGCCCTTCAAGGCCAAAGTCTTCGACTTCTTCGGCTTGGCCTGACGTCCCTTACGGACAAGCTGTTCAATAGTAGGCAACTTGAATTCTCCGATTCAGTGGTTTCTTGTCTTCGTGCGGCCGCCGCACTGCGCCCACACTCCGCCGACCGAATCGTCGAAGATAGCCACAGTCCACCGGCCCGATGGCCCGATCCTCTTTCACCGGCCGCATTGCTGCGCGTGATCCATGCGATTCACGGGATATCCCAACCCGCACGCCTGTTACATAAGGCATGCCGTTGGCACACACGAATATCTATGATACATGCCGGCACGACAACGCCACGCCGGCGAAGCCGCGCCTGGCGGCGTCGCCGGCACCTAAGGATCCGCCACCCGCACGCGCGATAGTCCACTTGCATGCACAAAAGCATCCGATTGCGACCCTTCCCCGCCCCGCCCGCGCGGCGGTGATAGATTGAGCGTCGGGGATATCGGATCGGCCCGCATCGGGCCGGAAACAGACCACGAACCGAATCACGAATCGGACCAAAGGAGGGCCGGTTTCATGAATGACACCGCATCCATTCCGTCCCGCAGCGCGCGGGACGCCTATCTCAAGCAGTTCCACGAGCGGACCGGATACGTGAACTTCTCCAGCGTCGGCCCACCGCCGCTGTGCGTGCTGCAGGCCGACGAGAGCATGGCCGTGCAACTGGAGCACGCGTCGGTCGGCACCGTGGCCAATCTCATGGAGACTCACAATTCCGCCGCGCGCCGCATCGCGGATCTGACCGGACGGCGCGTCGAGGAGATCGTCTCGCAGCCCAACACGAGCACGGGCCTGTACCACGCCGCGTTCTCGCTGTCGGTCAAGGGCGGCGACGCGCCGGTCGTGCTGATCAACAACAACGAGTTCCCGGCCAATCTGTACCCGTGGAAGCGCGCCGAATCGATCGGGCTGCTGCGCGTGCGCACCTACGCCGGCCCCTCGAACGCCGCCTCCATCGCGCCGATGCTGGATGGCGTCGACGTCGTGGCCCTGAGCGCGGTGGACTTCCGCACCGGTTACCTCGCCGATCTGGACGAGATACGCGAGACCATCGGCGACCGGCTCATGGTGGTCGACGGCATCCAGGGCTTCGGCGCCGTCGAGGCGAACTGGAACCAGGCCGATCTGCTGGCCGTGGGCGGCCAGAAGTGGATCCGCGCCGGCTGGGGCACCGGGTTCATGGCCTGCTCGCCGCGCGCGCTGGAGCGGCTGAGCCGCCCGCTGCTGTCGGGATGGTCCGGGGCCGCCGACGACGAGCGGTACGACGGCGAGCTTCACGACCCGCTTGGCGACGCCGGGCGGTTCGCCATGACCGTGCCGAGCCCGATCGCCGCCGGCCGGCTGGACGCCGCGCTCGCGCTGATCGAATCGGTCGGCGTGCCGTGGATCCGCCAGCGCATCGAAGACTTCGCGGAACGGCTGGACGACGACGTGCACGCGCTCGGCGGCCATATCGTGCGGGACGACGACCCGCGCCACTGGTCGACGATCCTGCCGTTGGCCTTCCCCGGCCGGGACATCGCCGCCATCGGCCGCCGGCTCGCCGAGGCGGGCGTCACCTGCTCGGTGCACCCCACGACGATCCGCATCTCCCCGCATGCCTCCGCCAGCGACGCCACCTATCGGCTGCTGACCGACACGCTGAAGGAGGCGGCCACGCGCTGATCGGGCGGCCGCGCGCCCGGACCGGCGCCATCGCCGGCCATGGCATTCACAGCATCACATCGCCGTAGGCCAACGACGGCCATCGGCGGACGCGCGGCGGAAGGCGCGGTTCGGCCTTCCGCCGCCACGACACGGTACATACGGCACAACGGCAAAGGAGCCAATCATGAGCAACGACGCACTCGGCATCATCCGCCAGGCGGCCGCGGGCAACGCGGTCACGCCCGAGGCGAAGCACCAGGCCGGCGGCATGGGCACGCGGCTGCAGGGGCAGGGGTTCCAGGACATCATCTACGGCAACTGGGGCAAGGCGCACCGACCGGAAGCCAAACGCGGCAAGTTCGCCGACGAGGCCGTGGCCCGCCGCGACGCGATCGCGAAGCTCCTGCCCGGCGAACGGCTGATCATCCCGGCCGGCATCCCCAAGACCAGGGTCAACGACATCGATTTCCAGCCCTTCCGCATCGGCACGGCCTTCGCCCATCTGACCGGGCTCGGCGAGGGGCACAAGGCCGACTCCGTGCTGGTGATCTCGCCTACCGTGAACGACGACGGCACGGTCGGCCACCACGACGTGCTGTACATCGAGCCGCCGATCGACCGCACCGACCCGCGCTTCTACTCGGATAACAAGCACGGCGAGTTCTGGACCGGACCGCAGCCGACGCTCGCGGACTTCGAGACGATGACCGGCATCGAGACGCGCGACCGCACCGAGCTCGAGGACGCGCTGCGGGCCGACGCCGGCCCGGACGGCATCCGTCTGCGGCTGTGCCGCGAAGTGGACGCCAACGTGGATGCGCTGGTCGACGCCATCCGCGTGGATCTCGGGCTGGGCGGCGCGGACGACAATGCCGGCATCGACGAGGTCTTCCAGGAACGGCTGAGCGAAATCCGCCTGATCAAGTCGCCGCTGGAAATCGAGGAGATGCGCCGGTCGGTGCGCGCCACGCTGCGGGCGTTCGACCGGATCGCCGATCTGCTGCCCATCGCGCGGCAGGTCAAGCGCGGCGAGCGACTGCTCGAAGTGGTGTTCACCGGCACCGCGCGCTACGAGGGCCACGTCGTCGCGGGCATCCCCGCCGTCGCTTCGGGCAAGCGCAGCGGCATCCTGCATTACGAGGACAACATCGGACCGCTCGAGGACGGCGGCCTGGTGTTGATCGACGGCGGCGGCGAGCTGAACTCCCTCTACACCGCCGACATCACGCGCACGTTCCCGGTCAACGGCAAGTTCTCGCCGGCGCAGCGGCGCGTCTACGACGCCGTGGTGGCCAGCGAGATGGCGGGCATCGAGGCGGCCGGCAAGCCCGGTGCGCGCTACTGCGACATCCAGGAGGCCGTGATGGTCAGCGTGGCCCACTCGCTGTACGACATGGGCATCCTGCCGGTCACCCCCGAGGAGGCGCTCCGGCCGGAGGGACAGCAGCAGTGCCGCTGGCTGTACCACGGCACCGGCCACATGCTCGGCATCGACATGCACGATGCGCAGCACGCGCGCAATGAGTACTACCCGTTCGCCGAGCTCAAGCCGGGCATGATCTTCACGATCGAGCCGGGCATCTACATCGACGCGGACGATCTGCTGGTACCCGAGGAATACCGCGGCATCGGCGTGCGCGTTGAGGACGACATCCTCATCACCGAGCACGGCGCCGAGGTGCTGGTCGACTACCCGCGCACCTCCGACGAGATCGAGCAGTGGCTGGCCGAGCACAACCCGCAGCACTTCCTGGACAGCTTCCTCGAGCACGAGAGCATGGCCGTGGAGGACGAGTAGCGCCGCCACTGAGATTCTTGGCACGCAATTGAATCCAGTTGCGTGACAAGAATCTCGGTCTTCCGCGCCGGGGGCCAGCGCGGCACGACACGGCGCGCACAAAACGACGGCCCCGGGGAGTTCTTTCGCTCGCCCGGGGCCGTCGCCCGAAAGGAGGTTGGTCGCCCATCCACTTGCATGCCGCACCACCCTGTGCGGCCTCATCATCTCTATGCCGTTCTCCGCATTCTCATTCTCCGTTCCGCTGACGTGCGGCACCGCGACTCCATCGCCGCGGCTTCACTGCCTTGGTGGCCCGGCTCCCGCCGTATCTCCTCGCTGCCACCGCCTCCGCACACGCCAGTGCGTTCTTCAATTATCCCGAAGGCGTTGCGCATGAACCTCACGGCCGCGGCGCTTCGTTGCTTTCCTCAGGATCCCCTGTTGATTCGCAACTCCGGCCTTCACTTGTAATTATACCCATTAATCCAGGTAAACGCGAGCGTGTCGAACACCAAGATATCCCAATGTTCCCAACTGTTTTGCCACTCAATATAAAATGAACAAAATATAACATTTCATCCATATCGACAATGCGAAACGAACATTATCAACATCCCGCCACCACCGCGACACACGGAAGTGACATATCTCCCCGGTTCGTGTATAGTATCCATCTGTTGCGCGAATCCAGTCCGCTGGAATCGGCTGCAATGGTGGCCATAGCTCAGTTGGTAGAGCATCTGATTGTGGTTCAGAAGGTCGCGCGTTCGAGCCGCGTTGGCCACCCCGGAAAACCCCGGTACCGTATGGTGCCGGGGTTTTGTCATTGCGCATCGGCGGCCGCCGCGCATCGTGCGTATCACACGCCATGCATCACACGCATCGTGTGGGGGCGCTCCCCCGCGTCGCGCTATCGTTCGGGGTAGACTCGGCTGGGGTATCCACTGGAGTCAGTGCAATCAAGGAGTCACCATGCTGTCCTTCGAAAACGACTATTCGTGCGGGGCATGCCCCGACATCATCGCGCGCCTCGCCGAGACGAACGCCACGCAGTTCCCCGGCTACGGCTCGGACGAGCTGTGCGCGTCCGCCAAGGGCAGGATCCGCGAGGCCTGCGGCGCCCCCGATGCGGACGTGTGGTTCCTGGTCGGCGGCACGCAGACCAACCAGACGGTCATCGACTCCATCACCCCGCAGTACGCCGGCGTCGTCGCGGCGGCGAGCGGGCATGTGAACGTGCATGAAGCCGGCGCCATCGAGGCGACCGGGCACAAGGTGCTCACGCTCCCCCATCACAACGGCAAGATCAACGCCGACGAGCTCGACCGCTACTGCGCCACGTTCTACGGCGACGGCAACTACGAGCACATGGTGTTCCCCGGCAGCGTCTACATCTCGCAGCCGACCGAATACGGCACGCTGTACACGCTCGCCGAGCTGGAGGCGATCGCCGAGACCGCGCACAAGTACGACATGCCGCTGTTCGTGGACGGCGCCCGCCTCGGCTATGCGCTCACCGCCACCGGCAACGACGTGACGCTTCCCGATCTGGCCCGCATCGCCGACGTGTTCTACATCGGCGGCACCAAGGTCGGCGCCCTGTTCGGCGAGGCCGTCGTCTTCACCAACCACGGCGCGTTCAGCGGCACGCCGAAGCATTTCCTGACGCTCATCAAGCAGCACGGCGCGCTGCTGGCCAAGGGCTGGCTGCTCGGGCTGCAGTTCGACACGCTGTTCACCGACGACCTGTACCAGCGCATCGCGCGCAACGCGAACACGGCGGCCGACCGGATCCGCGCAGCGCTCACGGCCAAGGGCTATACGCTCACCTTCGACGCGCCGACCAACCAGATCTTCATCACGCTCGACCAGCCGACCCGCGAACGGCTGGAGGCCGGCGTGCGTCTCGGATTCATGGAGCAGGCCGACGACACGCACACCGTGATGCGCATTTGCACCAGCTGGTCGACCACCGACGAGCAGGTGGACGAGTTGCTCGCGCTGCTCTGAGACGCCCTGAGACGCCCTGAGACGCCCTAAGCCCGGGCGGCGGCATCCTTCCTGTCCGCAGCCGCCCCGTTCACCGCGCATCGCGCGCATTGTCCGCGATGGCCTCGCGCTCCATCGCCACGAATTGCGCAACCGACGCCTCCACCGAATAGTGGGCCTTGGTATGAGCGGCGTAACGCGCGCCCCACTCGGCCAGCTCGGCCGGATGGTCGATCCACCAGTCGATGCGGCGAGCCAGCGTCACCGTGTCATGCGCGGGGAACAACGACTCGTCGAGCAGCGCGAACTGCCCGGCCGCGCTCAATTCGGCCGACGCGATCACCGGCACCAAGCCGGAGGCCATGCCTTCGATCACGCTCAGCGATTCGATATCCACGATCGAAGGATGCGCGAACAGGTCGCAGGAGCGCAGCAGCGCCGGCATCTCCGCGTTCTTGTGGAAGCCGATCGACGCCGGGCGCGACAGCAGCATCTTCGCGCGGAATCGCAGATAGCGCCGCAACGGGCCGGTGCCGCAGATCGTCAGCTCGATGTCCTTGGCATGGCGGCATCGGGCGATCGCCTTGATCAGCGTGATATGGTCCTTCTCATGGCTCAGGCGCCCCGAGGCCACGATGCGGAACGGCACCGGCGCCGGAGCGTCGGCCCGGCGCTGCCGCTTGGGCGTGAACCGCGGCACGTAGCCGTTGGAGATCACATGCAGCTTCGCCGTGTACCCATGCGCGCGCAGCTGGCCGGCGATCATCTCGGTCGGCACATGGATGTGGCCGATATTGCGGTACAGCCAGTGCCGGAACAATGCATACAAAAAGTTCGAAATGCCCGGGATATATTTGATCGGCCCGGCCGAATAGGTCACGTTCTCGGGCTGGAGATGGAAGCCGGCCGTCACGGCGATGCCCATGCGGCGGGCCACCTTGGCCGCGCAACGCCCGAATTTGAACGGCAGATAGATGTGCACCACATCCGCGCCCGCAAACGCGGTGCGGAACAGCGTCTCGCTCGGTTCGGCGAACTGCATCTGCTGCTTGGCCGCCACCCAGGAGACCAACGGCACCTTGTTGACGCGCACGGGGTACTCGGGGGCGCCGATGCCGACAAGCCGCACATGATGGCCCTGACGCTCCAGCTCATGGGCGTATTGCAGCGCCGAGTTCGAGGTGCCGTTGCCCTGATTGCCGATGGTGTCCATGACCAATACGATGGTCAGGGGCCGGTCGATTTCCGGAAGGCCGCCATTGCCTTCGTTCCCGTTTTCAAGCATTGCTCCATCCTAACTCCGCTTCGGCCGGGCCTTTTCAGACATATCGCCACGATTCGACCATTATCCGGTTCCTTCGCCCGGCATTCCGGACGCGGCCGACCCCGCTGAGGTATCCCCTCGATGGCACAATACAACTATGACTGAGATGAACGTTGCCCGTCCCTCCTCCCCCATGGAATCCTCCCCGATCGCTGTCGACGCCGATGCGAAGCGCATGCCCGCCACCGCGGGCCGCGTGCTCGGCACGCCGCTGGGGTCGCATCCGACGCGCGTGCTGTTCCTCGGGTCCGGCGAGCTGGGCAAGGAAGTCGCGATCGAACTGATGCGGCTCGGCGCGTGGGTGTGCGCGGCCGACTCATACCCGGGCGCGCCGGCGCAACAGGTGGCGCATGAGGCGCGCGTGCTCGATATGGCCGACGCCGCTCAGCTGCGCGCGCTGTTCGACGACGTGCACCCGGACATCATCGTGCCGGAGGTCGAGGCGATCGCCACGACCGAGCTGGCCGATGCGGCCTCCCACGGCATACAGGTGGTGCCGAGCGCCGAGATCGCGGCGATCTGCATGGACCGCGAGCGCCTGCGCGTGCTTGCGCATGAAGAGCTTGGGCTGCCGACCACACCGTATCGTTTCGCCGGCTCGCCGGAGGAGCTTCGCGCCGGGGCGACGGCCGTCGGCTACCCGTGCGTGGTCAAGCCGGTGATGAGCTCGTCGGGGCACGGCCAGTCGATCGTGCGTTCGCCCGAGGCGATCGACGCCGCATGGGTCGAGGCCCAGGAAGGCCGGCGCGCCGCCGACGAGGGCGATGTGTCGCGCGTGATCGTCGAGGCGCTGGCGCCTCTGGAACGCGAGCTGACGGTACTGACCGTTTCCTCGTCCGCTGGCATCGTGACGTGCGCGCCGATCGGGCAGCGCCAAGAGAGCGGCGATTACCGCGAGTCCTGGCAGCCGGCCGTCGAACCCGGCGACGAGGCGGAACGCGCGCAGGATATCGCGCGCGCCGCGGTCGAGGGGCTGGTGGCCAAGGCCCGGGCGACCGGCGAAACCGGATGGGGCGTGTTCGGCGTGGAACTGTTCGTGCTCACTGACGGATCGATCCTGTTCAATGAGGTGTCCCCCCGCCCGCACGACACGGGCATGGTGACGATGGCGTCCCAGCGTCTCAGCGAGTTCGCGCTGCACGCGCGCGCGATCCTGGGGCTGCCGATCGGCCCCGAGCATGTGGCGCTGGGCATTCCCGCCGGTTCGGTGGCCGCCAGCCACGCGATCGTGGTGGCCGGCGACGGCGAGGCCGAGTTCGCCGACGTGGCTGCGGCCTTGGCCGAACCCGGCACGGACCTGCGCATCTTCGCCAAGCCCGAGGTGCACGGCCACCGCCGCATGGCAGTGGCCCTGGCCGTCGACGCATCCGAGGCCGAAGCGCGGTCCAAGGCAGGGCGCGTGGCCGATGCGCTGACGATCACCGTGCGGTAGCCACCGTGCGGTAACGCCAACGAAAAAACGGGGCCGGCTCCCACAGGATGAAGGAGCCGGCCCCGCATGGTTTTTTATGGCTTTCGCCGGTTGCCGACAGCCGGCTCCGTCAGCTTTCGCCGGCTGTCATCAGCTGAGCATGGCCTCGATGTTGTTGCCGTCCGGGTCGTGGATGAACGCGGCGTAGTACGTGGGGCCATAGTTCGGGCGAGGGCCGGGCGCGCCGTTGTCGGTGCCGCCCGCCGCCAGACCAGCTTCATGGAACGCCTTGACGGCGGCCTCATCCTTGGCGCGGAACGCCACATGGCTCGGCACCACCGGCTCGCCGTCCTTCGGGGACTCCACCCAGATGCTGTCGCCGTCCTCGTCGTTGGCGAAGCACACGGCGGTCGGATAGGCCGCCTTCTTCACGTAGCCCAGCGGAGCCAACAGCTTCTCATAGAAATCCGCTCGCTTCGCGGCATCGGCGACAAACAGCCCAATATGATCGATCATGACGAACCTCCTTGCTGCATGCATCGTCACTCCCATTATCGTGCGTGAGCGGCCGAAGACCCATGTTTTGTCTATTGATGAACATCCCGCCGTCCGGAACGGCAGCGCGCCATAAGCGCCGTAAGCGTGTCACGGCAATGACGGCATCGGATCTCCAACAGTGCCGGCACCTCTATGATGGAAAGCAGTACGGTCCAGAATCGCGGCGCAAAGGAGCGCATCATGCGGATGAGACGAATACTTGCCATCATGGCGTTGCTGGCGATGCTGTTGCCGGCCGCGGGATGCGAGAAACCGACGGCTCAGGACAACGGCACGCAGGCGACCTGTGCGATCAGTTACGCCAATAGCTATGACACCCCACAGGCGTATATCGATGACGTCAAGCCCGATCTGATTGCCAAGGCGACGTTGAGCGAACCGAAACGATCGTCTTCCGGACGGAGGGTCACGTTCAACGCGCATTTGCTGGACGTTCGATACGGTGATTACTCGGCGGGAGACGATATCAAGGTCTGGTTCGAATGCGACTCAGTAGACACCTTCATGCCGGAAGGCTACACGACCGGCGACGAGCTGATCGTGCTGGCCAATGACGGCCGACTCCGCCACCCCAACAGCGTCTGGCTGTTCGATGAGGAGACCTATGACACGCTGACCGTGGAAGGATAGATTCTGTACGTTCAGCAAGGCTCCCCTCGTTGAGGAGGGCTGTCACCGGTAGTGGGTGAGGGGCTTTCGTATTGCTCCCCTCAGTCAGCTTCGCCGCCAGCTCGCCGCAATTACCGACAAAGCTTCGCTTGCAGATTCTTTGCTCGACTCTCGTCTCGCCCTCGCCTACGGACAGCCTCAAAGAGGGGAACCAAAAAACGATCAGCGCTGATTTGATGCGTGTGTCCGCAAGGCGCGGAAGGCGCTCATCAGATCAGTGCGGAGCACTGAAACAACGCGTACGGTATCGGTGCGGTAGAAGGTGAAGGCGTACGAAGGTACGTCGAGCCTTCCGCAACGCGGCGGACACTCCATCAAA
>OKQJ01000223.1_pt1 | contig 22267 bp, 17 predicted proteins | sample 1614171 | NCBI WGS metagenome assembly OKQJ01 (sample SAMN04436911, study PRJEB24849) | human gut metagenome | biome: human gut; feature: NICU; material: stool | host: Homo sapiens | place: USA: Saint Louis, MO | collected 2012-05-30 | reverse complement strand
GCGCTCCCCCGCGCCCGCCCTTCGCCGTGCCGTCGCCGTAGCGGGCGGTCGGCACCAGCCGCAGCAGTTCGTCCATGTCAGGAACATACACACTCATGAACTCCATTGAAGCACCGCGGGGTGAACAACGCCCCGCCGGCGGATGGCGGGGCGGAGCGGCGATGCGAACCCATGCCGGGCGGCGGCGGCCGCGCGCCCCGCTGTGCCAGCCATGACACGGCTTTGGCGCGCGGGTTGATATCATGGGGCGGTCACGAATTCCGTCCGACAGTGGGGAGCACGCACGCATGGCATCGCATCGCAAGCCGTCACAGCCCGCCTATGACCTGCGCCAGGTCAAGGAACACATCGTCGAAACGCCGCTGAACGAGGAGATGAGCAAGTCCTTCCTCGAATACGCGTACTCGGTGATCTACGCGCGCGCCCTGCCCGATGCCCGCGACGGCCTCAAGCCCGTGCAGCGCCGCATCGTCTACCAGATGGGCGAGATGAACCTCACGCCGGACCGCCCGTACATGAAGTCGGCGCGCGTGGTCGGCGAGGTGATGGGCAAGCTGCACCCGCACGGCGATTCCGCGATCTACGAGGCGATGGTGCGCCTCGCCCAGCCGTTCGCGATGCGCCTGCCGCTGGTCGACGGCCACGGCAACTTCGGCTCGCTCGACGATGGTCCGGCCGCCTCCCGATACACCGAGGCCAGGCTCGGGCCGGCCGCGCTCGGCATGAACGCGAACATCGACGAGGACACGGTCGATTTCACGCCGAACTACGACAACAAGCTCAAGGAGCCGACCGTCCTGCCGGCCGCCATCCCGAACCTGCTGGTCAACGGCGGCTCGGGCATCGCCGTCGGCATGGCCACGAACATGGCGACCCACAACCTCGGCGAGGTCGTCGGCGCAGCGAAATACCTGATGAAGTACCCGGGCGCCTCGCTCGAGGAGCTGATGCGCTACGTGCCGGGCCCCGACTGGCCGGGCGGCGGCATCATCATCGGCCGCGACGGCATCCGCGAGGCGTACGAGTCCGGCCGCGGATCGCTGACGACCCGCGCCGCCACGCATGTGGAGAACGTGACCGCCCGCAAGAAGGCGATCGTGGTGACCGAACTGCCGTTCATGGTCGGCCCCGAGCGCGTGCTCGAACGCATCTCCGACGGCGTGAAGAACCGCAAACTCGAGGGCATCTCGGGTGCGATCGACCTGACCGACCGCCACAACGGCACCCGCCTGGTGATCGAGATCAAGACCGGCTTCGACCCGAACGCGGTGCTGCTGCAGCTGTTCAGGCACACGCCGTTGGAGGACGGCTTCACCATGAACAACGTGGCGCTGGTGGACGGCCGCCCGCACACCATGGGCCTCAAGGAGATGCTGCAGGTCTGGATCGACCACCGCCGCGTGGTGGTGCGCCGGCGCAGCGAATACCGCCGCAAGAAGGCGCTCGAGCGGCTGCATCTGGTCGAGGGCCTGCTGCTTGCGATGATCGACATCGACGAGGTGATCCAGGTGATCCGCTCCTCCGACGACGCGGACGCGGCGAAAAGCCGCCTGATCGCCGTGTTCGATCTCGACGACGTCCAGGCCCAGTACATCCTCGATCTGCGGCTGCGGCGCCTGACCCGCATGAGCCGCATCGAGCTCGAGGCGGAGCGCGACGATCTGAAGCGCCGCATCGAGGAGCTGGAGCGCATCCTCGCCTCGGCCGAGGAACTGGACGCCGTGGTGGTGCGCGAGATGGACGAGGCGGTCGAGGCCTACGGGTCGCCGCGGCGCACCGTGCTGCTCGACGCCGGCCCGGACGGCGAGCTGACGCCCGTGGTGGCGCACGGCGCCGAAGGCGTGTCCGCATCGGCGCTGGCCGCCGTGCATGCGGCGAACACCGTATCGAACGCGGCCGCCCACGTGGCCGCCGCCGCGGCGGCGAAGAAGGCCGGCGAGGACGAGGCCGCAGCCGCTGCCCTGCAGATCGACGACGAGCCGTGCGCGGTGATGATGAGCGCCTCCGGGCTGATCGCCCGCACCACGCCGTCGGCGGTGGACGTGTGGGAATCGCGCTCGACCGCCGATACCCGCGGCGCGCACGACCAGATCGTCTCCGTGTTCCGCACGTCCACGCGCGCCACGTATGCGCTGATCACGACGGCCGGCAGGCTCGTGCTGGCCCATGTCGCCGACCTGCCGGCGCTGCCGGCTTCGCCGACGCTGAGCACGGCCGGCGGCGTGCAGGCCGAGGAGCTGCTCGGCATGACCGAAAGCACCGATCCGATCCGCGGCGAACGCGTGGTGACCGCGGTGCCGATGAGCCCGGCCGAAGGCGGCGACGAGTCGCTGCCGCCGTTGGCGATCGGCACGCGGGGTGGCGTGGTCAAGCGTTGGAACCGCGAGGCGCCGACGACCATGGATTCGTGGAGCGTCATCGACCTCAAGGACGGCGACGCCGTGGCGTTCGCCGCCCAGGCGCGCGACGACGACCGCATCGTGTTCGTGTCGTCGGATTCCTCGCTGCTCACCTTCGACGCCTCGAATGTGCGCCCGCAGGGCCGCACCGCGGGCGGCATGGCCGGCATCAGGCTGGCCGAGGGGTGCCACGTCGAGGCGTTCGCCGTGGTGCCCGCCGGCAAGGTCGCATGGACCTACGAGGAGGGCGACAACGGCCTGTCCACGTCCTCGGGGGCCGTGGTGCTGACCGTCGCCGGCGACAAGGACGCGCTGGCCGGCACCGAAAACGGCGCCGCGAAGGTGACGCCGCTGGAGATGTACCCGACCAAGGGCCGCGGCACGAGCGGCGTGCGTTCGCAGCGCTTCCTCAAGGGGCAGAACACGCTGATCCTCGCGTGGGTCGGCACGTACCCGCTGCACGCCTCCACGCAGGCCGGCACGCCCGTCGAGCTGCCGAAGCCCGATATGCGCCGCGACGCCTCCGGCGTCGACCTCGCCGTCCCGATCGCGTTCGTCGCGTAAGTCCTTGGTCCCCGGCTCCCCCCCCCTCAGAGGGGAGCCACATATGGGCTGGATCCACTGCAGGCTTATTCCCTACGCTGATAGACCGATCCGCAGGCCATCCTACCGGCGGTACAGGCCGTGCTTGCCGATGTACTGCACCACGCCGTCGGGCACGAGGTACCAGACGGGCTCGCCGTGCTCGGCGCGCCGGCGCACATCGGTCGAGGAGATCGCCAGCGCGGGGATTTCCAGGGTGTCGACCCTGCCGTCCGGCAGTCTGACGCCCTCCGGCGACGAATACCCGGGGCGGGTCACCGCCACGAAGTGGGCGAGCTCCCACATCTGCGCCGCGTCCTTCCACTGCATGATCTCGGCGACGGCGTCGGCGCCGGTGATGAAGAACAGCTCCGCATCCGGGTGCTGCGCGCGGATGTCGCGCAGCGTGTCGATCGTGTAGGTGACGCCGGGGCGGTCGATGTCCACGCGGGAGACGGTGAACTTCGGGTTCGACGCGGTGGCGATCACGGTCATCAGATACCGGTCCTCGGCGTTGGTGACCTTCTTGTCGAGCTTGAACACGGGCCGGCCGGTCGGCACGAACAGCACCTCGTCGAGGTCGTACACCCATGCCACCTCCGATGCGGCCACCAGGTGGCCGTTGTGAATCGGGTCGAAGGTGCCGCCCATGATGCCGATGCGGGGCCTTGAGTGCCGGTTGCCGCGTGTGGACAGCCGCCAGGTCGGCGCGCCGACGGTCGCTTCGGCCGGCACGTCCAGCGACAGCTCGGACATGCGCCGTTCGGGTTCGGCAGCGTTCGCGCTCATGCCGCGCGTCCCCTGCCCGATTCGCCCTCGCGCTCGGCGGATTCGGTCTCCTGCTCGATCTCGTCCGCGGTCGGGTTGCCGTCCTGCGGGTCGATCTTGTCCATGTCCTCGTCCCATTCGTCCTGCACGACGCGGCGGATCTCGGCGAAGGTCGGCAGCGGGAAATCGGGCTGGTACAGCCTGCGCACCTCGGCCACGCGCTCGGTGATGCGGATCAGCGTGTCCGTCATGCCGTCCACGTCGCCGTCGCGTTCCATCTTGGAGAACCGGCCGATGTACTGCTCCATCATCAGGATCTGCTCGCGCACCGTGGCCAGCTGCCCCTCGTCGAGCGCGACGATCTCCGGCGAATGCTCGTCGGGCCATTCGATGAGCACGGCGTCGGCGTATTCGAGCGACGCGCGCTGGCTGGCCGAGGCGATGCCGTCCTCGATCTGCACCAGGAACACGTAGCGCACGGTGCTCAGCCGCTCCGCGGCGACCTTCATGCCGAGCTTCTGGTCGCTCAGGTCGATGTCGGGGCGCAGCCGCTGCGCCGCCAGCGCCCGTTCGCTGAACGACTCATCCATGACCGTTGCCTTGTCCGGCGTTGCCTCGCTCATGCCCTCACCTGCCCGGTTCCGTATCCGATCCATTTGGTCGTGGTCATCTCGCGCAGCCCCATCGGGCCGCGCGCGTGCATCTTCTGCGTGGAGATGCCCAGTTCGGCGCCGAAGCCAAACACGCCTCCGTCCGTGAAGCGCGTGGACGCGTTGACCATCACCACCGCCGAATCGACGCCGGCCGTGAAGCGCTCGATCGCCGGATAGTCCTCGGCGATGATCGACTCGGTGTGCCCGGTCGAATGGCGGTTGATGTGCTCGATCGCCTCGTCGAGCGAGTCGACCACCTTGACGCCCATGGTCAGCGCCAGGTATTCGGTGTCCCAGTCCTCGTCGGTGGCCCGGGACAGGTCGATGCCCTCGCCCCCGGCGATGATGCCGTACGCCGCCTCGTCGGCGCGCAGCGCCACGTTCGCGTCCGCCAGCGCCCGGGCGGCGATCGGCAGGAAGGTCTCGGCGATGTCGCGGTGGACCAGCAGCTTCTCGGCGGCGTTGCACACGCCGACGCGCTGGGTCTTCGCGTTGATGATGATCGGGATGGCCTTGGCCAAATCCCCCGAACGGTCGACGTAGATGTGCACGTTGCCGGCGCCCGTCTCGATGACCGGCACCTTCGAGTTGCGCACGACGGCCTGGATGAGCCCGGCTCCCCCGCGCGGCACGAGCACGTCGATATGGCCGCGCGCCTCCATCATCGCGGTCGCGCCGGCGCGGCCGTACCCGTCGACGGTGTCGACCAGCGCCGCGTCGAAGCCGTGGGACTCCAGCACGCCGCGGATCACGGCGAGGGTCGCCGCGTTGGTGCGCTCGGCCGCATGCCCGCCCCGGAGGATCGCCGCGTTACCGGACTTGAGGCACAGGCTGGCCACGTCGACGGTGACGTTCGGGCGGGCCTCGTAGATCATGCCGATCACGCCGAGCGGCACACGCTGCTGCTGCAGCCGCAGGCCGTTCGGCAGGCTGTAGCCGCGCACGATCTCGCCGATCGGATCGGGCAGCGTGGCGACGTGGCGCACGCCTGCCGCGGCCGCGGCCACGCGCGGCACGTCGAACTTGAGCCGGTCGAGCTTGCCGGCATCCATGCCGGACTCGCGCGATTCAATCATGTCGAGTTCGTTCGCCCCCGCGATGTCGTCGGCATGGGCGTCGAGCGCATCCGCGATCGCGTTCAGCAGTTCGTTCTTGGCTTCCGTGTTCGCCCTTGCGAGCGAGCGCTGGGCGCACGACGCCGCGTCGGCCTTCGCGCACACCGCGCCGAACACGGCGGCGGCCACCGTGGCTTCCTCACTATTCGTCATAGACACAGCGTACCGCAGACCGGGCCCGAATCCACCCCTTGTTCCACCGGAACCCGATGTTCGCGCCGCGCCTTGCGCGGGCGTTTCCGGCGCACGCACGGGGGTGACGACCGCATCGGGGAACGCGCGGGCCCCGCTGCCCACGGCTGACGCTAGACTGGTGGGCGTTCGGATCAGTTCCATTCACCCAATTCAGCAAGGACCAGACGTGACCACGTTCCACAGCACGCGCAGCACCACCGATTCGCTCACTTCCAAGCAGGCCATCCGCAAGGGCATCGCCGACGACGGCGGTCTGTTCGTCACCGATTCTCTCGGCCAGACGAAGGTCTCCATCGACGATCTGGCCGGCAAGCCGTACCAGGCGATCGCGGCCGAGGTGCTCGGCGCGCTGCTGCCGGACTTCGACGAGGCCGAGCTCGGCCAGTGCATCGCCGAGGCGTACGGCCAGCAGTGGTCGGACGAGCGGATCACGCCGCTCAAGCCGCTCGGCGACGACTACGTCCTCGAGCTGTTCAACGGCCCGACCTCCGCGTTCAAGGACGTGGCCCTGCAGATCCTGCCCCGCTTCATGGCGCGCACGACCCCGGCCGGCGGCGACGAGGACGAGAGGATCATGATCCTGACCGCCACCTCGGGCGACACCGGCAAGGCCGCGCTGGCCGGATTCGCCGACGCCCCCGGCACCGCGATCACGGTCTTCTACCCGCAGGGCAAGGTCTCGCAGGTGCAGGAACTGCAGATGACCACCCAGACCGGGTCCAACGTCGCGGTCGCCGCGGTCGAGGGCAACTTCGACGACGCGCAGTCCGCGGTCAAGCGCATCTTCGGCGACCGCGAGCTGGCCGACCGCCTGTCCTCCGACTCGCACGTCGTGCTGTCCTCCGCGAATTCGATCAACGTCGGCCGCCTGGTGCCGCAGGTCGTCTACTACTTCGCCGCGTACGCGCAGCTGCTCGAGCGCCAGGTCATCAACGTGGGCGACGAGGTCGAGTTCGTGGTGCCGACCGGCAACTTCGGCGACATCCTCGCCGGCTACTACGCGAAGCTGCTCGGCCTGCCGGTCAAGCACCTGATCGTCGCCTCCGACAAGAACAACGTGCTCTTCGACTTCCTGACCACCGGCACGTACAACCGCCAGCGTCCCTTCTTCCAGACAATCAGCCCGTCGATGGACATCCTCATCTCCTCGAACCTCGAGCGCATGCTCTACTACATGGCCGAGGGCGACACCCGCCTGATCTCGATGCTCATGAACGACCTCAACCAGTGGGGCGCCTACGAGATCCCCGACGATGTGCTGGCCAAGATCCGCCACCTGTTCGGCTGCGGCTGGGCCGACGAGGACCAGGTGCGCGCGGCGATCCACGACTGCTGGGAGAAGAACCACTACGTGATCGACCCGCACACCGCATGCGCGTACTTCGTCGCGCAGCAGATCCCGTCCGACCCGCTCACGCCGCGCGTGATCCTGTCGACCGCCAGCCCGTACAAGTTCCCGCGCGTGGTCAACGAATCGCTCGGCCTCGACGCCACCGGCACCGACTTCGAGTGCATGGACGTGCTGTCCGCAGCCACCGGCACCACCGCCCCCGCCGCGCTGCGCGGGCTGGAGACCGCCGACGTGCGCTTCAAGGACGTCGTCGCCATCGACAGGATGGAGGCCTACGTCGAACAGACCGCCAAGGCGCTGTAACCCATCCGGGACGGTCCGTCCCAACCGTGTAAAAGCCGGTAGTTCCATGCCCGAACTACCGGCTTTTACACATTTAAACCCCCTTTTCCGTGTAAACCCCGGGAGTAGCCCGCGGATTCTCCCGGGGTTTACACGGAAAAGGGCCGTTGGGCGTGTGAAAGTCGGGAGTTTACAGTTCCCGCTTGGACCAGACGCGCAGCGAGAGGCGGTAGGAGGCCGTCAGCGCGGCCGCGGCGACGGCCAGAGCGATGGCGCACCATCCGGCGAACGGGACCACCGCGGCGGCGGCCTCCACCTGGCGGATCACCGAAGCCGGAGCGGTCCTGAAGCACACGAATACGACCATGCCCAGCAACGCCGACGCGAGGACAATCCGGTTGAGGGCCTGGGCGAAGGTATACGCGTAGTACACCGGCATCTGCACGGCGTACAGCAGCGCGAACATCAGCGCCGCGCCCACGAACGCCGGACCGGACCCGGACAGGTCGAGGCCAAAGACCAGCACGCCGATGACGCATTCGACCGCCAGCTGCACGCAACCCCAGAGGAACAGGCACGCCATCGTCGCGTACCGCGCGCGTACCTGCGTGCGGCGGGAGGCCGGCAGCAAGGCGATGATGCGCGTCGACTCCTCGGTGAGGGACAGCGAGAACAAGGTGCCGACCGTCAGCGTCCAATAGCCCATCGTCAGGCACGCCATCAGCACGATGGCCGATTTCGACGGCAGTATCGCGGCGGACAGCGCGAACAGCAGCGGGAACAGGTAGGCGATCACCGACGAGAGGGTGCGTTTGCCTTGCGTCACCAGAATGTCCAGGCGCATCAGCCGAAGCATGATCGGCCACGACGGCGGAATATCGCGGCTCATGTCACAGCTCCTTTCCGGAGTAGAAGCGCACCGATACCACGAACGACACGGCACAGACCACCAGAGCGGCCACGACGGCGAGCACCGCCGCCATATTCGCGTCGGCGGCCAGCGCGTCGATGACCGGAGCCACAACGGCGTCGAGGAATGCGTTGACGCGTGCCTCGCCCAGCAGGGTCACCAATGCCAGCATCAGCGCCACGATGCCCATGGAACCGACGAAGACGGCGCCGCAGATCACGACCAGCGCCCGCTGCGCCGGGAACCGGTACAGCAGCGGGTACAGGATCGACTCGAATACCAGATACCCGACGAATGTGCCGGCGATGGTGCGGGTGTCGCCAGCCGACCAAAGGGCCGTATGCCCAAGCAGATTCATGACGAACGTATACACCGTGAAATCGAGGCAGAACAGCACCGTCGCGGCAAGCATGAACAGATACCGCGCGGTCACCTGATGGGCGCGCGACACGGGGATGATGCCGTTGAGCCTGCCGGCGCCGCTCTGGTTCTCATAGATGAACACGTAGAACGGGATCACCGCGAACACGCCGTAGAACGCGCCGTTGACGCCGGCTGCGGCGGCGCCGACCGCCATGCCGTTCATCAGCAGCGTCATCGCCACCATGATCACCGGCATGACCGCCGTGAAGAACAACAGCATGTAGCGCCCCTGCGAGTTGAACCGGCGCATATCGAGCCGGAACGCACGCATGATCGCGTTCATCGTGCCGCCTCCTGACCGGATCCCGCACGCACGTTGGTCAGGCGGATGATGTCGTCGATAGACGCCGGCTCGACGCTCAGCGACGAGACCGGGCCGGCCACGCCGTCCGCGGCGAGCCGGGCGAAGTCGTCGGTGCGTACCAGCGCGTCGAATCCGGTTTCGTAGCGGTGGACGCCGACCGCGGCCCGCCGTACGGCGTCCAGCTCGCCCGGCCCGCCCTTGACCAGACGGAACGATTCCTCGAGTTCGCTCGTCGGACCGGTGAAATACAGCCGCCCGCGCGTGATGTAGGTGATGAAGTCGGAGGCGCGCTCCAGATCGGCGGTGATGTGCGTGGAGAACAGCACGCTGCGCCGCCCGTCCTCGATATAGTGCTGCAGAATGTCCATCAGCTCGTCGCGCGCGAGCACGTCGAGGCCGCTGGTCGGCTCGTCGAGGATGAGCAGCGACGCCTCATGGCTCAGCGCCACGGCGAGCATGAGCTTCATCTGCATGCCGCGCGACAGCTCCTTGATCTTCTTGCGGCGGTCGAGGCCGAATCCGGCGAGGTAGCCGTCGAACGCGGCATGGTCCCAGGTCGAGTACATCGTCGCCATGGCCTTCTCCGCGACGCCGACCGTCCACGTTTCGATGAAGTAGCTGGAGTCGAACACGACGCCGATCCGATCCTTGACGTACTCCTCGTCGCGCCGGTTGTCGCGCCCGAAGATCCGGATCTCGCCGGCGTCGCGGCGGATCATGTTGAGGATCAGTTTGATGAGCGTGGACTTGCCGGCGCCGTTCGGGCCAATCAGGCCCATGATGTAGCCCGCCGGCAGGTCGAGCGTGATGTCGTCGAGCGTGAAGCCGGACTTGTAGCGCTTCGTCACGCCGGTGACGGACAGCGCCATCGGCGTTGCCGCGGCGCCCGCAACGGTCGCGGCGACGTCGTCTGCGGTGATCATGATTGCTGCCTCCTGTACTCTTCTTCGAGCATGCCCATCAGATCGAGCAGCGGGATGTCCGCCGCCCTGGCCGCCGTGCTGGCTTCGGCGAGACTGGCCCTGACGCGCTCGGCGAGCTGGCGTTTCATCAGCTCGTTGCCCTTGCTCATCACGAAGGTGCCCTTGCCCTGGATGTTCTGCACGATGCCCTCGTCGGCCAGCTCGTTGTACGCCCTGGTGACGGTGAGCACGGACACGCGCAGTTCCTTGGCCAGTTTGCGCAGGGACGGCAGCGCCTCGCCGGAGGCCAGATCGCCGGACAGCACCGCCGCCCTGATCTGACTTTTGATTTGCTCGTAAATGGGTTCTCCGGACACGGATGAGATGATCAGTTTCACCCATATCCCCTTTCCTATCAATGGTTGATGCACAGTCGTGCAGCCCGTCGACTGTTTAACTGTTATATATAACAATATAACTGTTATGCGGGCATGTCAACGCCTCCGACCGCCATGATCCATCGCGCGGCGGCCGGAGGCGGTCATGGGGCGTCACGCCGCCGCTACAGCGCCTCCGGGGCGTCGGCGAAGTCGAAGAGCACGCCGTCGGCGAGATCGCAGATGGCGGGCCAGTCGTGGTCGGACGAGTCGTCGTGCATGGCCCAGACCGCCATGCCGACCGACTTGGCCGACCGCATGCCGACCAGCAGGTCCTCGAACACCGTGCAGTCCCGCGGCGCAACGCCCAGGCGCGAGGCCGCCAGCAGGTACACGTCGGGGCGGTCCTTGCCGATGTCGCCCACGTCGTCGACGCTGACGACCGTGTCGAAGCATTCGAAGATGCCGACGTGCTTCATCGCCGGCTCGCGCAGCGCCGGCGGCAGGGACGTGGCGACGGCGAGCTTCGCGCCGGAAGCGCGCAGCCTGGTCAGATACTCCCGCGCGTGCGGCTTGGCCTCCACCACCGTGGAATAGGCGACGCGGGCCATGTCGTCCCACTCCCGCATGAGCTGGTCGGGCGTGTCGGGCAGCCCGAAGCGGGCGATCGTGTATTCGGCGATCTGCTGGAACTGCATGGACGCGACCTTGACCATGTAGTCGGGCGGCACGGGGATACCGCGCCGGCCGAGAAAGTCGATGTCGACTTGGTCCCACACGCCCATCGAGTCGAGCAGCGTGCCGTCGAGATCGAAGATCGCGCCCTTGCCGGCATTGATCGCACCGTCGGCCATAACCCCTCCTTCACCACATTCGTTCATCCCGAGCGTAGCCGAAGGTGGAGTCGAGAGCATTCCCCGTTCCCTCGATCGGTTTCGCCGGGAGCGCCCGTCAGTCCAGGCTCGACGAGGCGAGCAGCTCGCGCGCGTGGTCGAGCGACGCCTCGGACTCGGAGCCGGACAGCATGCGGGCGATCTCGCGCACACGCTCGTCGCCGCGCACCTCGGCGACGGTGGTGACGACGCCGACCGCGTCGTCGTCCGCATCCGGAGGCTCCTTGGTGACGACGAACTGCGCGTCCGCCCAACTGGCGACCTGCGCCAGGTGCGTGACGACGACGACCTGCGCGGTGCGCGCGAGCCGCGCCAGGCGCCGGCCGAGTTCGACCGCCGTCTTGCCTCCGACGCCGGCGTCGACCTCGTCGAAGATGAAGGTCATGGGCGCGGCGCTGCCCGACCGCCGATCGGCGGCGGCCAGTTCCATGGCCAGCATGAGTCGGCTCAGCTCGCCGCCGGACGCGCTTTTGCCCATCGGCAGCTCGGGCGCGCCCTCGTACGGCGTGAACAGGAACGCGATGTCGTCGGTGCCGTTCGCGTCGAGCGGCCATGTCGCCGTTTTGCCGGCGCCGCCACGGCGACGCACACGGATCTCGAGCACGGCGCCGTCCATGGCCAGCGACGACAGTTCCCCCGTAACCGTCGAGGCAAGCGACGCGGCGGCGGCCGTACGCGCCGCGCCCAACCGGTCGGCGGCCTCCATCGCCGCGGCGTACAGCGCCTTGCGCTCCCCCTCGAGTTCGGCGACCTTCTCGGGCGAGGCGTCGAGATCCTCCACCTCGAACACGGCCTTGTCGCGCCACTCGATCACGTCGCCCAAGGTCGGACCCCACCGGCGGGTCAGCTCGCCCAGCTCGTGGATGCGCGCGTTGATCTCGTCGAGATCGGCCACATCGCCCTCCACATCGCGGTCCCGGCTCAGCGAGTACACGACGTCCGACAGATCGGCGTTGATGGAGTCCAGCCGATCGGCCAGCTCGGAGAAATCGCCGTCGGCGCGGATCGCGCGCAGCGACTGCGCCGCATGGTTGATGAGCTCGCCGGCGCCCAGGGCGTCGGTGTCGACGTCCATCTGCGACGCGTCCAGCGCGCCGAGCGCGGTCCCGACGCCCTGCGCGATGTCGGCGGCGTTCTCGATGCGCGACCTCTTGGCCTTGAGCTCCTCGTCCTCCCCCGGCTGCGGGTCGACGCGATTGATGCGTTCGATGGATTCGCGCAGGTAGTCGGCCTGCTGCCGGGCCGACGCCTCCTGATTGCGCAGTCGTTCCAGCCGCCCGTCCATCGCCTGCAACGCGTCCCACGCCTTGCGGTAGTCGGCGAGCTCGCGATCGTCACCGGCCACCGAATCGAGGAATTCGCGCTGGCGAGCCGGCGAGGCGATGCGCAGCTGATCGGCCTGCCCGTGGATCGTCACCAGTTCGCCCGACAGCGCGCCGAGCACGGCGCGGGGCACGCTGCGGCCGTTCACCACGGCGCGCGACCTGCCGGACACCGGCACGGTGCGCGACAGGAACAGTTCGCCGTCCTCCGGCTCGATGCCGGCGTCCCGCGCGATGCGCACGGGAGCGGAAGCCTGCTCCTGTTCATCACCTTCATCACCTTCATCACCGCCGGCGACGCCGCCCGACACCGCGAACACGCCCTGCGCCCACGCCTCCTTCGCGTCGGCGGACACGCGGCCGGCGTCGGCCGCGCCGCCGGAAATCAGCTTGATCGCGCTGAGCAGCATCGATTTGCCGGCACCGGTCTCGCCGGTGATCGCCGTCATGCCGACCGCGGGGGTCAGCAGGGCATGACGGATCGGGCCGAGATCACGGATCTCCAGTTCCTCGAGCATCAGCGGCCGTCCTCCCCATGCGCGCTGTGCAGCCTGCCGATGCCGTCGGGGAACACATGGCCGTGGCGTACCGGCTGGTCCGCGCCACGCGCATGCTCGCGCCAGCCGACGACCGGCAGATCGAATTTCGTGACGAGGCGGTTCGTGAACGGCACGCCGGACAGTCGCGCCAAACGCAGCGTGTCCTTCGACTGGCGTACCTCGACGCGCGTGCCCTTGGGCAGGGCCCGCTGCCGACGCCCGTCGCAGCAGATCCACCCGTCGGACATCGAATCGTCCAGGATGTCGATCGCGAAGGTCGATCCGGCGCCGATGATCAGCGGCCTGGCGAACAGCGCATGGGCGGCCAGCGGAATCAGCTGCAGCGCCTGCACGTTCGGCCACATGATCGGCCCGCCGGCCGAGAACGCGTAGGCGGTCGACCCGGTCGGCGTGGACACGATCACGCCGTCGCACCCGAACGAGCTCATCTCCACATCGTCCACGCGGATCGACAGCTCGACCATCTTGCCGCGGTCGGCGCGCTCGAGCGTGATGTCGTTGAGCGCCCAGTCCTCCAGCGGCCTGCTCGCGCCCGGCAGCCACACGTCCACATGCGCGATCATGCGCTCGTCGATCGAATAGTCGTGGTCGGCGACGCGCCGGATCGCCTCGCTCATCTGGAAGCTCTCGAACTCGGCGAGGAAGCCGACGTGGCCGAGGTTGACGCCCAGAATCGGCACGCGGGTGCAGTGCACGAGTTCGGCGGCGCGCAGGATCGTGCCGTCGCCGCCGAGCACCACCACGATCTCCGTGTTGTCCTTGACCACGGGCGAGGGGGTGCCGAAATCCGGGGCGTTGGCGTTGTCCACCACCGTGACCTCGAATCCGGACTGTCTCAGCTGCTCCACGGCCTCGGCAATCACCGTGCCGCTTTCGCGCAGCCGCGCGTGCGTCACCACCACCGCATGTCGAGCACCGCTCATCGCCATCCCCCTTGTTTCTGCCAAGACGCCGGACACCACCCAATTCTAACCGAACCAACCGAATTTCGAACACATGTTCGCATGTCGGGGCATGTCGGGGCATGTCGCAGACCCCCACGTTCTCATGCACTGGGCATACAATGAACTGAGGAATCCGTGAGCCGGCGCACCGTGAAGGAGAAGGACCGATGTCGAATCTCGTCTTTGACGAGTCCTCCTCCAACCGCGAGGCCTCGCGGGGATACGCCTGGTGGTTCTCCGGCGACACCTTCGAGAAGGCGACGGCCGAGGAGCGCCGCCCGCACCGGCACACCTTCACCCACCGGATGATCTCGCATCCCGGCCGGCTGACCATCATCTACTTCCTGCTGCTGGTGGTCGTCTCGACGACCATGCTGCTGCTGCCGCTCTCCACGCCGAAAACCGAGACGACCTCGTTCTCCACCGCGCTGTTCACCGCCGTCTCGGCGCTGTCGACCTGCGGCATCTCGATCGTCAACTCCACCACGCACTGGACCACCTTCGGCCAGGCGGTGCTGCTGGTGTCCGTGCAGATGGGCGGCCTCGGCGTCATGACCTTCGCCTCGATGATCGCGCTGGCCGTGAACCACCACATGAAGGCCACACAGCGGCTGCTCACCGCCAGCGAGCTCGGCACCACCAAGCTCAGCGAGATCAGGGGCGTGCTCGCCGTGGTCGTCACCACCACCTTCGTCATCGAGTCCATCACCTTCTTCTCCCTGTTCCCCGGCCTGCTGCACGTCAACAAGGGCGACTGGGGCAAAACCGGCTGGGAGGCGCTGTTCTTCGCCGTCATGTCGTACAACAACGCCGGTTTCACGCCGGACGGCGCCGGGCTGCGCGTCAACGACTGGGCCGTCGGCATGCCGATCATGCTCTCCGCGTTCTGCGGCACGCTCGGCTTCCCGGTGCTGCTCAACCTCATGCGCTGCGCCCGCAACCACACGCCGCCGCGGCGCTGGAGCCTGCACACCAAGGTGACGCTGGCCATGACCTTCCTCATCGTCGCCGCCTCGCTGACCTGGTTCCTGCTGGTCGAATGGGACAACCCGTTCCTGTTCCGCGACGCGGACGTGGAGACCCGTCTGCGGCATGCGGTGGTGGCGGCCGTCATGCCGCGCAGCTCGGGCTTCGACCTGTCGTGGGTGCCGCAGGTGAGCGAGGCCACCAAGGTGTTCATGAGCGCGGTCATGTTCGTCGGCGGAGGCAGCACCTCCACGGCCGGCGGCATCCGCGTCACCACCTTCGCGGTGATCCTGCTCGTCTGCCGTGCCTCGTTCACCGGGCACAAGGACGTCACCGCGTTCCGCAAGCGCATCCACACGAATGTGGCGATGACGGCGGTCAGCATCACCACCACCTGCCTGATGCTCGTGCTCGCGGCGTCGGTCGGGCTGATGCTGGTGTCCGGCGCGACGCTGTCCAACGCCCTGTTCGACGCCTGCTCGGCGTTCGGCCTCGGCGGATATTCGGTCGGCGTGGCCCGCGAGGACAATCCCGCGGCGCTGGCGATCCTCGCCGTCACCATGGTGGTCGGCCGCCTCGGGCCGATGACGATCGCCTATTCGATCAGCCGACCGCGCGCGCTCGAGGCGGTGCGCTACCCGACCGAGCCGCTGGTCGTCGGGTGACGCGCGGGGCCCCGCGGGCCGGCCGCGGCGGCATACGATAGTGGAGCCGGTAACGAGTTCGAAGGCAAGGAAAGGAACGGGCGATCATGGCCGATAACAGCAGAAGCGTGCTGGTGGTCGGGCTGGGCCGCTTCGGCAGCTCGGTGGCGACCACGCTCGACGCGATGGGGCAGGACGTGCTCGCCGTCGACAAGGACCCGGAACTGGTCAATCGATGGTCGTCGCAGGTCCCGACCGTCCAGGCCGACATGACGGACGTGCTCGCCGTGGAGCAGCTCAACGCCACCGATTTCAGCACCGCGATCGTCGCGATCGGCGACAGCGTCGAGGCGTCGGTGATCACCACCGGCAACCTGCTGGACGCCGGCATCTCCGACATCTGGGCGAAGTCCGTGTCGAAGGAGCACGCGCGCATCCTGCAGCGCATCGGCGCGCGCCACATCATCAACGCGGAGACCGACGCCGGCAAGCGCGTCGGGCATCTGGTGAGCGGCAACTATCTCGACTACATCGAGATCGAGGGCGCGCACACCGTCGTCAAGATCCACACGCCCCCGCACGTGGTCGGCTACAGCATCGAGGACGCGCGCGTGCACGAGCGCTACGGCATCACCGTGGTCGGCATCAAGTCGCCGGGCAAGGAATTCGAATACGGTTCCAAGGAACTGACCATGCACCGCAACGACGAGCTCATCATCATGGGCAAGGAGGACCAGATCGACAAGTTCATCCACGGATAACACGCCATGACGGGTCTGGCTCCCCTCTCTGAGGGGAGCCAGACCCGCTGCCGCACTGACGCGGCGCCGCCGTCGCGCCGCCACACCGATCAGGTGTCGATCTTGGAGCGGTCGAAGTCGTCGGCGTTGTCGACGATGAAGGCCTTGCGCGGGGGCACGTCGTCGCCCATGAGCAGGCTGAAGATCCCGCTCGCCTCGGCGGCGTCCTCCATGCGGATGCGGCGCAGCATGCGCGTGCGCGGGTCCATCGTGGTGTCGGCCAGCTGGTCGGCGTCCATCTCGCCGAGACCCTTGTAGCGCTGGATGTCGGGGTTGTAGGCGATGCGCTTGCGGTCGAGCTCGGCGAGCTTGCCGGCGAGCTCGTCGTCGGAATACGTGTAGATCACCTCGCCCTTGTGCGATCCGGCGAGCGCGATGCGGTGCAGCGGCGGCACGGCGGCGTACACGTGCCCGTGCTCGATGAGCGGGCGCATGTACCGGTAGAACAGGGTGAGCAGCAGGATGCGGATGTGCGCGCCGTCGACGTCGGCATCGGTCATCATGATGACTTTGTTGTACCGCGCCTGTTCGATGTCGAAGCTGGCCCCCGACCCGGCGCCGACCACCTGGATGATGGCCGCGCACTCCTTGTTGGACAGCATCTGCGAGAGGCTGGCCTTCTGCACGTTGAGGATCTTGCCTCGGATCGGCAGCAGCGCCTGGAACGCGGAGTTGCGGGCCGCCTTGGCGGTGCCGAGCGCGGAATCGCCCTCGACGATGAACAGTTCGGCCACGTCGTCGTTGCCCGGCTGGCAGTCGGAGAGCTTCGGCGGCATGGACGCGGATTCGAGCGCGTTCTTGCGCCGCGTGACCTCCTTGGTCTTGCGCGCCTGGATGCGGGCGTGCATCTCGCCGACGATCTTCTCGAGCACGCGGCCGGACTGCTCCTTGTAGCCGCGCTTGGAGCCGGTGATCAGCTCGCCGAACTGCTTGTCGGTCATCCTGGTGACGATCGGCTTGACCGGGGCGGTGCCGAGCACGTCCTTGGTCTGCCCCTGGAACTGCGGCTCGGCGATGCGCACGGTGACCACGGCCACCAGGCCGGCCAGGATGTCGTCGCGCTCGATGCGCGTGTTGGAGTCCTTGAGGTTCACCTTGAGCTTGCGCGCGTTGTCCTCGACGGTCTTGCGCACCTGCTTGGTGATTCCCAGCAGGAAGCCGTCGACGTGCATGCCGCCGCCCGGCGTCTCGACCACGTTGACGAAGCTGCGCATCACGGTGTCGTAGCCGTTCACCCAGCGCAGCGCGATGTCGACGTCGCAGGTGCGCGTCACCTTCTGCGCGTGCAGCTCGCCGCCCTCGCCGACGGCCTGGGTCTCCTCGACGTACGTGTCCTCGCCGGTGATGCGCCAGATGTCGGACACCGGCTCGCCCTGCGAGAGGAAGTCCACGAAGTCCCTGACGCCGCCGGTGTGGCAGAACTCCTCGACGCGGCGGTGCGCGTGGTTCGCGGCGTCGGACTTGGCGAGCGTGACCGCGGCGGACGGGATATCCGGGGAGGCGCCGCCGTCCTCGGTCCCAGCGTCCGCTCCGTCGGACTCCGGGGATGTCTGCCCTTCCGGCATGGCGGCGTCGTCGACCTCGCGCAGTTCGTCGACCGCTTCGTCGCCGGTTTCGGGAACGGTCTCGTCGATGACGGTGATCTTCAGCCCCGGCACGAGGAAGCTGGTCTGGCGCACGCGGTCGATGAGCTGCTCATAGCTGAATTCGGCCGTGTCGTTGAAGATTTCGGGGTCCGCCCAGTACCGAATACGGGTGCCGGTCGTCTTCGGGCTGACCTTGCCGATGATCTCCAGCTCGGTCGGCCGGTTCTTGCGGGTGCGCTTGAAGGGCGAGTCGGGGGACGGATTGTTCGGATCCGCGTCCGTGTACACGCCGGGATGTCCCTGATGGAACGCCATGTGGTGCGTCTTGCCGTCGCGGTCGACCTCGACGTCGAGGCGCGAGCTCAGCGCGTTGACGACGGACGAGCCGACGCCGTGCAGGCCGCCGGCCGCATTGTAGGAAGCGTTGCCGAACTTGGCGCCGGCATGCAGCTTGGTGAGCACGACCTCGACGCCGGTGAGGCCGGTCTTGGGCTCGACGTCCACGGGGATGCCGCGGCCGTTGTCGGCGACCTCGACCGATCCGTCCGTATGCAGGGTCACGGTGATGCGGTCGCAGGCGCCGGCCAGCGCCTCGTCGACCGAATTGTCGATGATCTCCCACAGGCAGTGCATCAGGCCCTGGCTGTCGGTGGTGCCGATGTACATGCCGGGGCGCTTGCGCACCGCGTCAAGCCCCTCCAGCACGGTAAGGCTATCGGCGCCATAGCTTTCCTTGGCCATAGTTCTCCTTATCGCATCACAACATGCGCCGTGCCGCCGCGGATGGCATCATCCGAGGCGACGGCGCGCACACAGGAACCGTCCGGCGCAACGCCCGGCCCGTCCGGGCGATCGCGCGCCCGAAAGGGTCGTATCGGCGGCCGGCGCGGCAGCCGGTCACTGGTCGAGGAAGTCGCTCAGGGTCTGCGAACGCGAGGGGTGGCGCAGCTTCGACATGGTCTTCGACTCGATCTGGCGGATGCGCTCACGCGTCACGCCATACACGCGGCCGATGTCGTCGAGCGTCTTCGGCTGGCCGTCCTCGAGGCCGTAGCGCATGCGGATCACGCCGGCCTCACGCGGGGACAGCGTCTCCAGCACCTGCTTGAACTGCTCCTGCAGCAGTGAGAACGCGACCGCGTCGGACGGCGCGATGGCGTCGGTGTCCTCGATCAGGTCGCCGAACTCGGAATCGCCATCCTCGCCCAACGGGGTGTGCAGCGAGATCGGCTCGCGACCGTACTTCTGCACCTCCTGCACCTTTTCGACCGGCATGTCGAGCTCGCGCGCCAGCTCGTCGGGCGTGGGCTCGCGGCCCAGGTCCTGCAGCATCTGGCGCTGCACGCGGGACAGCTTGTTGATGACCTCGACCATGTGCACGGGCACGCGGATGGTGCGGGCCTGGTCGGCCATGGCGCGGGTGATGGCCTGGCGGATCCACCACGTGGCGTAGGTCGAGAACTTGAAGCCCTTCTTCCAGTCGAACTTCTCGACGGCGCGGATCAGGCCGAGGTTGCCCTCCTGGATCAGATCCAGGAAGAGCATGCCGCGGCCGGTGTACCGCTTGGCGAGCGACACCACGAGTCGCAGGTTGGCCTCGAGCAGGTGGTCCTTGGCCTTCTTGCCGTCGGACGCGGCCCACTTGAGCTCGCGCTTGCGCTTGAAGTCCATGCCCTCGCTCTGGGTGTCCAGCAGGTGCTGCGCGTACAGGCCGGCCTCGATGCGCTCGGACAGGTCGACCTCCTGCTCGGCGTTCAGCAGGCTCACGCGGCCGATCTGCTTGAGGTAGTCCTTGACGGGGTCGGCGGTGGCGCCGGCCGCGATGACCCGGCGCTTGGGGTTGCCCGAGGGGGTCAGGTTGTCGTCGTCATCGTCGTCGCGCACGACGAACGCGCCCTTTTCCTTGGGCGTCTCGGGTTCCTTGCGCTTGACCTCGTCCTCGTCGTCGGCGATGTCGGAATCCTCGTCCAGCTCCTCGTCGTCCTCGTCCTCGTCGTCCAGGCCGGACTCGTCGTCCTCCAGATCGTCGAGGTCGGCCTCACCGTCCTGGTCCTCGTCGTCCAGCACGTCCTCGCCGACATCGGGATCGTTCGCGGTGATCGGATCCTCCTTCGCCGTCACCTTGCGGGCGGTGTCGGACGCGGCCTTCTTCGTGGCGCCTTTCCTCGAAGGCTTGCGGCCAGCCGAGGCGGCCTTCCTCTTCGTGGATGTCGCCTTGTCGAGCTGCTCAGCATTGTCCGTCGTTGCCTTCGCATCCTTCTTGGCCAAACTCATCCTCCTGCGTGATCCTGCCATACGCGCTTATACCACATAGGGCGCACTTCTAGCAAGGGCAAATCGTCAACTATTGGGAGTTAACCATCCTCCAAGGACGATTATTCCCATTTTCGCCGACCGTGTCCGCCGATCGCCCCTCGGAACGCGCCGATGGCCCCGGAATCAACGGCACCACGCCGGCCGGACGCCGCGCTCCAGCATGCCCAGCACCATGCTCGCCAGCAGGCAGCCCCCGTCCAGATCCAGGCACCGCCACGCGTACGCCGACGACCGGTCGTCGTCCAGCCACCACAGCACGTACGAGATCACGGCGAACGGCTGCGGCCGCAACCACTCCGGCACCAGGGACGCGATCCGCAGCAGCATGCCGATGCCCCGGCCGCACCGCACGCAGTCCGGCACGGATTCCGCGTTTTCGAAGGCCTGCGACAGCATCGCGCCCATGCGCGCCCTGGACCGCTCGGCGTGCGGATCGGCCGCGAAGGCGACCATCAGGGGCTTGTCGCAGCCTCGGCCGGCGACCAGCGACAGGATCACCGCATCGCGGATGGACAGCGCCTCATGCATGCCGACCGCGAACGCGGCGACGCTGTCCCGGCTTAGCGGCGGGCAGCACATCGGGCAACGGCAGTACGCCGCGGCCTCGCCGGCGCCAGGAGCATCGGCGAAGCCATCCGGCGATTCGATGAATTCGATCGGGGCGTCCCCTGCCCGGCCGGCGCGGCCGGCATCGCCGGCACCGCCGCAGCCCGAGCCACCACGACCCGAGCCGCCACAACCGGAATCATCACAACCGGAGTCGCCACAGCCGACGTCGCCGTCATCGGCATCATTCCGGCCGGCATCATCCCGGCCGGCACCGCCGCAAACGGCATCGTCACAGTCCGCATCACCGCAGCCGGCATCACCGCCGATATCGTCATCGGCATCGTCACCGGCGCCGCAATCGGCACTGCGGCAACCATCGCAGCGGCTCTCCGGCCCTCCCCCGTCGCCGCGGACGGCGGCGACGCCGTCGAGAATGTCCAGCCAATCGCCGAATGGCGCGTCCACCCATCGCGCGTCGGCGACGACCGTACCGTACTCGAGGCGGGCGGCGCGGAACCGCATCGTCAGGTCGCGCAGATCGCCGGCATCGAGCATCGGATCGTTCGCGCGGCGGCAGTGCCGCGCGTGCATGGACGGCAGCCGTTCTGGCGGCCCTATCGGCACCGGCACCCTCGGCCGGGGTTCCCCAAGATCCTCCATCGGTGCGCTTCCAAACGGCGCGCCCCTCGATGGCGTGCCCGATGCGGTGTCAGCGTGTCGTGTCCGGTACATGATTCGGTCCTCCTTGACTGGTTACGTCCCGCGCGCATGCGCGTGCCTCCACTATGCCGGAACGGCGCCATGCGCACGGTGGTTTTCGGCCGTTGTGGTCGGAGGCCTGCCAGCCCCGGAAATCCGCCGATCTTGTATTTCGACAATGCATGTGGATAACCTTGAGGCATGTGCACGCAGACAGACCGGACCCTCATCGAATCGCGAATCGCCGAACTGGTTCGCCGCCATGCCGCGGCGACGGGCGAGGTGGTCGACCCCGCATGCCGATCGGTGCTTGACGAGGTCATCGGCCAGGCGGTGACCTCCAGCGAGGGGGGCAAGCGCCTGCGCGCCCTGCTGGTGCTGAGCGCCTTCGACGCGGCCTCGGCCACGGGCGCGGGCTCCGGGGCTGGCATCCGTTCGCATGTGGCGGACATCGCCTGCGCGATCGAGGTGTTCCAGACCGCCGCGTTGGTGCACGACGACATCATCGACGACTCCGATCTGCGGAGGGGCAAGCCCTCCGCCCATCGGGCGCTGTCCGACGCCACCAGCAGCCAAGCCATCGGCCGCGGCCTGGGCATCATGCTCGGCGACCTGCTGGCCACCGCCAGCGTCGACATCGCCAACAAGGCCGCGAGGCACTGCCCCAATGCGGACACCCTCACCCCTCTCGGCAAGGCCAAGAAGGAAGCCGCCGACTACCTCGAAG